>Ga0209797_10000374_pt1 | contig 22131 bp, 24 predicted proteins | sample DOMMetBare3Fresh_2_FD_187472 | JGI IMG/M metagenome (GOLD analysis project Ga0209797, IMG submission 187472) | Wetland sediment microbial communities from St. Louis River estuary, USA, under dissolved organic matter induced mercury methylation -... | ecosystem: Environmental > Aquatic >... | reverse complement strand
AGGTCGTGCCCACCACCCCCCGCGACGCCCGCCTTGATCTCGTGGTCACGGAGAAGGAGGTGATCATTGTTAATGCTGAGATCAGCTAACAACATGCGTCGTATGGGGCGCCAATGGATTGGCGAGGGATAGGACGAAGTGTGCTAAGCATCTTGGAGCGAACTCCGGGCGGCAGAAGTGTGACGTGCTGCGATGATTCTTTCTCTTGTTTTGACAACCGTGAATGCGCCGCATCGCGAGCAGCTTGACGCGCAGGCCCTTGCTCATTGTCTCGTTGATCATGCTGCGGCCAAAGCTATGCCGGGCCACATGTCTTCGTTTTTTGGCGAGGTTAAGCCCCACCTACAGCTCGAATTTGCCCATCACTTCAATATAACCGATGCGGAGCTTGTCGCCGCAGCGAAGGCTTTCGCCCAATATTCGGGCGAGTCCTATCCGCTCGCAGAGTAGCAATAGGATTCTTCACGCTGGCGTACCTGCCGTTTGGATTAGGACCAGCGCTGGCCAAGTAACACACCTTGAAATCCGTCACCCTGAGGCGTGAGGTCGCCATCGCAGGCGCAGCCTGCGTATGCTGCGATGCGACCAAACCTCGAAGGGCGACGGCCCGTGCCTCGCCGCGGGGGCCGACATCCTTCGAGGCTCCCCCGGCTCAAGAGGCCGGGGTCGCGCCTCAGGATGACGGGTCGCCGTCTAGTGCTGCTAGGCTGAGATCGTGCTAATCGGGCACCAAGGCACTGAGCTAGACGGTTGAGACGCATGCGTATCCTGTTCATCGGAGACATCGTCGGGCGCAGCGGGCGCGCGGTCGTGCTGGAGCGCCTGCCCGGGCTGATCCGCGACTGGAAGCTCGATTTCGTCGCCATCAACGGCGAGAACGCCGCTGGTGGCTTCGGCATCACCGAGGCGATCTATCAGGAGCTCGTCGACGCCGGCGCCGATGTGATCACGGGCGGCAACCATTCCTGGGACCAGAAGGAGGCGCTGGTCTTCATCGAGCGCGCGCCCAAGCTGTTGCGCCCGATCAACTTCCCGCCCGGCACGCCCGGGCGCGGCGCCACCCTGATCGAGGCGAAGAACGGCGCGCGCATTCTCGTGATCAACCTCATGGGCCGCATCTTCATGGACCCGCTCGACGATCCGTTCGCGGCGATCGAGCGCGAGCTGTCCGCCTGCGCGCTGCGGCGCGACGCCGACGCGATCGTGGTCGACATGCATTGCGAGGCCACCAGCGAGAAGCAGTCGATGGGCCATTTCTGCGACGGCCGTGCGAGCCTCGTGGTCGGCACCCACACCCACGCGCCCACCGCCGATCATCAGATCCTGCCGCGTGGCACCGCGTTCATCTCCGACGTCGGCATGACCGGCGACTACGATTCGGTGATCGGCATGAACAAGGACGAGCCGCTCAACCGCTTCGTGCGCCGGATCGGCGCGGGACGGTTCGAGCCGGCGCAGGGGCCCGCGACCCTTTGCGGCATCGCGGTCGAGACCGATGATGCCACCGGGCTCGCACGCCGCATCGCGCCGGTGCGGCTCGGCGGTCGGCTGGAGCAGGCCCGGCCGGCGTTCTGGGAATGAGGTCTTCCTCGGCCGCGCGGTGAATTCGCCCCAATTGTGGGCTAGTCTCGCGGCTGCGGATCAATCCGCGGGGGCCGACAGGCCCGACAAATCACCATAGGGAGGTCGTGATGCTCAACACGCCGTTGTCACGCCGTCACTTGCTCGCCGGCGCATCCGCGAGCGCGGCCGCCGGTCTTCTCGTGCCGCCGGCGCACGCCAAGGCGCCGATGCTCAACAGCCAGGCGCCGGCGTTCTATCGCTTCAAGCTCGGATCGATCGAAGCGACCATCGTGTCCGACGGGCCGTTGCCGATCGGTCCGGCCAATCGCGCCTTCAAGGGGCCGTCGGAAGCCGAGCTCAACAAGATGTTCGCCGATTACTTCATGCCGACCGATAACGTCGTGCTCGATCAGAACATCCTGGTGCTCAATACCGGCGACCGGATGATACTGTTCGACACCGGGATGTTCTCGGTGAAGCGGCCCAACACCCAGGCCGGCCGGCTGCAGATCAGTCTCAAGCAGGCCGGCATCGATCCCAAGGATATCGACGCGGTCGTGCTCACTCACCCGCATATCGATCATTCCGGTGGCATGGTGGCGGACGACGGCAGCCGCCTGTTCCCGAACGCCCAGGTCTACCTGACCCAGGCCGATCACGAGTTCTGGCTGGACGACCGGCGTCTCGGCACGCCGGCGGAAGGCTCCGCGCTGACCGCGCGCAAGAACCTGCCGCCCTATCGCGATCGCACCATCTTCATCAAGGACGGTCAGGAGTTCCTGCCCGGCATCCAGGCGATGCAGACGCCGGGCCACACGGTTGGACATACGGTGTACCTGATCAGCTCGGGCGGCAAGACGATCTGCAACATCGGCGATGTCGCCCACCATGTCGTGCTGTTCGAGCATCCGCGGATCGAGGTGGGGTTCGACACCGACTCCAAGCAGGGCGTGGAGTCGCGCGTGAAGCTGTTCGATATGCTCTCGGCGCAGCGCATTCCGCTGGTGGTGTTTCACATGCCCTGGCCCGGCATCGGCCAGCTCGCCAAATTTGGCGACGGCTACCGCTACGTGCCGACCCCGATGCAGCTCGTGCTGTAGCGAACTCCGCGCCCGCCCGGTCCCAGAGGGCAGGGTTTTTTGGCTTCCAGACCGGGGCCCAGCTCGGCCCCGGTCCAATCTGGATTTTGCGCCGCGCGCGCTCTATAACGCCCCCGCATTCAACCCAATTTGCGGCACCGCCGAGCGCGCAACAATCCTGCGCGGGGCGGGCGTCGAGGAGCAGAGCATGGCCGGCCATTCCCAGTTCAAGAACATCATGCACCGCAAGGGGCGGCAGGATAAGGTCAAATCCAGGCTCTTCGGCAAGCTCGCGCGCGAGATCACCGTGGCCGCCAAGCTCGGGCTGCCGGACCCTGCCATGAACCCGCGGCTGCGCGCCGCCATGATCGCGGCGCGTGCCGAGAACATGCCGAAGGACAACATCGAGCGCGCGATCAAGAAGGCGTTGGGCGGCGACGCCGAGACCTACGACGAGATCCGCTACGAGGGTTACGGTCCGGGCGGCGTCGCGGTGATCGTCGAGGTGCTGACCGACAACCGCAACCGCACCGCCGGCGAGGTGCGCGCGACCTTCACCAAGAACGGCGGCAACCTGGCGGAGACCGGCGCGGTCTCATTCATGTTCAATCACGTCGGCCTCATTGAATACGACGCCAAGGTGGCGAGCGCCGACGCCATGCTGGAAGCCGCGATCGAGGCCGGCGCCGAGGACGTGGCCTCGACCACCGATGGGCACGAGATCTACACCACGGTCGATACGCTCGGCAGCGTGTCGAAGGCCATCGAGGCGAAGTTCGGCGAGCCGCGCAAGGCGGCGCTGACCTGGAAGCCGCAGAACGCGGTGGCGGTCGACGACCTGCAGGGCGAGAAGCTCCTGAGGCTGATCGAGACGCTCAACGAGAGCGACGACGTGCAGAACGTCTACGCCAATTTCGAAGTGTCCGATGCCTTGATGGCGAAGATGAGTGCGTAGTTGCGCTGTCGAAGTGAGTACCAGTTCGCATGCGCACGTCCCTTCACGTCATGCCCGGCCTTGTGCCGGGCATCCACGACTTTCTTCACAAAGGCAAGACGTGGATGGCCGGGACGAAGCCCGGCCATGACGGCAGAGGGATTGATGCCAATGGCATCTATTTATCGAAACAGCGGGTCGAGCATCGGCATGCTCACCAGCGCCCCGACCAGAATGATCGTGTAGGCGACGCGCCGGTAGGTCTTGGCGCTGGCGAGGTGGAAGAGCCGCGTTCCGGTCGACAGCGACAGGATCTGGACCGGTCCCAGGATGCAGGCGAGCGCGATGATGGGCGCGATCAGCAGCCCGCGCGTCAGGTAGGTGACAAACATCGCCCAGGCGAACAGCGCGAAGAACGCGCTGAAATTGGCGCGCACCACGACGGCCGCGCTGGTGCTGCCGAGCCAGTAGAGAATGATCGGCGGTCCGACGATCTGCACGGCGCCACCGAGCAGCCCGGCGAGGAAGCCGACGCCGAGGGTCACGATCAGGAGCGGCCGGCCGTGATAGTGCCAGCCCGACACCAGCACGGCGAGCACCGCGAGCACCACCACCACCATGGCCCAGCGCAGTGCGACCGGGTCGGCGTACTGCAGAATGAGCGCCCCGAACTGGCCCGCCACGATGGCAGCCACCGCCAGCGGAAGCACCTCGCGCCAGTTGGCCTGCCGCCACACAGTGGGGAGGATCGCGATGCCGGTTGCCGCGTCGATCAGCAGAAAGGTGACGGCGGCGGTGCGCGGATCGTAGATCGCGCTGATCAGCGGCACATAGATGAGGGCTGATCCGAAACCCGAGAAGCCGCGGGTCGCGCCGGCCAGCATCGATACCGCGATCGCGGCGTAGATGCGCCGGTCCGCGAACAGGGCCGTAAAGGCCGACAGGTCCGGGAGGTCGATCACGGGTGCTGCGCGAGTTGCTCGAGCGAGCGCGTCAGGTTTCGGCGCGCCGCCGCTTCATGGCTCTCCCGGAATTGCGGGCTGGCAAAGATCGCCGGCCGGGCCAGGAAGCTCTGCAGAACCTTCCGGCGGCCTTCGATCCAAAGCGCGTCCGGCACCCAGTCATATTCGCGACGCACCGCGCTTTCGTAGGCTGCGAACGCGTCAGGCGCGCTGCCGAGAACGCCCAGGTCCATGTCGAGGAAAAGGGCGCAATCACGCCTCGTGGCATCGTCGAAGCGGTCCGGAACAGCGTGGCCGGCGGTGGCCCGGATCATGGCGGCGATCCGGTCGATGCGATCGGGGCTCAGCAAACCGCGGAGCCGTTCGGCCGCGAGCTCCGCGCTCTTCGCCTCGTTGTCGTGCCGGCGGGTGTCATAAATCGCATCGTGAAACCAGATCGCCGCCTCTACGCTCTCCGGATCGGACAGTGCGCGTGCATGCGAGCGCATCAGCCCCAGCATCGTCTCGATATGAGTGAGGTCATGATAATGCCGGTCCGGCGCCGTGTAGGCGCGCACCAGCTCGTCCCGAAGCTTGCCTGAGATCTGCGACATGGGTGATTGAGGCATGAGGGGGTTAGGCCATGGGGCGATTAGGCCACGGGGCGATTAGGCCACGGGGCGGTGAAGCTAGGGGGGAGCCGCCCGCCGGTCCAGGCCGGTTTCGGAATAGCTGTGCCCCGCGTCTGACGTTTCGTCGGGGCCATGTCATTGTCTCGGCACTAGCCGTTCTTAAGTGAATGACGATAAACAGGGCCCATGGGCGCGCGACTGATTCGCATCCTTGGCATTGATCCGGGGCTCCGCCGTACCGGCTGGGGCATGGTGACGATCGAGGGCAACCGGCTTTCGTTCCTGGCTTGCGGGTCGGTCGCGAGCGACGACAAGGCGGCGCTCGCGCTCCGGCTCGTCAGCATCCATGATGGTCTGCAACAGGTGGTGGCCGAGCATGCACCCGACGAGGCGGCGGTCGAGGCGACCTTCGTCAACCGCGACGCTGTCGCCACCCTGAAGCTCGGCCAGGCGCGCGGTATCGCAATGCTGGTGCCGGCGCTTGCCGGCCTGCCGGTCGCCGAATATGCCCCGAACCTGGTGAAGAAGACGATCGTGGGGGCCGGCCACAGCGAGAAGGTGCAGATCCGCATGATGGTCAAGGTGCTGTTGCCGAAGGCCGATCCCCAGTCGGACGATGCCGCGGACGCGCTCGCGATCGCGGTCACGCACGCGCATCATCGCCAGAGCGCCGTGCTAAGGATGGCGGCCAGATAAGGGTCATCCGATGATCGGCAAGCTCAAGGGCATCATCGACGGCTATGGCGAGGACTTCGTGATCCTCGACGTCGGCGGGGTCGGCTATCAAGTACATTGCTCGACGCGCACCCTGCATGAGCTGCCGGCGGCGGGCGAGCCCGCGGCACTGTCGATCGAGACCTATGTGCGGCAGGACCAGATCCGCCTGTTCGGCTTTCTCACCGACATCGAGCGCGAATGGTTCCGCTTGCTGCAGACTGTGCAGGGCGTCGGCGCCAAGGTCGCGCTCTCGGTCCTCGGCACGCTCAAGCACAACGAGCTCGCCTCCGCGATCGCGATGCGCGACAAGGCCATGATCACGCGCGCGCCCGGCGTCGGCCCCAAGGTTGCCGAGCGCATCTGCAACGAGCTCAAGGGCAAGGCGCCGGAATTCTCCGCCGTCGATCGTGCGCTCGTTCGCTTCATGGGCGCGGTCGAGGAACAGCGCGCACCGCGCACGGTCACCGACGCGATCTCGGCGCTGGTCAATCTCGGCTATGCCCAGCCGCAGGCGTCGGCCGCGGTCGCCGCCGCGGCGCAGAGCATCGGCGAGGATGCCGAGGTGGCGGAGCTGATCCGGCTCGGGCTCAAGGAGCTGGCGAAGTGACCGAGCGACGCGAGGTCATTCCGGAAATCCGCGCCCAGCGAGCGTCGTCGGGAATCGATGAACACCGAAGGACGTCATGACCACATCGCCCCGCCGCATCGTCACTCCCGAGCGCCGCGATGACGACGGCACGGAGATGTCGCTGCGGCCGCTGCGGCTCGCCGAGTTCATCGGGCAGCAGCAGGCGCGCGCGAACCTGACCGTGTTCATCGAGGCGGCGCGCAAGCGCAAGGAAGCGCTCGACCACGTGCTGTTCGTAGGGCCTCCGGGGCTCGGCAAGACCACGCTCGCTCAGATCGTGGCGCGCGAGCTCGGCGTCGGCTTCCGCTCCACGTCGGGGCCGGTGATCGCCAAGGCCGGCGATCTCGCGGCGCTGCTCACCAATCTTGAAGATCGCGACGTGCTGTTCATCGACGAGATCCATCGCCTCAACCCGGCGGTCGAGGAGGTGCTCTATCCGGCGATGGAGGACTTCCAGCTCGACCTCATCATCGGCGAGGGGCCGGCGGCGCGCTCGGTCAAGATCGATCTGTCGAGGTTCACGCTCGTCGGCGCGACCACGCGCGCCGGGCTCCTCACCAATCCGCTGCGCGACCGCTTCGGCATTCCGATCAGGCTCAATTTCTACTCGGAGCCGGAGCTCGAGGAGATCGTCAATCGCGGCGCGCGCGTGCTTGGCATCGGCATGACGCCAGATGGCGCCAACGAGATCGCGCGCCGTGCCCGCGGCACGCCGCGCATCGCCGGGCGGCTGCTCCGGCGCGTGCGCGACTTCGTGCTGGTTGACGGCGCGACCTCGATCGACCGTCGCGCGGCCGACAAGGCGCTGCGCGAGCTTGAGGTCGACGCCGCAGGCCTCGACGCCATGGACCGGCGCTATCTGATCATGATCGCGGAAAACTACAGCGGCGGCCCGGTCGGGATCGAGACCATTGCGGCCGCGCTGTCGGAGCCGCGCGACGCGATCGAGGAGATCATCGAGCCGTTCCTGATCCAGAAGGGCTTCATCCAGCGCACGCCGCGCGGGCGGCTCTTGACCGGCCACGCCTTCCGCCACCTGGGCCTCGCCGAGCCCTCGCGCGATCCGGCGCAGTTCGGGCTGTTCGGGCAGGGGGATGAGGATTAATGCCCTCCGATCTCCTGGAGCGGATGCGCCGCAACCCGGTTGGCGATTGGCACATCCGTGATGTCGAGACGGTATGCCGCGAATACGGCGTGTTGTTCCGGCCCGGCAAGGGAACGTCCCATTGTCACGCGAAACATCCGTCCGCTCGGGAGATATTGACCATACCGGCGCGCCGGCCGATCAAGCCGGTCTACATCCGCAAGCTCGTGCGCTATATTGAGACTTACGGAGCTGCACCATGAAACTCGAATATGCCGTCCGAATTGAGCGTTTGGCCGACAACGATGGCGGTGGCTATCTCGCTACTGTCCCGGATTTGCCCGGCTGCATGTCTGACGGCGAGACGCCCGAAGAGGCCCTGAAGAATGTACAGGAAGCGATCGAATCTTGGATCGCAGCCGCTAAGGAATGGAACCAGGACATTCCCAAGCCCTCGTCGCCGCTAGCGCGGGCGGGGTGACGGGCTTTCCATCTCATCTTGCAATCGGGATCAGTCCCAATCTAATCCGATGAAACGAATTGACGCGCTTGATGCATTAGACGGGCGCATTGAGGACGGCCACCATGTGATGGCCGTGCGCGTCTACTACGAGGACACCGATTTCTCCGGCCTTGTCTATCACGCCAGCTATCTGCGCTTCATGGAGCGCGGGCGATCAAATTACCTGCGCCTCTTAGGAGCCAACCAACGGGCAATGTTCGAGCAGACAGAAAGGGAGGCGCCCGGCTTCAGCTTTGTGGTGCGTTCCATGCAAATCGATTTTCTCAAGCCTGCTCACATCGACGATGTGCTGAATGTCATCACAGAGCCTGAAGAGGTTAAGGGCGCATCCATCACCCTGCGTCAGCAGGTCGTGCGAAATGGCGAACTCTTGGTCGAGGCGCATGTGCGTGTGGCCTTCGTGTCCGGTGGTCGAGCGCGGCCGATACCGAAGCCGCTGCGAACGGCTATGGATGCCGATCGACTACGGCGGGGGGAGACATCGGCATCGTCGAGCTGAAACTGGGCCGCCAAGAGGGCGACCCGCGCTAAGCCGGATTTCTGAGTGTGAGCAACGAATCAGTGCGAGCTACGCCTTTGAAACACCCGCTTGCTCAAGCGCCGCTTCGCGTAGGCAGTCCACCAACGCTAAAGTGGCCCGTGGAGGCGTCGCGGACCGCGAGAGCAGCATGCCGAAGGCGGTACGTATCACGGGCCGGAAAGGTACGGTCGCAAGGCTCGCTGAGCCAAATTCGCTAGCCATGAGAGCGTTGACCAGCGCCACCCCCAAGCCTGCCTGCGCGCTGCCGCAAGCTGCCGCGCTCGTTCCGCTTTCTATGCGCACCTGCATGGCCACACCCGCCTGCTCGAATGCTTCATCGATCAGGATGCGCGCAGGGTAACGACGTGAAATCAGGATGAGCGGATGGCCGGCAAGGTCCTTGGGCGCGAGGGCTTGGCTGGCCGCGAGCGAGTGACTCGGTACCATGGCAGCAATGATCGCTACGTCAATGAGAGGAACAACTCTGATGCCTGGGTGATTGACCGGCAGCAGAGACACAGCGAGATCCGCATGCGCATTTGCCACGAACTCGGCTGCCGCCTCCGTGGTCCTCATGTCGATGATAATTGGGATCTTCGGAAAATCCTTCTCGAAAAGACCAATGGCGCGGGGCACGAGTCGGTAAGCAAGGCCCGGCGAAACGACTAGGCGGATCGGGCGCGTCACGACTCGTGAGAGGCGCCCAGTGTAGTCCGATAATACATCCAAGCTTTCGAATGCCCGTTCCACCTCCTCAAGCAAGAGGTGAGCATCGTGCGTAGGAATAAGGCGTCCACCCTCCCGCCGGAAAAGGGGCACCATGATGCGGCTCTCAAGCTCTGACAAGAGACGGCTCACAGATGGCTGCGAGAGGTTGAGGGCGCGCGCCGCACCGACCGTCGTCCCGGAACTCATGACGGCGCGAAACACCTTCAGCTCGCGAAGATTGATCATTACCTTTCGTCCTGGTCTTGCCGTCGCGAGTCTGCTTAATTTCGATGGCTTTGTCTTCTCCAAGCGGGCTCGACCCTCTCGGGGCGCTCCAGCCCCTATTGTCGGCAATGCGCGATCAGCCGCTGAACGAAGGCGCTGCACCGTTCGAGCTCAGCGATAGCAACCCATTCGTCAGCCTTGTGGGCTTGGTTGATAGAACCAGGACCGATCACAACGGTGGGAATACCCGCAATATACTGGAAAAGGCCACCTTCTGTCATGAATGACACCTTCTGATGATGTTGGCAGCCCGCCAGAGCCTTGGCGAGTCCGACCAAGTCGGCATCCTCAGGGGTATCGAGACCAAGTGTGTCAGCATACGTCTCGAACTCGAAGCCCGCGAGCGGATCGACGCTGCGCATCCGCGGTTCCAGAACATCGTGTGCGAATTGCTCGACGGCGCTGACCAGCAGGTCGGGATCGTCCTCCGCTAATGTTCGAAATTCGAAAAGAAACTCCGCGTGGGACGGGACCACGTTGAGCGCCGTGCCGCCCTTGAACAGGCCGACATGTCCGGTCGAGTGCGGGATATCGTAGAGATAGTCGCGAGCACCGCTCGCTGCCAACGCATCCGATATGCGCGTGATCTCTGAGATCAGACGCGCACCCCATGTGACGGCATTTACACCGGTCGGAGCCATTGACGAGTGACAAGGGAGCCCGTTTACCCGCACGCGAATGTTGCGCTTGCTCTTGTGGCCGATGACCACACTCATGAGCGTCGGCTCGCCGACGAAGCAGCCTCTGGCGCGCCAGCTCCGGGTACCCATGAGGCGGCAAAGCTCCCTTGCGCCGATGCAGCCGACCTCCTCATCGTAGGTCAGCGCCAAATGCAAGGGGCGTTTCAACTGAGCCGCAGCCATGGCTGGCGCATGAGCGAGGCAGACCGCCAAGAAACCCTTCATATCGCAGGCGCCGCGGCCGTAGGCGCGGCCACCCTCGATGCGCAACTTGAACGGATCACTCGCCCAGATTTGCCCGTCGGCAGGAACCACGTCGGTGTGTCCGGAAAGAACGTAGCCGAGCTCGCTCGCCGGCCCAATGCTGGCCAGCAGGTTGGCTTTGGTTCTGGTTGCGTCGAGAAGTCGCTCTGTCGCGAACCCGTGTTCTCGCAGATAGGCCTCCACCCAATCGACCAAGTCGAGGTTCGATTTGTGGCTCGTCGTGTCGAAGCGCACGAGCTGCGTGAGAATGTCGAGGGTGCGTTCCATGATCTTGGGCTGGGGGTGGTTAGCGTGAGGCCGTCGCCAGGCTGAGGGTGGTTCGCCCGGTCTGTGCCCCAACCCCGCTCGTTCGCAGCAACGCGGGGAGCGTCAAGGCGACGACTATTTGGCGGCGCGTCAAACGATTTGTCGCCATCGCGTCCTCCACTAATCTCCAGGTGCGACTTGCTCACTCCAAGATGACGCCGCTCGCCTTGACGATTGGAGCCCATTTGGCGCGCTCGTTCTCGAGGAAGGCTGCCGTTGTTTCCGGCCCATCCGCGACGACCGTCGCGCTCAGCTCGGTCAGGCGCTCCCGCACGTGAGGGTTCTTCAGGGCCTTCACGGCGGCTTGGCTCAAAGTGTCGACCACCAAGCGGGGCGTTCCTTTTGGCGCCAGCAGCGCGACCCAGCTATAGCCAATGAAGTCGGGAATGCCAGCCTCGGGCGACGACGGTGCGTCTGGCAATTGTGGAATTCGCGTCTCGCTCGAGACGACTATGGCGCGGATGGCGCCAGTCCTGATGTGCCCAAGGGAAGTCGGAACGTTGTCCACCATAAGCTGAACCTGGCCAGCGACGAGATCGTTCAGGGCCGGGCCTGCACCGCGATAAGGGATGTGGGTCATCTCAACATTGATGAGGCGGCCGAACCAATGTGCCTGAAGGTGGCCGATGCTACCGTTGCCTGGCGATGCATAGTTGAGTTTGTCGGGGTTGGCCTTCGCGTAGTCGCGCAAGTCGGAAACTGTCTTGACGGGGACGGACGGGTGAACGACGAGCACGTTCGGAACGTTGACCAAGTGGACGAGGGGCTGGAACTCTTTGGCGGCGTCGAATGCGAGCTTGGAGTAGAGGCTCGGGTTGATGGCATGGGTCGACACGGTAGCGGCGAGTATGGTGTAGCCGTCCGGCGCCGACTTCGCGGCCTCGGCCGAGCCGATGCTTCCTCCTGCGCCAGGCTTGTTGTCGACCACTATTTGCTGGCCGAGCACCTTGGACATTTCGGCAGCTACAATGCGGCCGACGACATCCGTCGAGCCGCCCGCTGCAAAAGGTACGACGAGTCGAATCGCACGACTTGGAAAGGTTTGAGCGAATACTTCTGAGGTTGGAACAGTACTCCCCATGAGCACTGCTGATAACGCACTCAGAATGCCGCGCCGGTAGATCGACATTTGGTCCTGCCTTTTCCAATCCGCTTCAGCAACAAGAATTGCAATTAGAAGCAGGACTCTCTCGGGCGTCCAATTCTATCTTGTCATTGAAATATTCGTTGGACGAATAAGGCTCAGCAGCCCGGTGCCGAGCGTCTGATTGATCCTGAGAAGCCCGGGTCAACACCGGCTCCTCCGGGCAGCCCCTAAGCCTTCGCGCCTATGCCTCGTCTATCACGCGAGCTATCTGCGCTTCCTGGAGCGCGGACGCACCAACTACCTGCGGCTCCTTGGCGCCGACCAGCGCGCGCTGTTCGAGGAGACCGAGAAGGAAGCGCCGGGCTTCGCCTTCGTGGTGCGGTCGATGCAGATCGAGTTCCGCAAGGCCGCGCGCATGGACGACGTGCTCGAGGTGATCACGATGCCGCACGAGGTGCGGGGCGCCTCGGTGACGCTCGACCAGCGCGTCATGCGCGGCGAGGACGTGCTGATCGAGGCGCGCGTGCAGGTCGCGTTCGTCTCGGGCGGCCGCGCGCGCCGTATCCCCGAGGCGCTGCGCACCGCGATGCGGGCCGACCAGACGCCGGCCGGTTCATAGCGCGCATCGTCCTATCGACGACTCGCTCCACACAATGTAAATACTCTTCACATGAGCTGGTCCAGCAAAGGGCGAGGCGGGCCGCGCGGCTACCACCACGGCAATCTCCGAGAGGCGCTGCTGCGTGCCGCGCTCGAATTGATCGCCAAGAAGGGCCCGGGCGGTTTCACCTTCGCGGAAGCCGCGCGCTGGGCGGGCGTCAGCCCGGCGGCGCCTTATCGCCACTTCCGCGACCGCGATGAATTGCTGGCGAGCGTCGCGCTGCGCGGTTTCCAGCAGTTCGAAGCCGCGCTCGAAAGCGCCTGGGATGGAGGCCGGCCCGAGCCGTTCGCGGCGTTCGATCGCCTCGGCAAGGCCTATCTCGCGTTCGCCCGCACCGAGCCTGCCTACTACTCGGCCATGTTCGAGTCCGGCATTGCGCTCGATACCAGCCCGGATCTGGTGCAGGCGGGCGAGCAGGCCTTCGCCGTGCTCAGGCGGGCGACCGACGCGCTCGTCGCCACCATGCCGGTGTCGCAACGACCACCGATCGGCATGATGGCGCTGCATGTGTGGTCACTCTCCCATGGCATCGCATCGCTGTTCGCGCGCGGTGATGCCGGCCGGCGCACGCTGCCGATGGCGCCGGAGGAACTGCTGGAGGCTGGCGTCCTTATCTACCTGCGCGGGCTTGGTGTCGCCGACAAGGCTGGCGGCAATCGGGGTTGAAGCCGAATGCTTAACGCCTACTTGACAGCCTGCCGGCCTGCGCTATGTTAATGTTATTAACATTCACACTTGAGGCCTCGAATGGTAATCGCAGCGAAACTCGACGAGTGGGGCATGGGGGCGTGGATCGCGCTCATGATCCTGGGCTTCATCTTCTGGTGGCCGTTGGGTCTCGCGACCCTGGCCTATCTCATATGGAGTGGACGAATGGGCTGTTGGAAGCGAGGAGAGGTCGGCCGCTGGCATGGCGGCGAGCGCATGCGCGAGGCGGCGCAATGGTGGCGGCAGCCGCCTTCGAGCGGCAACCGGGCGTTCGACGAATATCGAACCGAGACGCTGCGGCGCCTCGAGGACGAGCAGCGCGAGTTCCGGGAGTTTCTCGACCGGCTGCGGTTCGCCCGCGACAAGACCGAGTTCGATCAATTCATGGCCGAGCGCCGCGCGCGTCCTGCGCCGCCGCCTCCGTCCCCCCCGCCGCAGAGCTGACCCCCGGCGCTGCGCACGTCAGCCGTCCGCCTTTCGAGGCGGGCGGCTGTTATCGTTGAGGCGTTGCGCTGGCGCATCAGCCCCGAATCACGTTTCGATCTTGATCTTTCCACCTTTCGACGAGAGCTCAAGGTTCAGCGGGACGCCCCGGCTGGTCCCAAGGTCCATCAGCGTCTTGAGCACGATCACGATCACAAGTGGCGCCAGCGAGCCGGACATACCGGAGATCATGGCGCCGAAGATGATCGCGATCTGCATGATCACGATCCGCGCGTAGAGCCCGCCCACGATGGCGCCGACCGCGTCGACAGGCTTTCCAGCCTGGGCGACGGGCTGTTGTGATCGCAGCGCGCTGTCGATGAGGAACGAGATGGCGCTCGCGATGAACAGGAACACTAAGGCCACCCAGACATAGTTCGCGCCCATGAGTTCGTAGAAGAAGTCGCCCACGGCATGCACCTTCTTGAGCCATTCGTGCGAGAAGAACAGCCACAGGAAGAGCAGGTGCACCGAAATGAACGCCCCGGAGTGAAGCGTAAAGAATCCGACCAGGGCGAATTGGGAGGCCGGGCGCGGCTTGCCGTTGACAGTGAGCTCGCCGCGCTCTCTGGACGAAAGCCTGGACAGCCGCATCAGCGTCCAGAACGCCATGATGAGGGTCTCCATCCAGTAGAGCATCAGCAACTGGAACGTGTCCCACTGCCAGTACAGCACGCCATAGAGCGGGGTGACGTTGCCGATGAATCCGGCCAGGACCGCCAGCAGCGAAAACACGCGGTAGAGGCGCGGCGCGGCGAGCTGTTCGATGGCTTGCGACATGCGCTTTGCGTCCTCCGCGCTTCCTTGGATTATGTCTAGAATCGGCGCGCGTTAATCGCGTGTCTGATTCGCCTCCGGTAACCGGGATTTAACCACATTCAGCGCCAGTTGACGGGACGCGCAACGAGCCGTCAGGTGCCCTAGTTTGGACACGTTGCCAAGGAATTCGTAGCCCCGTCGGCGGTGGCGGACGGATTTCTCGCGCAATTTGGCTCGACGAAGCGATTGTGTGTGCCGCATGCCGCGTCCTCTTTTGGCCCGCAGCGGCATCGCCCCGGCGTCAATATGAAGGGCCCGAACGAAGGGCCCGAAAGGATCAAGATGAATCCGTCCGTCGTCGCCAACCAGGGGCTCGCGTCCTCGGAACTCTCGCTCTGGGCCCTGTTCTGGAACGCCCACTGGATCGTGCAGGGGGTCATGCTCGGGCTTTTGATCTGCTCGGTCTGGGTCTGGGCGATCGCAATCGACAAGACGTTTCTCTTCGCGCGCATGCGGCGCGCCATGGATCGCTTCGAGCAGGCGTTCTGGTCGGGGCAGTCGCTCGAGGAGCTCTACAAATCGCTGTCCGCGAAGCCCTCCCATTCGATGGCGGCGCTGTTCGTGGCGGCGATGCGGGAATGGAAACGCAGCCTGGAGGGGCAGGCGCGCTCCTTCGCGGGCCTGCAGATGCGCATCGAGAAGGTCATGGATGTGACAATTGCGCGCGAGATCGAGCGGCTGGAGCGCGGGCTCCTGGTGCTGGCGACGGTGGGCTCGGCCGGCCCCTTCATCGGCCTGTTCGGGACCGTATGGGGGATCATGACGAGCTTCCAGTCGATCGCCGCCAAGGGCAACACGTCGTTGCAGGTTGTGGCCCCCGGCATCGCGGAAGCGCTGTTCGCAACCGCCATCGGCCTCGTGGCCGCCATACCGGCGACGATTTTCTACAATAAATTCTCGGCCGAGGTGAACAAGCAGGCCCAGCGCCTGGAAGGGTTCGCCGACGAGTTCTCCGCCATCCTGTCGCGGCAGATCGACGAGCGCGCGTAGGGACGTTGGTACGGGACTTTGTAAAGGACGTTAACGAATGGCGATGACCGGAGCGCGTGCGGCAGGGAGCAAGCGGCGTCACCAGCGCCGGGGCGTGATGAGCGAGATCAACGTCACCCCGATGGTCGACGTCATGCTGGTGCTCTTGATCATCTTCATGATCTCGGCGCCTTTGTTAACCGTTGGCGTGCCCCTCGACCTGCCGCAGACGCAGGCCAAGAGCCTTGACCAGGACAAGGAACCGCTCACAATTTCGGTCAACAGCCAGGGACAATGGTTCCTGCAGAACACCGAGATCGCAGTGGATGACATCCTGCCCAAGCTCAGGGCCATCACGGCGGCGCGCGGCGGCATGGAGGAGCGCATCTTCGTGCGCGGTGATCGCAAGGTCGACTATGGTACCGTCATGCGGGTCATGGGGCGGTTGTCGGGCGCGGGCTTTCACCGGGTCGCGCTGGTGACGGAGGTTGAGCAGGGCCCCTGAGGGGCCCGGTCGGAGAACGATGAGCGCAGGCCGCACCATATCGACCAGCAGCGGACGTGACAGCAGCGGGCGTGACACATGGGCTCTCCCGGTGTCGATCGCCGTGCATGTCGCGGTGCTGGCTTGGGGTGCGCTGACGTTTGCGGCCAAGCCGCTGAAAAGTGAATCCACGCCGATGCCGGTCGACATCATCTCGGTGAGCGAGTTCTCCCAGCTCACCTCCGGGTCGCGGACCGCGCTCAAGGTCGAGGCTGCGAAGCCGGTCGCTGACAAGATCGGCGAGCGCAAGCCGGCGGACGATCCGGCCGCCAAGATCGCCAAGACCGAGGTGCATGCGGCGACCGACGTGCCTGCGCCGCTGCCGGAGCCGAAGCCACCTACGCCGCCCACGCCACCTGAAAAGACGCAGTCCGAGCCCAAGCGCGACCTGATTGCGGAGGCGATCAAGAAGGACCTGGCGAAGAAGCCGGAGCCGAAGAAGTCGGAGCCGAAGAAGGCCGAGGCCAAGGCGGAAGCGAAAGCCGAAACCAAGCCCGAGCCCAAGGCACAGCCGAAGAAGGAACAGCCAAAGTTTGATCCGCGCAAGGTCGAGGCGCTGCTCGACAAGCGCACGCCCCAGCGCGTGGCGGCGACCGGCGACGTGGTCAACAACACGGTCGGGCTCGGCGCTCCGACCGGGACTGCGTTGCAGCTGTCGCAGAACGAGCTCGAGGCGCTGCGTGCACGGCTGGCGCAGCTCTGGAACCCGCCCGCGGGCGCCAGCAACCCGGAAGAGCTCGTGGTCGTGATCCGCATGCGGCTCAAGCCCGACGGTACGCTCGCGGCGCCGCCGGGAGTCATCAGCTACGGACGCAGCGCGTTGTCGGTTGCGGCCCGCGACAGCGCGGTACGTGCGATCTTCCGGGGACAGCCGTTCAACATGCTCAGGCCGGAAACCTATGAGCTATGGAAAGACATTGAGATTAACTTCGACCCGCGCGACATGATTCGCGGCTAACCGATTTGACTTTGACCTCCTCTCGCTCGAGACAACAATGACTGCACGCCGATTGATATCGCCGCTCAGCCGTCGCCACCTGCTCACGCTCGGGGCAGGTGCTGCCGCTGGTGCCCTGGCAGGCCTGTTGCCGCGCCCAGCCGCGGCCGTGCTCAAGCTCGACGTGACCCAGGGCAACATGCAGCCGATGCCGATCGCGCTGCCCGATTTCGTCGGCGTTGCGCTGCCCGATCCCGCGATGGCGCGCAGCGTCACCCAGATCATCACCTCCAACCTGCAGCGCTCAGGGCTGTTCGCGCCGATCGATCAGGCCGCCTATATCGAGAAGATCACGAACATCGATCAGGTTCGCTTCCCGGACTGGCGGCAGATCAACGCGCAGGCGCTGGTGACTGGCCGCCTCGCGCGCCTGCCGGACGGCCGGCTCGAAGCCAGGTTCCGGCTCTGGGACGTGTTCGCCGCCCAATATCTTGACGGCAAGGAATATGCGACCCCGCCCGACAACTGGCGGCGCATCGCGCATCTGATCTCGGACGCGATCTACGAGCGCCTCACCGGCGAGAAAGGCTACTTCGACAGCCGCGTCGTATTCATCGACGAATCGGGACCGAAGGAGCGCCGCGTGAAGCGGCTTGCCATCATGGACCAGGACGGCGCCAATGTGCGCTACCTCACCCGCGGCGACGACCTGGTGCTCACGCCGCGGTTCTCGCCGACCAGCCAGGAAATCACCTACATGTCCTATGGGCAGGGACAGCCGCGCGTCTATCTGCTCAATCTCGAATCCGGACAGCGCGAGGTCGTCGGGAATTTTCCCGGCATGACGTTCTCGCCGCGCTTTGGGCCGGATGGGCAGCGCGTGATCATGAGCCTGCAGCAGGGCGGCAACGCGAACATCTTTGTCATGGACCTGCGCTCGAAGGCGACCACCCGGCTCACTGACACCGCCGCCATCGACACCGCGCCATCCTTCTCGCCCGACGGCGCGCGCATCTGCTTCGAGTCCGATCGCGGCGGGCGCCAGCAGGTCTACGTCATGGGCGCGAACGGCGGCCCGGCGCAGCGCATCAGCTTCGGCGACGGCGCCTATTCGACGCCGGTCTGGTCGCCGCGCGGCGATTACATCGCGTTCACCAAGCAGGCGCAGGGGCGATTTGCGATCGGCATCATGCGACCGGACGGTTCCGGCGAGCGCATCCTGACCGACGGCTATCACAACGAGGGACCGACCTGGTCGCCGAACGGGCGGGTGGTCATGTTCTTCCGCGATCCCGGTGGCAGCGCCGGCCCGTCGCTGTTCACGGTCGATGTGACTGGCCGCAACGAGCAGCGAGTTCCCTCGCCGAGCTATGCGTCCGATCCGGCCTGGTCACCCTTGCTGCGATAACGTGCTTTGGGGACAACGCACGCGCGCTGATGCCCGCGCTTGACCGAGCCCTGATCACGCCGCATTCATCGCTCATTAACCACCGTAAAGGGTTTCGGACCCATCCTCGCTTTTTCGCGATTTCAGCAAGGCCACGTCAAGGTTGACGGAACCTTCGCTTAACCAGGCCCCTGCTAGCGTCCGGTAGGCCCGGTAAAGACGCAACAAATGGAGGCACCGGAATGAGGTCCGATACATTTCGTGGGATGAAGCTCATCGGAGTTCTGGCCGCAGCGCTGGCGATTGGCGCCTGCGCCAAGAATCAGTCCGTGGACGCGAACAATCCCGCGCTGGCGAACGCGAGCGCTGCGGTTCCCGGCAGCCAACAGGACTTTGTGGTTAACGTCGGCGACCGCGTTTTCTTCGAATCCGATTCCTCGGAGTTGACCCAGCAGTCCATCGGCACGCTCGACAAGCAGGCGCAGTGGCTGCGGACCTATCCGCAATACGCGTTCCTGGTCGAGGGGCACGCCGACGAGCGCGGCACGCGCGAATACAACATCGCGCTCGGCGCCCGGCGCGCCCAGGCGGTGCGCGACTATCTTGTCTCGCGCGGCGTGCAGGCGCAGCGTATGCGCACGATCTCGTACGGCAAGGAACGGCCGGTCGCGGTCTGCAACGACATCTCGTGCTGGTCGCAAAATCGCCGCTCCGTCACGGTGCTCAACGCGAGCTCCTGAGACAGTTACGGGGGAATGGGGACAGCCGGCGCCCTCGTGGCGCCGGTTGTTTTTTGGAGCTCCCGCATCGGTATGCGATGACGGCCATGTCGGGCCCCATGTCGGGCGCTGCGGCGGCTGTGCTATCGTACTCGTGCGGGGCCTGCCCGCACGAGGTGTCGCGATGCATGCACGATCTGCCCGATTTGTCCGGACGGTTGCGCTGCTCGCTTTGCTCGCAGCGTGCAGCAGCGAGGCGCCGCCGCCATCGCCACCACGACCGGTCAAGACTCAGCTGATCGAGCTTGCGCCGGTCTCCGACATTGGATCCGTCACCGGCGAGATCAAGGCACGCACCGAGACCGACATGGGCTTCCGCATCGGCGGCCGGGTGCGCGACCGTCCGGTCGATGTCGGCACGATCACGGCGCGCGACGAGGTGCTGGCGCGGCTCGACGACACCAACGAGCATAACGCGGTGCGTATCGCGGAGGCGCAGCTCACCTCCGTCAAGGCCGAGCTGCAGGATGCGGAAGGCAACGAAACTCGCCAGCGCGAGCTCTTGCAGCGCGGCTTCACCACGCAAGTCAACTATGACTCGGCGTCGCGGCGGCTCAAGATGGCGCAGGCCAACGTGGCCTCCGCCGAGGTCTCGCTCAAGGATGCCCAGGAGCGTCTGGGCTACACCGTGCTGCACGCCGACGAGGCCGGCGTCGTGACCGCGGTCGGCGCCCAGCCCGGACAGGTGGTGGCGTCGGGACAGATGATTGTGCGGCTCGCCCGCACCGGCGAGAAGGAAGCGGTGTTCAACGTCGCGGAACAGATCTTCCGCGCGGTGCCGCGCGACCCGCCGATTGAAGTCGCGCTGCTGAGCGATCCCACCGTCACGGCGAACGGAAAGGTGCGGGAGGTCGCTCCGTCAGCCGATCCGGTCACGCGCACGTTCACGGTGCGCATCGCGCTCGAGGACCCGCCCATGCAGATGCGGCTGGGCTCCGCGGTGGTCGGGCGCGTCGTGCTGGAAGCCCAGAAGGTTGCGACGGTCCCGCCGGCCGCGCTGTCCAAGGATGGCGATGAGCCCGCGGTCTGGCTGTTCGACCAGGCAGCGTCGACGGTCGGGCTGCGCAAGGTCACGGTGCTGCGCTATGAGAATGATCGGGTGCTGATCAGCGGCGGCGTCGGCAACGGCGACCGCGTCGTGGTCGCCGGCGTGCAGCGGTTGCGGCCCGGAATGAAGGTGCGGCTGACTGAGGATGCGGCCAAATGACTGGGCCGAACCTCTCGGAATGGGCGCTCGGCCATCGCCCGCTTGTGGTCTTTTTCATGCTGGCCTGCGCGGTCGCGGGGGCGTTCTCTTATGTGGCGCTGGGCCGCAGCGAGGATCCGCCGTTCACGATCAAGACCATGGTCGTGAAGGTGCTGTGGCCGGGCGCCACCACCACCGACACCATCAATCTGGTGACCGACCGCATCGAGAAGAAGCTCGAGGAGACGCCGTCGCTCGACTATCTGCGCAGCTACACCAAGCCGGGCGAGGCCGTCATCTTCGTAAACTTGCGCGATGCGACACCGCCGAAGGATGTGGCCGGCATCTGGTATCAGGTGCGCAAGAAGGTGCAGGACATCGCCACGAGTCTGCCGAGCGGCGTGCAGGGGCCGTTCTTCAATGACGAGTTCGGCGACACCTACAGCGTGATCTATGCCTTCACCTCCGAAGGCTTCAGCTACCGCGAGCTCAAGGACTACATCGACAAGGTCCGCGCCCAGCTCCTGCGGGTGCCGGACGTCAACAAGGTCGACCTCATCGGCGTTCAGGACGAGAAGATTTATATCGAGTTCTCGACCCGCACGGTCGCCAGCCTCGGCATCAATCAGGGCGACGTGGTGCGCAGCCTGCAGGCGCAGAACGCGGTCGCTCCGGCTGGCCTGGTGACGACCGATCAGGAGCGGATTTTGCTGTTCGTGAGCGGCGCCTTCGGTGACGAGAACGACGTGCGCGCCGTCAATATCCGGACCGCGAATGGCTTCATCCGACTAGGCGACATTTCGCAGGTCACTCGCGCCTATGCGGATCCGCCGAGCGCGATGTTCCGGTTCAACGGCGAGGCTGCCATCGGTCTCGCGGTCTCGATGAGCCCGACCGGCGACGTGTTGCAACTCGGCAAGGACCTGGCGCGCACGATGGCGCGTGTTCAGAACAACCTGCCGCTCGGCATCGACGTTCATCTGGTTGCCGATCAGCCGGTCGCGGTTGATCACGCGATCCGCAGCTTCACCAAGGCGCTGTTCGAGGCGGTCGCCATCGTGCTCGCGGTCAGCTTCATCAGCCTGGGCCTGCGCGTCGGCCTGGTGGTCGCGATCTCGATCCCGCTGGTGCTCGGCATCACGTTCGCCACCATGGACGTGCTGGGCATCGCGCTGCAGCGCGTGTCGCTCGGCGCCCTGATCATCGCGCTCGGGCTCTTGGTCGACGACGCCATGATCACCGTCGAGATGATGATCGCCAAGCTCGAAGAGGGCATGGACCGGCTCAAGGCAGCCGCCTTTGCGTACACGTCGACTGCGTTCCCCATGTTGACCGGCACGCTGGTGACGGTGGCGGGCTTTCTTCCGGTCGGCTTTGCCAAGAGCGGCGCCGGCGAATATTCCAACTCGCTGTTCTGGGTGGTCGCGATCGCCTTGATCGCGTCCTGGTTCGTCGCCGTGCTGTTTGCCCCGTTGCTCGGCGTATGGCTGCTGCCCCGCAATCTCGCTGCGCACAGGTCGGCGCACGGGGCGTCGCGGATGGATGCGCGGGTCAAGGGCGCGATCGTCGCCGCGCTCCGCCACCGCTGGATCGTGATCGGCGGGACGCTGGCGATCTTTGCGCTGTCGCTCGTCGGGGCGACGCGGCTGCAGCAGCAATTCTTCCCCGAATCGGATCGGACCGAGCTCCTCGTCAGCTTGACGCTGC
>Ga0209797_10000373_pt1 | contig 22132 bp, 19 predicted proteins | sample DOMMetBare3Fresh_2_FD_187472 | JGI IMG/M metagenome (GOLD analysis project Ga0209797, IMG submission 187472) | Wetland sediment microbial communities from St. Louis River estuary, USA, under dissolved organic matter induced mercury methylation -... | ecosystem: Environmental > Aquatic >... | reverse complement strand
CGAGGAAAAAGAGGACATGGCGCGCTTCATCCTCGACGTTGGCGAGGAGTGGGGTACGACGATCATCCTGATCGAGCACGACATGGGCGTGGTGATGGATATTTCAAATTACGTGGTGGTGCTGGACTACGGCGTGAAGATCGCTGCAGGAAAGCCGGACGAAGTGCGGGCCGATCCGGTGGTGATCCGGGCGTATCTTGGCGAGGGCTGAACGGCTGCGGGGCGCGCCGCACCGTGCGGCAAGGGGGTGGACATGGGCATGCAGTTCTTTTTGGAAGTCCTGATCGGCGGTCTGCTGGCGCTGGCGATGCTGGCTGCGGGGGGTTGGGGCTTCCTGCGCCTGTATGTGCAGGACCAGGCGCAACGCGCCGGGCAGGCCGAGGCGATGCGCCAGGAGGCGGAGCGCCAGGAACTCGAGGCCAAGCGCGTCAACGACGCCAACCAGGCGGCGATCCTGCGGCTGATGAACGAGTTGCAGCTGGTGGCCGAGGGCGACCTCACCCAGCAGGCCACGGTGACCGAGGACATCACCGGCGCGATCGCCGATTCGGTCAACTACACCGTCGAGGAACTTCGGACGTTGGTGTCGCAGGTGCAGACCACGGTGGGAAGGGTGACCGACACCACGGTTCAGGTCGAGAGCACGTCGACCGAGCTTCTCGCGGCATCGGACGAGCAGCTTCGCGAGATCCGCGAGACCGGCGAATCGGTGCTGCAGATGGCCACGCGGATCAACGAGGTTTCGGCACGGGCGCAGCAGTCGGCGCAGGTGGCGCGGCAATCGCTGCAGGCCGCCGAAACCGGCCTGACCGCCGTGCAGAACTCGATCGGCGGCATGAACTCGATCCGCGACCAGATCCAGGAAACCTCCAAGCGCATCAAGCGGCTGGGCGAGTCCTCTCAGGAGATCGGCGAGATCACCGAGCTGATCTCGGACATCACCGAGCAGACCAACGTGCTGGCGCTCAATGCCGCCATCCAGGCCGCCTCGGCGGGCGACGCGGGGCGCGGCTTCTCGGTGGTGGCCGAGGAGGTTCAGCGCCTGGCCGAGCGCTCGGCCGATGCCACGCGCCAGATCTCGGCACTGGTCAAGGCGATCCAGACCGACACCCAGGACGCGGTCTCGGCGATGGCACGCTCGACGCAGGGCGTGGTCGATGGCGCGCGCCTGTCCGATGCCGCCGGCACTGCGCTGGGGGACATCGACCGTGTGACGCGACAACTGGCCGAACTGATCGAGAACATCTCCCGCCAGGCCCTGCAGGAGGCCGAGTCGGCCAACGTGGTGGCCAGCAACATCCAGCACATCTTCGCCGTCACCGAGCAGGCCGGCGAGGGCACGCGGTCGACGGCCCAGATGGTGCGCGAGCTGTCGCGCTCGGCCGAAGAGCTGAGGCAATCCGTGGCCCGGTTCAAGATCGATTGAGTTCGGCGAGCCCCAAACGATGGTCACCACGCCCGCCACCGGCACGAACGACGATCTGAGCCCGCTGGCCTGGGTGGTCGGCGAGGTTCGCCGTTCGCTCGACACGGCGCAGAAGACGCTGCGCCGCTACCTCAAGGAAACCGAGGCCGCCGACCCCTCCGAACTCGCCGGCGTCGACCCTTCAGTGCTGCGCCAGGTGCGCAGCCACATCCACCAGAGCGTCGGTGCGCTCGAGCTGGTCGGGCTCGGCGTGGCGGCGCAGCCCCTGCGCGCCGCCGAGGCGGCGATGCAGCGGATGACGGCCCGGCCGGCTCTGATCACACCGGCCGCCGTCCAGACCATCGAGCGCGGCATGTTCGCGCTGCTCGACTACCTATCGCGCAAACTGGCCGGCAAGGCGATCACGCCGCTGGCCATGTTCCCGCAGTACCGCGCGGTGCAGCAGCTGGCAGGCGCGGCGCGCGCGCATCCGGCCGACCTGTGGACGCATGAATGGCAGTGGCGCGCGATTGCCGCCGACCCCAACGCGCAGTCGCAGCCTGCCGATGCCGACATGCTCGGTCGTTTGGAGGCCGAGATGCTGGCGCTGATGCGCGCCCGCCCAGGCGCCGCGTCGCGACTGGGCGACCTGTGTGCGGCACTGGCCGCGGCGAGCAGCGGCAACCTGGCCACCTTGTGGCAGCTGGCAGCGGCCTTCATGGAGGCCCTGTCCGGTGGCCTGCTGGTGTTCGACGTGCACGCCAAGCGCGCGGCCTCCCGGCTGCTGGCGCAACTGCGTGCCGGCGCGGGCGGTCAGGCGTCGGATCGGCTGGCGCAGGACCTGCTGTTCTTCTGTGCCCAGGCTGCACCGACCGCCGGCAGGCCCGGTGGGGCGCGGCTGGCCGCGGCGCGGCACGCCTTTGGCCTGGAGCAGGCCCAGCCCGTGGACTACGAGGCAACCTCGCTGGGGCTGTTCGACCCCGCGCTGCTGACGCAGGCCCGCAAGCGCGTCGCGGTGGCCAAGGAGGTCTGGTCGGCGACGGCCGCGGGCGAGCTGGAGCGCCTGAGCGGGCTTGGCGAAGCGTTCACCCTGGTGGGTGATTCGGTCGAGCGCCTGTACCCCGGAGGTGCGGCGCTTGCCGCATCGCTGCAGGCCGTGGCCGGGCAGTGTCAGGCATCGACCGACGTGCCATCGCCGGCGCTGGCGATGGAAGTGGCCACCGCGCTGCTCTACATCGAGGCGTCGCTCGAGGATGCCGAGCTCGACGATCCCGGACTGGCCGAGCGCGTCGGCCGGCTCGCCCAGCGCATCGGGCAGGTGCGACTGGGCCACGAGCCGGGCGCGCTCGAGCAGTGGATGGAGGACCTGTACCGCCGGGTGTCCGACCGCCAGACGATGGGCAACGTGGTGCAGGAGCTTCGGGCCTCGCTGTCGGAGGTCGAGAAGCAGATCGACCAGTACTTCCGCAATCCCGCCCAGCGCGAGGTCCTGATTCCGGTGCCCGGCCAGCTCTCGGCGATGCGCGGGGTGCTGTCGCTGCTCGACATGGACCATGCCTCGCAGGCCGTGGTGCGCATGCGCGACGATGTCGACGCGCTGGCCAGCACCGAGGTCGACCCCGAGCGCGCCATCCAGGCCGGCACCTTCGATCGTCTGGCCGACAACCTCGGCGCGCTGAGTTTCCTGATCGATATGGTCAGCGTGCAGCCGCAGATGGCGAAGTCGCTGTTCCACTTCGATCCCGCCACCGGCCAGCTCCAGGCCACGATGACCCGGGCGGCTCGTCGCACCGACTTCGCGACGCTCGACACCGTGGTGGCCGAGCGGCCGACGCTGGTCGAGCAGGCGCAGTCGCTGGCGCGGGAGGCGGGCGACGCCGACACCGATCCGCAGCGGCTCGGGCGCGACCTGGAGCTGCTCACCCAACAGGCCAGGGCGGCCGATCAGGTCCGGCTTGCCGAGGTGACCAGCCGCGCGCAGTTGGCGCTCGCCACGGCCACGCACGCCGACGAGGTCGATCAGGTCCGGCGCGAGCTGGCCGAATCGATCAGCGAGTTCGTCTCCAGCCAGACCGCCCCGCTGGACGAACCCGCCGAGCCGCCGCGCCCGGTGCCGCCGCCCGGCCCGCCGACAGCGCCCGGACAGACCGGACTCGAAGACGACGCCGAGATGCGCGAGATCTTCCTCGAGGAGGCGCGCGAGGTCATCGAAACGGCGCGCGCAGGCTTGTCGGAGCTGCGCGATCGGCCGGACGACCTGCCCGCGATGACGGTCGTGCGACGGGCTTTCCACACGCTCAAGGGCAGCTCGCGAATGGTCGGGCTGCTCGATTTCGGCGAGGCGGCCTGGGCCTGCGAGCAGCTGTTCAACGCCCGGCTGGCCGACTCGGTGCCAGCCGACGGCGACCTGCGGGGCTTCAGCCACGAAGTGCTGGATCACTTCTCGATGTGGGTCGATGCGATCGAGGCCGGCGCGGCGCGGGATTTCCGCCCCGAACCGGTGGTCCGGTCGGCCGAGGCGTTGCGCCTGGACGGGCGCTGGCTGCCCCTGGTCGAGACCGCGCCGCAGCCGACACCGCCGGTGGCCGCGGCGCCGACGCCCGTGACCCCATTCACCCCGGAACCCGAGCCTCTGGAGTTCCGGGTACCCGAGCTGCCCACGGCGGCCGACCTCGACCTGGTGGCGCAGGTCGCGCCGACACCGGCAGCGCCCGCGACGATCGCGCCGACGGAGATCGAGCTGCCCGAGATCGAACTCGATTTCGACCTCACGCCGCCGGCGGCGCCGGCCACCGCGCCCGTGCCGCCGCCGGAGGTTGCCTTCGACCTCGACCTGGACCTGTTTGAAGCCGCGCCCCCACCGCCGCTGCACCCCGAGGAGGCGGTCGAGCTCGACCTGCGCTCGTTGCCGGACTTCCCGTCGCTCGACCTGGCCCCGAGCGGGGAAGCGATCCCGGTGCCCGACATCACCTGGGACCTCGACACCGGCGAGTTGCTGCCAACGCCGGAAGTGGTCGACGCCCAGTCCGAGGCTGTCGACGTGTACAGCCGGCCACCCGAAACGGTCGATTTCGAACACCTCGATCTGGCCGAGGAGCCGGCGCCGATCGAAGCGCCACCCGCGCCGATGGCCGAAGCCGCGGCGCCGGCGATCGACACGCCGGTGGACTTCGAACTCGACGAGGAGCCGGTCAAGGTCATCGGCGACCTGCGCGTCAGCATCCCGCTGTTCAACATTTACCTCAACGAGGCCGACGAGTTGTCGCGTCGCCTCGGCACCGAGCTCGCCGAGTGGACGCACGAGCTTCATCGCCCGGCCGGCGAGGCGCCGGTGGTCCTGGCCCATTCGCTGGCCGGCAGCTCGGGCACCGTCGGCTTCACCGGCCTGTCGCAGCTGGCCCGTTCGCTCGAGCATGCGCTGATGCGGTCCAACTCGCGCGCATCCGGCCGCGCCGAGGATGCCGAGGTGTTCGGTCAGGCGGCCGAGGAAATCCGCCGCTTGCTGCACCAGTTCGCGGCCGGATTCCTGTCGACCCCGAATGCGGCGTTGATGCAGCGCGTGGTCGACATCGAACATGGCGTGACCGCAGCGGTGGCCGAAGCACCGCCGGCGCCGATCGAGCCGCCGGTCGAGCTACCGATCGAGACACCGGTCGAGCCGCCGGTCGAGCCGCCGGTCGAGCCGCCGGTCGAGCCGCCGGTCGGGCCACCGGTCGAGCTGCCGGTCGTGACACCGATCGAGGTGCCGACGGCGCCGGAGCCCATCGTCGAGGGTGTGTTCGACCAGTTCGGCCAGCCCGAAGTCACGCCGTTTGTCGAAGCGCCGGAACCGACGCACCGCGCCGCGCACGCGCGCAGCGAAGCGATCGGCATGGACGAAGAGATCGACGCCGTCGACGCGGTCGATCCCCAGCTGTTCGAGATCTTCGACGACGAGGCCTCGGAGCTGATCCCGCAACTGCAGTCGAGGCTGCGCGACTGGGCCCAGCAGCCCGGCGAAGTGGCTGCTGCGTCGGCCTGCATGCGCACCCTGCACACGCTCAAGGGCAGCGCCCGCCTGGCTGGCGCAATGCGTCTGGGCGAGATGGCGCACCGCATCGAAAGCGCGATCGAGCGACTGCACGCGCTCGGTCACGCCCGGTCAGCGGATGTGCAGGAGATCATCGCCCACGCCGATGCGCTGGAGGCGAGTTTCGACGCCCTGCACCGGGGTGAGCGGGCCGTGCTCCCGGCACCGGCGCAGACTGCCCCAGCGTCGCCACCGGTCGAGCGGGTCGAGCCCGAGCCGCCGGCGCCCCCACCCGCGTTTCGCGAGACGGCACCGGTTGCGGCAGCGGCGCCGGCAGCGCCAGCAGCGGCCAAGCCGGCGGCGGTGCCGACGATCGACTGGTCGCGCTTCGCGGCCGTGGCACCGTTCGAGGGCATCGCCGAGCCGCGCAACGCCCGCGTGGCCAGCGCGTCGACGGCAGCGGTTCGGGTGCGTGCACCCTTGCTCGACCGGCTGGTCAACCACGCCGGCGAGGTCAGCATCACCCGTGCCCGCATCGAAGCCGACATGGTGCAGATGAAGTCCTCGCTCGGCGATCTCGACGAGAATCTCGGCCGCCTGCGCCACCAGCTGCGCGACATCGAGCTGCAGGCCGAGATGCAGATCGGCACCCGGCTCGAGGCCGCACGCGTGGCGTCGCAGGAGTTCGATCCGCTCGAGATGGACCGCTACACGCGATTCCAGGAAATCACCCGCATGATGGTCGAGTCGGTCAACGACGTGGCCACCGTGCAGCGCGGGCTTCAGCGGACGCTGCAGTCGACCGAGGACGAGCTCGCCCGCCAGGCCCGGCTCACCCGCGACCTGCAGGACGACTTGCTGCGCACGCGGATGGTCGAGTTCGATGGCTTGTCCGAGCGCCTGTATCGCGTGGTGCGACAGGCGGCCAAGGAAACCGGCAAGCAGGTGCGGCTGGACATCACCGGCGGCACGATCGAGATCGACCGCGGCGTGCTCGACCGCATGACCGGGGCCTTCGAGCACCTGCTGCGCAACAGTGTGGTGCACGGCATCGAGACCCCGGCCAAGCGCACGGCCGCGGGCAAGGATCCGACCGGAAGCGTCACCATCGCCGTCACCCAGGAGGGCAACGAGGTTGCGATCAGTTTCCGCGACGACGGTGCCGGGCTCGCGCTGCAACGCATCCGTGACAAGGCTGTCGCCAGCGGACAGTTTGCGCCCGACGCCCAGCCCAGCGAGGCCGAACTCGCGGCGTTGATCTTCCAGGCCGGATTCACCACTGCCGAGCACGTCACCGGCCTGGCCGGCCGCGGGGTCGGCATGGACGTGGTTCGCACCGATGTCAACGCGATGGGCGGTCGAATCGAGACCTCCACCGCCGCCGGCCGAGGCACCAGCGTGCAACTGGTGCTGCCGCTGACCACCGCGGTGACGCAGGTGGTGATGATGCGATGCGGCGAACTCACGGTGGCGGTGCCCTCGACGCTGGTCGAGATCGTCCGCCGGGTGCCAGCGGCCGACCTGCAGGCGCTGTACGAGCAGGGCAGCTACGCGCATGGCGGCGTGGAGATACCGTTCTACTGGCTGGCGGCCCTGTTGCAGGGCACGCCCTACGGTGCGGCGAGCGGGCGCACCGCGCCGCTGGTGGTCATCCGCAGCGCGGCGCAGCGCATCGCCGTGCATGTCGACGAAGTGCTGGGCAACCAGGAAGTGGTGGTCAAGAACCTGGGCCCGCAATTGGCGCGGCTGCCCGGCCTGGCCGGCATGACGCTGCTGCCCTCTGGCAGGCCGGCGCTGATCTACAACCCGGTGGCGCTGGCCACGCTGTACGGACGCTCGGCGCGCGCGGCGACGCTGGCAGCGCTGGCCTCGGCGCGGCAGGCCGCGCGGCTGCCGAGCCAGGCGCCGGTGGTGCTGCAAGCGCCGCTGGTGCTGGTGGTCGACGACTCGTTGACCGTGCGCCGCGTGACGCAGCGGCTCCTGCAGCGCGAGGGCTACCGGGTGGCGGTGGCCAAGGACGGGCTGGAGGGCCTGGAGCGCCTGGCCGAGGAGCTGCCGGCGGTGGTGCTCACCGACATCGAGATGCCGCGCATGGACGGCTTCGACCTGGTGCGCAACATGCGCGTCGATCCCCGCCTGGCGAAGCTGCCGGTGGTGATGATCACCTCGCGCATCGCGCAGAAGCACCGCGACTACGCGGCCGAACTCGGCGTCGACCACTACCTGGGCAAGCCTTATGGCGAGGACGAATTGCTCGCGCTGGTGGCCCGTTATGCCGGCAGGACCGTGGCCGCCTGAGCCCGGCATCGCGCGACCCGGCGGCACCCATGTCGCAGCTGTCCGACCACCTGGAGCGCTTGACCGGCCAACGCGACCGCGATGTCCTGGACACCACCCTGGCCGCCGCGATCCGCGACCTGCTGCGGCCGCGCCGGGTATCGATCCATCGCTGCGTCGGCCATGAGGGGGACCGACGCTGGTTGACGCGTGCCACGCTGTGCGCGGGGGACGTGGCAGCGCAGTCCGACCCGCTGTGGCTGGAACTCGAAGCGCTGCCGCGGATCGAGGACTTCCCGCAGCGGCTGGCGGCCCTGGGCGCGGAAGGGCCGACGGTCACTGTGGGCGACACGGTGCTGACGCAGTTCGCGCTGCTCACCGACGACACGGCGGTCGGCGTGGTGGAGATCGAAACCGTGGTGGCCATCGATCCCGAGCATCTGCGCCTGGTCGGCAGCGTGCTGCGCATCTACCGCAACTTCCAGGAACTGCTCGATTACAGCGAGCGCGACACGCTGACCGGCCTGCTCAACCGCAAGACCTTCGACGAGTCGTTCTACAAGGCGTCGATCGCCAACACGTCGTCGCCCATGCGACCGGTCGACCGCCGCGAATCGAGCAGCCACCGGCACTTCCTCGGCATCATCGACATCGACCACTTCAAGTCGGTCAACGATCGCTTCGGCCACCTGATCGGCGACGAAGTGCTGCTGCTGCTGTCGCGCCTGATGCGCTCGACCTTCCGCTTCCTCGACCGGCTGTACCGCTTCGGCGGCGAGGAGTTCGTGGTCGTGATGCGCTGTGCCGATGCCGCCGATGCCGCTCGCGCGTTCGAGCGCCTGCGTGCCAACGTGCAGGCGTTCCGGTTTCCACAGGTCGGCGGCATCACGGTGTCGGTGGGCTTCACCGAGGTGCAGGCTGCGGATTCGCCCAGTGGCGCCTTCGAGCGTGCCGACAAGGCCGTCTACTGGGCCAAGGGCCATGGGCGCAACCGCGTCTGCAACCATGCCGAACTGCTGGCCAGCGGCGAGGCATCCGAAGCCACCAAGACCGGCGACGTCGAACTGTTCTGAATGCCGCCAAGGGCGCCGCCTCGCGACGGCCGCGCCCCGGGGGGATCGAGCAAAGCAGCAGGTCCACGTTTGCCAGGGACGGCCCGACCCACATGCTGCGCGCCGCCCCGTGGGCCGGCCTCAGCGTGCGGCCTTGACCGCGGCGTAACGCGCCAGCGTGCGCTCGCGCGCAATGGCATGGTCGACCACCGGCCGCGGGTAGTCGCGGCCCAGTTCGATGCCCGCGGCGGCGAGGTCGACCTCGCGCGCCAGCCAGGGGGCATGGATGAAGGCGTCGGGCAGGCTGGCGAGTTCGGGAAGGTAGCGGCGGATGAAGCGGCCGCCGGGGTCGAAGCGCTCGCTCTGGGTGACCGGATTGAAGATGCGGAAGTACGGCTGCGCGTCGCAACCGGTGGACGCCGCCCATTGCCAGCCGCCGTTGTTGGAGGCGAGGTCGAAGTCGTTCAGGTGCCGCGCAAACCAGGCTTCGCCGCGTCGCCAATCCAACCCCAGATCCTTGACCAGGAAGCTCGCCACCACCATCCGCAGGCGGTTGTGCATGTAGCCGGTCTGGAAGATCTGGCGCATCGCCGCATCGACGATCGGATAGCCGGTGCGGCCTTCGCACCAGGCCGTGAAGAGCGCATCGGCATGCCTGCCATGCTCCCAGCGCAGCGCGTCGTAGTCGGCGCGGTAGGCGTGGTCGACCACCCGCGGGTGGTGGTGCAGGATCTGCTGGAAGAAGTCGCGCCAGACCAGCTCGGTCAGCCAGACCTCGGCACCGCGCGAGCCGGCGCGCATGCGCATCCAGGCCTCGCGCGCGACCCGGCGGATCGACAGGGTGCCGAAGCGCAGGTGCGCCGACAGGTAGCTCGGCCCCTTGAGCGCGGGGTAGTCGCGTTGCTCGTGGTAGCGATCGATGCGGTCGAGGAAGTCGTCGAGCAGTTCGTGGGCGCCGGTCGAACCGGTGGGCATCTTCAGCGTGCGCAGATTGGTGCGCTCGAACCCGATCTCGGCCAGCGTCGGCAGCGTCGCGGCCTCGGGCAGCGGGGCCAGGGCGCCGGCATGGCGGGCCACCGGATAGCCATGGACGTAGAACTCGTCGAGCTTGGTCATCCAAGCCGTGCGATAGGGGGTGAAGACGCCGTACGGATTGCCGGCGACGGTGAGCAGTTCGTCGCGTTCGAACACCACCTGGTCCTTGCCCGTGTGCAGCACGATGCCGGCATCGGCCAGGGCACCACGCACCCGGGCGTCGCGCGCCTTGGCGGCGGGCTCGTCGTCGTGGTTGGTGTAGACCGCCTGCACGCCCAGTGCCGTGGCCAGCGCCGGCAAGGCCTCGGTCGCCTGGCCGTGGCGGACCATCAGCCCGGTGCCCGGCACGCCGTGGGACAGCCCCAGGCTGCGCAACTGCTGGTCGAGGTCGAGCAGGCTGTCGTGGATGAACTCGACCCGTCGGTCGGCCCGAGGCAACCCATCGAGGATCGCGCGGTCGAAGACGAAGGCGCACCAGACCTTGCGCGCAGACTTCAACGCGTGGTAGAGCGCGGCCTGGTCGTCGGCGCGCAGGTCGCGCCGAAACCAGACCAGGGCACGGTCGACAGGCTTTTCCACAAGCCCGAGTGTCGCGGTTTTGGCGTCGCCAGCGCCTAGAATTCCCCCATGACCTCGGGGCGGATCGACCTCACCAACCAGTTCCTGATCGCCATGCCTGGCATGGTCGATGGCACGTTTGCGGGCTCGGTGGTCTACATGTGCGAGCACACCGAAAACGGCGCCCTCGGGCTGGTGATCAACAAGCCGATCGACATCACGCTCGGCAGTCTGTTCGAGCGCGTCGAGTTGCCGCTCGAATCGCCCGAACTCGCCGCACAGCCGGTGTTCTTCGGCGGCCCGGTGCTGACCGAGCGCGGCTTTGTGCTGCACGAGAAGGTCGGCGAGGCCGAAAGACCCTACAACTCCACGCTGTCGATCCCTGGCGGCCTCGAGATGACCACCAGCAAGGACGTGCTCGAAGCGCTCGCCCATGGCGGCGGCCCGAAGAAGCTGCTGGTGACGCTGGGCTACAGCGGCTGGGGGGCGGGCCAGCTCGAGGACGAGATCGGCCGCAACGGCTGGCTCAACGTCGACGCCAGCCGGGAGATCATCTTCGACACCCCGGTCGAGCAGCGCTATGACCGCGCCTTGTCGCTGCTCGGGATCGATCCCCGCATGCTGAGCCAAGACGCTGGCCACGCCTGAGGCGGCGGCGGGGCAGGCGCCGCGGTCATCGTCGGAGCCCCGCGCAGCGTGACCGCACCCGGCTCGTTCCTGGCCTTCGACTATGGCACCCGGCGCGTCGGCGTCGCCGTGGGCAACACCTTGCTGCGCAGCGCCACCGCGCTGACCACGGTGGCCGCCTCGGGGGCGGAGCGCTTCGAACGCATCGCGCGCCTGATCGCCGAGTGGCGGCCGGATGGACTGGTGGTCGGCATCCCCTGCCACCCCGACGGTGCGCCGCACGACAATACACTGCGGGCACGCCGCTTCGCGCGCCAGTTGCAGGGGCGTTTCGGACTGCCGGTGCACGAGGTCGACGAGCGCTACAGCAGCACCGAAGCCATCACCGACGGCGCGGCCGATGTCGACGCCGCGTCGGCGGCCATCATCCTCGAGCAATTCCTGCGACACCATCCATGAGCGACCTGACCCTCGATGCCGAGGCGCTGTACCGCGAACTGCTGGCCGGCGTGCGTGACTTGTGGCGGCCCGGCATGGTGCTGCTGGGCATCTGGTCGGGCGGCGCCTGGCTGGCCGAGCGCCTGCACGCCGACCTCGGCTTGGCCGGCCGGCCGGGGCTGATCTCCAGCACGCTGCACCGCGACGACTTCCAGGCCCGCGGCCTGGCCGGTGGCACCGACGCCACGCGCATCCCGTACCCCGTGGACGGCGCCGACATCCTGCTCGTCGACGACGTGCTGTTCACCGGCCGCACGATCCGTGCCGTGCTCAACGAGTTGTTCGACTTCGGGCGTCCGGAACGGGTGACGCTGGCCGTGCTGGTCGACCGCGGCGGGCGCGAGCTGCCGATCCAGGCCGTACTGGCGGCCGCGAGGATCACGCTGCCGGCCAGCCAGCGGCTGACGCTGGCGCGCACCGAGCAAGGCAGCTTCACCTTCTCGCTGCGGGAGAGCGGCTGATGCTCCACAAGCGCAACCCCCAGCTCAACGCCCACGGCGAGCTGATCCACCTGCTGTCGATCGAAGGCCTGCCGCGCGAGGTGCTCACCGGCATCCTCGACACCGCCGGCACCTTCCTCTCGGTCAACGACCGCGAGGTCAAGAAGGTGCCGCTGCTGCGGGGAAAGAGCGTGTTCAACCTGTTCTTCGAGAACTCCACCCGCACCCGCACCACCTTCGAGATCGCCGCCAAGCGCCTGTCGGCGGATGTCATCAACCTCGACATCGCGCGCTCGTCGACTGCCAAGGGTGAGAGCCTGCTCGACACCATCGCCAACCTGTCGGCGATGCATGCCGACATGTTCGTCGTCCGCCACGGCGAGAGTGGTGCGCCCTACCTGATCGCACAGCATTGCGCGCCCCACGTGCACGTGGTCAACGCCGGTGACGGCCGCCATGCGCACCCGACGCAGGGGCTGCTCGACATGTACACCATTCGCCACTACAAGCGCGACTTCACGCAGCTCACGGTGGCCATCGTCGGTGACATCGTGCACTCGCGCGTGGCGCGCTCGGACATCCATGCGCTGACCACGCTGGGCGTGCCCGAGATCCGCGCCGTCGGCCCCAAGACGCTGGTGCCGGGCGACTTAGGCGCGATGGGCGTGCGCGTGTGCCACGACATGGCCGATGGCATCCGCGATGCCGACGTGGTGATCATGCTCAGGCTGCAGAACGAACGCATGAGCGGCGCGATGCTGCCCAGCGCGGCAGAGTTCTCGATGAACTACGGCCTGACGCCCGACAAGCTCGCGCTGGCCAGGCCGGACGTGATCGTGATGCACCCGGGGCCGATCAACCGCGGCGTCGAGATCGCCTCGGCGGTGGCCGATGGCACCCACAGCGTGATCCTGCCGCAGGTCAGCTTCGGGATCGCGGTGCGCATGGCGGTGATGTCGATCATCGCCGGGAACGAGGCATGAAGATCCTGATCAAGAACGGCCGCGTCGTCGACCCGGCGTCGGGCCGCGACGAACGCGCCGACCTGGCGATCGCCGCCGGCCGCATCGTCGCCATCGGCCAGGTCGACGAGGCGTCGGGCAGCTATCGGACGATCGACGCGTCCGGCTGCGTGGTCGCGCCTGGCCTGATCGACCTCGCGGCGCGGCTGCGCGAGCCCGGCCACGAGCACGAGAGCATGCTCGAGTCCGAGCTCAACGCTGCCGCCGCCGGCGGCGTGACCAGCCTGGTCTGCCCGCCCGACACCGACCCCCCGCTCGACGAGCCCGGGCTGGTCGAGATGCTCAAGTTCCGCGCCCGCAAGCTCTCGCTGTGCCGGCTGTTCCCGCTCGGTGCGCTCACCCGCGGCCTGGCCGGAGAGGTGCTGACCGAGATGGCCGAACTCACCCGTGCGGGTTGCGTCGGCTTTTCGCAGGCCGAGGTGGCGCTGCGCGACACCCAGGTGTTGATGCGTGCGATGCAGTACGCCGCGACCTTCGGCTATACGGTGTGGCTGCGGCCGCAGGACGGCTGGCTGGGCCAGGGGGTGGCGGCCAGCGGCGCGGTCGCCACGCGGCTGGGCCTGTCGGGGGTGCCGGTGGCGGCCGAGACGATCGCGCTGATGACGATCATCGAGTTGGTCCGCGCCACCGGCGTGCGGATGCACCTGTGCCGGCTGTCCAGCGCCGCGGGCGTGGCGCTGGTGCGCCAGGCCAAGGCCCAGGGGCTGCCGATCACCGCCGACGTGAGCATCAACTCGCTGCACCTGACCGACGTCGACATCGGCTTCTTCAACCCGGCGATGCGCCTGACGCCACCGCTGCGCCAGGGGGGTGACCGCGACGCGTTGCGTGCGGCACTGGCCGACGGCACGATCGACGCACTGGTCTCGGACCACAACCCGGTCGACGAGGACGCCAAGAACCTGCCCTTCGGCGAGGCCGAGCCCGGTGCCACCGGTCTCGAGCTGCTGCTCAGCCTGGCACTGAAGTGGGGCCGCGATGTCGGCCTGTCGCTGCCCGCCACGCTGGCGCGGGTGACCTGCGAGCCGGCCCGCGTGCTGGGCGAATCGCTGGGCTCACTGGCCACCAGCGCCGGGCGGCTGGTCGTCGGCGGCGTGGCCGATGTCTGCGTCTTCGACCCCGAGGTCGACTGGCCGGTGGCTCCCGGGAGCCTGTGCAGCCAGGGCCGCCACACGCCGTTTGCCTTTGGCTCCACCGGCATGGCGATGCCGGGGCGGGTGAGGGCGACGCTGGTGGCCGGCACCCTGGCCTTCGAGTGGCGCTGAGCGTCGCCGACAGCTGATGCGTCGCCTGCGTGCGCTTTGGCGCCTCGCGCGCACGCTGGTGCACGTGCTGCACGGGGTGGGGGTGGTGGCGCTGGGCTGGCGCTGGCTGGACGAGCCGGCGCGTCACGCGCGCATCGCCTGGTGGGCCGGCAAGCTGCTGCGCCTGCTGGGCATCGCGGTCGAGGCCGAGGGGCGGTTCCGCTCTGGTGCGTCGCTGCTGGCGGCCAACCATGTCTCATGGCTGGACATCCTGGCCATCCACGCGGTGTGCCCGCAGGCGCGCTTCGTCGCCAAGGCCGAGGTGCGGCACTGGCCACTGCTGGGCTGGCTGGTCGGCGCGGTGGGCACGCTGTTCATCGAGCGCGAACGCAAGCGCGATGCCTTGCGCGTCGTGCACCAGATGGCCGAGGCCTTGAGGTCCGGGCAGACGGTGGCGGTGTTCCCCGAGGGCACCACCGGCGACGGGCGGGCGCTGCTGCCCTTCCATGGCAACTTGCTGCAGGCGGCGATTGCCACCGGCACGCCGATCCAGCCGCTGGCGCTGCACTACCGCGAGCCGGGCCAGGCGGTGAGTCCGGCGGTGTCCTGGCTTGGCGACTCGAGCCTGGTCGGCAACCTGTGGACGGTCGCCCAGGCCGAGGGGCTCACGGTGCGGGTGCGCGCCCTGTCTTCGCAGGCCAGCCGGCATGCCGATCGGCGCGCGCTGGCCGAACACCTCCGCCAGCTGATTGCCAAGGCGATCGAGCCCTCGATGGCTTAGAGTGGGCGTCGTGAAACCCGACCTGGTGTTGACCTTCGACGACGAGCTGGCCCAGGGCCGGGCGCTGGCGGCGCAACTCGGCGTGCCGTGCGAGACGGTCCAATGCCACCGCTTTCCCGACGGTGAACTCAGACTGCACCTGCCCGCAGCGCTGCCTGCCGGCGTGGTGCTGCTGCGTGGCCTGCATCAGCCGAACCGCAAGCTGGTCCAGCTCATGATCGCAGTTCCGGCGGCGCGTGAGCTGGGCGCACGCGAGATCGTCCTCGTCAGCCCCTACCTGGCCTACATGCGGCAGGACCTGGCCTTCACGCCCGGCGAGGCGGTCAGCCAGCGCCACCTGGCGGCGATGCTGGCGGGCCTGGTCGATGGGCTGGTCACCGTCGATCCGCACCTGCACCGCATCCGGTCGCTCGACGAGGTCATGCCGGGCTGCCGCACGGTGGTGGTCAGTGCCGCCGAAGCGCTCGGCGACTGGGTGGCGACCCAGGTCGAGCGTCCGCTGCTGCTCGGACCCGACGCCGAAGCGGCGCAGTGGGTCGGCCAGGCCGGCCTGCGCCTGGGCGCCGAGCATGGCGTGTGCCGCAAGCAGCGGATGGGCGACCGCGAGGTGCGCATCTGGCTGCCCGAGCTCGAGCTGCGTGATCGCGCGGTGGTGCTGATGGACGACGTGGCCAGCACCGGCCACACGCTGCGCCAGGCCTGCCTGGCCGTGCTGGCCGCGGGCGCGGCCAGCGTCGACGTGGCGGTGACGCATGCGCTGTTCGTCGGCGACGCGGTGGCCGGGTTGCGCGCGGCGGGTGTGCGCCATCTGTGGAGCAGCGACACCGTGCCCCACGACACCGCCGTGGTGCCGATGGCGCGCTCGCTCGCCGACGCGGTGCGGGCGATCTGAGAGCCGCGCGACCGCCGCCTTGCGGCGATCGTCCCCCGGTGGGGATCAGGCAAAGTTGCAGCGCCGCACTGGCATGAACCGCCAGGCTTCGACGACGCGACCGCCGCCGATCGCCGGGCGCGGGATCATGCCTTGCCCTGGCTCGCGACGGCCGCCGCAGCGCGCGCCACCGCCTCGGGGTCGCCAAGGTACTCGTGGCGGATCGGTCGCAACTGGGCATCCAGCTCGTAGACCAGCGGAATGCCGTTCGGGATGTTCAGGCCGACGATGTCGGCGTCCCCGATGCCGTCGAGGTACTTCACCAGCGCCCGGATCGAGTTGCCATGTGCCGAGACCAGCACGCGCTGGCCGGCGCGGATGGCCGGCGCGAGGACCTCGTTCCAGCAGGGCATCACCCGATCGACGGTGTCCTTCAGGCACTCGGTGAGCGGGATCTGCGCCGGCGCGAGCCTGGCGTAACGGGGATCGTCGCGCTGCCCGCGCGGGTCGCCCGGCTCGAGTGCCGGCGGCGGCGTGTCGTAGCTGCGGCGCCATTGCAGCACCTGGGCTTCGCCGAACTTGCGCGCGGTCTCGGCCTTGTTCAGACCCTGCAGTGCGCCGTAATGGCGCTCGTTGAGCCGCCAGTCGTTGACCACCGGCAGCCAGGTGCGGTCCATCTCGTCCAGGGCATGCCACAAGGTCCAGATCGCCCGCTTGAGCACCGACGTGTAGGCGATGTCGAACTCCATGCCGGACGCCCTCAGCACACGCCCGGCCTCCTGCGCCTGGGCCACGCCGGTGGCCGTGAGGCCGACATCGGTCCAGCCAGTGAAGCGGTTCTCGAGGTTCCAGGTCGATTCGCCATGGCGGATCAGGACGAGCTTGTGCATGAGGTGATGCTCGGCGGGGGCAGGACCGTGAATTCTATAATTCGCGCCCCTCGTGCCCTGGGCCACCGACACCGTGAACTTCCTTCTCGAAAACTGGATGCTGGTCCTGATGGCCGCCGTGTCGGGCGGCATGCTGCTGTGGCAGACCCTGCAGAAGAGCCAGGTCGGCGCCGCGGGCACGGCCGAGGCGGTGCGGCTGATCAACCGCGAGAAGGCGGTGCTGATCGATGTCAGCGAGCCCGCCGAGTTTGCCGCCGCGCATGCACCCGGCGCCCGCAACGTGCCGCTGGCTTCGCTCGACGGCTCGAAGGCCTTGCCCACCAACAAGGCGCTGCCCGTGGTGCTGATGTGCCCCACCGGCAGCCGCGCCAACCGCGCGGTGGGGCTGCTGCGCAAGGCCGGCTACGACAAGGCGATCGCCGTCTCCGGCGGCCTGGGCGCATGGCGCGAGGCCGGCCTGCCGGTCGAGCGCGCGTCTTGAGCACCCCAGGGCTGCCGCCGGCTGGCGAGTTCTCCCTGATCGGCAAGGGCCTTGCCGCCCCGACACAATCGCGGCCACCGGGCCCAGCCCATACCCTGTCGTCGCCATGAACGCCGTGCGCATGTACACCACCCAGGTCTGCCCGTACTGCCAGCAGGCCAAGGCCTTGCTGAAGCAGCGCGGCGTGGCTCAGATCGAGGAGATCCGGGTCGACCTCGATCCCGATGCGCGCGACCGGATGATCGAGCTCACCGGGCGGCGTACCGTGCCGCAGATCTTCATCGGCCAGCAGCATGTCGGCGGCTGCGACGACCTCAAGGCGCTGGATCGCCGCGGCGCGCTGCTGCCGATGCTGCAGACCGCCTGATTCGCACCGGGTGCGCGCCCGTTCCTGCGCAATAATTGGCCTCCACAGCCAGCCCGCACCCCTAATCGTCGGTGGCGGGCTTTTCGTTTCTCCAGCCCGGGCGCACGCCCTCCCCCACCATGGCCGACGAAGCCCCGAACCCTGTCTTCCAGATCCAGCGCATGTACTTGAAGGACCTCTCGCTGGAGCAACCCCATTCGCCACAAATCCTGCTCGAGCAGCAGCAGCCGCAGGTCGAGATCAACCTGCAGATGGGCGCCGGCGGCATCGCCGACGGCGTCTACGAAGTCACCGTCACCGCCACCGTCACCACCAAGGTCAAGGAGCGCACGCTGTTCCTGATCGAGGCCAAGCAAGCCGGCATCTTCGAGATCCGCAACGTGCCCCAGGACCAGTTGCAAGGCATCCTGGGCATCGTCTGCCCGCAGATGGTCTACCCCTACCTGCGGGCGATCGTCTCCGACATCTGCACCCGCGCCGGCTTCCCGCCGATCATGCTGACCGAAGTGAACTTCCAGGCCATGTACGAGGCCCAGCAGGCCCAGCAGGCCCAGGTGGCCAGCGCAGGTAACGGCGGCATCGCGGCCGCCAACTGAAGGCCCGGGCGCGCCGATGCGCATCGCCGTGCTCGGCGCCGGTGCGTGGGGCACGGCGCTGGCCATCGCCGCCGCGCCCCGGCACCCGGTGCTGCTGTGGGCGCGCGACCGCGACCAGGCCGAGGCAATGCGGCGCAGCGGCGTCAACCAGCGCTATCTTCCCGGGGCGGCGCTGCCGGCGGGCCTGACCGTGTCGGGCGAGTTTGGCCAGGCCCTGGCCTGGGGTGCCGATGACGCCCTGCTGGTGATCGCCACGCCGATGGCCGGACTGCGTGGGATTCTGGGCGCGATGCCCGCCACGGCCCAGGTGTGCTGGGCCTGCAAGGGCTTCGAATCCGGCAGCGGCGCACTCGGCCACGAGATTGCCCGTGACTTGCGCCCCGAACTTGCCGTGGGTGTGCTGTCGGGGCCCAGCTTCGCTGAGGAGGTGGCCCGCGGCCTGCCCACGGCGCTGGTTGCCGCGAGCGTGCAACCGGCGCTGTCGGCGCGCATGGTGCAGGCCTTCCACGGCGAGGCGATGCGTGTGTACAGCTCGGACGATCCGGTCGGCGTCGAGGTCGGCGGCGCGGTGAAGAACGTGATGGCGATCGCCACCGGCATCGCCGACGGGCTGGCCCTGGGGCTGAACGCGCGCGCCGCGCTGATCACCCGCGGCCTGGCCGAGATGACCCGCCTCGGTGTCGCGCTGGGGGCCCGCACGCACACGCTGATGGGTCTGTCGGGGCTCGGTGACCTGGTGCTCACCGCCACCGGCGACCTGTCGCGCAACCGTCGCGTCGGCCTGATGCTCGCCGCCGGCCAGGCGCTGGACGGGATCCTGCGGCGCCTGGGGCATGTCGCCGAAGGCGTGGCCAGCGCGCCGATGGTGCTGCAGCGCGCGCGTGCGATCGGCGTCGAGATGCCGATCACCGAGGCCGTGGTCGCGGTGCTGCAGGGCCGCACGTCGCCGGCCCAGGCGCTGCAGTCGCTGATGTCGCGCGAAGCCCGCGCCGAGTAGCCGGGACCGCCCGCCGCGGCAATCCTCAGGCTGGCTGTGCGCCGGCGTAGCCGCATTGGCGCCAGGCTTCGAACACCGCCACCGCCACCGCGTTGCTGAGGTTCAGACTGCGCTGAGCGGCGCGCATCGGCAGGCGAAGGCGTCGTGCCGGCGCGAATCCTTCGCGCAGCGCGTCGGGCAGGCCGGAAGTCTCGCCCCCGAAGACCAGCCAGTCGCCGGCTGCATAACGCGCATCGGCGTAGGACCGTCCGCCGCGGGTCGTGAAGGCGAAGAGCCGCTCGATCGGCGGCCGCTCGGACTCGAGCAGCGCCTGCCACGAGGCATGGCGCCGCACCTGCGCGACCTCGTGGTAGTCGAGCCCGGCGCGCCTGAGCAGCCGATCCTCCATCGAGAAGCCCAGCGGCTCGACCAGGTGCAGCCGGCAGCCGGTGTTGGCGCACAGCCGGATCACGTTGCCGGTGTTGGGCGGGATCTCGGGATGGACCAGGACGACATTGAACATGGCGGACGTGGCGGGTGTCGTGCGGGCCGCGTCGCTGCGCCTAGTCCTGGCTGGGCGTTCGCGCCAGCACCCACAGCTGGACCTGCGCCGCGCCGCCGCGCAGCAGCGCCTGCGCGGCGGCGTCGGCGGTGGCGCCGGTGGTCATGACATCGTCGACCAGTGCCAGCCGGCGGCCCTGGATGCGCGCGGCCGCGCGGGGGTCCGTCCACAGGCCGTGTCGCAGGTTCGACGCCCGAGCTGCGCGGCCCAGGCCCACCTGGTGCACGGTGTCGCGGCCGCGCACCAGCGCCCGTGCATCGGTGGCGATCTGCAACTGCCCGCCGATTCGCCGGGCCAGTTCCCAGGCCTGGTTGTAGCCTCGCTCGCGCAATCGCTGCATGCTCAGCGGCACCGGCAGCACGCAGTCGACCGTCGTCGCGCCGCTGAGGGCGATGCACTCGGCCAGGCGCCGCGCCAGGCAGGTGGCCAGTTCGGGCCGGGCGTGGAACTTGAACCGCGCCACCAGGGCGTCCCATGGGTAGCCATAGTCGACGGCCGCGATCGCATGCGTGAAGGGTGGCGGCTGGCGCAGGCATGGCCCGCAGGTCCGGCCGTCGGCCATCGCAATCGCGCAGCGCGGGCATCGCGCGACCGGCGGCGCGAAGCGCGCCCAGCATCCGGTGCAGACCGGCTGCTCGCTCCACTGCCGGCACAGTTCGCACTGCCGCGGCAGCCGGTCGATGCCGGCGTGCGCCCAGCGCCTGCAGCGGCCGGCGGCGCGCGCGGCCAGGTCGGTCAACGTTGCCGCGGACGGGATCAGGCCTGCCATCGGCTCAATATACTGCCCGACCATGCCGCCCCAGCACACGCACGCGCCCGCCGTCGATCCAGCGGCGCTGGCCCATGTGCTGCGCCGCCAGGCCCGCGCCGGCGAGGCGCCCTGGCTGCACCAGGAGGTGGCACGGCGGATGGCCGAACGGCTGCCGCTGATTCGGCAGGCGCCCCGCACCTGGGTCGACTGGTGGGGCCATCGGGGCGGCGGCGCGGCGGCGGTGGCGGCGGTGTGGCCGCAGGCGCAGCGCCAGGTGGTCGAACCCACCGCCGAGCTGGCCGCCGTCAGCCGCGGCGGGATGGGCGGCTTGTGGTGGCTGCCCGGCGCGCGGGCCGCGGCGCGACGGCGCGTGCGCCTGGAGGCCGACCCGGCGCCGGACCCGGCGCAGATGGTGTGGGCCAACATGATGCTGCATGCCAGCCTCGATGTGGACGCCACTTTTACGCGTTGGCACGAGATCCTCGAAGTGGGCGGATTCCTGATGTTCTCGACCCTCGGGCCGGGCAGCCTGCGCGAGCTGCGCGAGGTCTACGCCGAACAGGGCTGGCCGTCGCCGCACCTGCCGTTCGTCGACATGCACGACCTCGGGGACCAGCTGGTGGCGTGCGGCTTCGCCGATCCGGTGATGGACCAGGAGCGCATCCGGCTGGGCTGGTCCTCGCCGACCGCGCTGCTCGACGAATTGCGCGCCATCGGCGGGCATTTCGATGCCGCGCGCCATGCGGGCCTGCGCACGCCGCGCTGGCGGGCGCGATTGCATCGCGCGCTGGCCAGCCGCGCCGATGCGCAGGGTCGCATCCACCTGAGCTTCGAGATCGTCTACGGTCACGCCTTCAAGGCTGCGCCCCCGTCCACGCGGCAGCAAACGGCGACAGTGTCGCTGGAGTCGGTCCGCTTGACATTGCGCAACCGGACGCAAGGCGGCGACGGTGCGTAGCACTCCGCTAGAATTGCTCGTTGATCCAGCTCAGGTGAACGACACTGGGCGGCCGAGTTTCCACTCGGTCTTTGTCCTGAGTCAGATCCGGCTCCCGATCCCCTACAGTGCCTGCGCACGCCCACGCCGACATGAACATCCCCTGTGACTTGCGCTGCCGGACAACCCGCGCAACGGCCCGGCCGGGCATGCGCCGGCCGCTGCCCCACGGCGCCGGCAGCCCAGCCTGCACAGTGGCAAGCCCCCTTCCGACCGATCACGGACTTGACACGATGACGATGAAGACGACGAACATGCCATGGCATCGACTGGGCCAAGGGCTGCTGGCCCTGTGGGCGATGACCGCCGCGCGAGCTGCGCTGGCGGTCGGCGACCTGCCGGGCGGCCCGGCCAAGAACCAGCTCGACCTGCATCCGCCGGTCACCCGCATCGCCGCCGACATCCAGGGGCTGCACTACTTCCTGCTCGTCATCTGCGTGCTGATCTTCATCGGCGTGTTCGGGGTGATGTTCTATTCCATCCTCAAGCACCGCAAGTCGGTCGGCCACCAGGCAGCCAACTTCCACGAAAGCGTGGCGGTCGAGATCGCCTGGACGGTGGTGCCCTTCATCATCGTTTGTGCGATGGGCCTGGCCGCCACCAAGACGGTGGTGGCCATGAAGGACACCAGCAACGCCGACCTGACGATCAAAGCCACCGGCTACCAGTGGAAGTGGGGCTACGACTACCTCA
>Ga0209797_10000372_pt1 | contig 22147 bp, 19 predicted proteins | sample DOMMetBare3Fresh_2_FD_187472 | JGI IMG/M metagenome (GOLD analysis project Ga0209797, IMG submission 187472) | Wetland sediment microbial communities from St. Louis River estuary, USA, under dissolved organic matter induced mercury methylation -... | ecosystem: Environmental > Aquatic >... | reverse complement strand
CTCCGAGCTGGACGCCAATATCGACAAGCTGCACGGCTATCTCGGCGTGTGAAAGCGTGATTTTGCGCGCAAGCTTCAACAAGGGAGGATGCCCCTCATGAAACGGCTGATCAGTCTCTCGGCGCTTGCGGTCGCGTTCGGCTGCGGCGCTGCCCATGCGCAATACACCGACGGCACCATCAAGATCGGCGTGATGAACGACATGTCGGGCACCTATGCCGACTTGAGCGGCCAGGGCTCGGTCGTTGCTGCGCGCATGGCGGTCGAGGACTTCGGCGCCGCCCGCAAGGGCATGAAGGTCGAGATTGTCGGGGCCGACCACCAGAACAAGCCCGACGTCGGCTCGAACGTGGTGCGCACCTGGCTCGACGTCGACAAGGTCGATGTCATTGTCGACGTGCCGACCTCTTCGGTCGCGCTCGCGGTGAGCGAGATCGTGCGCGACAAGAACAAGGTGTTCCTGGTCTCCGGCGCAGGCGCCTCCGACCTGACCGGTCCGCAATGCACCGCCAACACGATCCACTGGACCTATGATACCTGGGCGCTGGCCAACGGCACCGGGTCGGCGATTGTCAAGACCGGCGGCGATACCTGGTTCTTCCTGACCGCCAACTACGCCTTCGGGATGGCGCTCGAGCGCGACACCGCGGCCGTCGTGACCAAGAACGGCGGCAAGGTGCTGGGGCAGGTGCGCCATCCGTTCCCGGGCACGGACTTCTCGTCGTTCCTGCTGCAGGCGCAGGCCTCCAAGGCCAAGATCATCGGGCTCGCCAACGCGGGCAGCGACACCATCAATTCGGTCAAGCAGGCTGCGGAGTTCGGCATCACCCGCGGCGGCCAGAACCTTGCGGCGCTCCTTGCCTTCATCACCGACGTGCACGCGCTCGGGCTGCAGACCGCGCAGGGCCTGATCATGACGGAAGCCTGGTATTGGGACCTCAATGATGCCAATCGCGAGTTCACCAAGCGATTTGCGCCCCAGTACAAGGGCATCCACCCCACCATGGTGCATGCCGGCGTCTACTCCGCGGTCACGCACTATCTCAAGGCGGTCGAGGCGCTCAAGAGTGACGCCGACGGCAAGGCGATCGTCGCCAAGATGAAAGAGATGCCGACCGATGACCCGCTATTCGGCAAAGGCACGGTGCGCGCAGACGGCCGCAAGATCCATCCGATGTACCTGTTCGAGGTGAAGAAGCCTTCGGAATCGAAAGGTGCGTGGGACTATTACAAGCTTCGCGCCACCATTCCGGAGAGCGAAGCGTTTCGGCCGCTCGCCGACGGCGGCTGTCCGCTGGTGCGAAGCTGACCCGCAGATCGCTGTTTCGTGCCCGTTAGACCAAGTTTCGATCGAATGGAATCAAGGCACGGCCGAGCCGCGATTGCGGCCTGCTCCCTCTCCCCGCAGGGGAGAGGGGTGGGGTGAGGGGGTTACGACCGAGAGTTTGGTTCCCCCTCACCCCCACCCTCTCCCCGATGGGGAGAGGGAGTCCCGCAGCGCCGCGATTGGAGTCCGTGCTTACCAATACGCTCCGCGTTCGATAAGAATGGCATATGCTCTAGGTTAACCGACCATGTTCGAGGTGTTCGGCGTCAGCTCGCAGGTCCTGTTCGGGCAGCTGTTGATCGGGCTCATCAACGGCTCGTTCTATGCGCTGCTCAGCCTCGGGCTCGCCGTCATCTTCGGCATGCTCAACATCATCAACTTCACGCATGGTGCCCAGTACATGCTGGGCGCCTTCGTGGCGATCTTCCTCTTGCAATACGCCGGACTCGGCTATTGGTGGGCGCTGCTGATCGCGCCACTGGTGGTGGGCGCAACCGGCATCATCATCGAGCGGCTATTCCTGCGCTGGCTCTATCAGCTTGATCACCTGTACGGGCTGCTCCTCACCTTCGGCCTGGCCTTGATTACCGAGGGGGTGTTCCGCAACTACTTCGGCTCCTCCGGACTTCCCTATTCGGTGCCACCTTCGCTGCAGGGCGGGCAAAACCTTGGCTTCATGTTCCTGCCCAACTACCGGGCGTGGGTGATCGTATTCTCGCTGACAATCTGTCTTGCCACCTGGTTCGTGATCGAGCGCACCAAGCTTGGCTCCTATCTGCGGGCCGCAACCGAGAACCCGACGCTGGTGCGGGCCTTCGGCATCAACGTGCCGCGGATGATCACGCTGACCTATGGCTTCGGGGTTGCGCTTGCGGCGCTGGCGGGCGTGATGGCGGCGCCGATCTACAACGTGAGCCCGCAGATGGGCGCGAACCTGATCATCGTGGTGTTCGCGGTCGTGGTGATCGGCGGCATGGGGTCGATCCTGGGCGCGATCGTCACCGGCTTCGGCCTGGGCCTGGTCGAGGGATTGACCAAGGTGTTCTTCCCGGAGGCGTCGAACACGGTGATTTTCGTGGTGATGGCCGTGGTCCTGCTGATCCGGCCCGCCGGATTGTTCGGACGGAGCACATAGGATGGCGGCAGTCGAGCAGATGGGAACGACGGCGGGACCGGTCCGGCTCTGGAGCGAGCCGGTCGCGTTTGCCGCGATGGTGCTGCTGCTCGTGGTGCTGCCGGCCTTCGTCTATCCGGTGTTCCTGATGAAGGCTCTGTGCTTCGCCTTGTTCGCCTGCGCCTTCAACCTGCTGATCGGCTATGTTGGATTGCTCTCGTTTGGGCACGCGCTCTTCTTGGGCTGGGCGAGCTATCTGTCGGCGCACTTGGCGAAGGTGGGCCAGATCAGCGTCCCGTACTGGCTTGGTGGGTGGCAGTGGTTTGTCATTCCACTGCCGCCGTTGCCGCCCGAGCTTGCGATTCTCGGCGGCGCCGCCACCGCCGCGTTGCTGGGCCTCATCGTCGGCGCGATCGCGATCCGCCGGCAGGGCATCTATTTCGCGATGATCACGCTCGCGCTCGCCCAGATGATGTTCTTCTTCGCGGTGCAGGCGCCGTTCACCCATGGCGAGGACGGCATCCAGGCCGTGCCGCGCGGCCGCCTGTTCGGCGTCGTCGATCTCTCCAACCAGACCAACATGTACATCACCGTCGCGGTGATCTTCCTGGGCTCGTTCCTGATGATCTACCGCATCATCAATTCGCCGTTCGGCGAGGTGCTCAAGGCGATCCGCGAGAACGAGCCGCGCGCGATCTCGCTCGGCTATCGCACCGACCGCTACAAGCTCATGGCCTTCGTGCTGTCGGCCACGTTCGCGGGAGTAGCGGGAGCGACCAAGGCGATCGTGTTCCAGCTGGCCTCGCTGACCGACGTCGACTGGCCGATGTCGGGCGAGGTGATCCTGATGACGCTGGTCGGAGGGCTCGGCACCGTATTCGGGCCGGTCGTGGGCGCCTTCTTTGTAATGACGATGGAGAACTACCTGACTGCCATCGGTCAGTGGGTGTTCGTGGTGCAGGGATCGATCTTTGTCGTGTGCGTGCTGTTGTTCCGCCGCGGCATCGTCGGCGAGCTGGCGCACCGGCTACGCGTGCGGCTGTAGATTAGCGTGCCGCCAGCGTGCGCTGGACCGCATCGAAAACCTGGCTCACCGCAATCTCGTCAACGTCGCGATGACGTATATCGTCACATCTTGGGCGGCCGCAGCGCGGGCAGCGCCGATCGGATGGAGGCTCGATCGCGGCGGCGAGCGGATTGAGCGGAGCCCACAGCCGCGGGTCGGTCGGGCCGAACAACGCGACGGTCGGGACACCGATCGCGGCCGCGACATGCATCAGCCCGGAATCGTTGGTCACCGCCGCATCGACGGCTGCCAGCGCAATGACTGCGTCGCGCAGGTCGTTGCCGGTCAGGTCGCGCGCGCTCTCGCCGGCGGCGGCCACAATCTCGCGCGCGAAGGCGATCTCGTTCGGCCCGCCCAGCACCCACACGCCGATGCCCGCCGCCGTCAGCCGCCGCGCCAGCTCGGCGTAGTTCCGGGTCGACCAGCGCTTGCCGGGGCCGACCGCGCCGGGCGCGAGCGCGACCAGCGGGCGCGGGACGGTGGCGAGGCCGCGGCGCTCGAGCCAGGCCGCGACTTGGTCGGCCGGAACCACGATTTCCGGCAGCGGCCACTCCTGCGGGGGCGTGGCGCCCTTGGGCAGCGCCAGCGCGCCCATGCAGTCAATCATGCGAGTAAGCCGCCGCTCGCCCCAGCGCAGATCATTGATGAGCCCGAAGCGTGCCTCACCGACGAAGCCGGTCCGTTCCGGAATCCCCGACAGGAAGGGCGCCAGCGCCGATTTCCAGGTCCGCAGCATGATCAGGGCGGTCCCATAGCGTTCCGCCCGCAGCCGCCTGGCGAGCGCGAGGTATTGGCCAATCGGCAGCCGTCCGCGCGGCAGATCGCAGATGATTCCCTTTCGTACCCCAGGCATGTAATCGAGGAGCGGAGCGCACAGGCTGCTGGTGATGAGGTCGATCGGCCGTTGCGGCCATCGCTCCCGCAGCACCTTCACCACCGAGTGGCAGCGCACGAAATCGCCGATCCACATGTAGGGGACGATCAGAACAGGACTCGCTGCTGAATAATATGAATCAGTATTCACTTTATTCGCTTTGGATTGGATCCGTTGTTCATATCTTCTGTCGCGGCGAGCGGGTCAATCGGGTATGCCGGCAGCCGGCCGCACCTGTCCAGCGCCAAGAGGTGGCGCACGTTGCGCCTGCAATCTGCCTGGGGCAAAGGAGGGGCCACCGGCAAGGCTGCGGAGTGAGTATGCTGTTAGTCACCGGCGGAGCCGGGTTCATCGGATCGAACGTGGTGGCGGGCCTTAACGAGGCTGGACGCACTGACATCGCCGTCTGCGACGAGCTGGGCAGTAGTGACAAATGGCGCAATCTCGCCAAGCGCCAGCTCGCCGACATCGTATCGCCGCAGGCCCTGGCGCCCTGGCTTGACCACCGCAAGCTCGACGCCGTCGTTCACCTCGGGGCGATTTCGGACACCACCGCGACCGACGCCGACCTCGTGGTCGAGACCAACTTCCGGCTCTCGCTGCGTCTCCTCGACTGGTGCACAAAGACCCGCACCCCGTTCATCTACGCCTCCTCGGCCGCGACCTACGGGGCGGGCACGGACGGCTTCGATGACGACTGTTCGCCTGCGGCGCTGCGGCGGCTCAAGCCGATGAACCTCTATGGCTGGAGCAAGCATCTGTTCGATCTCGCCTTGATCGAGCGCGCGCGCCAGGGCGCGCCGCTGCCGCCGCAATGGGCGGGGCTGAAGTTCTTCAACGTGTTCGGCCCGAACGAGTACCACAAGGCCGAGATGATGAGCCTCGTCGCCAAGCGATTCGACGACGCCAGGAGCGGCAGGCCGGTGCGCCTGTTCAAGTCGCATCGCGACGGCATCGCTGATGGCGAGCAGAAGCGTGATTTCATCTATGTTGATGACGCCGTCGCGGTGGTGCGCTGGCTGCTCGAGACGCCCTCGGTATCGGGCATCTTCAACGTCGGCACCGGTGTGGCGCGCAGCTTTCGCGACCTGGTCGTGGCGATGTTTGGCGCGCTCGGGCGTCCTGCGAATATCGAATACGTCGACATGCCGCCCGCCATCCGCGATCAATACCAGTATTTCACGCAAGCCGAGATCGAAAACCTGCGCCGTGCCGGCTACAATGCCGGCTTCATGCCGTTGGAGGACGCGGTCACGCGTTATGTCACGCGGTATTTGAATTGTGCAGACCGCTATTGCTGAACGCGCAGATGGCAGACAGACGGAGAGTCGCAGTGGCATCGCCCACGCATGGCTTTGACCAGCACCTGGCGAAATTCGCTGACCAGACGGTGCTCTGCGTCGGCGATCTCATGCTCGACGAGTTCCACTATGGCAGCGTCACCCGGATTTCTCCCGAGGCGCCGACGCCGGTGATCGCGGTCCAGCGTCATGAGACGATGGTGGGGGGCGCCGGCAATGTTGCGCGCAACATCGTTTCGCTGGGCGCCCAGTGCGCCCTCGTCGGCGTGCTAGGTGAGGATGAGACGGGTCGTCTCCTGATGCGCGAATTTGCCAAGGAGCCCCGAATAGAAAGCTATATCGTGCTCGACCGCCTGCGGCCCACGACCCGCAAGGTCCGGTTCGTCTCCGAGCATCATTCGACCCATCTTTTGCGTGCTGACTGGGAAAGCTCCGGGCAGATCGAGCCGGCGCTCGAGAAGTCGCTGACTGACCGGATGCTGGCGGCGCTGCCGCGCGTGCGCGCGATCGTGCTGTCGGACTATGCCAAGGGCGTGCTGACGCCCTCGGTCATCGGCGCGGCGGTCGGTGCGGCGCGCAAGCACGGTGTTCCGATCATCGTCGATCCGAAGGGCGTGGATTACTCCATCTATCGCGGCGCGACGCTGGTGACGCCAAACCGCAAGGAGCTGTCCGAGGCGACGCATCGGCCGGTCGGCAGCAGGTCCGAGCTCGAGGCCGCGGCCGAGGCCCTGATCGGCACCATCGACTGCCAGGCGGTGTTGGTCACGCTCAGCGAGGACGGCATGATGCTGCTCGAGCGCGGCAACGCGCCGGTCTATGTGCCGGCCTATCCGGTGCGCGTGCGCGACGTATCCGGCGCTGGCGATACGGTGGCGGCGACGCTCTCGATCATGCTGGCGATCGGTGTCGACCTCGAGACCGCGATGCGGTCGGCCAACGCGGCCGCGTCGGTGGTGGTCGGCAAGCGCGGCATCGCGACCGTGTCGGTGCCCGAGCTGAGATCCCGGATCCTCCCGGCCGCCTCGCGCGCGCCCGAAGAAAAGATCCTCTACGACCGGTCCGTGCTCGACGACCGGCTCGATGAATGGCGTCGCCAAGGCCTGCGCGTCGGGTTCACCAACGGATGTTTTGACCTCCTGCATCCCGGCCATGTCAGGCTGCTCACCGAGGCCCGCGGCGCCTGCGACCGGCTTGTCGTCGGCCTCAACAGCGACGCCTCGGTCAAGCGTCTCAAGGGTGACGGCCGGCCAGTGCAGGCCCAGGAGGCGCGGGCCGAAGTGCTGGCTGGGCTCGAAGCGGTCGACGTGATCGCGATCTTCGATGAGGATACGCCGGTGGAGTTAATCCGCCGCGTGCGGCCCAAGGTGCTGGTCAAGGGCGCCGACTATCGCATTGACCAGGTTGTGGGACGCGAGATGGTCGAGGCGGACGGGGGTGAGATCGTCCTGGTCGAGTTGGTGCCGGGCTACAGCACGACCAATCTCATCAAGCGCCGACCGGCGGCGGAATGAGCGCTGGCATCGGCCTTGATGAGCGCATACCCAAGCCGCCGCGAAAATCTTGGAGCCGCTATCCCCGCCCTGCTGAAATCAGCCCAAGAGGCCGCGGGAAATATGCGCGGCCAGATAGTAGTGCAGCAACTCCGAAAAGATTCGCATCTTGCGGGCGATCGGCATGCGCGCAGCAAGCGTCAACTCCAGGTAATGGCGCAGTTTCGAGAACGTCGGCTTCTCAATCGTGCGGAATTCCTGGGCTGCGAACTGCGGCAGCTGGATCAAATCGTAGCTGGCGCGCTGTTGAAAAAAATGTAGCAGCCTGTTGGCTCGCAGCGAGCGCTGATAGTCCTTATGGACGTCAAGGTGCACGCCCTTGAAATTATTGCTGTCATGTATGCGGTAGCGGATCAGCGGCTCATCGAGGAAGAACTTTCTGCCGCGCATGAGCGATGAGCCAAAATTCAGGCAATCGTCGGCGCAGATTCTCCAATCATTCAGATATGGAATAGGCAGAATCTGCTCCAACAACTCCCGACGCATCGACAGGCATGATGTAGGCGCCCCGACGCAGACGCGTTTGTATAAAGACAAAATGACGGAAAAACCAAGGTCGAGTGCATCCTTCGACACCGTTGGTGTTTCGTCGAGGCTCACCACTTGGCCAGGCAAGGTCTGAAACGTGCGATATGCGGTAAAAAGAAAGTCGCAGTCAGGAGACCGGGAGTAGACTTTCAGCACTTCTTCAACGTAATTTTTCTCGTAGATGTCATCGGCATCCAGAAAAAAGATCACATCTCCTGTTGCGAGGCGAAGCCCTTCGTTGAAGCAGGAAAGCTGTCCCTGGTTTTCTTTGGCCAGGAACTTCACTTTACCGGAGTATCGGCCGCGAATGAATTCTTGTGAGCCATCCGTCGAGCCATCGTCCACGATATTTATTTCGTCAAGGGGGGCTGTCTGGGCTAATGCGCTATCGGCCGCATTCGCAATGTATCTCCTATAATTATAGTTGCTTATAAGGCACGTTGTCTTCATCGGTATTCGAACCTGGTGCTGCGGTTCGGGAATCCGCACTCCAGGCGTTTTGTGAATTTCCGGGACATCCTGGTGCGGAGATCGAAACGCGCGACTTGCGACGCGTTCCGAGGCGTCAAGCCGTTCATTGAGGTGCATCCTGATGGCGGAACGGGCATTGCGGCATGGTGGTTCAGTCTGGCGTGGCCGCGGAGAATATGGGATGCCCATTGTGTTGTCGACGGGAGAACGCCAGTGCAGCGGTTGTCCGCTATCATCATCACCCGGAACGAGGCGGCCAAGATCGCCGAGTGCCTCGATACCCTTGCGTTCTGCGACGAGCGTATCGTGGTCGACAGCGGCAGCGAGGACGAGACTGTGCGCATCGCGCGCGAGCATGGCGCGCGCGTCGAGCACCACGCCTTCGAAGGGTTCGGCGCACAGAAGAACTTTGCGCTGTCGCTTGCCAGTGGAGAGTGGGTGCTGTCAGTGGATGCCGATGAGCGCGTGTCCGCGGCGCTCGCCGCCGAGCTCATGGCCGCTCTCGCGGACGGCGCCGCCGATGGCTACGAGATGCCCCGTCGGTCGAGCTTTCTGGGGCGCGCGATGCGGCATTCCGGCTGGTATCCCGACTATGTGCTGCGCCTGTTTCGCCGTGAGCGTGCGCGCTTCACCAACGATATCGTGCACGAGCGTGTGGTGTGTGAGGGCGCGGTTCGGCGCCTGAAGGAGCCGCTCCTTCACCATCCGGTTGATCGCATCGAAGACGCGCTCTCGCGCATGGATCGCTATTCGAGCGCGGGTGCCGAGCAGATGATCGCGTCGGGACGCCGGGTGACGTTTGCCAGCGGCTTTCTGCACGGGTTCTGGACGTTTCTGCGCACCTACATTTTCCGGGCCGGGTTCCTCGATGGCCGCGAGGGGTTGTTGCTGGCGATCGCCAACGCGGAGGGCGCCTACTATCGCTACATGAAGGCCTGGCTGTTGACCCGCCGCGACCGTGTCGGCTCCGGCGCCGACGGTGGCGCGATCAAGGATTGAGCTGCAGCCGGAAGACCGCATTCTGGCGGCTGCGGGCCGCGACCGCATAGCCGCGATTCTTCATGAGCGAATAGAGATCGACCGACCAGTCCGCGGGTCGATCTTCGATCAAGATCAGGCGCGGGAGCAGCCCGTCCGGTGCTGTGTGCAGAAATGGCGCAAGCGCGAGGTCCTCGGCGCCTTCGATGTCGATCTTGAGCGCATCGATCGAGAAAATGCCAGCCTCATCGAGAATTGCCGCGAGCGGTCGGCATATGACGCTGGTTGCCGCGCCGCTGCGGGTGGTCGTCCCACCTTTGGCGAGCCGCGTGCCACCGCTGTCGCGCTCGTCGATGACAAGCTCCATCTTGCCCTCGTGGTCCGCCACCGCCATCGGCAGCACCACAATATTGGCGCTGGCATTGATCATCACGTTGAAGCGCAGGCGCTCGACGATTCCTGGCTGCGGCTCCAAGGCCAGGATGCGCGCTCGCGCGCCGCTGCGGCTTGCCACAAAAAGCGAGTAGAGCCCGACATTGGCGCCAACATCGATAAACGTGAATGTCGCCCCGGCCGCGATGCGTCTGTCGATGGCGTCGGTCAGCGCATGGCGCTCGATGACATCGAACAGCTGTGGTGTAAAGAGCGCATTCTTCTCACAGCTGTTGTGGCCGGGATGAAGGCGCATACGCGCGCTCCAGATCACCGTATCGACTGGCCGTCCCCGCAGGCTGTTGATCGCCAAGCGCCGCAGCGGCATCGAGAGCCGCTGTCCAAGCCAGTTGGCCGGCAGGCTGCGGGTGATCGCGAGCACCGTCCGGGTGAACGGGCCGGGCGGGAAGCTGCCGTAAGGGGATTGGTCGGCCGCGGTCATCGTGTCGGGGGCTGTCGCTTGGAGTTGGCGGTGCTCTTAATCGGTTCTATTTCGACTTGGTCGCAGGGTGTCCCGGTGGGAGGGACTTCGCTTGCTTATAGCGGCCAATCCATTACACGTGCCCGGGTCAATCGCGAAGCGCCAGTTCAAAGAAAGGGCGCCGGTGGCCGGCCTGATCTCCGTCATTCTCACCACCTACCAGCGCGAGGATGCGCTTGACGCGGTGCTGCGTGCGCTCGCACGCCAGACCGACCGCGCGTTCGAGGTCATCGTGGCCGATGACGGCTCGGGTCCGCCAACACGTGCCGTGGTCGAGCGCCGGGCGGCGGACCTCGGCGTCCGGCTCGAGCATGTGTGGCAGGAAGACCGTGGCTTTCGTGCTGGCGAGGCGCGCAATCGCGGGATTCTCGCGAGCCGAGGCGACTATTGCATATTTCTCGATGGCGACTGCATCACGCGCCCGGATTTCATTGCCGTCCATCGTCGGCTGGCTGAACCGCGATGGTTCGTGACCGGCAACCGCATTCTGTTGTCGCGGGAACTCACCGAACGGATCCTCGCGGACGGAAGCGATGCCGCGCACTGGAACTTGCGGGATTGGATCGCGCTACGCCGCCACGGCAAGATCAACCGACTGGCGCCGCTCTTGTCGTTGCCGCTCGGCCCGCTGCGCAAGCTGCGGCCACGCGCCTGGCGTGGCGCTCGTTCGTGCAATCTTGCTGTCTGGCGCGGTGATCTCGATCGTGTTGACGGTTTTGATGCGAGCTATGGCGGCTGGGGCCTGGAGGATTCCGACCTCCTGATCAGGCTGTTGCGTGCGGGTATCCGCCGCAAGGACGGGAATTTCGCCACTGGGGTCCTGCACCTGTGGCATCCGGAGAACGACCGCTCCCTGCTTCCGGACAACCAACGCCGGCTGAGCGAAATCGAGGGTGCGAATAGGGTGCGGTCGATCGTCGGGCTTTCGGCCCTTGTCGGTGACCCCGATTCTCCGGCTGCGGGTCAGGTCGCTTCCGCCGATCGCGGTCGGGCGGCGTATTTGTCGTGAATCTGCCGACACAGACCAAGATATTCACAGGGCTGTGGCTGGGGGCTTATTCGCTGTAGAGTAGAGCGATAGGGTAGCCGATGGATACTGGACGTGCGCCGCCCGGCGACCGAAAGACATGACAATACGGGCCATTGCCATCGGCAGAGATCGCTTCCTGGACCGCGCGCATCTTGTGCAGGCCGCGGATTGGCTTGCCGTTGCGGTGGCGGTGTCGTTTCCATGGTCGACCTCCGTCAGCGGCATTTTGATCGCTGTCTGGTGTCTGGCGGTCATCCCGACGCTGGATCTCCGATCGCTCCGCTGGGGGGTGGCCATCCCGGCCGCGGCGATTCCGATTGCGCTGTTCGCGTATGGCGTGATCGGCATGGGCTGGGGCGGCGCGAGCTTCGAGGACCAGTGGGGCTCCATCAAGCCGACCTTGCGGTTTCTAGCCATCCCGCTGCTCCTCGTCCAATTTCGCAAGTCAGAGCGCGGGATGTGGGTGCTCGGGGGATTTCTTGTTTCCTGCACCGCGTTGCTGGCCCTCTCGTGGCTTCTCACGATGTGGCCGGTACATTTCCGTCAGAGCAACTTGCATCCGGGCATACCGGTCAAGGACTACATCATCCAGAGCAGCGAATTCCTGATCTGCGCCTTTGCGCTTTCACACCTGTCGATCAGCGCATGGCGCGAGCGGCGGAGGCACGCGGCTGCGGCGCTTGCAGCGCTGGCGCTCGTGTTTCTTCTCAACATCGCTTTTGTCGCCACGGCGCGCAGCACGTTTGTCATTTTCGCGGTGCTGCTGGTTATCGTCGCGCTGCAGCGTTTTGATTGGAAGGGCGCCCTTGCCGTGCTGGTTGCGGGCGCCGTCTTCGCCGGCTTGGCTTGGGTCTCATCCTCCAACCTGCGTGCGCGCGTTTTCTCGGTCGCGCAGGAGATTCGCGAGTACCAGACCCAGGATGAATCGACATCGTCGGGGCTCAGGCTCGAGTTCTGGCGAAAATCGGTCCAGTTGATTGCGGCCGCTCCGGTGCTCGGACATGGGACTGGCACCGTCCTGGGCTTGTTTCGCGAGCTTGCCAGCGAGAGCGGCGGGGCATCCTCGGTCGTGACCGACCAGCCGCATAACCAGACATTTCAGATCGCCATTCAACTCGGGCTCGTCGGCGCGGCATTGCTGTTTGGTGTGTGGATATCGCACCTGCTGCTGTTCCGAGGGGGAGGATTGGTGGCTTGGCTCGGGGTTGGGGTGGTCGTCCAGAACATTCTGTCGTGCGTATTCAATACCTACTTGCTGGAATTTACGCTTGGCTGGATATACGTCTTCGGGGTTGGCGTGCTCGGAGGCATGATGCTTCGCCAGCGTTCTCCTGATATTGGGCACAAAACTGCCAGCGTTCCGGCACCGGCCGGCGAAGGTCGGTGAGGAAAGGTCGCGTTCGTTTCGGGAAAATGCGAGGGCGGACATGCCGATATTGATGTCCCAACAAATGCGGGCGGAATGTCCGCAAATGGGGCGTAAAGCGAAGCGACGATCTGATATGAGCGAATGTCATCGCCTCCGGTCGTGCCGCAATTGATGCGACAATGCAGACGGTGACGACGCAGACCATAGCGGCGGGCAGGCTCTTTGATCGCGAGCGATCCGCGCGCGCGGCGGATTGGCTTGCGGTGGCGGTTGCGGCCTCGCTGCCATGGTCGACCAGCGCAAGCAGCATCCTGATCGTCCTGTGGCTGCTGGCCTTGATTCCGACGCTCGATCGTCAGGCTCTTCGCGGCAGTGTCGCCATAGCGGCGGGGGCGTTGCCGGTCGCCTTGGTCGTGCTCGGCCTGATCGGCATGACCTGGGGAGATGTCAGTTTCGCCGAGCGGATGAACCCGATCAAATCATTTTTCCGCCTGCTCGCCCTTCCACTGCTGTTCATCCAGTTTCGGAATTCTGCACGGGGCATGTGGGTCGCGGGTGGCTTTCTGGTCTCCTGCAGCGTCCTGCTCGCGGTGTCCTTTGCTCTGACTGCCTGGCCGTCGATGTCGTCCCGGCCCGATTGGTACCCCGGCGTGCCGGTCAAGGACTATATCATCCAGAGCAGCGAGTTCTTAATCTGCGCTGTCGCACTCACGCATCTGTCGATCAGCGCGTGGCGCGATCGCCGGCGACGATTGGCGGTGGGCTTGGCGGCGTTCGCGCTGGCGTTTCTCCTCAACATCGCTTTTGTGGCGACCGCTCGAAGCACGCTCGTCGCATTTGTCGCGCTGCTTGCTGTGCTCGCTTTCCAGCGCTTCGATTGGAAGGGAATTGTCGCTGTTCTCGGCGTCGGCCTGACTTTGGCAGGGTTGGCGTGGGTGTCGTCCCCATACCTGCGTGGTCGGGTCCTGGGAGTAGTGCAGGAAATCCACAAATACCAGACCGAAGACGCGCCCACATCGAGCGGCTTACGGCTCGAGTTCTGGAAGAAGTCGATTCAGTTCATCGCTGCTGCGCCGGTGTTTGGCCATGGTACCGGCTCGGTCAGGGAGCTATTCCGCAAATCGGCGAGCGAAGGAGGCGGGGTATCCGCCGAAGTGACGGATCAGCCCCACAATCAGACCTTCCTGGTGGCGATTCAGCTTGGGCTTGTCGGCGCCGCCATCCTTTTTGGAATATGGATCTCGCACCTCATGTTGTTTCGCGGCGGGGGTTTGGCGGCATGGCTCGGGTCCGCTATTGTGGTTCAGAATATCGTACTCGGTCTGTTCAATTCGTATCTGTTTGAGTTCACGCTAGGCTGGGTTTATGTCTTTGGCGTCGGCGTGCTCGGTGGCACGGTGCTTCGGCGATGCGGAGGCGAGGCGACCCAACCTGCTTCCACGGCAGCGTGGGGGCGCGAGGGCCGGTAACAACGCCGATCGCGGATAGCAACGCCGGTAATATTATCGAGTACGCTACGCAGGGATACGAGGGGCCGCTTGGCGAAGCTTACGTCGCGTCAGACTCTGGTCATTGTGCACGATGTCGCGGCGACGGCCGCGGCAACAGTGGCAAGCTTCTGGCTGCGGTTCGATACCCCAGGCCTCGAGGAGCGCCTCGATGCGCTCTTGCTGTTTCTGCCGGGATTTCTTCTTTACGCGGCGGGGGTCTACCAGCTCTTCCAGCTCTACAAGGGCAAATGGCGGTTTGCATCGCTGCCCGATCTGTACAGCATCTTCCGCGCCGTGAGCGTGCTGGCGGTTTCGCTGCTGGTGCTCGACTATGTCCTGGTCGCCCCGAATTTCCTCGGCGCGTTCTTCTTCGGCAAGCTCACCATCATCCTCTATTGGTTCCTCCAGATGTCCTTCCTGGGCGGGCCGCGCATCGCTTATCGCTATTTTCGATATTCCCGCACGCGCCAGCACGCGATGGCGGCCGAGTCGGCGCCCATCCTGGTGCTCGGCCGCGCCGCCGATGCGGAAGTGCTGCTGCGCGCCATTGAGAGCGGCGCGGTCAAGAAGATCTGGCCGGCCGGAATATTGTCGCCGTCGCCGGCGGATCAAGGTCAGTCGGTGCGTGGCGTTGCCGTCATGGGAACGCTCGACGAGCTTGAGGCCGTCGTCGGCGATTTTATTGCACGGGGACGGCCCATCGCTCGCATCGTGCTCACGCCATCGGCGCTGGACCCGACCGTGACGCCGGAAACGATCGTGATGAAGGCGAGGCGCCTCGGGCTGACCGCGAGCCGGCTGCCGGCGCTCGACGAGGGCGGCGAGGCGTTGCGGCTCGCTCCGGTGAAGGTCGAGGACCTGCTGCTGCGGCCGAGCGTGGCGATCGACTATCGCCGGCTGGAACGCTTTGTGGCAGGCAAATCCATCGTCGTGACCGGCGGCGGCGGCTCGATCGGCGGGGAGATCTGCGACCGGATCGTCACGTTTGGCGCGGCGCGCGTGCTGGTCCTTGAGAATTCGGAGCCCGCGCTGCACGCCGTTCTGGAGGCGCTCGGAACCAAGCAGGCGAACGCGATGATCGAAGGACGCCTGGCGGACGTGCGCGACCGCTCACGCATCGCCAAGCTGATCGGCGAGTTCAAGCCAGACATCGTGTTCCATGCCGCAGCCCTCAAGCACGTGCCGTTGCTGGAGCGGGACTGGGAAGAGGGCGTCAAGACCAACGTGTTCGGCTCGGTCAACGTCGCCGATGCGGCCGCCGCCGCCGGCGCCGCCGCCATGGTGATGATCTCGACCGACAAGGCGATCGAGCCGGTGTCCGTGCTCGGCGCCTCCAAGCGCTTCGCGGAAATGTACTGCCAGGCGCTCGACCAGGACTTTGCGAGGCGCCCTGATGCTCATCAGCGCCGGATGCGCCTCATTGCAGTGCGGTTCGGCAACGTGCTGGCATCGAACGGCTCCGTCGTGCCGAAATTCAAGGCGCAGATCGAGGCCGGTGGACCGGTGACGGTGACCCATCCGGAGATGGTGCGCTACTTCATGACCATTCGGGAGGCCTGCGATCTGGTCGTGATGGCGTCGAGCCACGCGCTCGGGCCCGACCGCTCCGATGTGGCCGTCTACGTTCTGAACATGGGCCAGCCGGTGAAAATCGTCGATCTTGCGGAGCGGATGATCCGGCTGTCCGGCCTCGAGCCGGGCCGCGATATCGACATCAAGTTCATCGGCATCAGGCCCGGCGAGCGGTTGCATGAAATCCTGTTCGCGCGCGAGGAGCCGACCGCTCCGGTCGGCATCGACGGGATCGTGGCCGCCCGGCCGGTCAGCCCCTCGCTCGAGGTGATGCGCGGGTGGCTTGCGGCATTGGATCAGGGCCTGGCGCGCGGCGAGCGCTCGGCGATCTACGGCATCCTGCGCGACGCGGTGCCGGATTTCGGCGGTCAGGCGGCCTGAACCATCGCGGCGAGGCCTGCGCGCGTGTCCGTGGTCGGGCGCCAGCCCGCGGCCAAAAGCTTGGTCGGGGCAACGATGCAGTTGCCGCCGATGCGATCCCACAGATGCGCGCGGCCGGCGGCTCGCAACGCGAGTGCGAGGAGGGATGGCGGGACCGGCACGAGCCCGGGGCGGCGGTGGAGGCCTGCCCGCAGGGCTGCAACAATCTCCGCCATGGTCAGCGGCGTCGGATCGGCAACGACGTAGGTTTCATTCAGCATCGCGGGTGTCGCGAGCGAAAGGTGAATGGCGGCGACCAGATTGTCCCGCGCCAGCAGCGAGCGGCGGTTGCGCAGGGCCCCGAACGGCAGCGGCCATGGCGAGCGGGCCAGCCGGATCAGATCAGCGAGGTTTCCTTTGACCCCCGGGCCATAGATCAGCGCCGGACGCAGGATCGTGAACGGCAGATGCGCGGCGCGAATGGCATTCTCCGCCGCAAGCTTGGAACGACCGTAGGCATCGACGGGACATGGCGCGTCCGCTTCGGTGAGCGCCTGATCGGCGGCCGGTCCGGCCTGGGCGCGGATCGAGGACACGAAGACCAGACGCTGGATGCGATCGCGGGCGGCAGCCGCCGCGAGCGCCGCCGTCGCGGCCCGGTTGACGCGGTCATAGAGGTCGTCGGCCACGCCGGATGTGATGTGCGCAATTCCCGCCAGATGAACCACCGCGTCCATGTCGGCGAGGAGCGGCCGCCATTCGAGCGGGCGGGCGAGGTCTGCGACCGCGACGACCTCGACTGTGCGCGAAAAAATGTCGGCGGGCTGCCGCATCGCGGCGCGAACGCGGTGCCCCTGCGCCGCCAGGTCCTCGACCAAGGCACGTCCGACAAATCCCGAAGCTCCGGTCACCAGAACGCGCATCAGGAGTTCGTTCCGCGCGCGAAGCTTGCGAGCAGGAGGCCCACCAAGGCGGCGCCGACGCCGAGCGCAGCAGCAGACACGCTGCCGTGCGGGCGGGCGATCGTGATCATGGCCAGTGCGGCAAGCCCGATGTTGAGTATGAAGACGCGCAACACGATGGCGTTGACGTTGAAGCCTCCATCGGTAGCGCGCTGGTAGAAATGACTGCGATGGGCCTGCCAGAGTGGTTCCCGCGCTCGCGCCCGGCGCACCAGCGTGAGCGCCGTGTCGGCCAGATAGTAGAGCGGGAGTAGCAGCGCCGCCGCAAGATGGCCGGCGACCGCCACATGCAGGAGCAGCCACCCCATCAGGAGGCCGATCGGCAGGCTGCCGACGTCACCGAGAAACAAGCGCGCGACCGGTTTGTTGAACGGGGCGAATCCGGCGATTGCCCCGAGCAGCGCAACCGCGACGACCAGCGGCAGCGCGGGTACGACACCCAGAACGCCAAGCAGGATGATCGTGGCGGTGATCGGGACGGCTTCCACGACCGTCATCCAATCGATCCCGTCCATGAAGTTGGTGAGATTGACGAACCAGACTCCACCGATGAGGAAGCAAGCGCGCTCAATCCACCACGGCAATGCCGGAACGACTCTCCAGTCGGCCGGGATCGACGCGATCACGAGTCCGACGGCGATGCCCTGCAGAGCAAGGCGGAGCCCGACCGAGAGCGGGCGGATGTCGTCGGTTGCTCCGGCTATGGCCAGCACGAGGGTGGCAATCGTGAGCGCGAGGAACTCGCCGGGGGCGCCAACAGGCGCGCCGGTCAGAGATGTACCGAGCCAGGCGGCCACCAATGTGGCCACGATGACGGCCGCGCCGCCGCCCTGCGGGGTCGGTTCGCGGTGCGAGGAGCGCGCATTGGGACGGGCCAGCGCGTAGTCCTTGAGCCACGGCGCGAGCACGGCGATGAGCCCAACGCTGACAAGTCCCGCCAGAACGGCCACTGCTGCAAGGACAGTGCTCTCGAGGCTCGCCATGACGATCACGTCCATTGCCGCAACTGGGCGCGCTGCCGTGAGCAGGAGCAACGTCCCATCAGCGCAAATCAATTCGTCGGTCAGACGCCATAGTAGTCCCGGTACCAGCTCACGAAGGCCCGCACGCCTTCGGACAGGGGCACGGCGGGCCGAAAGCCGGTGATCTCTTCCAACTTTGCCGCACTCGCCCAGGTCGCCGGCACATCGCCTGGCTGCATGGGCAGGTCGCGCCGCAGCGCTTTGCGACCGACGGCGTCTTCGATGATGGCGATGAAGTCCTCAAGCCCAACCGGATGGCCGCCGCCGACGTTGACCGCCTGATAGGGCGTGCTTTGCTCCGGCGGGTGCCGGGAGAGCCGAACCATGGCTTCCACGACATCACCCACATAGGTGAAATCGCGCGTCTGCCTGCCGGCGCCGTAGACCTCGATCGGCTCGCCCGCAATGATGGCCTTTGTGAACTTGAACAGCGCCATATCGGGGCGGCCCCAAGGCCCGTACACCGTGAACAGGCGCATCGCCGTCGTCGGCAGGCCATGCAGGTTCGCGTAGCTGTACGCGATGGTCTCGGTCGCTTTCTTGGTGGCGGCGTAGAGCGACACGGGATGGTCGGTGTCTTGCGCTTCCTCGAACGGCTGCTGGCCCGAGGCGCCATAGACCGAGCTTGTGGACGCGATCAGCAGATGTCGGGGCGGGCGATGACGCAGCGCTTCGAGAAGATTGAATGTTCCGACAATGTTCGATTCGATATAGGCGCGCGGATTTTCGGCGCTGTAGCGCACGCCCGCCTGAGCGGCGAGGTGGAACACCATGTCGGCATTCGCCTCGGCGACAAGGTCGGCGACGAGCCGCGCGTCTTCGATCATGGCTTCGCGCGCAACGAAATCAGGAAAGCGTGCGAGCTCCTGGTGGCGGCGACGCTTGAGATTGGGATCGTAGTAGGGCGTGAATCCGTCGATGCCGAGGACCGTATGTCCGTCCGCAAGCAGCCGCTGGGCCAGATGGAAGCCGATGAAGCCAGCCGACCCGGTTACGAGAAAGCGCATGCAGGCATCGCTGCAATCAGCTTCCGCTGATGAAATATGATGCGAGGCGCGACGTGATGTTGTCGGAAAGGACCTTGGCGGCGCGGCGCTCGGCATCGTGCATGCCACTCAGCCTGGCGAAACGCTGCTGCCCGAGCGTGTCATAGGACACGCTGGTGGACGCCTGGCCGCTGACCACGACCTTGCCGGTCGCGATTTCGGTCAACGAATAGGTGGTCTTCAGCCCATAGGTTTCCACATTCGGCAGCGCCGTGGCCCGGTCAATGGCAACCACCGCGCGATTGCCAGCGATCTGGATCTTGAGCCGGTGCGTGGCCGGGGCCGCGTATCCGCCGGCCGTGAAGTTGAACATAAGATCATTGCGAATTTGCACGGCCAAGCGTGCTTCGGAGGTGTTGGCGGCGGCATCGATCTGCTGGACGTCGACCGACATGAGCGCGTCGCGCACGCCCGGCCGGCCCGATTCAGAGCCCGTACCGTAAAGAGGCTGAAAGCATCCGCCCAAAAGTGCCGCCGAGAACAGCACAATTGGCAAATTAAGGAATCGGTTGACGGACGCGCGGCCTTCACGCCACCCCATTGAAGATCCTCTGCGATAGTACCGTCGTTTTGGCTAATCCCACGAGCAATTTAGCATAGCAGGCCAGGAAGGCGAATACGATTTTCCGGGCTTTCTCCACCGCTCAAACAGGGCGCGCGGGAGCGATGCAAGATTGCCACATTCGGGGCCCGGAGAGCCGTCAGCCCATGCGGTCCACCGGCGCGACGCACGTCCCGGCGCCGGAACTGCTCCCATTCCGTGGTAAATGACAAGAGCATGGGTGCCGGTAGCGGTGGATCAGAGCCATCGGCCGGAATCGGGCCCTACTAGGCCGGTTCGCGGGCGCAGGTCGTGGCCCGGGGTCCTGGAGCCCCAGGATCAGGGCAGGGGGCGCACCCCAGGGCGCCCAAGGGAACAGCGGCGGCCCTGGGATCCATCGCGCGTTTGCTTGGCAGGTTGACGGCCGCGGCGGTGTCGGTGATTCGCAATGGTGCGTCGTGGCAGCTAGTGCCGCCGATTTGAAGTTCCTGCACCACCTGCAGCAAACTCTGTCAGGAACTTCAAATCGAAAAGCGGCACTAGAATCATGGAGTTGCTAGTGCCCCTTAGTTTCCGAAGTTCGTGTCAGAGGTTGCTGCGATGTATCACGAACTTCGGAAACGGGGCACTTGGCCTTAGCGTGCCTGAGGGCCAAACAGTTCCAACTCGACCAGCCCGCAGATCGCGTGTGCGGCTACGATGTGGATCTGCTGGATCTGGGGGGTCGAATCGGACGGCGCGCGCAGGCAGGTGTCGCAGAGGGCGAGCATTGGCGAATCGGTGTTGCCGGTGAATCCGACCGTTGCGGCGCCGAGCGCGCGCGCGGCGCGCAGGCCTGCGAGGATGTTGGGCGATCGGCCCGAGGTCGAGATCGCCAGAAGGACATCGCCCTTGCGTGCCAGGCCGCGGACTTGACGTTCGAACACGTGTTCGAAGCCGTAGTCATTGCCGATCGCGGTCAGGACAGAAGTGTCGGTGGTCAACGCGATGGCTGGCAGCGGGTTGCGATCAAAGTTGAGCCGCGACAGGAACTCGCCCGCGATATGTTGAGCATCGGCGGCACTGCCGCCGTTGCCGGCGATGAGGAGCTTGTTTCCGCTGCGTAGCGCGGTCGCCATCGTCTCTGTGGCGCGGATCATGGCTTGCATCATCTCGCCGTCGGCGGCGGCGCGCTCGAGTGCTTCACGCGAGCGGCGAAAATGCTCGGTGATGCTGTCTTCGCGTGATCTGGCTGTTGCTGCCATGTCATTGCTCCTTCGAATTGTACCCTGCGCTTCTTGTGGTAGCTCGGGTCCGGGCCGGCGCATCTTAGCCACGAGTTTGCTGTTTGAAGCATGTCGGAGCTGTTTGATCCATCCGAGTCACAACGACTACCGTCGATAATGTGCTTGATAGAGCAGTCGTTTGATGTATTGGATGGCTGACATTGTCGGCGTTGAACGGAGCGGAGCAGGGGGAGTGGCGCGCGGCCGATGTCTTGAATGCTGCGATATTCTCGTGCTGGCGGGTGGTCTCGGAACGAGGATTCGGCCGGTGCTCGGGGACGTGCCGAAGCTCCTGGCGCCCATCGGGCAACAAACCTATCTCGATTTCCTGCTGGAGTGGCTGCAGCGCTTCGGGGCGCGCCGGGTCGTCTTCGCGCTGGGTCATGGGGCACAATCGATCCTCGATCATCTGGGCCGGCGTCCGCGAGACTCGCTTGCGGTCGAAACAGTAGTCGAGCCGGCTCCGCTCGGCACCGCCGGGGCTGTGCGCTTTGCGCGCGGGATGCTGGCGACCGATCCGGTCCTGGTCCTCAATGGCGACAGCTTCGTCGATGCCGATCTGTGCGCGTTTCATGCAGTCCACTGCGCGAGCGGCGCGCCGGGCACGATCCTGTGCGTCGAGGTCGCTGACGCAGGCCGCTACGGGCGCGTCCTGATCGATGAAAGGCAGCGCATCGGCGGATTTCGCGAGAAGGATCCGTCGTTTCAGGGACATGCGTTCGTCAGCAGCGGCGTCTATTTTCTTTCGGCGGCCTTGCTGGACGAGATCGCGGCGGGCGACGCGGTCTCGATCGAGCGCGACGTCTTCGAGCGACAGCCTGCCGGATCGCTTGCTGCCTACGCGGGATGCTTTAGGTTCATCGATATCGGCACTCCGGAGACCCTGGCCCTTGCCGAAAGCGTCTTGGGCGGGAGCGGATCGTGCGCTGATGCCAGTGTGGCGGTTCAGAAGTCCGCATCATTCTTGCCGCGAGTCCGAGATGCGGACTTCTGAACCAAAGCCACACTGGATCAATAAGCTGCTGGTGTCCTTCGATTCCGAAGTTCGTAAACGAGGGTGCCGCAAAATGATACGAACTTCGGAATCGGGACACTAGCACTACTGCGTCAGAAATTGGGAGCTCGCTGCAAACTGTGTAGCCGCGAGCAGTGGCCGCTGTTATTGCGCCCTCTCCCCTCGCGGGAGAGGGCTCAAGACAAGAGGCAGCAAACGCAGGTGGGGTGAAGGGGTTGCTTCGTCACGTGCCTTTGGCTCTTGCGAAGAGGCCCCTCACCCAATCGCAATGTGCTGAGGCGCCTTCATGCCCTCTCCCGCGAGGGGAGAGGGCTCAACAATGAGCGCCGCTGTCGCGATTGTGGCGTGCT
>Ga0209797_10000371_pt1 | contig 22148 bp, 25 predicted proteins | sample DOMMetBare3Fresh_2_FD_187472 | JGI IMG/M metagenome (GOLD analysis project Ga0209797, IMG submission 187472) | Wetland sediment microbial communities from St. Louis River estuary, USA, under dissolved organic matter induced mercury methylation -... | ecosystem: Environmental > Aquatic >... | reverse complement strand
GATCTTCAGGATGGCCTCGTCGACATCGTCGGCGAGCACGATGGTCAGCCCCTTGAGCCGCTGAATGATCTGGTGCACGTCTTCGTGCACGCCCGGAATCGTCTGATGCTCGTGGACCACGCCGTCGAGCCGGAAGGCCCAGACCGCGCTCCCGCGGAGCGAAGACAGCAGCAGGCGGCGCAGGGAGTTGCCCAGCGTGTACCCGAACCCGCGCTCGAGCGGCTGCAGCCGGAACTCAGCGATGTTCGGGTTGTCATCCCGCTTGGTCATCTCGACCAGGTGCGGGCGGACCAGTCCAGTCAGATCAATGGTCATGGTCACTTGGAGTAGAGCTCGACGATGAGCTGTTCCTGAGCGTTGAGCGGGATCGCGTCGCGCGTGGGCCGCTCGGTCACCTTGCCGGACCCCTTCTCGCCATCGACCTGGATCCACGAAACCTGCTGGCCACGGGCGGCGAACTCCTGTGCCGCCTTGACCGCCGTGATCTCGCGGCTGGCGGTGGCGAGACGAATCTCCTGACCCGGCTTCACATGGAACGACGGAACGTCAACCTTGTGTCCGTTCACGTTCACGTGGCCGTGCCGCACCAGCTGGCGCGCCGCCTTCCGGCTGGCGGCGAAGCCCATCCGGAAGATGATGTTGTCCAGACGGGACTCCAGCGCGATGAGCAGGTTGGTGCCCTTCACGCCGGACTCGCGGGAGATGCGGTCGAAGGTATTGCGGAACTGGCGCTCGGTCAGCCCGTAGATCCGCTTCACCTTCTGCTTCTCACGCAGCTGCTTCGCGTACTCCGACGCCTTGCGCGGGCGCCCGCCACCGGACTGCCCGTGCTGGCCTGGCGCATAGGCCCGGCGCTCGACGGCGCACTTCTCGGTGAGACAGCGAGTGCCCTTCAGGAAGAGCTTGGTGCCTTCGCGACGGCACAGACGGCAGCTGGGACCGGTGTAGCGCATGGCTCAGACCCGCCGCTTCTTGGGAGGACGGCAGCCGTTGTGCGGAATCGGCGTGACGTCACGGATGGAGGCAACCTTGAGTCCGACGGACGCCAGGGCCTGGATCGCCGATTCCCGGCCGCTGCCGGGACCCTGCACCCGCACGTGAACCCGGCGTACGCCGAGGTTCATCGCCTCGCGGCCGCAGTTCTCGGCGGCGACGGTGGCGGCGAAGGGGGTGGACTTCTTCGAACCCTTGAAGCCCGCCTTGCCGGCGGAGCCCCACACCAAGGTGTTCCCCTTCATATCGGTGATCGTGATGAGCAGGTTGTTGAACGTGGCCGCGATGTGCGCCACCCCTTCGCTCTCAACGATCTTCTTGCCCTTCTTCGCGGCCTTGACCGGCGCGGGCGTGGCCGGAGCAACCGGCGCTGCAGGCGTCACTGGAGTCGTCATCTTACTTCTTCGTCACCTTCTTCTTGCCCGCGATGGCCCGACGTGGGCCCTTCTTGGTGCGGGCGTTGGTATGCGTGCGCTGCCCGCGGACCGGCAGACCGCGGCGATGCCGAATGCCGCGATAGCTGCCGATGTCCATGAGCCGCTTGATGTTCATCGCGACTTCGGTGCGGAGAGCACCCTCGACCTTCAGGGCGCGCTCGATGAACTGACGGAGTCGCGCAACTTCCGCGTCCGACAGGTCACGCACTCGCGTGTCCGGACTCACCCCGGTCTCCGAGAGAATCCGGTTGGAGGTAGGACGGCCGATGCCGTAGATGTAGGTGAGGCCGATTTCGACCCGCTTCTCGCGCGGAAGGTCCACGCCTGCAATACGTGCCATCGCTTAACCCTGCCGCTGCTTGTGCTTGGGATTGCGCTTGCAGATGATCCGAAGCGTCCCCTGACGCCGGACCACTTTGCAGTGCTCGCAAATGGGCTTGATGCTCGAGCGAACCTTCACGGACAACTCCCAGGAACCGGGTTACTGTAGAGCCGGCAAGTATATCCGCGGGTTATGGGTAATGCAAGGGATCATCGCGGCTTAGCGAGCGTCCCCGGCTATCTCCCGAAACACCGCACCCGGATCGGCCGCCTGCAGGATCGGACGGCCGACGACCAGGTGGGTCGCCCCGGCGCCTGCCGCCTGCGAGGGGGAGGCAGTCCTGACCTGGTCGCCGGAGGTGTCGCCGGCCCGGCGGATCCCCGGCACCACGATCCAGGCCCCCGCCTGCAACTGATTCCGGACGGCGCCGACCTCCAGCGGCGAGCAGACGACCCCTCTGAGGCCCGCCTCGCGCGCGCTCCGAACCAGTCGGGCCACCTCGTCCAGAACGGTCACCCCTTCGCGACCGACCGCCCCGCCATAACTCTCGGCACTGTGCGAGGTCAGGACCGTCACCCCCACGATGCCGAGGCTGTCTCCCGCGGCACGGGCTGCCGCCGCCATCATGGCCTCACCGCCCAGGGTATGCACCGTCGCCATGGTAACCCCGAGATCCCGTGCGGCCTCCACGGCGCCGGCCACGGTATGGGGGATATCGTGCCACTTGAGATCGAGGAACACCCGCAGTCCGCGGTCGACGAGTTCCCGGATCAGGCTCGGTCCCTCCCGCGCGAAGAGGATCGATCCCACCTTGACCCAGCGCGCTTCCGGGATCTGCTCCAGCATGCGGCGAGCGTCGGGACCAGGAAGATCCAGGGCGAGGATGACGTCAGACACCGTGCAGCTCCAGGTCGGCGACCACACGTTCGGGCACCCGAGGATCGGCGAGGGCCGCAGTGCCGATGGCGACCAGGGCCGCCCCGGCGCGCAGATACTGGCGCGCATCGGCCCCGGACCGGATGCCACCCACCCCGATCACCGGCATCCCGCCGCTCCGCTCCATGATCTTCCGCACGGCGAGCACACCGATCGGCAGGAGCGCCGGTCCGCTCACCCCGCCGTTGCCGTTCCCCAGCCGCGACACCCCTTCCGAGTCGGCGAGATAACCGGGCATCGTGTTGACCACCGTGACCCCATCGGCGCCGGCCTCACGCGCAATCAGCGCCATCCCCGCGATGTCGGGGAGCGCCGGGGAGAGCTTGGCGAGCAGCGGCTTCCTGGTCCGCGCGCGACACAGCCTGATCACGGTGGCGACGGTAGCGGGATCGGAGCCGAACTCTAGGCCGCCGGCGTGGGTGTTGGGACAGGAGAGATTGATTTCGAAGGCCGAGATGCTCTCCTGCGCATCGAGACCCGCGACGACGGCCGCGAAGTCCGCTTCGACAAAGCCCACCACATTCACCAGCACCTTGGCGAGGTGCAGGTGGGTCGCGAGCCAGGGCAGCTGTTCCGCGCGCACCTGTGCGAGCCCGGGGTTCGCCAGCCCGATCGAATTGAGCATCCCGGCGGGGAACTCCGCGACTCTCGGGGCCCGATTGCCGGCGCGCGGCTCGGTCGAGACGGCCTTGGTGACCACCCCGCCCAGCCGCTCGAGGTCGATCACGCCGGCCACCTCGCGCCCGAAGCCGGCCGTCCCCGCCGCCAGCAGCACCGGATTCTGGAAGCGCTGACCGAAGACCGTCCGGGCGAGGTCGTGGGTCACTGCGGTTCGCTCGGTGCTCGGGGTTGCGCGGTCTGGGTGGGCCGCGCGGCGGGGCGCCGCGGCCGAGGCGCGGGACGGCGGCCTTCGGGACGGAAGGTCTCGGCGAACCGGCGCAGCGAATCCTCCAGCACCTCGTAGGCGGGGGCCTCTTCTCCGCTGGCGAAGCGCACATAGGGACTGGCGGCGTAGCGGCCGTGAACGACGCCGAGCAGGCTGTCACCCCGAGCCGGTTCGAGCGCGATCAGGGCGAGGATGGCCTTGGGCGCGTACTCCGACTCGGGCCACTCGGCGACGATACGCTGGAACTGGCGGGCCGCGAACCGGGGGGCGCCGAGCGAATCGCGGGCGAGTTCGGCGGCGAGGAAGAGGCGGAGATCTCCGCCTGCAGAGCCTGCGGGTGCTGAATCCGCGATGAGCACGACTCGCCTGACAGCCGCCGCGAGCTGCTGGGCACGCGCGCCGGCGTTGCCGGAGGCCTCGCCGAAATCGTCCAGATCATTCGTCGCATCCTGGAGTGACTCCGCCACGTCGGCGCGGGCGATCCGCGCCACGGCCGACTGCAGCCTGGCTTCCGCCGCCAGCGGGGTGCCGCCGCCGAGCGCCAGGGCTTCGGCGAACCGGCGATCGGCCGCGACGGAATCGGCCGCGACCAGGCGCCGGGCGTCCTGCAGCAGCAGCGCGGTGCGCAACGTGGCCGGCACGGTGGCGGCGGCGCTGAGGCGGTCCACGAAACGGGTGGCCGCCGCCGGATCGTGCCTGACAAGTCCCCCATGGACCGAGTCGTACGGCGCGACCGAATCGCCCTCGAGCATCAGGCTGTCGGCCAGGGACTCCGCCTCCCCGACCCGCCCCAGGGCGGCAAGCGTCGCGGCCCGCTCACCGCGGGCGCGAGGATCCCGCGACCCGCCCAGTTCGGTCAGCGCCTCCTCGTAGCTGCCCGCCAGCCTGAGCGCCCGGCCGTGCGCCATCAGGGCGAGATCACGTCGACCAGCATTCCGGCTGTTCGTCAGGCGGGCGTAGGCGCTGGTCGCGCCGATGGGGTCGCCCACCGTCACCCGGCAGCTGCCGACCAGCAGGGCCGCCTGCTCGGCCACCTCGGCAGAACGGGCGCCGACCATGGCGGCCTCCAGGGGCGGAAGGGCTCGGCCACAGTCCTTGAGCTTCGCCAGCGCAGTGCCCTGCAGCAGCCTGGCCTGATCGGCCCAGCCGCTGCGGGGGTGCCTGACAAGCGCCGACTCGGCCCGGACCGAAACCTGCCCCCAGAGACTGGTGGCATCGAAGGTGCGGCCTTCCCGCTCCGCCCGGCGGGCCCGGGCCGCGAGCTGCTCGGCCATGTACATCCCGTTGTAGTAGCCACCGCAGCCCGCGGCGAGGACCACGGCGATGCCGATGGCGAGGCCCCTCACCGGCCGCTTCCCGCGCCGGTGCTGCCGGTCTTCCGCTCATACTCCAGCAGATAGGAGACGATCGCGTCGGCGATCGCGGTCGCGAGCGCCTGCTGAGATTTCCTGCCGGTGAGAATCCGGGCGTCCCGCGGGTTGGTGCTGTACCCCATTTCCACCAGGATGGCCGGGCGCCGGGCGGTATTGAGCACGGCCAGCTGATTGGACTGCTTCACCCCGCGATTGTCACCCGTGTGCACCTGCTGGATGTGCTCCTGCACCAGCTCGGCGGCGCGGGCCGATTCCCGCAGGTATTCATTCATCTGCAGGTTGCGCAGAATGAAGTCGAGATCGTCCCGCGGCCGGTCCGGTCTGGCATCCTCGTAGCGCACGGCGTCGTTCTCCATACGGGCGATCCGGTCCGCATCCTCGGTGTTCTCCTCGCCAACGATGATGGTGTGGAAGCCGCTCACCTCGCCGTAGCGGCGCCGGGCCTTCGGATCCAGCGCATCCACGTGGAGACTGACGAAGAGATCGCACTCATTGGTACAGTACGGGGCGCGATCCACGCGGTCGATCAGCGTGTCCGTGGTCCGCGTCATGACCACCCGCACTCCGCGCCGGCGCAGTTCGTCCCGCAGCATCAGGGACACTGCCAGCGTCACATCCTTTTCCCTGATCCCTGGCGGGAAATACAGGCCCGGATTGCCGGGGTCGCGCCCGCCGTGGCCGGCATCGACCGTGACGACATGGCCGGGCAGCAGTCCGTTCGGCAGCCTCGGCGCGGAGGATTGCCGCGGGGCCGAGACCGGCTTGACCTCGGTGCCTGATTCGGTCAGCCGGCCACGGCGCGGGTCGTAGCGGTAGCGCTCCGCCAGCACCTGCGGCAACACCTCGATGACGAACTGGAGCGGGAGATAAAGCGAGTCACGCTGCCGGAACGCCCAGCCGGCAAGTGGCTGCAGGCGGTCGTTGAAGGCCAGGAGCGGGGCACCCTCGAGGAATCGGAACGATTGCCGGGCGATGGTCACTTCGACCCAGGGCTCCCCGCGATGCACCACGCCGTTGAGCGCCCGGATGAGCGCGTCGCCCGCCACGGCAGGGCCCGCCAGACGATCCACGACGACAGGAAGTCGCGCGGTCCCTCGCGGCGTTTCAACCGTGAGCTGCGCGGGCACCGTCGCCCTCGCCGGCGCCCCCACGAGGGGGGCCCCCAGCATCACGAGCAGTGCGGCGGTCCGGAACATCACTCGCGCCCCCGATGGGCCAGCGCACGCGCCACCTCACGCTCGGCGTCGCGCTTCTTCAGGTCCTCGCGACGGTCGTGATACTTTTTGCCTCGACCCAGCGCCAGCGTCACCTTGGCCACCCCGTTGCGGAAGTAGAGCTCCAAGGGGACGAGCGTGAGCCCCTTCTGCTCCACGGCTCCGATGAGGCGTTCGATCTCGCGCCGCTTCAGCAGCAGCTTGCGGGTCCGCACCGGGTCGTGGTTGTAGCGGTTCCCCTGCTCGTAGGGAGTGATGTTGACGCCCTCGAGGAAGACCTCGTTGTTGGCGAGCCGCGCGAAGCCTTCCTTGATCGACGCCTTGCCCGAGCGCAACGATTTCACCTCGGTACCGGTCAGCACCAAGCCCGCCTCCCACGTCTCGAGGATGTGGTAGTCGTGGGTCGCCTTGGGGTTGCGGGCGACCGAAATCTTGCCCTCCTCGTCGGGGGCGGATCGGCCGGCTCGGGTCGTCATGTAACCCGAAGATAGACAGGAGGTTGGGTCTGGGGGAAGGCACTCCAACAAATGTGGGGCCAGGGCATGCCCTGGCCCCACATTTGTTGGAGTGCCGAAGGGGGGACTCGAACCCCCACGGGCTTGCGCCCACTGCGCCCTGAACGCAGCGCGTCTACCAGTTCCACCACTTCGGCGTGGGCGGACAAAGTACCGACGAAAGGCGGGCGGCGTCAACCGGCGAAGCGCGCGCGATCTCCCGCGAGAGGCATTCCTCGCCGGGTGAACTTCCGACTTCGAGCCCTAGTAGCGCGCGAGTGACGGATCGACTTCGATCGCCCACGCGTCGATGCCACCCGCCAGGCTCCTGGCGTGCTGAAAGCCGGCGCCGCGCAGCAGCTCGACGGCCTGCAACGAGCGCATGCCGTGATGGCACAGGACGACCAGTTCGGCACGGGAATCGAGTTGGGCGAGGCGGCCCGGGAGTTCCCGCAGCGGAATCAGCGTGCTGCCTGGCAGGTGCACGATCTCGAATTCATGCGGCTCCCTGACATCGAGAATCGCAACGGGGCGGCCCGCGTCGAGGGCCGCGTGCAGTTCCGTGGCGGAGATCTCGGAACCCGTGGGGACAACCGGGGCTCCGATGCCGCAAAAGGCCTCGTAGTCGATGAGTCCGGTGATGCTGGGCCGTGGCCCGCAGAGCGGGCAGTCAGGATCCTTGCGCAGTTGCAGCTCCCGGAAACGAAGCCGCAGCGCATCGAAGAGCAGCAGTCGTCCGACCAGCGGCTCTCCGACGCCGAGAATCAGCTTGATCGCCTCCAGGGCCTGCAGGCTGCCGACGATCCCCGGCAGGACCCCGAGGACGCCGCCCTCCGCGCAACTGGGGACGAGCCCCGGCGGCGGGGGCTCGCTGTAGAGGCAGCGGTAGCAGGGTCCCCGCGACGCATCGAAGACCGAGACCTGGCCCTCGAACCGGAAGATGCTGCCGTAGACCAGCGGCTTCCCGAGCAGGACCGCGGCATCGTTGACCAGGTAGCGGGTGGGGAAGTTGTCGCTGCCGTCGATCACGATGTCGTAGGCGCCGAGGATCTCGAGCGCGTTGGCGGAGCTGAGCTGCACCGGGTGACGCTCCACCCGCACGTGGGGGTTCAGGTCGCCGAGCCGCGCCGCCGCAGAGTCGAGCTTGGGGCGACCGACCTGACTGGTTCCGTGCAGGACCTGGCGCTGCAGGTTGGTCAGGTCCACAACATCGAACTCCACGATCCCCAGGGTGCCCACTCCGGCCGCGGCGAGGTACAGTGCGATCGGCGAACCGAGGCCTCCGGCCCCGATCGTCAGCACCCGGGCGCCCTTGAGGGCGCGCTGCCCCTCGACGCCGACCTCGGGGAGCAGCAGGTGGCGCGAGTAGCGGAGGATCTCTTCGTGAGAGAGATGAGGGAGTGTCATTGGGCCTCCAACGGCAACGCCCGGCCAATCGGGCCGGGCGTGAGGGTCAACCGCCTGCGGTCCAGCTTGATGCTACGATGGGGAGGCGATCGTCACCAGTTCCTGCACCTGGGTCTCATGCTTCATGAGATCGGCCAGCGAGATGCTGGCGAGCAGTTCATCGACCCGGAGCTGCAGCGCGTGCCAGACGGGCCGGATGCTGCAGGCGTTGCCGGTGTTGCAGCGTTCGACGTCCACCGGATGCGACTCACAGTTCATCTCGAAGGTCTGGTGCTCCGAAGCGGTCATGATGTCCCGCATCGTGATGCCCACCGGATCCCTGGCGATGTAGTACCCGCCCTTCGCGCCGCGCACGCTCTCGACCAGGCCGGCGCGTCGTAGTCGGAGCAGGATCTGCTCGACGTAGTCACCTGGTAGGCGTTCCTGCTCGGCGATCTCACGAGCAGCAACTGGTCCGCCCCCCGCCGCGCTGCGCTTGGCCAGGTGGAGCGAGATGATCAGGCTATACTCGGTCCATGTAGTGATTCGCATGGGGAAGAATATGCTCCCGATACCCGAGGGAGGCAAGAAACCATCCAGGCGAAAACCATGAGAACCGCCTGATATTAGCTTCATCCGTCCTTGCAAAAATCCCCATGAAACGGATCAACCGCCCCCCGGCAGTCCGACCCCGCCCGGCACCCCGATCTCGGTCATCGCCCGGAGATCCAGGATCTCCTCGAGCTCCGCGCCGTGCAGGAGCCCCTTCTTGACCACGAGTTCCTTGACGGTCAGGCCGGTGGCGATCGCCTCCTTGGCGAGCTTGGCCGACTCGGCGTAGCCGAGCTTGGGGGCGAGCGCCGTGACCAGCGCCGGACTCCGCTCCAGCCAGTAGCCGCAGAGCTTCTCATCGGCCTCGATCCCGGCGATACAGCGTTCCGCGAAGACTCGGGTGGCATTCCCGGTGATCGTGAGGCCGAACACGATGTTATGCGCGATGACCGGCATCATCACGTTCAGCTCCAGCTGGCCGGCTTCCGACGCCATGGCGACGGTGGTATCCAGCCCGAGCGCCTGATAGCAGACCTGATTGACCATCTCGGCGATCGAGGGGTTCACCTTCCCGGGCATGATGCTCGATCCGGGCTGGACCGCCGGCAGCATGATCTCGGCGAGGCCGGTGCGCGGGCCGGAGGCCAGCAGGCGGATGTCGTTGGCGATCTTGTTGAGATCGAGCACGTAGGCGCGGAAGGCCCCGCTGAGGGTGGCGACATCGCCCATCGACTGCATGAGCTGGATGCGGTCCTCCCCGACGGCCAGTTCGAGCCCGCTGACCCGCTTCAGGTACTTCACCATAAGGGCGGGATAGGCCGCCTCGGCGTTGAGGCCGGTCCCCACCGCCGTGCCGCCGATCCCCATGGCGCGGAGCCAGTCGGCGGCCTGGGCCAGCTTCTGCCGATGCCGCTGCACCGTGTGCCCGTACGCCGTGAATTCCTGGCCCAGCCGGATCGGGGTCGCATCCTGCAGGTGGGTCCGGCCCGACTTGATGACGTGGTCGAACTCCTGGCCCTTGGCGAGGCAGACCGCAGCCAGCCGATCCATGCCCTGCAGGAGCATCGGCAGGGTTGCGAGAGTCGCGAGGCGCAGCGCCGTCGGGATCACGTCGTTGGTGCTCTGCGCCATGTTGACGTGATCATTGGGATGCACCGGCGTGTACGTCCCGCGGGCGCCACCGAGCAGCTCGTTGGCCCGGTTGGCGAGGACCTCGTTACAGTTCATGTTGTGCGAGGTGCCGGCCCCCGCTTGATAGACATCGACGACGAACTGGTCCCGGTGCTGGCCGCCAAGCACCTCGTCTGCCGCTTTGACGATGGCGTCGGCGAGCTTGGGATCGAGGCGGCCCGTCTCCTTGTGGGTCAGCGCGGCGGACCGCTTGATCCAGATGACCGCATCGACGAACGCCGGCAGGGGCCGCAGCCCGGAAATGGGGAAGTTTTCGACGGCGCGCACGGTCTGGATGCCGTACAGGGCCTCCGCGGGCACCGGCTTCTCACCGAGCGGGTCTTTTTCGATGCGGGTGGTCATGGCAATCGCGGGGAACAGGAAACAGGAACCAGGGGACGGAGCGGCATGAGCATGTATTTCAGGCGGGTCGCGGAGGCGGAGTCATTCAGCACTTCCCGGAGCATGAAGGCCGATCTCTTCGCCGGCGGCCAGTTGTTCGTCGGACTCAACTGCTTCGAGCCGGGCCAGACTCAGCCGGTTCACGCCCACGCGGGCGCGGACAAATTTTACTTCGTCGTGTCAGGAAAGGCGAGACTGTCGGTGGGCGACGAATCGCGTCTGGCGGAAGCGGGTGCACTGGTCTGGGCACCAGCCGACGTGCCGCACGGCGTGGTCGAGGTGCTGGAACGGACCACGCTGCTGGTCGCCATCGCGCCGCCACCGCGGGCGAAGTCCGCTCCGAGCTGATCCGAATGGGCTGCGCGCTGCGCGGCCGTCGCATTGTGCGGTTCTGCCTGTCGCCGCTCGTGAACGCTAGGCGACCTTGCGGAAGAGCGACCGGATCTCCCCCCATTCGAGGCTGCGGACCGCCAGCAGGAGCCCCAGGACCGCACCCGCGCCCACCGACCAGAACCGCCAGGCGAAGAGCAGCAGCGCCGCTGAGGATTCGTTTCCCGCCGAGAGATCTCCCGCGGCACCTGCGAGGAAGCCCAGCTCGACGACCCCCACCCCGGCGGGCGTCGGTAGCACGAGCTGACTGTACAGCAATCCGAACGACCCGACCAGCATGACCCCGACTGGCGGATGCAGCGGCAGTGTCAACGCCAGCACGGGAAGCATGGCGCTGCGGGCGAGCACGTTGATGACGGTCAGTGGCGCCCCGGCAACGAGGGGCCACCACGATACCCGCCGGCCGTAGACCAGCATGCGCTTCCATGACCTTCGGGGGCCGCGCCCCGCATGCCGCAGGGCGCGGCTCGCGACCACGCCGACCACGCCGGTCACCAGCAGCACCGCCACGACCCACCAGCTTCGCTGCCTGACACCCTGCAGCAGGGCAGGACGGGCTTCCGCCAGCCAGTCAGGCGCGAAGCGCCACAGGCCGACCGCCGCCAGGGTGATGATGACGGGCCAGGCCGCCACCACCTCGATGGCGATCGCCATGAAGGCCGCGGTCGCGGGCACGCCGCAACGCAGCATGCCCAGCAACCGCATCGGCTCCCCCGCGACCCGCATGGGTGTCAGCGCGCACCCGGCCTCGCCCCAGGCATTGAGCCGGAAGGCGTCCCGGAAGCTGACCGGCTGCCCCAGCCCCCGAAGCAGCCATTGAATCCGATAGCCCCTGGCAACCAGGTCGCCGGCCCAGAGCAGCGCGCAGATGAGGTTGGCGACCGCAAAGGAGAGTGGCATCCCCGTCAGGCGCGGAGCAGAGAGCGGTAGATCCCGAAAATGCCGTCAAACGCCATGTCCCAGGAGTGATGCCGCTCGGCGAAGGTCCGGGCGGTGAGGCCGAGGCCGCGGAGATCACCGCGCAGCAGCTCGGTGGCGGCGGTCGCGCAGGCGCCCGGATCGCCCGGCGCATACAGCGCTCCCGCTCCGGAAGCCCGCACCCGGTCGGCAACTCCGCCCGCATCCACCGACAGGACCGGCAGTCCCGCCGCCATCGCCTCCAGGGCGCTCAGCCCGAAGGTCTCCGCCGGCCCCGGCGCGATGTAGAGATCGGCGGCGGCAAGGAGGTCGGCGAGGTGGTCGCGGTCTCGCTGATACGGCACCCAGCGAACCTGATGCGATTCCGCCATCGCGCGGAGCCTCGCTTCGCGGGGGCCAGCACCGACGAGGACCAGCCAGGCATCGGTACGGCGCTCCACCTCTCCCCACGCCGCGAGCACCGTCTCGATCTGCTTCTCTTCGGCGAAGCGTCCGACGAAGAGGGCGAGCGGCGCCTCGGGGAGCCCGAAGCGACGGCGGGTCTCCGTCGCCCGCACCCGCCGTTCAGGCGAGAATCGCTCGAGGTCCACACCGAGCGCGACGCGGTGCACCCGCTCCACGCCCTCGGTCTCCAGCTGCCGCGCCACGCTCTCGGAGGCCACGAGCACGGCGCGATACCCCGCCGCCAGCTTGCGGACGTAGCGCCAGGCGGCGTGGCCGGCGATGCGGCGCGCCGCGGTGCTCCCTCCGGAGCCGGGATCAATGATCGCGGGAAAGTGGGTGTGATAGAACCAGACCAGCGGTGCCCGCAGCGCACGGTTGGCCCGCCGGGTGACCCACGGCACGAGCCAGGGGCTGCCCACCTCGATGAGGTCGGGCCGCTCGTGCTCGAGGATGCGGCGAGTGGTGCGGGTCGCGAGCAGAAACCGATACGACGGGTCGAACGGAATCCGCGGGCCGCGGAGCCGGTAGCAGCGCACCCCCTGCTCTTCCCCGAGGGCGTCGACGGCCCCCGGGACCACGAGCACCTGATGCAGCGCTGCGTGCCGCTGGACGTACTGCGCCTTCGCGAGGAGGTAGGTCCGGATCCCGCCGGTAGTGTCGCCGAAGTACTTGGTGATGTCGAGGATGGTGAGCGCGCCGGCGGCACCGAGTGGCGGAGGCAGTGTGAGGCGGGAGAGATCGATCGCGGGCCCGGGCGCACCAGCGACGACGGCCGCGAGGGGCCGGGCGGGCGCCGGCCCCGACTCAGTCGGAGCAGTCACCGAGCGGGTAGACGGTGCCGCAGTTCTGGCAGGGGTTCTTGCAGCCCCAGGGGCGAGTGACCACCGGAAAGCCGCAGCGATTGCAGCTGGGCGCCGCTGACTGGGGCCCGGCGAACAGCGGAGGCAGCATGACCTCGCGGCCGAAGCCGGCCGTGCGATCACTCATACCGGTAGGCGCCGGTCAGGAACGGGTTGGTCATACGCTCGACACCGATGGTCGTCTCCGGGCCGTGGCCGCTGTAGACGATCGTCGAATCCGGCAGCGCGAGGAAGACGCCGTGAATGCTCTGCATCAGCGTCGCCAGATCGCCGCCGGGAAGATCGGTGCGGCCGACGCTGCCGCTGAAGAGCGCGTCGCCGCCAAGCACGAAGCCGGGCCCGACGAAGCTCACGCTGCCAGGCGAATGCCCCGGCGTGTGCTTCACCACGAACTCGTGGGAACCGAGGTGCAGCAGCTGGCCGTCGAACAGCTCCTGATCCGGTGGCGGCGGCACCTCGAGCGCGAGCCCCATCCACTCCCCCTGCCGGGGGAGGGCGTCGTACAAGGCCCGATCGGCGTTGTGGAGGAAGATCGGGACGCCCGTCGCGGCCTTCACGGCGGCGACGCCCATGATGTGGTCGACGTGGGCGTGGGTGAGCCAGATCGACTGGAGGCTCCAGCCACGGGTGTCGAGTTCGGCGAGGAAGAGTTGCGGCTCCTCGCCGGGATCGACGATGACGGCGCGACGGGTCGCCCGGTCCGCGAGGAGATAGCAGTTCTCCGCGAACTGGCCGTTCGGCAGCGCGACGACTTCCAGCTCAGACACGGGCGACACTCCGCCGGTGGGCGAGGTACTTCTCCACCGCGATGGCCGCGGTCGTGGCGTCCCCAACGGCGGTGGTGACCTGGCGCACGAGCTGGACCCTGAGGTCGCCGGCGGCGAAGAGGCCGGGGATCGAGGTCATCATCCGATCGTCGGTGATCACGTAGCCGCTCGCATCGTGCTCGAAGTGCTCCTTGATGAGGCCGCTGTTCGGCTTGAAGCCGACGAAGACAAAACAGCCCGAGACCGGCAGATGCGAGACCTTTCTCGTCACCGTGTCCTCGAGCCGGAGGCCGGTGACCTCCCGCATCCCCTTCTCTTCCTTCCCCTCGACCTCGAGCACCCGTTTGTTCCAGATGACCTCGATCTTGGGGTTCGCGAACAGCCGCTCCTGCAGGATCTTCGATGCGCGCAGCTCGTCGCGGCGGTGGATGAGGTAGACCTTGGCCGCATAGCGGGTGAGGTAGTCCGCCTCTTCCACGGCGGCGTCCCCGCCGCCCACGACCGCGATGATCTGCTGCCGAAAGAAGGCACCGTCGCACACGGCGCAGTAGGAGACACCGAACCCGGCGTACTCGAGCTCCCCCGGAACCTCCAGCCTGGTCGGGGTGCCACCCGCGGTGAGGATGACGGTCGGTGCCCGGTATCGGTCGCCGTCGATCGTCGTCACCTCGAAGGTGCCGTCCGCCTGGCGATGGATGCCCTCGACAGTCGCCTGCCGGATCTCGGCCCCGAACTTCTTGGCGTGCGCGGTCATCCGCTCCGCGAGTTCGCGGCCGAGAATCGACTCGAAACCGGGATAATCCTCGATCTTTTCGGTGTTGAGCAGCTCGCCGCCCGGCACCTTGCTCTCGAGGACCACGGACTTGAGCATGCCCCGGCCGGCGTACATGCCGGCGCAGAGGCCAGCGGGGCCGCCGCCGATGATGATGGTGTCAAACTCGAATTCGCTGAGGCTCGTCATGTCATCTGGTCGGGTGGGTGGCGATCGTCGTCAGCCATCTGCGGGAAATATAGACTTTTCGACAGGCGCTGCACTCACCCACGCCCCAGATGCAGCAGATTGGCGGCGCCGTGGCAGGACGAGACGGTGCCGACCAGAATGTCCGCCGTCTCCCCTGCTCCCCCAGCATCGGCCACGAGCGCGTCCCCGGCGATGACCTCCGTCACCGAAAAGCTGCCAACCCCGAAGGCGCGGTGCTCGCACCGGAAGACCGCCGGCCCGTGGACACCGAGGCGGCGGGCCAGATCGGTCAGGGTGTCGGTCATCTCCCAGGTCCGGGGGGCATGGGTTACGGGGCAGAGGGCGGGCTCCACGCAGTGGGTCGGGCAGAGCCAGTCGGCGTGGGAGAGGTACCGGGTGCCATCGGGAGCTGCGGTATCGTAGGGGGTGCCGGCCTGTCCGGGCAGCGGGCGGGTCTCGACCGGGCGGCCGGGCCATCGCGCCCGGGCGCGGCGCAGCACCCAGCCGTACATCAGATGCGGCATGAGCGGGGAGGGCACGATATGGTGCTCGGCGCCTGCCTGATTCGGAGTCGCCGCGGCCCGGCCGAGGTAGTCGTCGAAGAAGGCATCCCAGTCGCTGACGACGAGCCGGCGGTCGGGGGCCTCACCGAGTTCGTGGAGCAGCTGGCAGCCGGCGTCCCGATCCACGATCAGCAGCCGGTCGAACTCCGCCTTCCCCCTGGACTTCGCGATCGTGAGCTGGCGGGCGTAGAAGGTCCCGTAGCACCCGCCGCCGACGATGACGATGTCGCCGCACTTCACCGGATGAGCCGACCGCCGTCCACCACGATGGTCTCGCCCGTCACGTAGTCCCCGCCCTCGAGCAGATAGAGTACGGCCGCCGTGACGTCGGCGGGGGATCCGAGCCGCCCGAGGGGCGTGGTACTGGCCAGGTGCTTGCGGGCGGCGTCGCTCCACTCGTCGGGCGGGAGCACGGCGCCCGGGGCGACCGCATTGACCGTGATGTCAGGCGCCAGCGCCCGCGCGAGCGTCTTGGTGAGCATCACGACCCCGGCCTTGCTGATGCAGTGGGCCGCGTACTTCGGCCAGGGCTCGAGACCGCCGACATCGGCGAGGTTCACGACCTTGCCCTTCGCGGCCCGGAGACTCGGCAGCGCGCCCTGCACCGTGAAGAAGGCGGAACGCAGGTTCACGTTCATGACCTCGTCCCACAGCTCGGGCGTGGTCTCTTCGATCGAGGCACGGGTCATGATGCCGGCCGAGTTGATGAGCACATCGAGCCCGCCGAATCGGGCCGCGACTCGCGGGCCGAGCGCGCGCGCGGCTTCGGCGTCCCCGAGGTCGGCAGCGAAGGTGTCGCACTCGGTGCCGAGTTGCCGGATAGCCGCTGCGGTGCCGTCGGCGTCCGCGCGCGAGCGATTGTAGTGGATGGCGACCCGCATGCCGCGGCCGGCGAGGGCAAGCGCGATCGCGCGGCCGACGCGGTGTCCCGCGCCGGTGACCAGTGCGACGCGGGAAGTCAGCCGCATGTCAGAAGGGCCCGTTGGTCACGGGCAGGATGTGACCGGTGATGCCGGAGGAGGCGTCGCCGGCCAGGAAGAGGACCGCGTCGACGATCTGGCTCATCTCGACGTAATGGGCATTCTGGCCGGCGGACGCCACGTTTTCGGGGGTCCGCACCATGCCGGGGGCGACCGCATTCACCCGGATGCCCATCGGCCAGAGCTCCACCGCGAGACTCTGGGTCATCGCGGCGACACCGGCCTTGGCGGCGCTGTAGACCGCCATCTGGCTGGCGGGGCGGTAGTAGGCGACCGAGGCGAAGTTGACCATGGCGCCCTTCGTCTGGCCCAGCGCTTCGACTGCGGCGCGGGACATCAGGAAGGCGGTCTTGAGGTTGATGGCGATCTCACGATCGAACGCCTCCGCACCAGACTTGCCCACCGGTCCGAAGGTGGTGAGGCCACCGGCGACATTCACCACCGCGTCGAGGCGTTTGTAGTGCTTCATCGCGGTCTCGATTGTGAGTGCGGCGACATCCGGCTCCGTCAGGTCCCCAGCCGCGGGGCGGGCGTCGATGCCCTCGGCCGCGAACTCCCGCACCCGCTCGGCGACGGCGACGGCATTGCGATCCACCGCCACGATGTTCGCCCCCGCCTTGCCGAAGGCTCGTGCCACCGCGTGGCCGATCTGGCCCGCCCGGGCGACACCGGTGACGAGAATGGTCTTGCCGCTGAAATCGAAATGGGTCGGCATCGTCATTTCTTGAAAGAGGTCAGCCACCGGGAGGCCACCCTGTGGCAATCAATTCCCACTCGCGGCGATCGGTTCCCGGCGGGCGGGACGGACCCGCTCCAGGGCCTCGAGCCACTCCTCCGGTACCTCCTGCCCGCCGATCTGGGCGTGGGCGAGCATGGTGGGCTCGTCGCTGTGCCAGTCGGACCCGCCGCTTCGCTCGATTCCGATCGAACGCGCGAGATCGGTGAGCCGGGCACGGGTATCGGCGTCGTGCACGGGGTGCCGGGTCTCGACGGCGTCGAGCCCCTCCGCCCGGAGAGTGGTGAGGAGCGCACGGGTTCCCCGGTCGCGGAGATGCGCCGCCGAGACGATGCCGCCGCCGGTGTGGACCAGCTCGGCCACATCGCGAAAGGTGGGTAACCGCTTCTCCTCGAATCCGGGTCGCCCCCAGCCGATGTAGCGATCGAAGGCTTCCTGAATGGTCGTGACCTGTCTCCGCTTGAGCAGCGCGCGGGCGACATGCGGTCGGCCGATCGCGCCTCCATCGGACTCCGCCAGCAGGTCCTGAAGCTCGATGCTGAGGCCAAGGCCCTGGAGCTTGCGCACCATTTCGCCGCCCCGGCGCTCGCGGTCGGCGCGGCAACGCACCAGGAAGTCGTCGAGCGGCTTCCAGCCCAGCGGCAGGAAGTATCCCAGCAGGTGCATTTCGCCCCACGGGGCAGCGACCGAGAATTCGCAGCCGCTGACGACCCGAACGCCCAGACGTTCTCCGGCCGCGATCGCCGCGGGCAGGCCGTCGAGGGTGTCGTGGTCGGTCAGCGCGATCGCGGTCAGGCCCGCTCGCTCCGCCCGGGCCACCACCGCTTCGGGGGGGTAGGCGCCGTCGGACGCGGTGGAGTGGAGGTGGAGATCAACCTGCCGCGGCGCGCCCTCGATGGGGGCGCTCAGCGGACGTATCCCGTCTCGGGCGCGGTCCATGACGGCTGCGAACGCTCGAACAGCTCCTGCAGACGGGCCTGCGACAGTTCCGCGAGCGCGTCCTCGGAGTTACGGGCGCCCAGCGGTGAGAAGCGCGAAACCCGCACCTCCGCGGCGCCACCGCCCCGGCGGCGGAACATCACGCCGAATTCGTCGCGGGCGTACTGGGTGACACGGCCGGTGGGACTCACGTCCCAGACCTGACCGTCCGATTCGATGATGCGGCGTGGCATTCCACCCTCTTCAGTCTGCAAGATCCGATAACCGCTATGGGTCGCGTTCCGCGAGCCCGCTATGACTCTGGTTCCTCTGCGTCGTCCCTGGCCGGCGCAGGCACTTCCTCCCACAGATCCCGGAATCCGGGCGCGTATCTCGCGAGCTCCATCAGTCGCGCCTCGAGCTTGGCCTCGAGATCGGTGCGTGAGGCGCGGGCGCGATGCGAGTGTTCGGTCGCGCTCTCGCTGAACTCGAGGTAGGCGCCCGGCTGCTCGCCGCTGCGGAAGAGCCAGAGGTGCTGGCCCCTCCCCGCGCCCAGTTCCGCCAGCGCATGGATGGTGCGGACGTACTCGTCCTCCCGATCCGGTGCGACCATGGCGCGGGCGATCGAAAGCAGCCGCCCCATCTCAGCCGGCGTCCTCGGGGAAGGCCTCGAGCATCTTCTTCACATCGGCGAGGAAGCGATCGGCGTCCGCGCCGTCCACCACCCGGTGGTCGAAGGACATCGTGAGCTGGCCCTTGAGCCGCGCGGCGATGGTGTCGGTGCCGTCGGGCAGGGTGACGACCGCCGGCCGTTTCTCGATGGTGCCGACGCCGAGGATCGCGACCTGCGGCTGATTGATGATCGGCAACCCTGCGAGCGAGCCGAAGACGCCCGGGTTGGTGATCGTGAACGTACCGCGCTGCACGTCGTCCGGGCTCAGCTTCTTGGTGCGGGCCCGCTCGCCGAGATCGGCGATGGCGCGCGCCATCCCCAGGAGCGACAGCTCGTCGGCGTGCTTGATCACCGGGACGATGAGCCCCCAGTCGAGCGCCACCGCGATGCCGAGGTTGATGTCCCGCCGGAAGATCGTGGCGTCGGCCGAGACGGCCGCGTTGAGCCCCGGGTGCTTGCGCAGGTTGTCGGCGATGGCCTTCGCGATGAAGGCGAGGTAGGTGAGGTTCACCCCCCGCTCGCTGTATTCCTGCTTGCGCTTCGCGCGAATCTGGGAGACCCGGGTGTAGTCGATCTCGAAGATCGTCTGCACGTGGGCGGAGACCCGGCGGGACATGATCATGTGCTCGGCGGTGAGCTTCCGGATGCGCGACCACGGCTCGACGCGATCCCCCGCCCACGCCTCGGTGGTGGGGCCGTGCGAGGCGCTCATCGCCGGGGCGGCGGGCCCCTTCGCCACCATCGGTGCGGCGACGGGCGCCGGGGCACCGGACTCGAGAAAGCCGAGCAGGTCGTTCTTGGTGACCCGCCCGGCGATCCCGCTGCCGGCGACGCTGCCGATATCGATCCCGTGCTCGGCGGCGATCTTCCGCACCAGCGGCGTGGACTTCCGCCGCAACCGCTCCTCCACCGTCTCCGGACCGTTGCCGGCGGGTAGCGGCGCGGCGGCCACCGGAGCAGGCACGGGGGTCGGCGCACGCGCTGGCGCAGCCGTGGGTGTCGGCGCGGGTGCTGGCTTCGCGGCGGCCGGCGGTGGAGCCGGGGCAGCGGGCGCGGCAGCAGGAGCCGAGACGGCGGCTCCCTTCTCGGTCTCGAGGCGGGCTACCACGGTGTTCACCGCGACGGTCTCGCCCTGCTGCACCAGGATCTCGGCCAGCACGCCGGCGTTGGGCGCGGGGATCTCCGCATCCACCTTGTCGGTGGAGATCTCGAACATCGGCTCGTCGCGCTTCACTTCATCGCCCACGTTCTTGAGCCACTTCGAGAGCGTCCCCTCGGCGATGGATTCGCCCATCTGGGGCATGATGACATCGATGCGGGCCATGCGAATAGTCTCCGAAAGAGGCGCCCAATTCCTTAGTATGCGGCAAGCCACCGGGAGGCGGCCACCAGGTCCTCGGTCTGCGGCAGCACGTAATCTTCCAGCGGCGGCGCGTACGGCAGTGGCACATCATGCGCGCATACCCGGCGCACCGGCGCATCCAGCCACTCGAAACAGTGCTCGTTGATCCGTGCGGTGATCTCCCCCGCCACGCCACCGGTCCGAGTGTCCTCATGGGCCACCAGGACGCGACTGGTCTTCTTCACCGAGGCGATGATGGCGGCCTCGTCCATCGGGAGGAGGGTGCGGAGATCGAGCACCTCCACCTGCATGCCGTCTTCCCGCTCCAGCTGCTCGGCCGCTTCCAGCGCCTTCCAGACCATGGCGGACCAGGTGATGATGGTGAGCGCGGTTCCCGACCGCGCCACCCGGGCCGAGCCAATGGGGGTCAGGATCTCTTCCCCCTCCGGCAGGTCCTCCTTGATCCGGCGGTAAAGATACTTGTGCTCGAAGAAGAGCACCGGATCCTCGTCCCGGATGGCCGCCTTGATCAGCCCCTTGGCGTCCCGCGCAGTGGCCGGGCAGACGATCTTGAGCCCCGGGGTATGAAGGAAGGCCGCCTCGGGGTTCTGGCTGTGGAACGGTCCGCCCCGAACGTACCCGCCACTCGGCCCGCGCACGACCATTGGGGTGCGAAGCCCCGCCCGATAGCGGGCCGTGGCAACGTAGTTGGTCAGCATGTCATAGGCGCAGGCGATGAAGTCGATGAACTGCATCTCGCACACCGGCCGGTGACCCATGTGTGCCGCGCCGGCCGCGGCGCCGATGATCGCCTGCTCGCTGACGGGGGTGTCGATGACCCGCTCCGCACCGAAGCGCGCCTGCATGCCTTCCGTCACCCGAAACGGCCCGCCCAGCGTGCCGATATCCTCGCCGATGAGGAAGACGGAGGGGTCGCGCTCCATCTCCTCCCAGATCCCCTGGCGGATCGCCTCGAGATAGGTGACCTCAGCCACGGGGCGCCTGGTGGGAGAGGGTGTCCTTCAGCGACTCGGGATAGGCGGGCAGCGAGCGGTACCACTCGACAGGGGCCGCAGCAGGGTCGGCGTAGACGCCGGTCAGTGCGGTGTCGGTCGACGGGAAGGGCTCATCCAGACAACGCGCCAGCGCCGCGTCGAGTTCCCCTGCGATCCGCTCGTCGGTGAGCGCGAGATCCGGCTCGGAGATCCAGGACGATTCGATGAGGCGGCCCCGGTAGCGATCGATCGGGTCGTTCTTCTCCCAGGCTTCGATCTCGCCCGCCGGCACATAGCGCTGATCGTCGTGCTCGGCGTGGCCCTTCCGCCGGTATGTGACCAGTTCGACCAGCGTCGGCCCGCCGCCGGAGCGGGCGCGATCCACAGCGATCCGGGTGGTCTCGTAAGTGGCGATCACATCGTTCCCGTCGGCGCGGAGGCCGGGAATGCCGTAGCCGACGGCCTTGTCGCTCAGATGCGCTGCCGCGGTCTGCATTCGGGCCGGGGTGCTGTAGGCGTACCCGTTATTCTCGCAGATGATCACCAGGGGGAGCCGCTGCACCGCGGCGAAGTTGATCCCCTCGTGAAAGGCGCCGGTGCTCATCGCGCCGTCCCCGACGTAGACCATGCCGACGCGCGGCTGCTTCGTCAGCTTGAAGTGGAGCGCGATGCCGGCCATGACCGGCACCATCGCACCGAGCGGCGAGACCTGGCCGAGGAAGCCGCGATCGAGGTCGTTGAAGTGGATGTTCAGTTCGCGGCCGGCGGTGGGACTCTCGGCCTTGGCCATGTACTGCCGCAGCACCTCGAGTGGCGTCGCCCCCTTCACCAGCATCGAGCCGAGGTTGCGGATGAGCGGCGAGAGGATGTCGCCAGGCTGGAGCGCATAGGCGCTCCCCACGGCATCGGCCTCCTGGCCGAGGGAGCGGAAGAGCCCGCCGACCACCTTCCCCTGCCGGTGAAGCAGCACCAGTCGCTCTTCGAGCGAGCGGGTCAGCCGCATCCAGTAGTACAGCTCGAGCAGCTGCCACCGGTGGAGACCGGCGGGGAGCGGCGCGCTGGAACCGGGGGGATCGGGGGAAGTCATGACATAGAAGGGGGCTGGGCGCCGGGGAAGATCGGGCGGCGGCCGGAACGGGTCAAGGTACGATGCGGGCCGCCATCTCGGCGACCCGCCCGCGGCGAATCGCTACTTGCCTGGCGTGCCCAGCGCGTTGATCACGAGCGCCGTCATCGCGCGCATCGCAACCGGAATCGCCTGGTCGTCAGCGTAGAAGGTCGGGGTGTGGTGTCCCCCGGAGACCTTGCCATCCGGCACCACGCCGACGAAGAAGAAGAACCCAGGCACCACCCGCGCGAAGTAGGAGAAGTCCTCCGCGCCAGTGAGCGGCGGCGCCTGCCGGATGTGGTCGGCGCCCACCACCCGTGAGAGCACC
>Ga0209797_10000370_pt1 | contig 22170 bp, 20 predicted proteins | sample DOMMetBare3Fresh_2_FD_187472 | JGI IMG/M metagenome (GOLD analysis project Ga0209797, IMG submission 187472) | Wetland sediment microbial communities from St. Louis River estuary, USA, under dissolved organic matter induced mercury methylation -... | ecosystem: Environmental > Aquatic >... | reverse complement strand
AAGCCGGATTATGGAAAAATTACAGCTTTCCAATAATTCAGAATTAACAAGGTATGCATTGGCTCATCATATCATTTCTGATATTGAGTTGTAAACAAAACCGCTTACAACTTTCTTTTCTTTAGTATAACTACTACAAAAGCTAATCCCTCTTGTTCTACCTGAATAGAACAATTACATCTATATTTTTTTATATATAACTAATCGTTCTTTGCTTAGTTAATTACCCTGTCATGAAACTATTAATTGTAAACCGGTCTGTTCAGATCCTTGTTAGGCTGGAAGAAATTTTTTGGGATACACAGAACAGTACAACAGTTTACAAGGCAGAAACATATGACCAGGCCATCAAACAGTTAAATGAAAACCTACCCGATGTTGTTTTATTAGATTTCGGATTTCCTGCAAAACAACTTACAGACCTTATCATCAACATAAAAAAAGTAAATGAAAAAACACCGGTTATTGTACTAACCGACCGGTTAGATAATCATTTACAACAACAGTGTGAAGCACAAGGCGCCAATTACTTTGTTGATATTTATTATGACTTTGAAAAACTACCAGGCCTCATTCATATGATTGTTGCCGGAAAAAAGTGAGAAAAAGAAATGGAAAACAAAACGAACAAATGGATGATGCAAATCTTTAAGATGGCAAACAGGAAAGAAGCAATTCTTTATGTTTTAATGTCTGTAACCGGAATCTTGTTACTAAGCTTCATTTTTACAAAAATAATTATGGTTGAATATTTAATTGCAATGTTATTTGCATTACAGTTGGTTATTACCTCGTTGTTTTTTTTATTTGAATATAAAAAAACAAAAAGCATCAGGCAGGAATTATTGAAACAGGCACATGCAAATAAAATTATTCTCAATCATTTTTCAGAAGGTCTTATTACCACCAACCAGAAAGGCAAAATACAATTCATGAATGAGGCAGCAGAAAAACTAACCGGCTGGAAAAAACAAGAAGCAACAAACCAGCTGCTTCATCAGGTATTTAAAGTAGAACACGAAAACACAGGTGAAGGGTTTGAAAATGTAATTACAAGAGTTTTAAAAAATGGCAGAGCAATAATAAATGAAAACCACAGCATTTTAAAAACCAGTGATTTTAAAAAGATAAACATTATCAATAGCGGATTACCCATGTTAAATGGCGCAGGGAACATTACAGGTGCTGTTTTACTGTTTAAGCCCGTTGCCGGGGAAAAAGAACCCGGCTTAAAGGAGAATGAAGAAATATATAAAGCAATAATTGAACAGGCTTCTGACGCAATCTTTATAAATGATACAAAAGGAAATTTACTGGAAGCAAATAACAGCGCCTGCAGTTTACTGGGCTATACAAAAGAACAGTTTGCTAAAATGAACATTACAGATTTGCACACAAAAGAAGCGCTTAAACTAAAACCTATCATGTATGATCAATTATTAAGTGGCGAAAGAACCATAGCAGAACGAAACCTGCTGCATAGTAACGGATCAACAGTGCCTGTTGAAATAACAGCAAAGATGCTTTCTGACGGACGCATCATGGCTATAGTAAGAGATATTAAAGAACGAAAAAAAGCAGAAAAAAAAATCAGGGATTACCGCTTTGCACTGGATGAGTCTTCTATTGTTGATGTGTCAGACAGCAACGGAATTATTCTGTTTGTGAATGAAAATTTTTGTAAAATATCCGGATATAGCAAAGAAGAATTAATAGGGCAAGATCATAAAATATTAAGTTCAAAATATCATACAAAGGAGTTTATTAAAAATTTATGGGATACGGTAACAGCGGGCCGGGTATGGCGCAATGAAGTAAAAAACAAAGCTAAAGACGGGTCCTTTTATTGGGTTGATACAACGGTTGTTCCTTTTTTAAACGAAAAAGGTCAACCGGTACAATACATAACTATCCGTTCAAATATTACCAAACACAAAGAATCAGAAAAGGAAATTCTTGAAACGCTTGAACGATATGATATTCTTTCAAAAGCAACCAGCGATACAATATGGGATTGGGATTTTGTTAATAATCACATGACGTATAACGATGGAATTACCAAACTGTTTGGCTATCAAAACGACAAAGTAAAAAACATATATGAATGGCATGAAAATAAAATTCATCCCGAGGACCGCCAACAAATTAGTGATTTGTTGAAGGAAGGATTAAAAAATAAAGTACAAACTATTCAATTTGAATATCGGTTTCGTTGTGCCAATAATAAATACAAAGCAGTATACGACAGAGCGTTTATTATTTATGATGAAGACAATCAACCCAAAAGAATGATAGGCGCCATGCAGGATGTACACTATCAGAAAGAAGAAGAAATGAGAATTGGAAAAGCGGTGATAGATATTCAGGAGCGTGAAAGAGAGCAAATAGGAATGGAATTACATGATAATGTTAACCAAATATTATCAGCAACCATTCTTTACATAGGAATGGCAAAAGAAAAAATGAAGAAAGGATTAAGCGGAGATGACTTGTTAGATTCAAGCAAAGGGTTTATAAATGATGCTATTAATGAAATACGGAGGCTTTCTCATCAGCTGGCGCCGGCCTCTTTTATAAACACATCGTTACGGGTTGTTTTTGAATCGCTTGTTCATAATATGAATTCTGATCAACGGTTTAAAGCAAACCTCAACTTTGATGATCTTGATAATAATAACCTCACCGGCGATGTACCCATTAATTTATACAGAATTATACAGGAGCAACTTAATAATATTAAAAAATATTCAGGCGCTAAAAATGTTGACATCAGCATTAGTGTAAGTGATAATAAAGTGCAACTACGTATTGCAGATGATGGAAAAGGATTTGATATAAAAAATGTAAAAAAGGGAATTGGTCTTGAAAATATAAAACGAAGAGCAAGAGTTTTTGCTGGCGAAATATCTATTAATACAGCACCGGGAAATGGTTGTGAAATAATAGTGGAGTTGCCATTTGAAGTTGCTGAAATAAATTAAATATCTGTTTTATTAAAGCCATTTAAGTTCAAAACAAAAAGTTTACTCAATCCGCTTAATTTTATGCTTTACAAAAAAAGCATATGAGCCCACATATTTCATCTAAGCTTCCAAACGTTGGCACTACCATTTTTACAGTAATGAGTGCACTGGCAACGGAATACAAAGCAGTAAATCTTGGACAGGGTTTTCCTGACTATCCAATGAGCGAAGAGTTAACAGCCAAAGTATACGAAGCCATGAAGCAAGGGCACAATCAATATGCACCCATGCCCGGCTTAATTGGTTTGCGTGAAGCTATTGCAAATAAAGTACAACAGCTTTATCAAACAACAATCAATCCCGATACAGAAATAACCATTACTCCCGGCGGCACTTATGCTATTTATTCAGCCTTTACAACCATTCTTCACCCCGGCGATGAAGTAATTGTTTTTGAACCGGCTTATGACAGCTACATACCCAACATAGAAATCAACGGGGCTAAAGCCATTCCTTTGCCACTTACCTATCCCGATTATAAAATTGACTGGGATCTTGTTCGCTCATCAATTACAATAAAAACAAAAGCAATCATTATTAATTCACCACATAACCCAACCGGAAGTGTGCTTGATAAAAATGATATTGAAGAATTAAAACAAATAGTTGCTGATACAAACATCTTTATTGTGAGTGATGAAGTATATGAGCATCTTATTTTTGATGAACTCCAACATGAAAGCATGTTGAAATACCCCGAATTGTTTGAGCGTAGTTTTGTTTGTTTTTCATTTGGCAAAACCTATCACTGCACAGGATGGAAACTTGGTTATTGTATTGCTCCTGCAGCAATGATGAAAGAATACAGAAAGGTTCATCAGTTTAATGCATTTACCTGTTTTACACCGGCGCAGGTTGCTTTAGCTGAGCATTTAAAAAATAAAGATGCTTATTTATCACTGCCAAGATTTATGCAGCAAAAAAGAGATTACTTTCTTGAGCTGATGAAAAACACAAAGTTTGATTTACTTACTACACACGGTAGTTATTTTGTGTGCGCCAGTTATGGCCGCATTAGCGATGAAAGTGATAAAGACTTAGCTATACGTTTAACCAAGGAAGCAGGCGTAGCTACCATTCCTGTTTCAGCTTTTTATCACGATGGAAAAGATGACAAAGTGTTGCGGTTTTGTTTCAGCAAACAAAACAGAACGTTGCAGCAGGCAGTGGAAAAGCTTATGAAAATCTGAGTTTCATAAAAATGAAAAAAATTATTTTCTTTTACTCTTTTTATATTTTTCTGTTACCACCACTTCCATTGATTTATTATTTACTTTACTTTCAACCCAGGAAATAATATCCAGGTAAGCAAACGATCTTGTCTCAAAACGGCTGTTTTCAAGATGTTTGATTTCGTTCAATAATTTTTCCAGCGCTTTTTTAATTTTATCGGGGCTTTCTTCAAAGCTGTTTTTCAAAAATTTAAATAACGCTTCTTCAACCTTAGTGAGGTTTTTCATTTTTTCCATAAACCGGTGAGCCGATTTGCTGAGTGAAACCAGAATTTCATAATTCCCCAATTCATAATGACTGAGTAAGTGCATCAACCGGGCATAGCATTGCAGATCAATACGTAAATCAAGCGGTCCGTTCATAATACGGTGCAGGTAATCAATAGCTTTATTATAATCACCACTTCCAAAATAAAGAGAAGCAATTTTATAATTAAAAACAAGGATGCGATGCTGATCTACATATAATGCATATTCACTTAACCTGTCTTCTATAACAGGAACAAGTTTTAATCCGGTTTTAAATGTGCCTTTCATTAAATGGCCATTTATACGGGAGCTGTTAATATAAATAGAAGTATGTGTTCTGAAGTTGTCGTGCATTTGAGCCTGTGGCGTTTTCTCATACGCTTCAAACTCACTCAATGTTTCATCAAACTTTTTAAAGTTTCGTAAATCAAAATGAGCATTCAGTAATGCCTGCATACCTTTAATATAATGTCCTGTTTCAATGGTTTTAAGATTAGGATCTGCTTTATACAAATCAACCCACTTTTGAGCGTAGCGGTAATACATTAAAAAGTCCTGACGTATAAATGCAAACCAGCAATAACTCTGGTACAAATAAAGCTTTTCATAAAAACCACTTACCTGTGTAAGATCTTTTGGCAGATAGTTTTTGAAAAACACTTTTATATCTTTTTCATCTTCTTCATTTCTTGAGTGACCATTAATAACATACCAGCGATAAAGCAACAAAGCAAGATTTGATAATCGGGTTACCCTGTCAATATGAGCACTTATTTCAAGGGCCTCATCAGCTATTATTTGTGTTTTATCGGTACTGCTTCGGGTAATATGAAGTGTTTCAATTTTCTTTTCAAGGGAAATAAGTTGTACCAGCGTATTAAATTTATGATTGGCTTTTGCCAGCTCTTTTGCTTTTTCAATAATACGGAGGCTTTGCAGTTTTAATCCTTTGTTATAAAGTATACGGGCATTATCTAAATGTTCACTCAATTGCAGATCAACATTCTCTCCTGTTTTAAGCAAACGTAAACTGGCTAAAAGTTCTTTATATAAATGTGTTTTTAAATTGGCAAGTTTGGTTTTGCTGTTATCAGTTAGTTTTTTCAATAAAGCAGCTTCATCATATTCATCCATCTTATCTAGCGCATCAAACAGTTGTATGATTTTGAGATCTTCTTTGGAGGAACTACGTTTTATATAGAGCTTAAAATGCCTTTTCTCTGATTTTTCAAGCGAATGAACCAGGTGAAACAATGCATCAGAAAAGCGGTTGGCCATAATTTAATTTTTTCGTGAAAGCCTTGATCTTGCTGCATTACAGAAGCTTTTTCTGATTTTGGCATCATAGAAGCGAATGCAATTTTGTTTGATGTACAAAACCCATGGCTTTACTTTTACATCAGATTCAGGCTTTAAAAAAGATGGCAGGCAATCGTTGAGGAAGCATCGTAACGGTCTTGAATCGGCAGCAACAAAAGTACAGAACTATTTTTTATATGGCAAGCAATCGTTAACGGTCGACTGTTTCTACAGTTGACCTTTTTCTTTTTAGGCAACAGTTCAACCTGTCTTTCCTAAATTCGGGCATACAAAAAACAATGCTATATGAAACGATTGTTATGTTTTCTGCTAATCAGCTGTGAATTCTTTTTACTTCAGGCACAGCTAATTCCATTAAAAGAGCAGGCAAAAGTGATAGATGAAATTCTTGCCGACCGGTTTAATAACCTTTTACCCGTTTTAATGGAACGTAATGGAATTGATATGTGGGTAATAGTATCGAGAGAATACAATGAAGATCCTGTTTTAAAAACCATGCTGCCGGCAACCTGGTTAAGTGCACGACGCAGAACTATTCTTGTATTTTCATTTAACAAGGAAAAAAAGACCATTGAGAAATTAGCAGTAGCCCGTTATAATGTAGGTGATAGTATTAAGGCAAGCTGGGATATGCAGAAATTTCCAAACCAATGGGATGCGTTGATGAATATTATTACTACCCGTAACCCCCAAAAAATAGGCATCAATACTTCAACACATCATAATCATGCCGATGGTTTAGATGTGACCGATTACAATGAATTCATGCAAAAACTTCCTGTCACATTTAAAACAAAAGTGGTAAGTGCCGAAACTCTGGCAATAAACTGGTTGGAGACAAGAACAGAAAGAGAGATGCAGATTTATCCGCAACTTATTTATGCAACGAGAAAAATTATTGAAGAAGGTTTTTCCGAAAAGGTAATTACGCCGGGTATTACCACAACTGATGATGTGGTATGGTGGTTCAGAGAAAAAATTAGAAGCATGGGCTATGATACCTGGTTTCATCCTTCAGTTTCAGTTCAACGCAACGATCCGCAAAGCTTTGAACACCTGAGAAGTTTTTCTAACCGCCCCAAAGATGATGTAATACAACCAGGCGATTTGTTGCATGTAGATATTGGCATTACTTATTTACGATTAAATACAGATGTGCAGGAACACGCCTATATATTAAAGCCCGGTGAAAAAGAAATTCCAAAAAACATCAGAGATGCATTTGCAAAAGCAAATCGTCTACAGGATATTCTTACATCGCAATTTAAAGCAGGCAAAACAGGAAACCAGATCTTAGCAGAGGCATTAGCACAGGCAAAGAAAGAAAATATTGAAGCAACAATCTATACACATCCATTAGGTTTTCATGGGCATGCAGCAGGCCCCACCATTGGTTTGTGGGATCAGCAGGGAGGCGTACCCGGCGCCGGTGATTTCCCAATGAATTATCATACTGCTTACAGCATTGAATTAAATGCAGCAACGGAAATACCAGAATGGAAAAAGAGTATCCGCATCATGCTGGAGCAGGATGGATATTTTGATGAAAACGGATTTCGTTACATTGGCGGAAGACAAAAAGAAATTTATTTAATACCAAGAGTTAATAAGAACACTGCTGATTAATATTTTTAAACACAGAGTAACAGAGAAACGGAGATACACTAAAAAGGTTCTCTGTCGTTACTTAAAATGAATATTTCTCCAACATATCGTGGAATAATTTTTATGTTGCTTGCAGCATTAGGTTTCTCTGTTATGGGTGGTGCAGCTAAAGCAATGAAAGTAAGTTTTAATGCAGGACAATTGGTTTTTTGGCGAAACATTGTTGGGCTAATTGTATTGGCAATAAGCTTTGCTAATCGCAGGCCGGTTAATAAGGGCGATAAATTATTACGACTCATCTTTCGTGGTTTTATGGGAACCATTGCATTGTACACATTACTTTATTGCATTTTGCATTTACCACTTGGTACAGCTATGAGTTACAGCCTTACCTCTACATTATTTATAGCATTGTTTTCATTTTTGTTATTTCGTGAATATGCAGGAAGAATGGTATTGCTTGCGGTATTCATTGGATTTACGGGCATGTTACTTATTTACAAACCAAATATTCATTTGCCCTGGTATTATCATGTAGCAGGATTAATGAGTGGTATTGCATCGGCTATTGCTTATTTAACTGTTGGCACACTTACAAAGTTTTATGATACAAGGGTTATTGTATTATCGTTTGTATTAACCGGTGTACTTACTCCTTTATTATTTGTATTCCTCCGGTTTCTTTTTCAACTACCAGCCGATGATGTTTTTTTTATAGCATGGAAATGGCCCAATGGAAATGAATGGTGGTTGATTTTGCTTTTGGGCTCAGCTGCATTATTTGGTCAATACTTTGTAACCAAAGCATTTGGAGCAGATAAAGCCGGAGTTATTTCTGCTATTGGATATGCCAATATCATTTTCAGCATTTTTATAGGCATGATGCTGGGCGATGCGTTTCCTGATAACATTTCATTGCTTGGTATTGGCTGCATTATCGGAAGTGGATTAATGATCTCATTCACTAAAAAGAAAAGTGAAAACGTTGTGGTAAAAGATAACTTGCAATAAGTTTTTTCATGAACAGCACTCCTGCTTTTTTAATTGCTGGCATTGGTAACACACTCCGTTCAGATGATGGTGTTGCAGCATTTGTATGTGCAGAAATAGAAAAGAAAAATCTGCAGAATGTAACTGTAATCACCAGTCAGCAATTACAAACAGAATTTATTGATCAATTTCTGCAATATGATTATGTGTTGGTAGTTGATGCTTCCATTGTTGCCGACGGAATTCTTTTTGAAAAAGTTACTGATACAACGGAAGCCGTTCTTCACTCTTCTCATCACATCAACCTGGCAACACTTCATTCACTAACGAAGCAATTGCACGGAAAAACAATCAATTTATATTCCTGCGGAATAGAAGCCGAAAGCTTTGAAACAGGAGAACAGCTTTCAGCAAAGGCCAGGGCCAATGCAGAAAAAGCTGTTCTGTATATAACTGATTGGGTAAGTTCGTTAACGGTAAAGAGTTAATTTCTTTCTATGCGTTTGATCAATTCGCCTGCTGCATCTTTTACTTCAATAATCATCGGCATTTGCCCCATGGCATGTGTTGAACAGGATAAGCATGGATCGTAACAACGGATCGTAGATTCCACTCTGTTCAGCATTCCTTCTTTCAAATTGTTTCCATCTACATATTGTTTGGCCACTTCTGTAATGGAGCGGTTCATGGATGGATTATTCTGTCCGGTAGCAATCAACAGGTTTACTTTCACCAGCTTACCGGTATTATCTGTTTTATAATGATGGAACAGTGTACCTCTTGGTGCTTCTGAACTGCCAATTCCTTCTTCATAATTCCAACGGCCATGATGCTGAATATGTAATGAAGTAACCTGCGGATCATTTAAAATTCGTTGTGCATCTTCCACATCACTTAACGCTTCAATTAAACGTGTATAGTGAAAGTAAAATGTTCCGTGTACCGGTTTTCCTCCGTTCATTGCTTTGAAAAGTTCAAATTCTTTTTGTGCTAAAGGTGTACGCATTTTACTGGCAACATTCAATCTTGCTAACGGACCAACTCTGTAAAATCCTTTATCGAAACCAAAGGGTTTATAATAAGGAAACTTCAGGTATGAAAAGTTAACAGAACGTTCTGCTATATAGTCGAGATATTTTGCCGGTGATAACTGATCGTGTAAAATGGTACCGTCTGCATCCATGAAACGAAGTTTACCATCGTATAATTCATGTTCACCATTTGGCCCAACTGTACCCAGATATAAAGTGGGAGAAGTTGCAAATGTTTCCACCATCTCTGCATGTTCATCATGAAAACGCTTGATGATTTCAATTCCTTTTTGTACAGTTTCAATTGCTTCAGGAATCCAGTTAAGCAATGCTATTCTGTTTTCTTCTGTTAACGGATAAGCCATACCGCCGGGAACAATGCCCATGATGTGAATCTTTTTACCGGTGATGCGTTCACTTAATTCCTGTCCGAATTTGCGTAAACGGATTCCACGTACAGCAATGTCAGGAAATTTCTCTGCTATGCCCAGTATATTTCTTTTTGCAGGGTCGCTATCGTAACCCAGTAAAAAATCGGGAGAGGAAAGATGGAAAAAAGATAATGCATGCGAAGAAAGATTCTGACCAATATGCATTAACCTTCTTAAGAGATTTGCTGTGTAAGTTGGTTGAATGCCCTGAATCATTTCACAGGCTTTTACACTGGCCAGTGTATGACTGGTAGGACAGATGCCGCAAATGCGTGGGGTAATTGTGGGCATTTCTGTGTACATTCTTCCTTCACAGAATTTTTCAAAACCCCTGAATTCATTTACATGAAACAATGCATTCTCCACCGTACCACTATCGTTGAGTTCGATGGTGATTTTTGCATGTCCTTCAATTCTTGTAACTGGAGAGATAAGAATTGTTCTTTTATCTTGATTAACCATAACGCAATTTTTTTACTTTGCTTAAATCAGGAACACGGTTGTTTAAAAATTCAAACAGTACATAAAAGATGGTATCAGCATCGGGAGGGCATCCGGGAATAACAAAATCAATGTGTACCAATTCCTGAAGTGGAACTACTTTATCATTTAGCTTAAGCAGTGCAGGATGATTAGGAACTTCACCTTCCTTGTCGTTACTGATGGCATTAACATAAGCGGTATCAAACACATCTTTCAGGTTGAAATAATTCCGCATGCCGGTAACATTAGTTGTAACTGCACAATCACCTATAGCAATCAGAATTTTTGAATGTGCACGCATGTGCATTAACTCGTGCTGGTGTTCATCACTTGTTACAGACCCTTCAATCAAAGCAATATCCACATCGGGAAATTCTTTTCCATCTACAATTGGCGACTTTACAATATCGGCAAGCTTTGCAACATCGAGGATGAGCTCATCAATATCCAGCAAAGACATATGGCAGCCGGAACAGCCACCCAGCCAAACCGTTGCTAATTTTTTCTTAGCCATTTTATAAATTCATTTTTAGTATCAATTTTAAAAAAGAAATGATCAAAGCTTCATAGCTCTTTTCTCCATCAACTCGTTAATCATTCCCGGATTTTTTTCAAGCTGTCCCTGAACAATTGTTTTCGGCCATATGGCACCGGTAGGACAGGCGTGCAGACATTTTCCGCAGGATGTACATGTTTCAGACTCGCCCCATGGCGTATTGAAATCTGAAATGATACGTACATTATAACCACGGTTCATTACATCCCAGTTGTGTGCGCCTTCCACTTCATTACATACTCTTACGCAACGGGTACACATGATGCAGCGGTTATGATCAATTACATACCATGCATGCGATGTATCTACTTCACATTGAGGAAACAGGAATGGATAGCGAATGCGGTCCATACCAACTTTGTAACCGAGGTTCTGCAGTTCGCATTTACCATTGGCCACACAAACAGAACATACATGATTGCGTTCCGCAAAAAACAATTCTGTTGTAATGCGTTGATATTTTTTAATTCGCTCTGTATTGGTGCGGATAATCATGTTGGCCGCAACCTTGGTTGTACAGGCTGACAGTAATCTGCTTACACCTTCAATTTCTACAAGGCAAAGACGGCAGGCGCCTATATCCAGTACTCCTTTTAAATGACACATGGTGAGCATTTCGATGTCTTGTGCACGGCAAACATCAAGAATGGTTTTGCCTTCTTCAACCTCCAGCTTTTTATCATCGATCTCTATTGAAATATTGTTCATACATCAGGTTGTAGGTTGTAAATCTGTTTTACTTTTTGCTTGAGGATTGCTGATCCTGTTTTCATATTCTTCTCTAAAATGACGAAGAGTGCTCAGTAATGGATTGGGTGCAGATCCGCCCAGTCCGCAAAGGCTTGCCTCTTTTACATATACAGCCAGTTCTTCCAATCGTTCAAGATCAAGTGCGGTTGCTTTATTATCGCAGATTTTTTTAAGCAGATCATGCATCATTTTAGTGCCCACTCTGCAGGGAACACATTTACCACAACTTTCATCCATACAGAACTCCATAAAGAAACGGGCCACATCTACCATATCTGAACTTTCGTCCATTACAATCAAACCTCCCGAGCCCATAATAGAACCAAGGCTGGTTAATGATTCGTAATCCATTTTTACATCGAGATGTGCAGCAGGAATACATCCGCCGGATGGTCCACCTGTTTGTGCAGCTTTAAATTCACCGCCACCCTGTATGCCACCACCGATATCATAAATAATTTCACGGAGTGTTGTACCCATTGGCACTTCAATTAAACCGGCGTTATTGATTTTTCCAGCTAATGCAAACACTTTTGTACCGGCACTTTTTGCGGTTCCTATTTCACTATACCATTCACCACTGTTATTGATGATGGGAGCGATGGCTGCAAGCGTTTCTACATTATTTATCAAAGTTGGCATTCCCCAAAGTCCGCTTTCTGCAGGATAAGGGGGTCTTGGTTTTGGTGTACCTCTTTTACCTTCAATGGAAGCAATTAATGCAGTTTCTTCACCACAAACAAATGCACCTGCACCAATACGTACTTCCACATCAAACGAAAATTCACTGCCGAGAATATTATTGCCCAGCAAGCCTAATTTCTTTGCCTGTTTAATTGCCAGCTCAAACCGTTTAATAGCTAATGGATATTCGCCACGGATATACGCATATCCTTTACTTGCACCAACTGCATAACCAGCAATGGCCATTCCTTCCAATACCCTGTGCGGATTACCTTCTAAAACACTTCTATCCATAAACGCACCGGGATCACCTTCGTCGCCATTACAGATTACATATTTTTGTTTGCTTACATATTTATATACTGTTTCCCATTTAAAACCTGTTGGATAACCGGCACCACCACGGCCCCTGATGCGACTTTGTTTGATCTCAGCAATCACATCTTCCGGACTCATTTCAAACAACACCTTATCAAAAGCTTTGTATCCATCGTGCACTAAATAATCTTCAATTTTTTCCGGATTAAGGTGACCACAATTTTTCAAAGCAATCTTCATTTGCTTTTTAAAGTAAGGGTCTTCCTGTGCGTTAATAAATGGTTTAGGTCTTGAGTCTGAAAAAAGCAAGAGATCTTCTATTGGTTTTTTATCAATTAGCTGGCTTTGTACAATGCGGGAAATATTGGAGCAATCTACCTTTTGATAAATAGCATACTCGGGCAGGCATTTAATTAATGGCCCCTGGTTACATGGACCCATACAACCGGTGGGAATAATATCTATTTCACTTTCAAGCCCACGGTTCTTTATTTCTTCCTGTAATTTTTTAAATACATCTTCAGAACCAGAAGAAAGACAACCTGCACCACAGCAAACACATATTTTATGCCGCTGTTTATTACTCTGATCTTTTGCTTTTTCAGCGTAAATAATGGTTTTTAAATCGAGCCTGTTCATACCGTTTCCATTTTAGAATTAAGTTTGGCAATAATAGCATCTGCATCAGCTTTTGCCTGCACTTCATCATCAATAATTACAGCAGGAGCCAGCCCGCAGGCGCCAATACAACGGGCTACCTGTACTCCGAGTTTATTATCAGCACTCACTTCGCCGGGTTTTAAACGGAACGCTTTTTCTACTTCCTTCAGAATTTGCTGTGCACCTTTTACATAACAGGCAGTACCCGTACAAACCAAACAGGTATGTTCCCCTTTTGATTTCAATGAAAAGAAATGATAAAAGGATACAGTTGAAAAAACCCTTGAAGGCGGAAGGTGCAGTTTATTGCTGATGTATTTCAACACATTGATTGGTAAGTGTCCATAGCTGTTCTGTGCAGTATGAAGAATTTCAATTAAAGCATCGGGCCTGTAATTTTCTTTTTTCATTTTAGCTGCTATCAACTTTACACGGGGATCTGTTGCAGAAAGCTCTTTTACATGAGCAAGAGGTTGATGTGTATGATTAGTCATATCACTTTATGATTTAAATCAAACATTGAATTTTTTCGAAAAAAAGCATCAATACCGGATAACCTGTAATAAACAATTATTGGAGAATAGCTTAATTGCTTTGACACAAAATGTCATTTATATTTTCAAATGCGTAAAATAAGATGCATTATAAAAAAAAGTAATGATAAATATCATCGGTATTGCTGTTTGTTAACAATGGTAATTTTTAATTACCCCTTTATTATATTGATATGAATCATATTACAGAATGACGCAACTATGTTGTTTTCTTGTTCACAGGATGTATTTTGTTATTCTCTTCAACCTTTCAATATAGTTTAATGAAAGCGCCGCTGCAAACCCAAATGATGAACCATCTCTGGGCGTTACAATTAAAAGGTGGTTACATTAATGATACAAAAAAGAAGGAAAGCAGTTAAACCCCCAAAAAACAACGTTTAAAACTTGCCCACTCAAATGCATGAACTTTCTATAGCCCACTCAATATTATCCATAGCGGAAAAATCTATACCAACCGACAGTAAAGGTGTTGTTACTTCTGTATCAATGCAAATTGGTATACTAAGTAGTATTGAAATTGAAGCTCTTCGCTTTGCTTTTGAAGTCATAAAAACAAATACAGTGCTGGAAAAAGCTGAACTGAATATTGATGTGGTACAAGGCGAGGCAGAATGCCTTAGTTGTCAAACTGTCTTTCCAATAAATACATACGGCACAGCATGCCCGAATTGTAAAAGTTATATTTATAATATCCTGAAAGGAAAAGAAATGAAAATGCAGAGCATTACAATAGAAGAATAATTTCTTTGTTGCTTTCCAATTTTTAAGTGAATTCATGAATAAAACGTTTATTAGCCAGGTTAATTTTCTTATATAGCGCTTTCACTCATTGATTAAATATTTACAATTAATTAAAAACTAACAATCGTACATGGGGTTTAAAATTTTATGTCTTTATTTTAATTATATCATTTACTTTTGCCTCTCAATATTAAAAGAACGTTGACAAACACAAATACATACCACACAATTGAAGTAAGTGCCAACAACAGCACTGCTAACTTCTATGTATTTTCTCCACGACCTCGACGCATCGTCTGATAGGACGAGTCACTTACCATGGCCCCTGTCAGTGAACATTTCCCCAGGAATTTTTCTTAGGATTGGTAATCCTCTTTTCATAAGCAATTACAATCATGGACAATCAGGAAATTATTATACGTGTAGCCAATAGTGGCGATGCTCAATATGCTGAAACCATTACAACAGAAATGGAACAAAGTGCTAAAGCCCGTGGCACTGGTATTGCCAAAAGAAGCCCGGAATATATTGCCAACAAAATGAACGAAGGCAAAGCAGTGATTGCACTTGCTAAAGATGGAACATGGGTTGGCTTTTGTTATATTGAAACATGGAGCCATGGTGCATTTGTTGCCAACAGCGGTTTAATTGTTTCGCCTGCGTTTAGAAAAAGTGGCATTGCAAAAAAAATTAAAGAAAATATATTTCAACTTTCACGCAAGTTGTTTCCAGAATCAAAAATTTTTGGTTTAACAACCGGATTGGCTGTAATGAAAATTAACAGTGACCTGGGTTACGAACCGGTTACCTACAGTGAGCTTACACAGGATGAAGAGTTTTGGGCAGGTTGTAAAAGCTGTGTAAACTTTGATATACTCATGAGTAAAGATCGTAAGAACTGTATGTGTACAGCAATGTTGTACGACCCTGCAGATCATTATGAGCCGGAAGAAACAAAGCAATTCTTTGAAGAAAATAAAAAAGGCCTTGAACGGTTGTTACGTTTCAAAGAATGGAAGTTATTAAAACCATTTATGAAAAAAGAAAATGGCGGAGGCGAGAACAAATCAAAAAAGCTCTTGCATTATTTTTTTAATTTTTAAAAACATTATGTAATCGCCACCAGTGCTTCTATGAAGCTTCAGTGGCGTCGCACTCCCGTCCTAACGGTATTCATCCGGGCGGGCTTGTACATTCAGTAATTCTATTCAACATATTCCAAACTCAACACTAAAATGAAAAGTTTAAATTTAATACATAGCAATCACTCTCCAAACAGCGGCGGTCAAAGCCCCTCCTTTGGAGGGGGTGGGGGAGGCCGTATTGTTTTAGGTTTCAGTGGCGGACTAGACACCACCTATTGTGCCAAATATCTCAGCGATGAGAAAGGATATGAAGTTCATTCTGTTATTGTAAATACCGGTGGCTTTAATGAAGACGATTTAAAAAAGATTGAAGCACATGCTTATAAGCTTGGAGTAAAAACACACACAACTGTTGATGCTGTAAAAGGTTATTACAACCAAATCATAAAATATTTAATTTTTGGAAATTGCTTAAAGAACAATACGTATCCATTAAGTGTAAGTGCGGAACGTTTAAGCCAGGCATTGCATATTGCAGAGCATGCAAAAAAATTAAACGCAACAGCAGTAGCTCACGGCAGCACAGGTGCAGGAAACGACCAGGTACGTTTTGATATGATTTTTCATATCATGATTCCCGGAGTGGAAATCATTACTCCTATTCGTGATATGAAGCTGAGTCGTGAAGATGAAATTACTTACTTAAAAAGTAAGGGTGTAGAAATGAATTTTGAAAAAGCGGTTTACTCTATTAATAAAGGGCTGTGGGGAACAAGTGTTGGAGGAAAAGAAACCCTTAACAGCAATGGCATGTTGCCGGAAGAAGCATGGCCTACACAACTCAATGAAAAATTGAAAAGTGAAAATGTAAAACTAGGTTTCATTAAAGGCGAATTGTTTTCTGTAAACGATCAATCTTTTACTCACCCGGTTGAAGCTATTCAATATTTGCAAAGCATTGCCGGTCCTTATGCAATTGGCAGAGATATTCATGTGGGCGATACGATCATTGGTATTAAAGGCCGTGTTGGGTTTGAGGCTGCAGCACCTATGATTATTATAAAAGCACACCATGCTTTGGAAAAACATGTGCTTACCAAATGGCAGTTGCAATGGAAAGATACATTGGCACAGTTCTATGGCAACTGGTTGCATGAAGGACAAATTATGGATCCGGTGATGAGAGATATAGAAGCTTATTTTATAAACAGTCAGCAAAATGTAACAGGTGAAGTTTTTGTACAACTGATGCCGTATCGTTTTCAAATAAACGGTATTGAAAGTAAGTATGATTTAATGAGCAGTAAGTTTGGCAAGTATGGTGAAATGAATACGGGATTTACAGGCGAAGATGTAAGAGGGTTTAGCAAAATCTTCGGCAATCAAACATCCATTTATCATAAAGTAAATGAAGAGATGAAATGAAAAAGATAAAAGCAGGTATTATTGGCGGAGCAGGCTACACCGGAGGAGAATTGATCCGTTTATTAATCAATCATCCTTCTGTTGAAATTGAATTTGTACACAGCAGAAGCAATGCAGGAAAATATTTGTATGAAGTTCATCAAGACCTGATAGGAGAAACGGACCTGAAATTTTCGGAGTCCCAAGTCTCCCCTTCCGGGGGAGATTTAGAGGGGGCCGTCTTGTTTTTGTGTTTGGGTCATGGTGAATCAAAAAAGTTTTTAACCGAAAATACAATAGATGAAAAAGTAAAAGTGATTGATCTCGCTAATGATTTTCGACTTTCAACAAACGGCCAACGGCCAACTCATAACGGTCAACCATTCATCTACGGTTTACCAGAACTCAACAGAGAACAAATTAAAACAGCCACCAACATTGCCAATCCCGGATGTTTTGCTACAACCATTCAACTGGGTTTATTGCCTTTGGCAAAAGCAGGATTGCTTAAAGAAGTTTATACAACAGGCATAACGGGAAGTACAGGTGCCGGACAAAGTTTATCTGCAACCTCACACTTTAGCTGGCGTGCAAATAATATACAAGCATATAAAACCTTAACGCATCAACATTTGGGTGAAATACATGAATCACTACATCAATTGCAGGAGAGTTTTCCAAGCTCCCCTTTAGGGGCGGGGGGGCTAAACTTTGTTCCATGGCGTGGCGATTTTACAAGAGGTATTTTTGTTAGCTCTCAATTGCATTGCGATAAAAGTTTAGAAGAGTTAAATGCTTTGTATGAAGATTTTTATAAAGAACATCCGTTTACACAGGTTACAAAAGAAGCTGTCTTCTTAAAACAAGTGGTGAATACAAACAAATGCATCATTCAATTAGAAAAAGTGGGAGACATGCTGGTTGTTCATTCTGTTGCTGATAACTTACTGAAAGGTGCAAGCGGACAAGCAGTACAGAATATGAATCTGATGTTTGGATTCGATGAAAGAGAAGGATTGAAATTAAAAGGAAGCCCCCTCTAACTCTCCGCCAACAGGCGGAGGCGGATTTGGGAGCCTCAAAATAAAATAGTACAGGTTAAAATTTATTACACTAAAATCCCTCCTTTGGAGGGTTGGGGAGGCTCATTATGAATCTATTCGACGTATATCCAATCAACAACATCACCATAACAAAAGCCAAAGGCTCTTATGTATGGGATGATAAAGGCGATCAGTATTTAGATCTGTATGGAGGCCATGCTGTCATCAGTATTGGTCATACTCATCCCCATTGGGTAAAACGAATTGAAGAGCAGTTGAATAAAATTGCATTCTATTCCAACTCAATAAAAATTCCTTTACAGGAAGAACTTGCAAATAAACTGGGAAAAATGAGCGGAAAGGAAGACTATCAGCTCTTCCTTTGTAACTCAGGTGCAGAAGCCAATGAAAATGCATTAAAGCTTGCAAGTTTTCATAATGGCAGAAAAAAAATAATTGCATTTAATAAAGCTTTTCATGGTAGAACTTCATTAGCAGTAAGCGCTACGGATAATAAAAATTATATAGCACCTGTAAATGAAACGGAGAATGTAATTTTTCTGCCATTCAATGATGAACAGGCATTGGAAGATGCGTTTAAAGAATATAGCAATGAAATTTCATCTGTTATTATTGAAGGCATACAAGGAGTTGGTGGAATTAATGTTGCTGAAAATTCTTTCCTGAAAAAAATCAGAACACTTTGTGATGAATATGGTGCTGTTTACATTGCCGATAGTGTACAGTGCGGATATGGAAGAAGCGGTAAGTTTTTCAGTCATGATTTTGCAGGAGTGAATGCAGATATTTATTCCATGGCAAAAGGAATGGGCAATGGTTTTCCAATAGGTGGAATTATTATTGCGCCACATATTAAACCCAAGCACTTTCAACTGGGAACAACCTTTGGTGGCAATCATTTAGCCTGTGCAGCTGCGTTAGCGGTGCTTGAAGTAATGGAGGAAGAAAAGTTAATGGGCAACGCCGTAATGATTGGAAATTATTTAAAAGAAGAGCTGGAGAAAATAGACGTGTTACAAAATGTAAGAGGAAGAGGATTGATGATTGGCTTTGATGTACCTGAAGAATTGAAAGGCCTCAAGAAAAATTTACTAATTAATCAGAAAATATTTACAGGAGAAGCAAAACCAAATGTGATTCGTTTGTTGCCAAGCCTTGCATTGAAGAAACGGGATGCAGAACATTTTATTGAAGCGGTGAAGGAAGAGATAAGCTTAATGCAAAAAGCTTAATGCAGAATGCTATGAGAGATTATAAAAAATATGATGTTTGGGAAAAGGCCCACCAACTTGTTTTATTTGTTTATAAGGAATTGATTCCAACATTTCCCAAAACAGAGCAATTTGAATTATCATCACAAACAAAAAGAGCCGCTTATTCCATCCCAATGAATATTGCAGAGGGTTGTGGCAGAAATTCTGATAAAGACTTTGTTCATTTTTTGGATATTGCATTAGGATCTGTTCACGAGTTAGAATATACTTCATTACTTGCTTTTGATTTAGGATATATTAGTAAAGAAAAACAGGAGGCTCTGTTGATAATATTGAATGAGGTTAAAGCAAAGTTGATTAATTTAATAAAAGCAATTCGTAAAAATTAGGAACGTCCCTTGCATTCCGCATTGAGCATTCCGCATTAAGCATAAAATGAAACAATTTATTTCCGTTCATGATGTAAGCAACATAGATGCACTGGTACAAAAAGCATTGGCATACAAAGCAAATCCTTTGCTTGATCAGCAACTGGGCAAGGGCAAACGAATGGGATTGATTTTTTTAAATCCCAGTTTACGTACAAGATTAAGCACACAGATTGCTGCTGAAAATTTAGGTATGCAACCAATTATATTTAATGTTGGCAGTGAAGGCTGGAGTTGGGAGTTTGAAGAAGAAGCCATAATGAGCGGCACAACAGTTGAACATGTAAAAGATGCTGCACCTATTCTTGGAAATTATTTTGATGTATTGGCAATACGTACGTTTCCTTCTTTAAAAAACAAAGAGGATGATTACAGTGAATTGTATATAAAACAGTTTATTAAATATGCAGGGGTTCCCGTTGTAAGTTTGGAAAGTTCAACATTACATCCATTGCAGAGCTTAACAGACATTATAACAATTAAGGAACAATTGCTTTTAACTCCTCCTCCTTTGGAGGAGGTTGGGAGGAGGTGTAAAATTGTATTAACCTGGGCACCACATATTAAACCGTTGCCACAATGTGTAGCAAACAGTTTTGCTCAATGGATAAATGCATGGGGACAAGCAGAGTTTGTTATCACCCATCCGGAAGATTATGAATTAGATGAACAATTCACAAAAGGGGCAACTATTACACTTAACCAGGATGAAGCATTAAAAGATGCAGATTTTGTATATGTAAAAAACTGGAGTACCTATACTGATTATGGAAGAATGTATTGCAACGATCCCAAATGGATGTTGAATGAAGCAAAGTTAAAACACACAAACAACGCAAAGATTATGCATTGTTTACCGGTAAGAAGAAATGTAGAATTAAGTGATGAAGTATTAGATAGTGAAAACAGCATTGTAACAATACAGGCAAGCAATAGGGTTTGGGCTGCTCAAACAGTATTGGCAGAAATTTTGAAAGCAAATGGATAAGCTCAATATCATAAAGATTGGCGGCAACATCATTGATGATGAAATAAAACTTTCTTCTTTTCTTCAATCATTTGCTGCAATTGATGGTAAAAAAATTTTGGTTCATGGTGGAGGTAAACTGGCTACAAGAATGGCCGAAGCAATGGGCATTAAGCAACAAATGGTTGATGGAAGAAGAATTACAGATGCAGAAACGCTGAAGATTGTTACCATGGTTTATGCAGGATTTATTAATAAAAACATTGTGGCTCAGTTACAATCCAGCAGTTGTAATGCAATTGGAATAAGTGGAGCAGACGGAAATGCAATTCTTGCTCATAAACGAATTTCAGCTTTTGATTATGGTTTTGCAGGTGATATTGATGAAGTAAACGATTCTTTTATTCATTCACTTTTACAAACGAACGATGCTGTTGTTATTGCACCTATAACACATAATGGCAAAGGGCAATTGCTTAATACCAATGCAGATACTATTGCACAGGAGCTGGCAAAAGCAATGAGTAAGCTTTATGATGTTGATTTAATTTATTCATTTGAAAAAGCCGGTGTTTTGCTTGATGTAAATGACGAAGCAACAGTGATCAATAAAATAAATTCAGAATCGTATCAACAATTAAAAAGGAACGGAAAAATATTTGCCGGCATGATTCCAAAACTTGATAATGCTTTTACAGCTTTAAACAGTGGCGTAAATAAAGTGGTTATTGGGAAGGCAGAAGATTTAACCAAACTGATTGACGGAACAAAAGGAACAACAATCTACAATGGATAATCACATAAACATATTACAAGATGAGGCGGTTGATTTATTAAAACAACTCATCGCTACACCTTCTTTCAGCAAAGAAGAAGAAGAAACGGCTGCTATTCTTGGAAAGTTTTTTGCACTTAAGGGAATATCTGCAAGCAGAGTGGGTAATAATATTTATGCACTGAATAAACATTATGATACTACCAAGCCTACAGTTTTATTAAACTCTCATCATGATACTGTAAAACCAAATAAGGGATATACGTTTGATCCGTTTACTCCATTTGAGAAAGAAGGAAAATTATTTGGTTTGGGAAGCAATGATGCCGGCGGTTGCCTGGTTTCATTAATAGCTGTGTTTTTAAATTTCTACGAAAAAGAAAATCTGTCGCACAATGTTGTTTTTGCTGCAAGTGCGGAAGAAGAGATAAGTGGTGTAAATGGAATTGAGCTTGTGCTTCCTTATCTCGGCAAAATTGATTTTGGTATTGTAGGCGAACCAACAAAAATGGAAATGGCAGTTGCTGAGAGAGGATTGATGGTGATTGATTGTACTGCTAATGGAAAATCAGGGCATGCAGCAAGAAACGAAGGAGAGAATGC
>Ga0209797_10000369_pt1 | contig 22216 bp, 24 predicted proteins | sample DOMMetBare3Fresh_2_FD_187472 | JGI IMG/M metagenome (GOLD analysis project Ga0209797, IMG submission 187472) | Wetland sediment microbial communities from St. Louis River estuary, USA, under dissolved organic matter induced mercury methylation -... | ecosystem: Environmental > Aquatic >... | reverse complement strand
GCCGGCGACGTCACCGGTGGCGAGCGCCAGTTCGTGCCGCCCCTCTCTCGCGCCGCCGCGGCGGTCGGGATCGACGCGCTCTTCGCGGAGATCCACGAGGACCCGGCGACGGCCAGGTCGGACGGCTTGAACTCGCTCGACTTCGACATGGCCGACCGCCTGCTCGGCGAGCTGCTCGCGATCCGCCGCGCCCTGGGCCAGCCGTGAGGCGCGGTGGCGGGAAGGCCGCGAAGGCCCGGAGGCCCGCCTCACTCATCCGGGCGCAGCGGTCCGATCTCCTCTCGAGGGGGGCCGGGATCCGGCTCCTGCTCCTCGACGTGGACGGCGTCCTCACCGACGGGCGGCTCTACTACGGCCCGGAGGGCGAGGCGCTCAAGGCCTTCGACGTGCGCGACGGCCACGGCATGGTGATGCTCCGCGACCACGTGGAGCTGGGTGTCCTCTCGGGCCGGCCGGCCGGCCCGACCGCGAGCCGGCTCCAGGACCTGCGCGTCACGCACGCCAGCTTCGGCAACCGCGAGAAGCTGCCGTCCTACGAGGAGCTCATCGCCCGGCTCGGGATCTCCGACGCCGAGGTGGCCTACATGGGCGACGACGTGAACGACCTGCCGGTGATCCGCCGCGTCGGCCTGTCCGCCTGCCCCGCCGACGCCTGCCCGGAGGTGCTCGCCGAGGCGCGCTTCGTCGCCTCGGCGCCGGGCGGCAAGGGCGCGGTCCGCGAGCTCTGCGAGCTCATCCTCCGGGCCAAGGGGCTCTGGAACCACTGACGGGTCGCTTCGGCCCGGCATGCATGTTCGGGTCGTGCCGGTGTAGGGCTCGGCGCCGCGCGCTCGGTCCTCGCGGCGCCGGTGCGGGACTCGGCTCCGCGCGCCCGGTCCTCGCGCCGACATGGCGCCCTCGGCCGCGCCGCGCACTCGGCGTCCGAGGGCGCGGCCGTGAACTCGCGCCCGCGCTTCGCTTCGCGGCTCGGGCGCTCGGACAGCACGTCCGCGCCCGCGGCTCCCGCTGGCGCGCCGCGGCAGCCGGGGTCCTCGTGGCGGCGCTGCGGATGCGCGCTCCGCCGAGCCCCGCACCGGCGCCGCTGTTCTTGCGCGTTCTCGCACGCGTGGTGTCCCGCGCGCGGAGCCGAGCCCCGCACCGGCGGCGCGGGGGCTCGGCACGCGCAACCGACCCCGGAATGGGCGGCGCAGAGGGGCGTACCCGCTCGATCGGCGGCGTCCCGCCCGTGATAACTTCTCCGCGCCCATGGCCGTCCCCCTCCGCAAGCGGGTGAAGCGCGCGGTGCGCTCCTGGCTCGTGCGCGCCGCCATCCGGCTGGTGGGGCTCCTGCCGCTCCGGCCCGCGCTGTCGCTCGGGTCGGCGATCGCCGCCGCCGGCTGGATCCTGGCGGGGAAGACGCGGCGCCTCGCCCTCTCGTCGCTGGCGGTCGCCTTCCCGGAGCTCTCCGAGGAGGAGCGGCGGGCCATCGCGCGCCGTTGCTTCCGCCACCTCGCCTGGGCGGCGATGGAGGTGGCGACCGCCCCGAGCTACGACCGCGACCTCGAGCGGTACGTGACCTTCGCCGACGAGGGCGACCGGCGGCTGCGGGACCTCCTCGCCCGCGGCAAGGGCCTGGTCTTCGTCACCGGCCACGTCGGTAACTGGGAGCTGCTCGCCCGCCGCTGCGCCCGCGCCGGCATTCCCAACGCCACCATCGCCAAGGCCGGCGACGACCCGAAGATGAACGAGCTCGCGGCCCGCTTCCGCGCCGAGGGCGGGACCACCACGCTGTGGCGCGAGGATCCCGCCACGGGCCGGGCCATCATCCGCACCTTCCGCGACGGCAAGGCGCTCGGCGTCCTCATCGACCAGGACACGAGGGTGCAGGGCATCTTCGTCCCGTTCTTCGGGCGGCTCGCCTGGACGCCCCGGGCGCCAGGCGACCTCGCGCTGCGCTTCGGCGCTCCGGTGATCGTCTGCACCTCCCGGCGGCGAGGGGGCCGGCCAGGCGACGGCCACGTGCTCGAGGTGGTGGAGGTGCCGTATGACCCGGCGCCCGCCGACCGCGAGGTCGAGGTCGCTCGGATCGTCGCCGCCTGTAGCTCGCTCCTCGAAGCCGCGATCCGGAGGAGTCCCGCCGAGTGGGTCTGGATGCACGGACGGTGGAAGACCCGACCGGGAAACGAGGCCGAAGCAAGTGCGGTGCCGAAAAGCCGAGAGGTTTCCGGGTCCTAGGTTGTCAATGGTAAAGCAAATGTTGTGCCGCTCGCTCGGTCTGGATAAAGAGTGCTATGGTTAAAAGGACTTGGACGCGAATCGCGGCTGGCGCCCTCCTCGCGGGAGGCGTCGGCTGCTTCCCGGGAAGGCCCGTGCAGACCGAGAAAGTGACGCCGGAGATGCGATTCGAGGAGCTTCGCTTCCGCGCCTACCGGGACGGACGCCTCTCCGCCACCGGCGAGGCCGCGCAGGCGGGCTACCGCCGCGACAACGGCGACTTCACGCTCGAGACGATGTCCCTCGTCTTTCCCGAGTCGGACGGCAGCGCCGAGGCGCGGCTCACCGCCCCCCAGGGAAGCGGCAATGCCCGTGCCAGGGACCTCCTCGCCTCGGGCGGGGTGAAGCTCCTTCGCGGCACGGACGTGGCCACGACCGAGGAGGCCCGCTTCCAGGGCTCGGACGGCCTCGTCCACGGCGACCGACCCATTTCGGTCCAGGGTACGGGCTACGTCCTCACCGGGCCGCGCTTCGTCGCCGACCCGCGGGCACAGGCGCTCCGCATCGAGGGCGGCGCCCGGCTCCTGGCCGGAGGGCGAGGGGCGGCGCGTTGAACGTCCTCGGCTCGGCCGCGGGCGCCGTTGCGCTCTTCCTCGCCGCCCGTTCCGGGGCGCAGGGGACGGAGCGGCCGCCGGTGCGCATCGACGCCGATGAGGTCCAGTACCTCTACAAGGACCACAAGGTGGTCTTCGTGGGAAAGCCGCTCGTGAAGCTCACGCGGGAGGACGCGGTCCTCACCTGCAAGAAGCTCGTCGCCGAGAACGACGCGGACGGCCAGATCCGGCGGGCGGTGTGCACGGGCGAGGTGAAGCTGGTCCGCGGCAGCCGCGAGGTCACCTGCGAGACCGCCACCTTCGACAACCAGGCCAACACCGTCGTGTGCCGGGGGAACCCGGTGCTCCGCGACGGCCAGTCGGTGGTCGAGGGCGAGGAGCTGACCTACGACCTCGAGCAGGACAAGGCGGTGCTCTCCCGCGCCAAGGGCGTCCTGGTGCCGCGGCCCGGCGAGGAGCCGGTGCCGGGCCGCAAGGGAGCCGCGCCATGAGCGCCGTCCTCGAGGCGGAGGGGCTCGTGAAGAGCTACCGGCGCCGCCGGGTGGTGGACGGCGTGTCCTTTCGCGTCGCGCCGGGCGAGGTGGTGGGGCTCCTCGGCCCGAACGGCGCCGGGAAGACGACGTGCTTCAACATCACGGTGGGGCTCGTGAAGCCGAACGCCGGGAAGGTCCGGCTCGGGGGCAAGGACCTGACGAGGCTGCCGATGCACCGGCGGGCGCGGCTCGGCATCGGCTACCTGCCGCAGGAGGCCTCCATCTTCCGCAAGCTCACCGTGCTCGAGAACTTCACGGCGGTGCTGCAGGCACTCGGCGTCTCGCGGAAGGAGCGGAAGGCGCGGGCAGAGGCGCTCCTCGACGAGTTCCACCTCGCCAAGGTGGCCGCGAGCCTCGGCGAGCAGCTCTCGGGGGGCGAGCGGCGGCGGGCCGAGGTGGCGCGGAGCCTCCTGTCGTCGCCGCGGTACATCCTGTTCGACGAGCCCTTCGCCGGCGTGGACCCCATCGCCGTGGCCGAGCTGCAGCGGCTCATCGGCTCGCTGAAGCAGAAGGGGATCGGGGTCCTGCTCACCGACCACAACGTCCGGGAGGCCCTCGGCATCTGCGACCGCGCCTACATCCTCAACGCCGGCCAGATCCTGGAGGAGGGCACGCCCGCGGTCATCGCCCGGAGCGAGCGGGCGCGCGCGGTCTACCTGGGCGAGAAGTTCAGGCTGGACGAGGCCGGAGGGCCGGAGCCGCGGGCGCGCGCATGAGCCTCGAGCTGAAACAGCACCTGCGCATGACGCAGCAGCTGGTGATGACCCCCCAGCTGCAGCAGGCCATCAAGCTCCTGCAGCTCTCCCGCATGGAGCTCGTGGACCTCATCCGCACCGAGCTCACCGAGAACCCGCTCCTGGAGGAGCCGGCCGAGGGCGAGGAGGACGGGCGCGCGGAGGGCGCGAGCCCGGCCGAGCAGAGGCAGGAGGAGGCGAGCGCCGAGGCCGCGCCCAAGGCCGCCGAGAAGGTCGAGGAGGTGAAGGGCGAGGAGGGCGCGAACGAGATCGACTGGGACCAGTACCTCGACCACTACCAGATGCAGGGCCACACCGCCCCGTCGAACCGGGGCATGGCGGACGAGGAGCTTCCCGGCTACGAGGCGACGCTCACCAACAAGACCGACCTCTACGACCACCTGGAGTGGCAGCTGCGGATGGGCGCCTTCACCCCCGACGAGGAGCAGGTGGCGATGCTCGTCATCGGGAACCTCGACGCGGACGGCTACTTCAAGATGCCGGCGGTGGAGGGGGAGGCCGAGGAGTCGGCGACGCGCGATCCTCTCGTCCGCGTGGCGTTCGAGGCCGGCGTGGGCATCGAGTTCGCCGAGAAGGTGCTGAAGCGGGTGCAGGGCTTCGACCCCGTCGGCGTCGCCGCGCGCGACCTGCGCGAGTGCCTGCTCCTCCAGGTCAGGCACCTCAACGCCGACACGCCGGAGATCGTGGCCATCATCGAGCGGCACCTCCGGCACCTCGAGTCCAAGAACTACGGCGCCATCGCCAAGGACCTCAAGATCCCGGTCGAGGAGGTGGTGAAGGCCGTCAGGGTGATCAGCGCCCTCGAGCCCAAGCCCGGCCGCGCCTTCAACTCGGAGGAGGCCCAGTACATCACGCCCGACGTGTACGTCTACAAGATGGGCGAGAGCTACGTGACTGTCCTCAACGACGACGGCCTCTCCAAGCTCCGCATCAGCGGCATGTACCGGGCCGCGCTCAAGAACGGCAAGGCCGGGGCCGCCAAGGAGTACATCCAGGACAAGCTGCGCAGCGCCGTCTGGCTCATCCGCTCCATCCACCAGCGCCAGCGGACGATCTACAAGGTCACCGAGTCGATCGTGAAGTTCCAGCGGGACTTCTTCGACAAGGGCATCGCCCACCTCAAGCCGCTCATCCTGCGCGACGTGGCCGAGGACATCGGCATGCACGAGTCCACCGTGTCCCGCGTCACCACCAACAAGTACGTGCACACGCCGCAGGGGATCTACGAGCTCAAGTTCTTCTTCAACTCGGCGATCAACCGGACCGGCGGCGACGAGATCGCGAGCGAGGCGGTCAAGAACCACATCAGGCAGATCGTCTCCGCCGAGGAGCCGAAGCACCCGCACTCCGACCAGCGCATCGTCGAGATCCTGAAGGGCCAGGGAATCGAGATCGCGCGCCGTACCGTCGCCAAGTATCGCGAGGTGCTCGGCATCCTGCCCTCGTCGAAGCGCAAGAAGTACTTCTGACGAGACCCCCCCACCAAGGGACGAGACCGGCTCAAGCCACCGGATTTCCTTATGGAACCGGGTCGATGCCCCGGAGTGGTCGCGGATCTGCCGTCCCGCACTCTGCTATGATGCGTTGCGGGCATGATGCCCCTCTCGGCGACAAGCAGCCACGTCGGCCGCGGCGCTGCAGGCTCCCCTCCGGAGCCGGCGGACCGCGGCCGAACCGTTTCCAGGAGCAACCCCAAGGAGAGCGCGATGCAGGTGAACATCACCTTCCGGCACCTCGAGCCCACCGAAGCACTGAAGAGCCACGTGAAGGACAAGGTCGCGCACGTGCAGCGCTACGTCGATCGGCCCACCGAGGCCCATGCGGTGCTGCACGTCGAGAACCTCGACCACCACGCGGACATCACGCTCAAGGCCGGTCCGTTCTTCCTGCGCGGGCGGGCCCGGACGGAAGACATGTACGCCTCCATCGACCAGGCAGTGGAGAAGATCGAGCGGCAGCTCAAGAAGCACAAGGAGAAGCTCAAGAACCACAAGGCCACGGTCATCCCGCGCGACTGGGTGCCGGTGGAGGTGCGCCACGAGGTCTTCCCGGTCGTATCGCCCGCCGATCGTGTCGTGAAGAGCTCCCGGTTCCAGGCGAAGCCCATGTCGCTCGACGAGGCCATCCTCCAGATGGAGCTCCTGGAGAGCCGCTTCTACGTGTTCCAGAACGCAGGCAGCCGCGCCATCAACGTCGTCTACCGGCGCGAGGACGGGAACTTCGGCCTGATCGAGGCCCAGTCGAGCTGACGGGCGCAGCCGCCTTGAACGCCCCGCTCCGGCGTGCTAACCCGGAGCGGGGACGCACATGAAGATCGTCGAGTTTCTCCGGCCGGACGCCGTCATCGACAGCCTCTCGGGCCAGACGGCGCACGCGGTGCTCGTCGAGCTCTGCCGCCCCGTCGCCTCGGCGAACCGGCTGGACGCGCAGAAGCTCGTCGAGACCCTGCTCGAGCGCGAGAAGCTCGGCTCCACCGGCATCGGCGACGGCATCGCCATCCCGCACGGCAAGGTGGCGGGGCTGCCGGGGTTGCTCGCCAGCTTCGGCCGCTCCCGCGACGGCGTGGACTTCAAGGCCATCGACGGAAAGCGAACCTTCCTCTTCTTCACCCTCTTCGCCCCCGAGAACTGCGCCGGCGCCCACCTCAAGGCGCTCGCCCGGATCAGCCGCCTCTTCAAGAACCCCGCGTTCCGCGAGTCCATCCTCCTCGCCTCCGACGCGGCCGGGATCTACCGGCTCATCGAGCAGGAGGACGGGAAGTACTGACGGGCCCGGCCCATCCGCCGGTCAGTGGTTCACCCGGTGGAACAGCCGGTTCCACCGCGGGCCGTTGGGGCCCCAGGACACGAGCGCGACCCACGCCCGCCCCTTGATGCGCCCCACCGGCACCGGCCCGAAGACGCGGCTGTCGGCGCTGTGGTCGCGGTGGTCGCCGGCGAGCCAGACCGTCCCCGGCGGGACGACCGCCATGGGCACGTCGCCGCAGGGCTCGTCGGGGGTGCAGTAGCTGCCGTAGAAGTGGGATCCGAGCTGCTCCCGGGAGGCGAGACAGGCCTCCTCGCGCCACGGGCCTCCATCCGGCCTGTTCCAGTAGGTGCAGGGGCCGGGGAGCGGGGTTCGAGGCACCGGGGTGCCGTTCAGGACGAGGGCGCCGTCCCGGATCTCCACGGTGTCGCCCGCCACCGCGACGACGCGCTTGATGAGGTCGTCGGAGGTCCTGTTGCCCGGGGGCGAGAGGAGCACCACGATGTCGCCGCGCTTCGGCGACGACCACTGGATCTGTGTCGACCCGGTGAACGGCACGCGGGCGCCGTAGGCCCACTTCTCGACGATGACGTAGTCGCCGATCTGCAGCGTCGGGATCATCGACCCCGAAGGGATGTAGACCGCCTCGTAGAGGAACGACCGGAACGCCAGCACGGCCGCGATGGTGATGACCCAGCCGCGGATTTCCCTCTTCAGCTTCGCCTTGTCCACGCGCCCTTCCGCCCGCCGGTCGACTCCGGCTACTCGGTCCGCATCGCCTCCACCGGATCGAGCCGGCTCGCCCGGACGGCCGGGTAGATCCCGAAGAGCAGCCCGGTCCCGGAGGCGGAGGCGAGGGAGAGTATCACCGCCCAGGCCGGGATGCTCGCGGGAATCTCGTGCACCTCGCGCGCGAAGACCGCGACGCCGGCGCCGAGGAGCGCGCCGAGAACGCCGCCGAGGAGGGAGAGGGTCACCGACTCGGCGACGAACTGGGCCAGGATGCGGCGCCGCCGGGCGCCGAGCGCCATGCGCACGCCGATCTCGCGGGTCCGCTCCGTGACCGAGACCAGCAGAATGTTCATGATGCCGATGCCGCCGACCACCAGCGCCAGGGCGCAGACGGCGAAGGTGGCCGCAGCGACGATGGCGGCGATGTTGTTGAAGGTCTCGGAGAGGGAGTCGTTGGTGAAGATCTCGAAGTCGTTCTCCTCGCCGCCGCGCAGCCCTCGAATGCGGCGCAGCTGGGCCACCACCTCGTCGATGGCCTTGCCCACGTCCTCGGGCGTCGTGGCCTGGATGGCGATGTTGTGGTTCGTGGCCTTGCCCATCACCTGGTCGAAGGTGGTGATGGGGACGATGGCGAAGGCGTCCTTCGACTCGAGCCCGAGGACGCTCCCCATCCGCTCGGTCACGCCCACCACGGTGAAGGGGGCGGAGCGGATGCGGATCTCCTTGCCCAGCGGGTCCTCGCCCGGAAAGAGCATGTCGGAGACGTCGGCGCCGATCACCGCCACGCGCCGGCCGAGCGAGATGTCCACGTCGGAGAAGAAGCGGCCGTGCCCCACCGTGACCCCGTTGGCGTACTCGTAGTCCGGCACGCCTCCGCCCACCGTCACGTTGCCCTGGGTGGAGCGCTCGCTCGTCCAGATCCGTTCCCGGCCCATGTGGTAGGCCTCGATGGACACGTGCGCGACGTGCGGCAGGCCCAGGAGCGCCTCCCCCTGCTCGGTCGTAAGGTCCTTGCGCTTGCGGTACTTCGCCATGTCGGCGTCGCCGAAGTTCATGACCGGCCACTTCTGGACCTGGAAGGCGCCCGCGCCCAGCATCGCCAGGTCGCCGTTCACCTTGAGACGCAGCCCCTCGGTGAGGGACATCATCGCCACCACCGTCCCGGCGCCGATGACGATGCCGAGCAGCGTCAGCAGCGACCGCAGCGGGTTCGCCCGCAGCGTCGACAGGGCCATCGCCACGTTGTCGAGGAAGGCGGTCATTCCCAGCGCAGGGCCTCCACCGGGTCGAGGTGGGCGGCGCGCCAGGCCGGCCAGGCGCCGAAGACCAGGCCCGTGACGGTGGAGAAGCCGAGCCCCAGCCCCACCGCCGAGGGGGTGGCGGCGGCCGCCAGCGGCGAGAGCAGGGCCACGAGCTGGGCCGCCCCGAGCCCGAGCGCCGTGCCGATGGCGCCGCCCGCCGCGGAGACCAGCGCGGCCTCCACCAGGAACTGCACCAGGATGGTGGAGCGGCGCGCACCGAGGGCGCGGCGCACGCCGATCTCCCGCGTGCGCTCGTGCACCGAGACCATCATGACGTTCATGATGCCGATGCCGCCCACCACCAGCGTGATGAGCCCCACGCCGACGGCCACGCCGTAGAGCGCGCCGGTGAGGCCCTGGTAGACCTTGAGGAACTGCTCCTGGCGGTTGAGCGTGAAGTCGTCCGGCTTCCCGGGCGGCACCTGGCGGACCCGGCGCAGGATCCCGGTGAGCTCGTCCTCCAGCTCCGCGAGCCGCCCCGGCGGAGCCGCCACCGCCACCGTGATCGACCGCTTTCCGCCGAAGATGCGCTGGAAGGCCGTGTAGGGCATGACCACGTTGTTGTCCATGGCCATGCCGAGGAGGCGCCCGCGCCGGTCCAGGAGGCCCACCACCGTGAAGGGCCGGCCGGCGACGAGGATCCGCTCGCCGATCACGGTCGCGGGGGCGGCGCCCGGGAACAGCTGGTCCGCGACGTCCGCTCCCACGACCACCACCGGCCGCGCCAGGTCCACGTCGGTCTCGGCGAGGAAGCGCCCGTCCCGCACCGACCCGCCACCGGTGGCGAGGTACTCGGAGCTGGTGCCGTTCACCTGGACGCTCGTCAGCTCCTTCGCCCCGCGGCTCACCGTGGACCGGGACCAGGTCATCGGCGCCGCGGCCACGGCCACGCGCGACTCCCGGGTGATGGCGGCGAGCTCCCGGTTCCCGATGGGCTTGCGGTTGCGCAGCATCCACCAGTCGCCCGAGAGGTTCAGCCACTTCCACTTGTCGACGTACAGGGTGTGGGCGCCGAAGCTCTGGATCTGGGCCTCGAAGCTCCGGTCGAGGCCCTGGATCACCGCCACGATGGCGATGACCGTCATGACGCCGATGACGATGCCCAGGGTGGTGAGGAACGTCCGCAGCCGGTGGCCGGCCAGGGCCGCGAGCGCGATGCGAAGGCCCTCGAGGAGCTCCGCGCCGGCGCGCCGCATCCGCCTCATGCGCTCACCACCTGGGGCGCGCCGAGGAGCGCCACCTCGCGCCCCGCACCGTCGGCGACCACCCTGCCGTCGGAGAGGCGGATGGCGCGCGGGCAGCGGGCGGCGAGCCGGGGCTCGTGGGTGACGAGGAGGATGGTGTGGCCGCGGCCGTGGAGCTCGGCGAAGAGCCGGACGATCTCGTCGCCGGTGGCGCTGTCCAGGTTGCCGGTGGGCTCGTCGGCGAGGAGCAAGGAGGGCTCGCCCACGAGCGCACGGGCGATGGCCACGCGCTGGCGCTGGCCGCCGGACAGCTCGTTCGGCCGGTGGTGCATCCGGTCGGCGAGTCCCACCGCCTGGAGCGCGCCCTCGGCCCGCGCGCGCCGCTCGTGGCGCGGCAGGCCCCGGTACACGAGCGGCAGCTCGACGTTGGCGAGGGCCGTGGAGCGCGGCAGGAGCTGGAAGGTCTGGAAGACGAAGCCGATCTCGCGGTTGCGCAGGTCGGCGAGCGCGTCGTCGGAGAGCCCGCGCACGTCGGACCCGTTGATGCGGTAGGTTCCGGCGGTCGGGGTGTCCAGGCAGCCGAGGACGTTCATGAGCGTGGACTTGCCCGAGCCCGACTGCCCCACCACCGCCAGCCACTCGCCGCGACCGACCTCGAAGGTGACGCCGTCGAGGGCGCGCACCGCTTCCGACCCCACGCGGTAGACGCGGGTGATGCCGGAGAGGGAGAGGAGGCTGCCGCCGCTCACGGGGCCTTGGCTCCCTCTCCCGGCTTCTGCTGGCGGACCGGCTTGCCGTCGGCGAGCTCCCGGGCCAGGACCTTGTATGGGCCCTCGACCACCTGCGCGCCGCCCTCGAGCCCCTTCGCGATCTCGATCTCGGTCTCGCTGGCGAGGCCGGTCTCCACGGGGCGGAGCCTCGCCACGCCGTTCTCCACCGCGAAGACCACCTTGCGCATCCCCTCGCGCCGCGGCTTCCCGCCGGGCGCCGCCGCCGGCGTCGCGGCCGCGGGGTCGGGGGCCCCCTTCCCCTCGATCTCCCGCTCCGAGCGCACCGTCACCGCCTGGAGCGGGACCACCACCGCCCCCTCGCGGGTCTCGGTGGAGATGGTCGCCTGGGCGCTCATCCCGGGCAGGGCTCCGGGGACGGGGGCGGTGAGGGCGAGGCGCACCGGGAAGGTGGTCACCTCGGCCTCGGTGCCGGCGTTCCTCACGTTGGCGTTCTTCGCGATCTCGATCACCTGGGCCGGCCACTTCCGGTCCGGGAAGGCGTCGATCTCGATCTGCGCCGAGTCGCCCTCGTGCAGGTAGACCACCTCGTGCTCGCCCACCTCCACCTTGGCCTCCATGGCGGAGAGGGTGGCGACGATGACGATGACGTCCTCGTTGAAGTCGCTGCCGCGCACGCGCTCGCCCACCTGCTTCTGGCGCGAGGTGACGAACCCGTCGATGGGAGAGACGAGCGTGGTCATGGAGAAGAAGTGGCGCGCCTCGGCGAGGGCCGCATCGGCCTGCGCGATGCGCTCGCGCGCCCCGAGCGCCCGGGCCTGCTCGGCGCGCAGGTCGTTCTCTGCCCGCTCCAGCTCCGCCTGGCTGGCGTCGCCGCCCCCGAAGAGCCGCTTCACTCGAGAGAGCTCCGCCTCGAGCCGCGACACCACCGCCTCGGCGCCGGCCAGCTCGGCCGAGGCGCTGGCGCGGATCGCCTCCTGCTGCCGCACCTGGGCGGCGTAGCGGCGCGAGTCGATGCGGCCGATGAACTGGCCCTTCACGACGCGGTCGCCCTCCCGCACCGGCAACTCGAGCAGGTCGCCGGAGAGGTTGGACGAGAGCTTCACCTGCGTCGCCGCCTGGAGCTTTCCGGCGGCGCTCACCGTGCGGGTGATGGCCCCCTTTCGCGCGGCGACGATCTGCACCGGCACCGGGGGCTCCGGGCGCGGGCGGAGCGAGGCGGCGACGATGGCGGCCACCGCGACCGCGAAGGCGCCGGCGGCGATGCGCCGCGGCCAGCTCATCCGCGCCGGCGGCTCGGGGCTGGCGAGCGGGGCCGCGCTCGTGGAGCCGGAAATCGGCTCGGGAACGGAGGCGGGGGCGGAGCGGGCGGTTTCCATGGCATCCCCTAGAGCGTGCCGCCGACGGCGCGGTTCAGGTCCGCGACGGCGACGGCGTGATCGACGCGGGCGGAGAGGAGGTCGAGCTTGGCCCGCGCCAGCTTGAGCGCCGCGTCCCGGACCTCGAGCTGGCTGGCGGCGCCGGCGTCGAGCCGCTCGCGCGCCAGCCGGAGGCCGCTCTCGGCGGCGGCCAGGTTCTCGCGCGAGAGGGCGGCAGAGCGGGCCAGGGCCACCACCGCGCTCCGGGCGCGTGCGATCTCCGCCGAGACCTGCTGCTCGGCCTGCTCCGCCTGGAGGCGGGCCCGGCGCGCCGCCACCTCGGCCCGTTGCTCGGCCGCCGCGGTTTCCCGGCCGGCGAACAGGTTCCACTGCACCACCAGGCGCGCGAGGCCGGTGTACTGCGCGGAGAGGTCGCCGTACACGCCGCCGGGCCCGCCGAGGACGGTGCCCTGCCGGAGATAGGTGCCCTCGAGGAAGAGGACCGGCCAGTAGCCGCCGCGGGCCACCTTCACGTCGAGATCGGCGGTACCGACCACCGCGGAACGCGCCTGGAGCAGCGGCCGCGCCCGGCGCGCCCGGTCGAGCAGCACTCCGGCGGGCGGCGGCTCCTCACCGCCCGGGGGCCCGGCGCCGTCGAGAGGCGCGGGCGGCACCGCGGAGAGGTCCGGGTCGGCGTTGCGCCCCAGGGACACCGCCAGGTCGGCGCGGGCCTGCTCCAACCTGGACCGCTGCGCCTCCACCGCGATGCGGTCGTTGCCCAGATTCACGCGGGCGGCGTAGGTGTCCGCCTTGGAGCCGCGCCCCGCCGCGAAGAGGGCGTCCGCCCGCCGGACCAGCTCCTCGGAGCGCGCGGCGGTCTCCTCCAGGACGGCGAGCGACTGCTCCGCCTTCACCAGCTCGTAGAAGCGCCGGGTCACGTCGAAGGAGATCTGGAGGCCCTCCTCGTCGAGCTGCCGGTCGGCGGCGCGCGTGGCGCTCCTCGACCGCGCCACCTGGTTCCAGGCGGCGAATCCGTCGAAGAGCGGCTGCCGGAGGACGAGGGCGAGCTGGTAGTCGGGGAAGCTGTCCGCCGGCGTGAAGACGTCCTGGCGCTGGTAGCCGAGCGAGTAGTCGCCCGTCACCGGGTCCTTGATGAGCAGGGGGACCACGTTCACCGAGCTCTGCCTCCCGAGGAAGCTGCGGCCGAAGGACGCGGTGAGGTCGAGACGCGGGAGCAGCCCCTTGTAGCTCTCGTACAGGTCCACGCCGGCCGAGTCGCGCTGGGCCCGAGCGAGCGCCAGGTCGGCGTTGGCGCGGGCCGCGGCGTCGAGGGCCTCGTCGAGGGCGAGGTGCGACGCCGACGCCCAGGCCGGCGCGAGGAGGGCGAGGAGCACGGCGGAGCGGATCACCGCGCGCCTCCTCCGGCGAGCGACGGGAGCGCCACCTTCACGACTCCGACCCAGCCGAGCCACAGGAGCGCCGCGGCGACCGCCGCACGGCGGTACGAGACGCGGGCCACGGCGGCCATCCCCACGGCGCAGAGGGCCACCGACCAGAGCGAGAAGAGGTCCACGGAGTGGAGCAGGTCGGCGAGCGGACCGCGCGCGCCCACGGGAAGGAGCGCCCCCAGGCTCGACGGCAGGAGCCGGCCCGCGTCCTCCACCGGGATGCGCTCCTGGTGGAGCGCGGCCGGTATGGAGAGCAGCGCGCGGAGCGCGATCGGGAGCAGCGCGTAGGAGGCGACCGAGAAGGTGCCGGGGAAGTCGGGACGCCCGCCGGCGACGCGCAGCCCAAGCCACAGGAATGCCGCCGCGCCCAGGGCGGCGAGCGCCGGGCCGAGGAGCGCGGCGCCATACTCGCGAACGGCGCCGGCCTTGCGCGCCGAGAGGAGCGCCTGCTCGCGCTGGTGCGGGGTCGCCTGCGCCGCGTCCGGGGCGCGGTCGAAGGCGTCGGCCGCCGCCCGCTCGAAGTCGAGGCGCGGCACGGCCGCCGCGGCAAGGAGCAGGGCCGCGAGCGTGGAGGCGGCGAGCGCCGGCAGGAAGCTGCGCCGCTCTGCGAGGGCTGGCAAGCCGCGGAAGGGCGACACGAAGGTCTCGGAGACCGCTTCGGAGGGCGACATGGCGTGTCCCCTCCCTACGGCGTGACGACTGGTCTTATTTCACGGCGACCGCCTCCGCGCCACGCCCCCGGCGGGAAGCGACGCGCGCGGGCACCGTTCTTGCTAAGGTGCCGGAGCGTGCCGTGCCTTGCCGCCCTTCGCGCGCTGCTTTCCGCGACGTCCCTGGCCGCGGCCGGCTGGGTGCTCGTGACGAGCTTCCCGCAGGGACGGCTCTACCGGCGCGCCGATGACGGACGCTCCGGCGTCGCGCTTCGCGCCGACGGCCGGATGGACGCGCCGGCCTGGGCGGTGCGGGACGTGCTGCTCGAGCCGGCTCGCCATCCCGGCGTGGCCCCGTACCTCGTGGCCCGGCGCGTCGTCGCCGCCGAGCGGTGCATGGACGGGGCGGCGGGCCCGCCCGGCTGCAAGGTGTCCTGGGTCTACGAGCGCTTCAGCCCGCCGGTCGCGAGCGACCGCGATCAGGTGCTGCGCGTCGAAATCCGCCGCGACGGCCTCGCCGACGGCACGGAGTTCGAGCTGGCGTGGGAGCTCGACGACGGGCGGGGTTCCCCGCCGCCGCAGGGCGTCGTCCGCACGCGCAGGAACCGCGGCGCGTGGAGGGTGGCGCCGGACGGCGGCGCGACCCGCTTCAGCTACTGGCTCGCCCTCGACCCCGGGGGCGACGTCCCAGCCTGGATCGTGGACCGGGGAAACCGGACCCAGGTGCCGGCGGTGATCGCCGCCGTCGAGGAGGCCGCGCGCAGGCTCGCGGCGGACCGCGCCGCGGCGAGTGCACCCTGACGGCGGCTACAGGGCCTCGTAACGGATGCCGGTGGTCCACACCGGCCCCACCGTCTGCTCGCCGAGGAGACGCGTGTAGAACGGGATCTGCGCCCGGGCGAAGAGCCAGCCGCCCTTCACGACGTTGAAGTGGAGGCCGGGCGTGGCCGCGAGCACGAGACCGCCGGTGTTCGCCACGGTCGCGACGGAGTCCCGGTCGGCGGCGGCGGCCCGGCCGTCCACGCCGAGCGCCGCGACGAGCCACGCGAGCGGCTGGAACTGGGCCTGGACGCTCCAGACGAGCGCCTCCCCGTACCGGTAGCCGTAGGAGTTCCGGGTCCGGTAGCGTCCGCTCGCGGTGGCGAACCCGCTCCAGACCTCGCCTGCCAGGCGGTAGAAGACCCCGGCGTACGGCCCCCATCCGCCGGACCCGAGCTGCCCGTGCTCGTCCACCCGCACGCCCCCGGCGGCGGCGCCGTTTGGGCCGGTGGGCACGGACGCGCCCGCCATGAGCGCGAACGACTGCCGCGTGCGGGCGCCGAAATCCACCGCCTCCCAGGCGAACCAGCGCAGGCCGAGCTCCACGTCCCCGAGACCGGTCTCGTCCGAGGCCGGCTGGTCCATGCCCAGCCCCTCCATCCGCATCACCTTGCGCGTCACCGGGAGGGTGAAGAGGACGTTGAGGCGGTCGAGAGGCGACCAGACCGCGCCGAGGCGCAGGGTGTACTGCGACAGGGCGTCGGTCATGCCCGGGCCGGCCTCGCTCCCGGCGGTCATGGTGAGGACCTCGCTCTCGAGCGTGAGCCTGAGCTGGCCCACGTTCCCCGGCATCTCCGCGACGGCGACGAGCGCGTCGCCGCAGGCGCACACCGAGCAGGCCGATGCCGGCCGGGGGGAGCCGAGCAGCGCGGCCGCGAGCGACAGGATCGCCGCGGGCGGAATGGACTGGCAAAGGGTCATCGGCGGCCTCCTGGCGGCGCCTGACATAGGGCCGGAGCAGGCCCGCCGCCTGAGAGAATCCGCGGCGGTCAGGCGAGGTCGAACACCAGCACCTCGGCGTCGCTCCGGCCGCGCAGCGCCACCGCCTTCTCCCCGGAAACGGCCGCGCCGTCGCCGGAACGGAGCCTCTCGCCGTTCAGGTCCACCTCGCCGCTCGCCACCTGGACCCAGGCGTGCCGGCCGGCCGCGAGCGGGAGCGAGACCTCCTCGTCCGGGCGGAGCAGGGTGGCGTGGAGCCGCGCGTCCTGGTGGATGACGACCGATCCCTCCTGCCCATCGGGCGAGGCGACGAGCCGCAGCCGCCCGCGCCTCTCCTCCGACGGAAAGGCCTTCTGCTCGTATCCGGGCTCGAGGCCGGGGCGCGAGGGCAGGATCCAGATCTGGAGGAAGTGGACCGGCTGCTCCTTCGACTGGTTGAACTCGCTGTGGCGCACGCCCGTCCCGGCGGTCATCCGCTGCACGTCGCCCGGGCGGATGGTGGATCCGTTGCCCATGCTGTCCCGGTGGGCGAGCGCCCCCTCGAGGACGTAGGAGACGATCTCCATGTCCCGGTGCGGGTGGGTGCCGAAGCCCTGGCCCGGCTGCACCCGGTCCTCGTTGATGACGCGGAGCGAGCGGAATCCCATGAACTTCGGGTCGTGGTAGTCGGCGAACGAGAAGGTGTGGCGGGTGTCGAGCCAGCCGTGGTCGAAGCGGCCGCGCTCCTCCGCCTTGCGTATCGAGATCATCCTGGCCTCCGCCCCGTCTCCTAAGGGGCCCGCCGGGCCGCCTCAAGTACACCCATGTGGCCTGGGTCGGAACACGGGCCCGGGACGGCGGGCCCCGCGCCAGCTATGATCCCGCCCGCCATGGCGGCTCGAAAGCGCAAGAAGGTGCTCGCCGTCCAGCACGTCGCGGTGGAGCCGCCGTCGCTCATCGCCACTGCGCTCGAGGGGGACGGCGTCGCCGTGGAGGTGGTCCACACGTACCTGGGCGAGCCGGTGCCGGTCGCCGCGACCGGCCTGGACGGCCTCGTCGTCCTGGGCGGCCCCATGGGCGTCTACGACGCGGATCGCCATCCCCACCTGCACCACGAGTTGCGGCTGCTCGAATCGGCACTGGGCCGCGGCGTGCCGGTGCTGGGCGTGTGCCTCGGCAGCCAGCTGCTCGCGGCGGCGCTCGGCGCCCGCGTCGAGAAGGGGCCCGAGAAGGAGATCGGTTGGTATCCGGTGACGCTCGAGCCCGCCGCGCGCGAGGACCCGCTCTTCACTCCGCTGCCGGGGTCCTTCCACGCCCTCCACTGGCACGGTGACGTCTTCGAGCTTCCCAAGGGGGCCGTCCGCCTCGCCCGCAGCGAGCGCACCGCCACCCAGGCCTTCCGCCACGGAAAGGCCTGGGGCCTGCTCTTCCACGCCGAGGTCACCGCCCGGCAGGTCGCCGAGATGGCGGCGGCCTTCGAGGCAGAGCTGGAGGAGGTGGAGGTGACGACCGACGCCCTCCTCCACGGCGCCCGGACGCACCTCGCCGGCCTCGAGCGCCTGGCCCGGCCGCTCTTCCGCCGCTGGGCAGGTCTGCTCTGAAACCCGAAGGAGGATCGCCATGCGGATCGTCGTCGTGGGAGCGGGAGGGGTGGGCGGCCTGTTCGGTGGCCTGCTCCAGCGGAGTCGCGAGGAGGTGGCCTTCGTCGCCCGCGGGCGCCAGCTCGAGGCCCTCCGGGGAGGGGGCCTCGAGGTTCGAAGCCCGCTCGGGACGTTCGCGGTGCGCGCGCCCGCCGCCGAGGACCCCGCCGCCCTCGGGAAGGCCGATGCGGTGCTGGTGGCGGTGAAGGCCTGGCAGGTGGAGGAGGTGGCTCCGAGGCTCCGCCCGCTCGTCGGCCCGGGAACGGTCGTCGTTCCGATGGAGAACGGCGTCGAGGCGCCGGGGACGCTCGCCGCGGTGCTCGGCGAGGGGCCGGTGGCGGGGGGCCTCACCCACGTCTTCGCCTGGATCGAGGCGCCCGGCGTCGTTCGCCACGTCGGCCCGGCGCCGCGTGTCACCCTGGGAGAGCTTCGCGGCGGCGGGAGCGAGCGGCTGGACCGGCTCGCCGCCGCCCTGCGCAAGGCGGGGATGGAGGCGGCGGTGGTGCCGGACATCGAGGCCGCGCTCTGGGAGAAGTTCCTCTTCATCGACCCGTTCGGCAGCGTGGGCGCGGTGACCCGGGCCCCCATCGGCGTCGTCCGGGAGACCTCCGAGACGCGCGTGCTCCTCGTCGCCGCCATGCGAGAGGTGGCGGCGGTGGCGAAGGCGCGCGGCGTCGCGCTCCCCGCCGACGCCATCGACCGGACGTTGGCGCGCCTCGACTCCTTGCCGTCCGACGGCACTGCCTCGATGCACCGCGACATCGTCGCCGGCAAGCCCTCCGAGCTCTTCGAGCAGACCGGGGCGGTGGTGCGGCTCGGCGCCAGGGCCGGTGTTCCGACCCCGGTGCACGAGCTGCTGTTCGCTTGCATGCTCCCGCAGGAGACACAGGCGAGGCGGCACAAGGCATAGTATCGGCCCGAATGGTGCGACCCGACGCTCCTCGATCTCTCGCCACGGCGCTGCTCGGCGCCGGGGTGCTGCTCGCCGCCGCATGGCTCGCCGCCGCCGGCTTCCTCGAGGGCTGCTCGAGGTCGGGCTCGTCGAGCGGGGCGGCCTGTGGCAACGCCCTGCGAGCGACCACCTACGACGGGGGGACCGTCCTCCAGCTCGGCTCCCACCCGGTGAACACCGAGCTCACCTTCGACGTCCCGGCGGGCACGGCTGGCTTCACCATCGTGTCGCAGGCGGTCTCGGCGGCGGACTTCGTCCAGGTGTCGGCCCGCACCGTCGAGAACACCGCCGTTCCGCTCACGATCACCCAGCCCGACGGCGGGCTGGTCTACGACGACGTGGACCAGGCCTTCTTCCCGGCCGACCCGAGCGGCCTGCCCGCCTATTTCGGCGGGACGGCGGGCTGGACCGGGACCCTGACCGTTCCCAATACGAGCCAGATGCTCCGGACGGTGCAGCAGGCCGGCGGGCTTCCAGCGGGCACCTGGAGGCTGGTCGTGAACGACTGGGCCAACGAATGCAAGGTCGTCCCTGGCCTCTGCACCGCCAGCACGACCGGCGTCTACCAGGTCACCGTGCTCCTCAAGCCCATGTCCTCGGCGGATGGAGGGGTGCCGCAGGTGGCACCGAGCGCCGGGACGCTCGACGTGGCCTTCCACTTCGCGACCGAGACGGGGCTCGACGCGACGACGGCGAGGACGAGCCAGGCCTTCCAGCGCATGCGCGAGAGCATCCGGTACTACCTCGGCAACGCCGGCGTCAGCCTCGGGACCGTGAGCTACGTGGACCTGCCGGCGGCCGCGAAGAGCGCCTACTCGACCGTGAGCGCCGACGAGACCGCCCCGTGTAGCGCGCTCTCTCGGCTCTTCGCGCTCTCGAAGCCGGGAAACACCCTCAACTTCTTCCTCGTCGACGCCATCACCTCCGCGTCCGTGCCGGCGAGCTACGTCATCGCGGGTCTCGACGGTACCATCCCCGGCCCTGCGACGGTGAGCGGGACGGTCGCGAGCGGGGCGGCGGTCTCGGTCGCGGACCTCGGGCAGGGGAGCTGCAGCGGGCCGGTGCCCTCGCTCGCCTGCGGCTCGGACATGACCGGTTACGTTGCCGCGCACGAGGCGGGCCACTTCCTCGGCCTCTACCACCCCACGGAGATCTCCGGCGACCTGTTCGACCCCCTCGACGACACCGGCCAGTGCCCGTGCGCGACGTGCGCGCAGCCCCTTCCCGTGCCGGACGGCGGCGTCCCGAGCTACTGCGCCTCCAAGCCAACGATGGAGACAGCCTGGTGCAACGGGCCGACGGGGTGTGCCGGCGCAGACAACCTCATGTTCTGGGTGGTGGCCCCGTCCTCCCTCGGCAACCTGACGCCCGAGCAGGGGCTCGTGGTGCGGGCGAACCCGCTCGTCCACTAAGAGGTGCCATGAACCGAATCCTCGCCGCCGCCCTCCTCGCCACCCTGACGGGAATCGCCGCCGCGCTCCCACCCGGCCCCCGTCCGGAGCCGCCGCCCGCGCCGCAGGGCGCGCCGCTCACCGGCGAGGCCCTGCGCGGCCGGGTCGAGGCCTACCTCGGGAGCATCGACACGCCCATCGGCGCGGACCGGTGGCGGGCGCTCGGGCCGGAGGCTGCGGGCGTGCTGGCCTCGCACGCGACCTCGGCGAGCGAGTTGCCGACGCGGCGGGCCCGCGCGCTCGCCGGCCTGGCGGCCGTGGGCGGGACCCGGGCGGAGCAGGTGATCGCCGACCTCGCGCGGAAGGAAGGGGAGCCCTACGTCGTGCGCCTCGCGGCGATGCGCGGGGCGGCGGACATCCTGCCGGAAAAGGACGCGGCGGCGCTGCTGCGGCCCCTCATGGAGAAGGCGCCCGAGCCGCGCCTGCGCGCGGTCGCGGCCGAGGCGCTGGCCCGCGGCTCGCGCGCCGCCTGCCCGGCCGTCGAGGCCCAGGCGGACCGGGAGAAGCCCGAGGAGCGCGTGCGTTTCGAGCGGGCGCTGGCGCGCTGCCGCGATTAGGTGACGGGGCGAGGAAGCGTTCCCCATGGCAGAGGTCGCCTACCGTTCCGAGGTCCGCATCGAGCGGGTGAAGGGACCGCTGCGCCGCGCCTTCCTGCCGGGAGAGGCGGCGCCGGTCCTCTTCGGCGTCCACGGCGCGGTCGCCGAGCACTACGGCCGGGCTCCCGGCACCTTCGAGCCCCACGCCACGACCCTCGACTACGTCGTGGCCGCCGCGGCCGGCTGACTCACCGGGACCTTCGGGGGCGCGCTGGAGGCGCGTCAGGTGAAGGCGGACGAGGGGCGTCTCGTGGGCGAGGCGGCGGGCGAGGTGGAACTCGAGGGCAAGGTGCTCGTCATCAAGCGCATCCACGTGCGCCTGCGGCTGCGGGCGCGCGAGGAGGACCGCGCGGTGGCCGAGCGCGTGCACGGCTTCTTCGCGGAGAGCTGCCCCGTCTACCTGTCGCTTCGGGCGGCCATCGCCATCACCACCGAGCTCGCCTTCGAGCCGGCGGCCGCCTAGAGGGTGTCCCAGGCGAACGCCTCGCGCTCGAAGGCGTCGTCGGCGAGCGCCTTCACTTCCTCGTCGTCGTTGTCGTCGATGCGGCGGATGAGGTGCCGGACGCGGCGGCGGGCCCGGACGCTGAAGATGGTCAGGATCTCGCGCTCCCGCACCGCGCCGTCCACGCCCTTCTCCTCGACGTCGGCGTTCACCCGGGACAGGACGCAGGCGAGGACGAAGAGGTCGATGAGGATGTCCGCCAGCCGGCGCAGCGCGAATTGCTTGTCGATGATCTTCTTGCCGTGCTTGCGCAGGATCCGGTCGGCGGCGGCCGCGAGATCGCGGGTCGCCTCCTCGAAGAGGCCCGCCTCCTCCTTCAGGGCCGGGTGCAGGAGCTTGAAGCTGCGCTTCTCGCCCACGAGACCGGTGGTGATCGAGGCGTGCTTGCGGGCGTACTCGGAGAGCACCCCGAACCCCTTGATGGGGTCGGCGAGGACGCCCCGCATGCCCGAGGCCAGTTCCTTGAGCTGCGCCCCCACGTCGTTGATGGCGGTGAGGGCGATGAAGAGGCGCAGGATCTCGTTCGTGCCCTCGAAGATCCGGTTGATGCGCGAGTCGCGCATGGCGCGCTCGTACGGGAATTCGCGCATGAAGCCGTTGCCGCCGGCGACCTGCAGCGCCTCGTCGGAGGTGCGCCACAGCGCCTCGGTGGCGAAGACCTTGGAGATGGCCGCCTCCACCTGGTAGTCCTGGTACCCCTGGTCGATGAGGCCCGCGACCACGCTCACCACCGCCTCGGTGGCGTAGCAGTCCACCACCATCTCGCCCACCTTCTGCTTCACCAGGCCGAAGTCGGCGATGGGCCGGCCGAACTGCTGCCGCTCCTTCGCCTGCTTCGAGGCCATCGCGATGAGCCGCTTCATGCCGCCGATGCAGCCGCCGCCGAGGCCGGTGCGGCCCGCGTTGAGGATGCGCATGGCCGCCTTGAAGCCCTTGCCGACCTCGCCGAGGACGTGGTCGTCGGGCACCTTCACGTCGGCGAAGCTCACCGTGGTGGTGGAGCTGGCGCGGATGCCCATCTTGTCCTCGTGCGGCCCGATCGAAACGCCGGGCATGTCGCGGGTCACGACCAAGGCCGTCATGTGCGCCTTGCCCTC
>Ga0209797_10000367_pt1 | contig 22324 bp, 25 predicted proteins | sample DOMMetBare3Fresh_2_FD_187472 | JGI IMG/M metagenome (GOLD analysis project Ga0209797, IMG submission 187472) | Wetland sediment microbial communities from St. Louis River estuary, USA, under dissolved organic matter induced mercury methylation -... | ecosystem: Environmental > Aquatic >... | reverse complement strand
CACTTCTTTTGAGAACGAAGCATATCGCGGAAAAATAAAATCACTTGGTGGAAATCAAATAACTTACTATTCCACATTTGATGATAAAGCCATCAGGGGAAAGATCAAGAGCATCGGCTCGTTTAACTATACATGGTACACATCGCTTGACAGGCAAGGATACCAGGGGACATTAAAATCTGGCCTGCAATATCAATTGATCGAAGGGGTTACTTACATTGTTTGGTAAATAAGGATCAACCAGATTTCTCCATTAAACAACATTTACATAAACGGCCGGGTTCTTTCATTATTCATCATTACTTTACTGTATAAAACATAGGCTATGAAAAAACTGATCTTTATTTTCGTATTATTTGCAGTTGCAAGAATCTCTTCAGCACAGGATAAGGAAAAAATTGAGAAAGCCTGTTTGAATTATATCGAAGGTTTTTATGAAGGCGATACTGCCAAACTTATTACTGCATTAAAACCCACCCTATATAAATTTGGTTATTGGAAAAATAAGACTACCGGCAATTATGACCCCGATGGGCAGATGACATATCGTGAAGCACTCGATTATGCAAAGCATGTTTTCGCAAAAAAGAATTTTGCAAAGCCCGGTGCGACTAAAAAAGTGGAAGTGCTTGATATCATGAATACGATTGCATCAGCAAAAGTGAGTGCATGGTGGGGCGTTGATTATATCCTGCTCGCAAAGCAAGGTGACAAATGGATGATTGAACAAGTATTGTGGGAAGGACCGCCGGTGCAATAGGGGTCATTTTATTAATCTCATCCTGTATGCATTCATTGCAGTAACGCCTAATTTTTTTATCAATCGGTTATTTACGATCACACCAACAGGTGCACCAATTACTGGTATCAGTTGTGCCATTTTTGCAAGATCAATATAGTCTCTGTATTCCTGCTGGAAATTTCGCCAGTCGAATTGGTTAATATCATTTGGAAGATTGTTGCGTTTCGTTTCCCAATCCGTCATTTTGAGATAAATATTCTTTCTGTTTTCATCACTTGAAAATGCGAGTTCGAAAATATGAAGTATGTACACCCGTTCTTTATAATTATAAACATTGAATCCATATAGCGAAGCAATATCAAAAAGCAATTTTATTTTAATGCCGATGAGTATTGGGAAATCAGCGAGACCTAATAAGATGCCGCCGGCACCGGTGATACCCCCTTCAACAGCTGCTGTTTTTCTGTAAGTATCTATTTTTTTCCGAACTGCATCTTCACGTTCTTTCAAACTTACATCAGATAATGCATCTGTTGTTGTATGCTTTGCGCCAAACAAAACACCCCGTATCATTTGTTTTATCGTAACAGTTATCGCATTATGTACTTTTTCAGGTATCCAGCTGTTGATCTTTGTTTGCAATCTTTTTGAAAGACTGTTCAATAATCCCGGCCTTCGGAGCATTTTCTTTTGCCAGATTTTTAATTCATCACGAACCAACACGTCATAACCATTCATCATTAAGATTTTTACAAAGTTACCTTCCCCAATGGCTTATTCATCATTTGATTTATTTGAAAAAAATGCTGATCTTAATCAGATGAAACCAAAAACTATTAAAGAGTATATTTATTGTGCCCCTGCAGAAGTTCAGGAAAAATTATGGAAACTCCATGAATGTATTCAGGCCGCTGCGCCAGGGGCAACAGAGGGTTTGAAATGGAGTATGCCTGCATATTCATATCAAAAAATTCTTGTGACTTTTAAAGTATGGAAGAGTCATATTGGCTTTTATCCAATGCCATCAGCAATAAAAGCATTTGCTAAAGAGCTTAAGGATTATAAAACCGCAGAAGGCTCTGTTCAGTTTCCGAATGATAAACCACTGCCTTTGTCCCTGGTAAAAAAGATAGTGAGGTTCAGAGTTAAAGAAAGCAAAGAAGGAACCATCAAATGGAGGTCGTAAATAAAATTATCTGATCTTCTCAAACTAACTTATCATGAAATTATCAATTGGACAAAAAGCAACCAGGAGTATAACTCTTACAAATGACCACGTTAAAAAATTCGCAGAAATAAGCGGCGATCATAACCCTCTTCATTTTGATGAATCGTTTGCGTCAGGAACAAAATTCAAGCGACTTGTTGTGCAAGGGGGATTAACCACAGGCCTGCTTCATGCACTCGTTGCTATGGATATGCCGGGGCCGGGTACCGTTTTTTTAAGCCAAAACTGGAAGTTTACTTCTCCGGTTTTTATTAATGATACTATTACCGCAGAAGCTGAAGTTATCAGTGTTCATGAATCAAAACCAGTTACACAATTAAAAATTAAAGTAACGAGGCAGGGGGGTGAAACAGTTTTGGAAGGGGAAGCATGGTGCTATACTTTTTCTCCTTCTGAATAAGTTTATTTTAAACAATTATTTGTTTGTACTTTTCTTTTCGCTTTTTCTTTCTTTCTTATTGTGAGTTTTGTCATCGCCTTTTGTTATTTGCTCTTCATGTTCACGGCTGTCGATGTCATCTTTATTTTCAGGTATATGCTTGTTATTGCTCAACCTCGTATTGTGATTCGGGGTTTGTTGTTTAATATTTTTCATAAAAAATTTGTTTTGAAGACGAGGTCTAATGTAAGGATAAAAGCTCTCAAGAAAGCCGACTTCAAACAAATGAAATGAATATTCATGATTTATTGTTCCGACATAGACTATTCATCGATCTTAAAAACGGTAAAAAAGACTCATTTTTAATTTTAATGACGAAATGTTAGCAACATTCATGCAATGTTGATAACATTTCATAAATGTTTATACTCAGTTCACGTTTTTTAACCAACATGGATGATTTTGGCATAAATGTTTCTTAGTCTCAATAAATCTTATCAGTATGAAACATCTATTTCCCTTCCCGGTAAAATCCAATACTGTCAGTGATGGCATGATCTCAATACATAATTTTTTAAAAGCATCGTATAATGAACAAAAGGAATGGCTGGCAGAGAGTATTGCATTTCTAAAAGATTTTGCACAAATGGAAGAGGAGTTTCGTCAGGAGCTTAAAAAGAAGAATGAGTTTCTCATATGTCTTGAAGGTGAAATGCTTTCTGAAAATGAAATTCTTTCAAGGCCTATGGAAGAAAATTATTGAGATCTATTTTTTCTTTTTCTCACCGAAATTCTGAATCCACCAGTTCATACCTTCATAAACCTCGCCTTTGCAGCCAATATGTGTCCAAACAGGATTCAGCAGATTATACCGGTGACCATAACCTGGTATGCCGTCGTCGATCAATAATTGAATAACAATATCACGGGCAGTTATTGGATCTCTTGAATTGCCGGCAATATTCTCATTCCCGAAAGCCATTGATGGAGAAAACTTAGTGATCCTGTCCCACGGATGAGAGCCATCAGTGCCGGTGTGCATTAATTTCCATTCATGTTCTTTTTGATCAATGGCATGTTTTTTTGCTGCATTGTAAATGCCGCTGTCAGGTTTCAGCACAGACAATGGTTTTAATTTCTTCAGATCATTAATGAGTGTTGTCAATGCTTTTACTTCTTCAACATTTGTATAATGCCATGTAGTATCAATGGTTTTAACTTCTTTGCCATTTTTTGTATCAGTAGTAATTGTCAGGCTGTAATTTTTATAACCCTTGCCATATTTTTTTAGATTAGCTGATGCCACTTTCAGCATTGGTTGCAGGTGTTGTATGTATGATTTAGGATTACTACGCACCCGGTTTATTTCATAGATCATTTCCCTTTCAATGAAAGACATATAGGAACAATTTTTTGCTGTATTTAAAGAATCAATGACCTGGGAATTTGACTTTGCTGCAACGAAAAGTAACAGGGTGATACAGAATATCCGCATGGCGGTGGCTTTTTTTTACAACGCCGCATCAGTCAGAAAATTTTGAACCGATAAATTTTGACGAAATATTATAATTAGGCAAGACAGATCAAAAACGCCGGTTTAATGTATAGCTGAAATCCAGGTCTCCCACCAATAAATTTCCTTTTGTATCAGTAAAGATCAGCACACCTTCATCAAGTTTTAGAAGATGGATAAATTGGTTGCCGTTTTCATCAAATAACTGATAAATGATCCTTCCGTCTTTGCCGGTAATGATTTTCCAGTTTCCACGCCGGCCACCTTCAACACGGTAAGATGTTCCTAAGAGCTTATAAGTTGCAGGTTCGTTTTTTGCGGTATTTCCATAAAGAACAACTAACCATTTTAATTTATAACATTCCTTCCCTTGTTCAATGATGCCCGGTACTCCGCAAGGCGTTCTTCCTTCAAAAGCCATCGAATCTCTGATGATAGTTTGCTTTGCTGATAATTTGTTTTGGTCGTTTGGTATTGGATTTATGCTATTGATTGCATAACTCCATCCGCCATTACCTATCAGCAGGCTGTTATCATTATTTAAAATATGAAGGAGATTGGAATTTATTTCGGCAAATTTCAGTGTCTCGTTGCCGTTTTGCAGTATATAATTATTATTCTCTTTTTTTACAGTTCCACTTAATGCAACTTTTTTCCCGCCATCATAAAAGCCATTGGTGTTTGGTTTTCCAATTCCATAATTACATTCCAAAGAATACCTAAGATCAGTAAGAGTTAATTTCCACCTGATGAAATCGATCGAATCAGTAAGCGAGATGCCAAGAAATGTTCTTACTACCGGTGCTGCTGGGGTGCTTGCTGTATAATTTGTTTCTTTTGAATTTGGGCAAGAGATAAAGAAGGTAAAAGATAAAAGTGTAACGATGATCTTCATATCAGTGAGTTTGTGCAAACCTCAGAAAACTAAACTGCTTTAAAAGCAAAGCTACACCTCTGGTCTTATTTTCTTGATAAAACGCTTTTAAAACTTCACCATAGTATATCCTTTTAGCTGGTAAGTGGTGATAGCCGTAAGCCCTGAACTGGCTACTTTGGTTCCTGTTACTAATTTCTTTGTATCGGTCTTCCGTTTCAGCATTGTTTGACCGCATACATAAAACTCAACACCGGCATCCATCAACTCTTTTAATAATTGGATATTCGGATTATCGCATTTAAATTTTTCATTATAAAGCTCATTGCCAAATACACCATAGGTTGCCATCTTACGCACCACTACCACCATTTGAATATTTTCTTTTGACACACCTTCGGCTGCATGAAGATTTATCAATGTTGCCAATGCCTCCAGGTATTCATTTAAGGAATCAGGCTTTGAGCCATTTTCAGTAAGCTCAACAAGTATTTTATATTTTAATGAAGGATCAGGTTTATGATCAGCGCCTGGTATTTGAAATACCGTACCATAAGATTTTATTACCGGGTTTACTTTTGTTTGTGCTATTGCAGTGCAGAAAGCAGGCAATAAAAACAGCAACAGGCTTATCTTTTTCATGAGTTTTTTTTATTGAAAAGAAAATTATGAATACATATAAATAAAGCGATGCCGCTTATAATAATTCAATACTGAAATTATTTCAACGGTAAATTAAGCAGGGATATTAGTAGAATTTTCTGAAATACCCCGTTAAACAGTCGCTTTCCATCCTTGCGATCATGTTTTTTCATCTCATTTTTCCAAACCCATTTTTTGCATAAGGTCTTTAAAGCGGGGATCAGATTTTAATTCTTTAAGCATAGGATACCTGATGCAAAAGATCATACCAAGACAAGCAATGCCCATTCTTTGCTCATAAGTTTTATTCAAATAATGAAATGCGAGGTCATATTCCTTCATTCCGGTATATAAAAATGCATAGTCCATGTGTAACAATACACCGGGTTCTTTCTCTTCTCTTAGTTTTAATTTTTCTACAACTTCATTTGCTTTATCAGTATAACCGGCAGCTGCATAAGCATGTCCAAGACTGCTAAGTCCCTTCAATGGATTACCTACCAGGTTGTGATATTGTTCAAAATCTTTAACGGCTTTTTCATTTTCACCCATTGCCAGATAGATCATTCCTCTTCCTTCAAAGCCTCTTCTGAAATTAGGTTCCATTTCAATCAGCTTATTATATTGTGCAAGTCCTTCTTCAAATCGTCCTGCAAATGAATAGGCATCTCCAAGTGTGCTTATTAATGGTAATGAAAGAGGATCAAGTACAAGGGCTTGTTGAATTTTTTCTATCGCTTTCTCGAAATCTCCTTTTGCTATAAGGAACCATCCATGCACCTGGTTAAATAAAGAAGAATTCAATCCAAGGTCATGTGCTTTATTAAGTGATGCTTCAGCGCCTTCAAAATCCCAGTTATGATAAAACTTTATTGTTGCAAGTGATAAATGTGATTCAGCATGGTTGGGATCAAGTTCGATCGCTTTTAATGTACAATCTTTAGCTTTTGGATAAGCTTCCGTTGGAGGCATAATGCCTGATGATCCAAGAAAAGAATAGCAGTAAGAAAGGGCGCAATAGGGTAGAGCAAATCCCGGATCAAGACGAATAGCTTCTTCAAAAGTTTTTATAGCGTTAAGAATATTTTCAGGGTTTGATTTATTCCAATAGTAGCGGCCTTTAAGGTATAAATTGTAAGCATCAATATTTTCAGTATGTTGTTTTACTACATTTTCTTTTTTATCATTGATGGCAAAATTTTCTTTTAACCTGCTTACAATTTTTGTTGCTATTTCATCCTGAACTTCAAAAATATCTTCGAGCTCACGGTCATAAACTTCTGACCAGGTATGGTATCCGTCTGCTGTATTTATCAATTGCACATTGATCCTTACTTTTTTCCCTGACCTGCGAACGGTGCCTTCTAATATATTTGCCACACCGAGTTTGGTCCCAATCTCTCTCACATCTTCATTTTTTCCTTTAAATGAAAATGAGGATGTACGTGCCGTTACTTGTATGCCGTCCACATGAGTTAATGAGTTTAGGATCTCTTCTGAGATGCCATCACTGAAATATTCATTTTCAGGATCTGCACTCATATTTACAAATGGAAGCACCGCTATGCTCTTTTCGCTGCCTATTCTAATACCAATTTGTACAGATGTTGGGATAACAAGTCCCTCATTGATTACTGCATGAACTTCTACAGGCCGCTTTACATTTTTCAGATTGACTTTTCCAAGCGATGTTGTTTTTATTTCACTTTGATTTTTTACTTCATCAAAAACTTTATCAGAAATAAGCACGGCGCCAGGAACAGATATTGATTCAATACGTGAAGCAAGATTCACACAATCGCCATACAAACCTTGTTTGTCATAAACTACGTCACCTGAATGAATGCCGATCCTCAGTTTTACTTTAGGTTCTTTCTGCAATTCCTTTTGAATTTCAATGCCACATTTCACAGCATCAATTGCACTGTCGAAAATGGTTAATGTGCCATCCCCAAAAAACTGAACGATAGTACCATGATATGCGGGAATAAGATGTTCTAGTGTTTGTTGCTGGCGATTTCTTAAAACTTTTGCTTTGGCTTCATCTTCCTGCATCATAGCAGTAAAGCCTGTCATGTCGGCAAACATGATCGCCACAAGCTTCCTGATCTGTACATCAGGTTTTCCAGAATCGATCGTTGGCTTTTCCATATCTGGGTCAATGTGACCGGAACTACCGGGTAACAAAAGTAGAATAAACATTTTGTTCTGTTTGTCATTCTTTCATGAGTTGGTTAATTCTTCTCAAAAATCCTGCTTTTTATTGGAATTTGGAATATACCAGTGATCTTATTATGGGGATTTATTTTTATTGTAGATTCATGGCTTAAGAAAGCTTTCTATGCCTTCCAAAACCGATTGGCCAAAAGCTATACAACCATTTCTGGAAAAATATAAAAGCACAAAACATCCGCTCGATTATAAAAACATTTATCAACTGCTCGTGATTGTTATATTATCTGCCCGGAATTCAGATAGAAATATTAATTCACTTACGCCAAAACTATTTGAAGCTTATCCTGATATGAATGCGTTGTCAAGGTCTACAGAACAAACATTATTTCCATTTATTAGCAAAGTGACAAATTTTGGAAATAAAGCAAAGTGGTTGATAGAGATAGCTAAAACAGTCTAGGATGACAAAAATATTCCGCAAACTCACGAAAGTCTTACTGCATTAAAAGGAATCGGAAGTAAATCAGCCAATGTTATTTTGCGTGAATCGGGAAAACCTGCAGAAGGAGTGATCGTTGACCTGCATGTTGTACGTGTAGCTCCAAGACTTGGAATTGTAGTCGGTGAAGACCCCAGAAAAATTGAAAAACAGATAAAAGAGATACTTTCGCAAAAAGATTGGGATGCGGGAATGGCCATGTCATTTCTTGGTCGTGAGTTTTGCCGCCCTCAACCTAAATGCGAAAAATGTTTGATGAATAATGTATGCGCTTATTATAAAGCCAATAAATAAAAAATAGTTTAAACTTATCATATGATAAGTTGTTGTATATGTTTTATAAAATAAATTGCTCACCAAATAAACTAATATGTCACAAAAGAAAATCATAACAATATTCGGAGCCACCGGCGCACAAGGCGGCGGACTTGCCCGTGCAATTCTTAATGATAAGAATAGTGAATTTGCAGTTCGTGCTGTTACCCGTGATCCGGATTCAGAAAATGCAAGTGCACTTGCAGCCATGGGAGCTGAAATTGTTGTTGCTGATATTGATGATGCAGAAGATGTGCAAAAAGCAATGAATGGTGCTTATGGAGCTTTTTGTGTAACCTTCTTCTGGGCACATTTTTCTCCCGAGAAAGAAATGACTCATGCAAAAATTATGGCTGATGCTGCAAAAAATGCCGGACTGAAACATGTAATATGGTCAACGTTGGAAGATACCCGTCACTACATTCCACTTTCGGATAATCGTATGCCGACTTTGCAGGAAAAATATAAAGTGCCGCATTTTGATGCCAAAGGAGAATCGGATCATTACTTTATTGATGCAGGTGTACCGATCACTTTTTTACTTGCTTCTTTTTATTGGGAGAATCTTATCTATTTTGGTGCAGGGCCTAAACGAGGAGCAGACGGAGTTTTAGCAATCACTTTTCCTATGGGCAATAAAAAACTTTCAGGTATTGCATCTGCAGATATTGGAAAATGTGCTTACGGTATCTTTAAAAAGGGTACTGCTCTTGTTGGAAAAAGAATTGGTGTAGCGGGTGATGAACCTACTTGCAGTGAGATGGCAGCATCATTAACAAAAGCCTTAGGTGAAGAAGTAAAATATAATGCTGTTCCGCCGGATATGTACAGGAGTTTTGGTTTTCCCGGAGCTGATGAACTTGGAAATATGTTCCAGTTTTATAGTGAATTTGAAGAAGTGTGTACTTCTACACGCCACGTACCAACTTCAAATGAATTAAATCCTGAATTGCAGAATTTCGATACCTGGCTTAAAGAAAATGCAAAGAAGATACCATTGAGTTGATTCAATCATGTTTAAAATAATAGAAGCCTCAATAAGTCTATTGAGGCTTTTTATTTTAAAACAGTCAGTAATTTTTTACATGCGGCAATTTGTAAAGATTAAGTTGAATGATCACTTTATTTGTAATAGAACAAATGATGCAGGTATTTGATTAGTTATTGATAAAAATGAATTTTTGCCAGAGTCAATCCAGATATAGTGGCTGGGTTTCATCAAGCGAAGTTCTGATATGTCATAAGTTTTAAAATCAACGGTTACATTAGAAAGACTAATTAAAAGATAACCCTTTGCAACAGGTGGTAGTTCCAGTACTTGTTTTGGGTTTAATTTGACTTTATAGCCATTCACTTCCTTTTCATTAAAAAGCAAGGTCAACAAATCGTTTTTTAATATTGTTGTTTGATTGATGATTTGATTTTTACCGGTCAATTCTATATCCATTACATGAAACCAGCTTGTGTCTTCATTCCATACACGATGGGTACGTGGTGTATTAATGGTGTCGTAGGTCACTTCACCTGTAATGTTTACGCCTTTTTGGGGTTGTTTGCCTATAAGCTGCGAGCCAACATTTGTATTTGTAAACATTATAAATACAGAAGCTGTGTTGTGCAAATGATATAACGTAGTGTCTCCCGGTCCCAGATGAACATCCAGAATACGGATAAATTCATTTTCAAAAACATTATGATGCCTCGGTTCATCCCGTACATGCACTTGTGCAGGGGAAAATAGTGAAAAGCTAATGGCGTTTAAAAGCAAAAAATATTTCAGCATAACAAGAGTTGGTTTTTGTAAAAGAAAAATAAATATATGGGACTTTACTTTAATAAATTTGGATAAAAATTATTTAAGTATGATACCGGTAAAAGGATATGCTGCAACAGACCCAACTTCTCAGTTGGCTCCATTTAGTTTTGAAAGAAGAGATTTGAGGGAACATGATGTGTTGGTTGATATTTTATTTTCCGGAGTTTGCCACTCTGATCTGCACCAGGTAAGGGATGAGTGGGGTGGCTCTATTTACCCAATGGTGCCCGGGCATGAAATTGTTGGTAAAGTAATAAAAGTTGGTGATCGTGTAAAAAAATTTAAAGTTGGCGATACGGCAGGTGTTGGCGTAATGGTGGATAGTTGCAGGCAATGCAAACCATGCGTCAGTTTTATGGAGCAATATTGTGCCGAAGGAATGACAGGCACTTATAATAATTATGAAAGGGATAAAATAACTCTTGCACAAGGCGGTTACAGCACACAAATTGTTTGTGATGAAAGATGGGTATATGAGGTCTCTGATAAATTAGATCTTGCCGGCGTAGCACCATTATTATGTGCAGGTATTACAACATATTCTCCATTAAAATTTGCGAATGTAAAGCATGGTGACCGTGTAGCAGTGGCTGGTCTTGGTGGACTTGGACACATGGCTGTAAAATTTGCAGTAGCAATGGGAGCTGAAGTTACTATGCTAAGTACATCTCCATCAAAAGCAGCAGATGCAAAAAATCTCGGCGCACATCATTTTGTATTAAGCACCGATGAAGCAGCCATGAAAAAACATCACAGTCATTTTGATGTGATTGTTGATACTGTCAGCGCAGATCATGATTATGAAATTTATCTGAAGCTGCTTGATCTTCATGGTAAATTACTCGTAGTTGGTTTGCCCAAAGAAGAGCCCCATGTGAATCCGTTTGAGCTAATCAAGAATCGTCGCAGTATTATTGGCTCCATGATCGGCGGCACAGTTGAAACACAGGCAATGCTTAATTTTTGTGCTGAGAAAAATATTGTTGCAGATGTGGAAGTGATCCCGATGCAAAAAATAAATGAAGCTTACGAAAGGTTATTGAAAGGCGATGTGAAGTACAGGTTTGTAATTGATATGGCAAGCTTGAAATAATGCACTTGCATCTTAGCGGAGACATTTAAATGATTTGAAGAAAAGCCCGGAGATGACTCCGGACTTCTGAATTGCTGTTGATTTAGAATCTTCTGTTTTAAGAAGATGAGTATTAAGCATGACAATGATCAGCCTAATGCTAACGGACCCCAGGTACCAACCACTACTGGTGATTGGGCAGTAACTGTATCAAACACCAACGGCGTCAATGTTACTTCTGCCGCCCATTCATCATCACGAACAACAGGGCTCACTTCCTGTAAATTTCCGTTTACGATTCGGAAATCAGCGTCTTCATCTAACGAACTCCTGTTAAAAGAATTCGAAATTGTTGTTTGCACCTGGCTGGCTACTGATCTTATATTTCTTCTTCCAACAAAACGATTAGCGGGTAAATCAAAGGCTTCAGTAGCGCCTCTCTGTGATTTCAGATTTACCTCTGCCCTGTAAACTACATGGGCAAACATTTCTGTTGCATTGAAATTTGTCGTGAAAGTGACACTGACTGTACGTGGGCTTTGCGGGTCATTAGCATTGACCGGCTGTATGTTCAGTTGCAGGTTTGAAATACTTGGCATAAATTTTTTTTTAAATGAATGAATAATGATTAAATGCAAAAAACAAAATAATTCCCTTTTACCGGTAAAAACTAAAGCATAAAAAAATCTGAAGAAGTTACAAGACTTTGCATGCATTCAAAGCCTTTTTAAACCACAAAAGGTTTCTAAACACTTTAATGAGGAAATATTCGCTTCTGTGTTCCAAAAATAAAGACCGGGCATAAGGTGTATCATGTGAAAAACACCTTTTTAACAAGGGTAATTTAACCTATTGGTATTTGGATAAAGAAGGCTCAATAAAAAGTTTCGCAGCAGTCACTGATTTGTTTTCTTAGTACACAACCACATCAGCGCATCAACGATCATTTTATCCTGTATATCATTTCCAAACTGGAATGATAATTCTTTGTTGGTTTTATTATCGTAGTCGATATCGTTGTGTCCCATGTTTACATAAAGCATCTTGTAATTCTCATTTGTCCAAACGACAGGATAGTAACCGCTGTGCCATATTTCAGATTGTTTGGGCCCGTTGCCCAAAGGAAAACTTGTTGAGTCGATCGACAAAAGAATTTTAATATCAGGGTTAAGGCGAATATCTTTTTCCCATCGGTACCATTCATTTGGCGATGACCTGAAAGTGGTTGGTAAATTTTTTGTGACAGGGTGGGTGCTGTCTTCCACACGAAGAATGGCAGAAGTAGGATGCCAGGTATTGCTTTTATATTGGCCTGCACCGATAAATGTATTGTGGTACCAATCCCAGTTCTGGGGGAAATCAGAATTGTTCAATGCAAAACCTGCGAAATGAAAACCGATAAATCCTCCGCCATTATCCATGTATTTTTTAAATGCATCCCGCTGAGAAGTTTTTTCAGGTCTTGTATCTAAAAAAATTACAACCTGGTATTGTGAAAGAAACTCTTCATTCAGATTGCCCCAGTTATTAGTGGAGTCGTATGAAAAATTATACAGCTTACCCATTTGAAGAAACCATTTATTTGCCTCATGAACAAAACTGATATGCGCCAGGTCGCTTTTAGCTGTGTAAAAAGCAATGGCTTTAAATAACGGCGGTTTTGTTTGTGCCTGTAAGTTTATAAAAAAGCAAATGCAAATGAAGCTGAATAAAAATTTACCAAGATATTTTTTTACAGTTCTCATCTTCGGTTTTCAAAAATAAATTTATCGTATCAGCACACAAGTCCCTTTTTGTTTATAAATTCTATTGTCAATGCCAATTCCTTCGGCCATCCATACTACAACCTGTGTTGATTGCAGTTTGCCTTTTATTTTGCCATCCCATCCGGGAAAATCACCGCTATCAGAGTTTATGCTATAGACTAATTGTCCCCAGCGGTTGTAAACCCTGAAATATCTGAACTCCTTAATTCCGACAGGTATTGGTTTTAAATAATCATTGAGCCCATCCTGATTTGGTGTAAAGCCGGTAGGCACATAAATCTTTACTTCTTTAAAAACTTTTACCAGTTGCGTATCTACCGTTATGCATCCTCCTGCTGTTTCAATGGCAATGGTATATTCCTTATCTGTAGTTCCGGTAAAAGTCGGCACCCAGCTGGAAGTTGAACTTAAGAATGAAGGAGGACTCCATTCTACATCAACACCAAAGGTTCTTGCATTTAGTTGTTGAGGATAGTTTGTAATAGCATAAGCAGTTGGATACCTTATGCCCGGTTTCGGTGTTTCTATAAGCACGGTCTTCTCTTCTGTTAACGCAGTGCAACCTTTATCATTTGTGAGTAGTGCACGGTATTTCCCCGATTGATTTGCTCTATAACGAATCCCGGTTTGCCCGTTTATTGGAAAATTATCTTTCAGCCATTGAATGCTGTTTGTCGGTTGTACAAATAATACAGCGCTGTCGTTATTGGTTATGCAATAAGCGAGTTTACCAATAACACCAATCGTAGTGTCAATAACTGATGAATTGACAAATACTGTGTCTCTGGTAGCACAGCCTCCGCCTGCACTGCTTGTTGTAAGTATATATGTTGTTGGTATTGTTGGCCCAGCCCGCGGATTAGCAATAAAAGGATCGGTTAACCCCGCCTGGGGAGACCAACTATAAATTAACCCCGGTTTCGGGATGGCCCCGATCGGGACAAGATCTCCATTGCATGAAAGAGTGTCTCTGCCTGCATTTGCTACAACGGTTAATGTATCTATCAAATGAGCATATAAAGTATCAAGACAGCCATAGCCATTATAAGGAACAATTTCAACTGCGATAATTGTACCTACAGGAGGAGGAGGATTGAAAAGAATTGTTTGTGAATTCCCCAATGTCTGCGAAAAGTTGCTATTGAACCATGTGTAATTTTGATAGCCGAAAGGTGCAGTCACGTTTACAAAAGCATCATCAGGACAATAGGTGGCGCCAACAAACTCGCTGCTGCATTCTGAATTAACGTCGATATAGGCGTATCCAAAATGCCGGGTAAATGTGCAGTCAGCTGTTTTGAAAAAAAGACGGATCGTTTTACCTGCTTTGTTATCAAGATTAATGCTTACTGCAGACCAATCTTTACACCATACTTCTGTAGTGTCTTGAGCAAATGGCGAAACAAAGAAACCGGGTAGTATGCTGCCAAATGGAATAAAAGTGAATGATGAGCACATAAGAAGCTCGTTATCGGTTACATTCATCACTTCTATTTCCAATCTCGGTTGTTGAAATATTTCATGACCGGGATCCTGGAATACTACTGCATAGTGATAAATAAGAGAATAAACATCACGACCGGCAGGAATGGTAAATTCATACGACATACCCTCTGCCTGGCCGCCTCCTGTATTATTTCCAAGTTTTACAGAATAACCACTTCCATTTGGACAAGTAACCGGAAAACCACCAAAAAAATCTAATTCACCGGTTCCGCTTGTGTACATAGTATGCTGATTCGGGACCGGACCTCCGGCATTTGAAAGGAAAATAGTATTGGTACCACCGGCAGCCGAAACATTCCCGGTATAGCAGGACCAATTATTAAAAGTTCCGGTCTCAAAGTCAATATTAGGAGGACATAGCTGCGAAAAAGATTGATTGGAAAGAAAACACGAGAAAATTACCGGGAGTAAAATATGTGCAAAGGAACACTTTGGGAAGTTTCTCCTTAAACCATTTTCTTTGGGTATTAGCACATTCTAAAATTGAATACTAAAGATAAAGCTTACTTAAGATAAAACGGCAGACTTTTCCTTCGGGTTGCCCGCTAAAAAGCCATTCTATGACTGGTTGTAATGAAATGAGTTTAAATGCACACTCATCCTTTTTCTTCAACTTAGTCCCGTTCTTCAAACCAATTCTCATTAGTTTTGTAATAATTAAAAACTGATTTTATGAGATGCGTATTCCTGGGTTTTATGAGTTTGTTATTTGTAAGCAGTGTACTTGGTCAAAAAACTGATCTAAGAGTAGCGACACCAGACCCGAATAAAAAAATTCAAGTAGTAGAAACTGCCTGCGGCCAGTGCCAGTTCAAACTAATCGGTAAAGGCTGCGATCTGGCAGTAAGAATGGATGGCAAAGCTTTTTTTGTTGATGGCACAGACATAGATTCTCACGGCGATGCACATGCAAAAGATGGTTTTTGCAATGCAGTTAGAAAAGCCGAAGTGCAAGGCGAGCTGATGAATAACCGCTTTAAGGTTACTTATTTTAAACTGCTAAAAGAAGAGGTAAAAAAAGATCCCGATACCAAACAACAAAATTAGCATATCATTATATTCCCGAAATCCCTTTCGTTGGCGGTAAATAAAATTTTGATTGGGAAAGTTATCCCGATAATACAATTCTTCTCCCTGATAAAAACCCCTTTTCATTAACTTCGCAGCCCAACAATCAACCTATGGCTGAACATTCTCATCAATTAGCTGCAATTCTTTTTGCAGACATAGTGAATTATACCGCTATGATGCAGGAGGATGAAAATGTAGCTTTGGAAAAAATCACCCGTTTCAGGCATGTAATTGATATTATCGTCGAAGAGCTTGAAGGGAAAATAATTCAGTATTACGGAGATGGTTGCCTCCTTCTTTTTAACAGCGCAACTGATGCAGTAGAGTTTGCCAAACTTTTACAAACGGATTTTAATGAAGAACCCAGGGTGCCTGTACGCATCGGTATTCACATGGGCGATGTGCTGCTCAGGGATGGTAATGTTTTTGGTGATGTGGTAAATATCGCTTCACGTATCCAGGCATTGGCTCCTGAAGGCGGGATCTATGTTTCTGAAATGGTTTACAGGAATATTGCCAATAAGAAGGGAATGGATTCTGTTTTTATAAAAGAAGAATTTTTGAAGAACGTAAAACAGCCTGTCAGGATCTATGAAGTGCTTACAGAATACAGTAAAACAATTTACCACACCGGGCCAAACGATGAGCAGGTGGCAATTGATGAGAACAGCATTGCTGTTTTACCATTTGTAAACATGAGCAGTGATAAAGAGCAGGAGTATTTCAGCGATGGACTTACAGAAGACATCATCACACAGCTTTCAAAAATAAAATCATTTAAAGTCATTTCCCGTACATCGGTGATGCAGTATAAGAAAACACCAAAATCCATAAGGGAAATTGGAAAAGAACTTGGCGTAGCTACAATTGTGGAAGGAAGTGTGCAGAGATCACCTACACAAATTCGCATTACAGCACAGCTTATAAATGCCGTTACTGATGAACACCTTTGGTCAGAATCTTATGACCGCCCTGTTGATGATATTTTTACAATTCAAAGAGAAGTTGCATTGGCAATAGCTTCGGTTCTTAATACAACACTTACAAGAAAAGAATCACAACAACTGGATTATGTGCCGACAGTGAATTTGCAGGCTTACGATTTTTATATGCGTGGAAAGTTCCTTATTGAAAAAAGAAACAAGACCGATCTGTTGGTGGCAAGAGAGCTTTTTCAGCAAGCAGTGGCGAAAGACAGAACATTTGCAGATGCATATTCAGGGCTTGCCACTACATATTTACTTTCTTCTTTTCGCGGATATGAGGACCCGACAAGAATGCTTTGGCTTGCTAAAAAAAATATTGACACTGCACTTGGTCTTGATCCCTCTTCCGGCGAAATACAGGCAACGCTTGGTTACTGGTATCACCAGACATTTGACTGGCATGCTGCGGAGATCACCTACCGCCGGGCAATTGATCTGAATGCCAACCAGACCAACGTGTACCTATGGCTTGGAATTCTACTTGAAGCAAAAGAGGAAAAGGAAGAGGCATTGAAAATTTACAGCAGGGGCACTGAGTTAAATCCTATGTGGGATTATCTGGTGCAGAACAGGATAAGGGCACTTGTAAATAATAACCAAACAGATGAAGCCATTGCTTTGCAAAAAGGATTGCTTGAAAAAGCCAGTGTCGATCCTTCCCTGCAAAAAATGTATTACGAAGATCTTTCCCGACTGTATTGGTCTTTGAACGATAAAAAAGAAGCAATTGCCGCCGCTGAAAAATCAGGAAACAAAGGATTATTAAAATTTTATAATGATGGCAGCATTGCAATAATGGAAAAGGAAGTGGACAAATATTACAATGATCTGAAAGAAAAGAGTGAGTACGTTTCTCAGGTATGGATGGGAATTGATTATGCCCGTGCCGGTGCAAGAGATAAAGCGCTGGATTGTTTTAATAATGCAATTGCACTGAAGGAAACAGCTATTACTTTTTTATTACTCAGGCATTTCGATTTTTTGAATATAAAATACCTGGCCATGGCTTTAATTACAAGAAAGATCAGGCAAACAATAAATTTCTAAGAAGTGTTTATTCGTAGCTGATCTGTCTTTCTTTTATTTCAACCATTTTGCCAGCTACCAATTTATTCTGCCGGGTCCAATTACCTTTCCTGTCAAATTCATAAGTAAAAGTAAAGTCCGATTTGAGTTCACTCGTTCCTTTATATTCAGTTTGTTGGATCAAGTTATTTTTATCATCATATTTAGAAACGATTTTCCCTAAAACAGAGTTGTCAGGTCCTAGACGAGCCCATTCTGTTCTGTTACCGTTTGCATCATAGGTAGAAACATGTTTTAAAAAAAAAGTACCATTCTCCAGGTAACCAGTTTTTTCAATTTCCTGTCCTTTTTCGTTATATCTGTAGAAATATTTATAATTAAATAAATTTGTTGTTTGAGTCGGTCTTACATCGTGCTGTTCTATTCTATTTCCTTTTGCATCGGTTTTAATTGTTGAAGTAACTTCAACGGTGCCATTTCCCATTATCATTTCCTCACTTACTATATTGCCGTTTGCATCATAAGCTGATTTTAAATTGGAAACCAATTTACCATCCGGGGAATAGTTTGCAAGTTCTGTTCTGTTTCCTTTTGCATCGAATTTAAATACGTTTTTGGAAGAAAGTTTCTTTCCACCTTCTGCGGAATAAAGTGATTCAGACAAAACTTTTACTTTGCCTTTTAGCCCCTTAACCGCTGCATCAGGAATTTTTTCTTTTGCAAGTGACGGTAAAGTTGTGGCGGTAGTAGGCGCAGGTGCGGTGCTTTGTATTGCAGTGTTAGTTCCTTGTTCTTTATCTCCTCCATTATCAGAACAAGATATACATGCAAGGGAAACAGAAAACAGGGTAACGTAAAGCCAGGAACATTTCATAATTGTAAATTTTCAGAATGCCAACATAGTTGATTTACCCAATATATCCAATAGGTAATACTCCGAAGGCATTAATATTCTTTAAGAAAGCGGCCTGTTCTGACGAATTGTTGCTTAAATGATTCAGGATCCTTCTCAAAATACCTTAGCCGGCAACTATCCGGTTTTTAAAACCTGAAAATTGCCGGGTGAAACAATTAGTGCAGATAAATTTTAGATTACAATTACGCTATTGCTGCCGCCAAATTCATTCGGCACTTCTTTGTCTGCCTCGGGATCATTTAACCACAAAGCTTCATTCACCCGATATTTAAATTCGTGTGTAGAATCTTTAGGAAGATTTACATCAGCGCTGAAAGAGCCATCTTTCTTTTTGCTCATGATGATCGAATTTTTCCAATCACTATTAAGGCCAACTATTTCAATAGTCTCAGCTGCGTCAACGGCAAATGAAAATTTTACTTTGCAATACTCTTTTGTTTTGTAATAGGTTTTTTGTACCATTTTCTTTCTTTTAAGTTTTTAAATGAGTCTTAAACTACCGTTCATTAGCAAGGCACTTCGTTGAAAACGGATCAAAACGGGCTTTTCGTTATCCTTAATACCGCGAAGTTAATTAAGTAACCTTTCGGCATTCATCAAATTTATTCAGACTTATTTATTTGTGGATTACTTGTGAAGATGAAATATATTTTTTCTTCTGTCATTTATTTTCAATTTTTATAAAATGAAAATCCGTGTTGCTGAAACAAGTGATATTCCTCAAATACAAGTGGTAAGAAATCTTGTTAAAGAAAATCGTCTATCAGATCCGGCTTTGGTTCCTGATAGTGATGTAGAAGATTATATAAACCGACGGGGAAGTGGATGGGTGTGTGAGATCAATGATGAGATCGTTGGATTTGCCATTGCTGATCTTGTTGAAAATAACATTTGGGCATTATTTGTTCATCCGGATTTTGAAAGATTGGGAATTGGGAAAAAATTGCATGATGAAATGATGAACTGGTATTTTTCACAAACCGATAAAACTGTTTGGTTGGGAACGTCCCCAAAAACAAGGGCAGAACTATTTTATCGTAAAGCCGGATGGAAGGAAACCGGTTTGCATGGAAAAGGCGAAATAAAATTTGAAATGACAAAAGACGAATGGATGTCTTTACAATAAATTAATTTAACAGTATGCCCCAGTTAAATTTTACTCCATTTCCTGAATTAACAACCGACAGGCTTTTATTAAGAAAGCTCAGAAAGACTGATGCGAACGAAATGTTTTTTTTGCGTTCAAATGAAGATGTATTGCGTTATTTGGGAAAAGAGCCAACAGTAACAATAAAAGAGGCAGAAGAATTTATCGATAAGATCAATAAAAGCGTTGAGGAAAATGAGTCAATACTTTGGGGTATTGCAATGCAGAATGACCCTTCAATTATTATCGGTACTATTTGTTTGTGGAATTTTAAAAAAGAACATTACCGGGCCGAAATTGGGTATATACTTAATCCCGGCTTCTGGCGAAAAGGAATTATGAAAGAAGCGATCAATTCTGTTTGTGATTACGGGTTTAATGTATTGGTTTTGCATAGCATCGAAGCTTTATTAAGCCCGGAAAATATTGCGTCTTCATCTTTACTTGAAAGCGCTGGGTTTGTAAAAGAAGCCCACTTAAAAGAAAGTTTTTACTTCAAAGAAAAATTTGGAGACACCGCTATTTATTCAAGGTTGAAATAAAGTAGAAATACTATCTCGCTAAAAACTGGTTTAGTGTATAATTATAAATAGTACATTTAAGAAAATGTTTTTATGACGACTATTAAACAAAATCTTTTTTGCGCTGCTCTTTTCTTAGTTATAACCAGCGGGTGTAAAAAAAATGTTGAGACAAAGGATGGAGTAAGTGAAGAAATTGCAACAGCAAGGCCAACACCGCCTGCACCACCTGTTCATGGTGTTTGTGATTATGATATAAATGAAAGTGCAATTACTTCTGCAGGCTGGACAAAAACTTTTGAGGATAATTTTTCTAATGATCTGAGTAGCTGGAATACCTGGTATGGAGGAGCATTTAATAATGAGTTACAATTATACCAGGCATCCAATCTTTCTTTATCAAATAGCAATCTTGTTATCAGTGCAAGACAAGAAACAGCTACAGGCCCCACGACACCTTTTGATGCAACCCCAAAAACATTTAATTACACTTCGGGTCGTATTGAATCAAAAACAAATTTTTCTGCATCAGCTTCTTCACCAAGTGTGAGGATGATGGCAAGAATAAAATTACCATCTGGCTATGGCATGTGGCCGGCATTCTGGAGTTATGGTGATCCATGGCCAACGCAAGGTGAGATCGATATTTTAGAAGCAAGAGGTCAGGAAGACTTTAAATACCAAACAAATTATTTTTATGGCAGGACGGCTAACCGTAATCTTGTTCGCGGCGCTGAAGGTTTTGTTACTACTGATGTAAGTCTTCAAAGTTGCTATCATGTTTATGAGATGATCTGGAGTCAAAACGATCTGAAATTTTATTTTGATGGTGTATTGGTAAAAACAAATTCAGGAAGCTATGTGCCGAATCTTTTTGGTAAAACCGAAAGAATAACATTGAATCTTGCAGTTGGCGGGCTTTTCTTTTCAAATTTAAATCCTTCATTGATACAGACAGGAACGATGTATGTTGATTGGGTAAAGGTGTTTACAACCGGCAATTAATTTTACAGTTTAAATTGCAATAACTGTATAGTTATATTTGCAGTAATGATCTCATCTCTCAACGATTTCCAAAATCCTTTTTTTATCGGCGTCGCCGGCACCGGTATGAGTGCTTTGGCTCAATATCTCCAGGGTATTGGTAAAAATGTTTCCGGCAGCGATCGTTATTTTAAAAAAGGCGAATTCAACGACACAAAAAATAAACTGGATGAAGAAGGGGTCAAATGTTTTTTGCAGGATGGATCAGGCATTACTGATAAAACTGATCTTGTAGTTGTAAGCACTGCGATAGAAGATACAGTGTTTGAAGTACAGAAAGCGAAACAGTTAAATATTCCGATCATCAAACGCAGTGAGTTGCTTGCACTGATAGCTGAAAGTAAAAAAACAATTGCAGTCGGCGGAACTTCCGGAAAAAGCACAACATGTGCAATGTTGTTTGATATTATGGAATATGCCGGACTTGATCCAAGCATTATAAGTGGCGCTGGTCTTACAAGTATCATTGAAGAAGGGAAAATTGGTAATGCGAAAGTTGGTAAAGGAGAATGGTTGGTTATCGAGGCTGATGAAAGCGATGGGTCGATCGTTCAATACAAACCCGAAATTGGTTTATTGCTGAATATTGATAAAGACCACAAAGAAATCGATGCCTTGATGGAAATATTCACAACTTTTAAAAATAACAGTAAAAAATTTGTGGTGAACCGATCTCATTCATTGGCTGCGAAATTGTCGCAGGATATAAAGAATGATCTTTCTGTTGATGAAGGGTGCCCGGCAAAATGTATTGGGAAAGATTTTAAGCAGGAAGGATTAAATATTCATTTCGTAATCGATATTTCACCTTTCACCATAAATGCATTAGGTAAGCACAATATGGAAAATGCTGTTGCCGCTGTTTCAGTAGCAAATCAAATTGGGATTAGTTTAGAAATGTGTGCAGCTGCATTAAAAAATTATAAAGGCATTTATCGTCGTAGCCAGGTTTATGGAAATAAGCATGGCGTTTGGATGATAGATGATTATGCTCATAATCCGGTAAAATGTGCAGCAAGTATTATGGCTTGCCAGCCTGTTGCTAAGAAAGTGATAGCATGGTTTCAGCCACATGGTTATGCACCG
>Ga0209797_10000366_pt1 | contig 22348 bp, 20 predicted proteins | sample DOMMetBare3Fresh_2_FD_187472 | JGI IMG/M metagenome (GOLD analysis project Ga0209797, IMG submission 187472) | Wetland sediment microbial communities from St. Louis River estuary, USA, under dissolved organic matter induced mercury methylation -... | ecosystem: Environmental > Aquatic >... | reverse complement strand
CAACGCCAGGCAGACATGCCGTGCCGTGACCGCGGCGTCACGTACCAGGCCGTCGGCAATCTGGATTTTGCAGGGCCGACTCTTGAGAAACGACAGCTAGAACACGGTCTCCAGCGAACCCAGCTGGGTCGGCGAGGGGTCGCGCTCGTCGTCCGGCAGGACCTGACTGGGCCAGCCGAAGAATGCGATCACCTCGTCACGCCGCGCCAGCGTGTCGGCCATGCCCAGAGCGATCAGCTCGCGCGTGAAGGCCGCCTCGAAGAGCAGGTAGCTTGCCAGCGCCGCGCCGCCCTGCCCCGGCTTGCGGCCCTTCGCGGCCAACGACGGATGGCCGTTCGCACCGACACCCATGCCGCGCAGCAGCGCGCGCACCGACGCGGGCAGCGAGTCGACATGGCGCGCCGCGATGTCGTCGATGCGCTGGGTCGGCGCGATCACCAGCACCTCGAGCGGGCGCAGCGGCGAGCGAGCGCGCGCGGCCGGGTCGAGCAGTTCGAGCGTGCGGTTGATGCGCAGCGAGCGCTCGATGTCCACCGCCAGCGAGTCCAGGAAGATGTTGGACAGCGCGTGCCCCGCGACCTGCGCCAGGCTCGGATAGGGGCCGCCGCTGCGGCGTTCGCCGGGCGGCTCGTGCAGCCGGCCTGCGCCGATCACGAAGATGCGCTCGGCGCCCAGGTGCACCGCTGGCGAGATCGGCGCCGACTGCCGCATCGAGCCATCGCCGAACCACTCGGGCTGGCCGTCGATCGGCAACGACACCGCAGGGAACACGAAGGGGATCGCCGAGGAGGCCATCAGGTGCTCCAGGCCGATCGCCGCCGGCACTGCCAGCCGTTGCGAGCGCAACCAAGGCTCGAAGGGCTGCGCGGTCTGGCAGAAGGTGACGTGGTTGCCGCTCGAATAGCTCGACGCCGTCACCGCCAACGCGCGCAGGTGACCCGCGCCCAACAGCGCCGGCAATCGGTCCACCGCGACGACCTGGTTGAGCAACTCGCCCAGCGGCTCGTTGTCGAGCAGCGAGCGCGGGCTGGCACGGCGCCAGCGCGCGAGCGCCCAGCCCAGCGTCAGCATCGTGAGCCAGCGCGCGCCGGTGCGCACGACGCCGAATGCATCGGCGCGGTACACGCGATCGGCCGAGAAGTGGCGCCAGACGTTGACGATGCCGGCGACCGCATGGTCGAAGCGGTCGGCCTGGCAGGCCAGCGCAGCGGCGTTGATCGCGCCGGCCGATGTGCCGCAGATGATGCCGAACGGATTGCTTCGGGGTGCCCCCACCTCGCGCCGGACCCGCGCCAGCGCGCGCAGCACGCCCACCTGGTAGGCCGCGCGCGCGCCGCCGCCCATCAGCACCAGGCCGGTGCAGCGGGGGTCGCGTGGGGTGGTCGGGTTGATCATCGTCTGTCGGTCGCGTCGGCGGGATCGGGGCCCTTCGTAGAATTTCGACGTGTCGCTGCCTGTCTTGAATCTGAGCGCCTACCGTTTCGTCGAGCTGCGCGACCTGCCGGCGCTGCGGCAACGCCTGTTCGACAGCGCCGCCGCCGCCGGGCTCAAGGGCACGGTGCTGCTGGCCGAAGAGGGGATCAACCTGTTCGTGGCCGGCGCTGCGGCTTCGGCGCGCGACTGGTTCGATGGTGAATTGCGCACGGACCCCCGCTTTGCCCCCTTGCAGGCCAGGCAGAGTTTCAGCGACGCGGTGCCGCTTCGACACCTGCGAGTGAAGATCAAGCGCGAAATCATCCGCATGAACCTGCCGCAGGTGCGTCCCGCCGCCAGGCGGGCGCCTGCGGTCGACGCCGCCACGCTCGCGCGCTGGCTCGATGCCGGACATGACGACGCCGGCCGCGCCGTGCTGATGCTCGATGCGCGCAACGCCTTCGAGGTCGATGAGGGTGCCTTCGAAGGCGCGCTCGATTGGCGCCTGGCGCGGTTCTCCGAGTTCCCCCGTGCGGCCGCGGCACACCGCGAGGCGCTGGCCGGCCGCACCGTCGTCACCTACTGCACCGGCGGCATCCGCTGCGAGAAGGCCGCGCTCGCGCTGCGCGATGCGGGCGTGCGGCATGTCTGGCAGCTCGATGGCGGCATCCTGCGCTACCTCGAGCAGGTGCCGGGGGCGCGGCACTGGCGCGGACGATGTTTCGTGTTCGATGAACGCGGATCGATCGATGCGACGCTCGAAAGCGGCCGGCCATGAGCGAACGGTTGCTCAAGCTGTTCGGACTGCTGCTGATGGCCAGCGCGATCGCGATCGCGCTGTCGCGCGCGCCGGATCGGCCGCCGGAATCGCTGGTCGCGCGCTGGGCACCGCCGCCGTCGGACTTCATCGACGTCAAGGGCCAGATCGTGCACGTACGCGACGAGGGTCCGCGCGGCGACCCGGTGCCCGTGCTCCTGCTGCACGGCACCGCGGCCAGCCTGCACACCTGGGATGGCTGGGCCGCCGCGCTCAAGGCGCGGCGGCGCGTGGTCCGCCTGGACCTGCCCGGCTTCGGCCTGACCGGGCCCTTTGGCGGCAGTTACACGCGCGACGACTACCGCGGCGACACCTACGCCCGGTTCGTGCTCGACGTGCTCGACGCGCTGCACGTGTCGCGCGCCGTCGTCGGCGGCAACTCGCTGGGCGGCGAGATCGCCTGGCGCATGGCCACGCTCGCCCCGCAGCGTGTCGACCGCCTGATCCTGGTCGATGCCTCGGGCTACGCCTTCGACCCCGAAAGCGTGCCGCTGGGCTTTCACATCGCGCGCGTGCCGGTGCTCAACCGGATCGGCGAGCACCTGCTGCCGCGCGCGCTGGTCGCCGCAAGCGTGCACAGCGTCTACGGCGATCCGGCGCGCGTCTCCGAGGCCCTGGTCGACCGCTACTTCGAGCTGACGCTGCGCGAAGGCAACCGGCGCGCGCTCGGCCTGCGCATGCAGCAGCTCGAGCCCGGCGTCGACGCCGCGCGCATCAAGACCATCGGACAGGCCACGCTCGTGCTGTGGGGCGAGCGCGACCGCTTGATTCCTCCGGCTTTCGCCCGCCGCTTCGCCAGCGACATCCGCGGTGCGAAGCTGGTCACCTTCGCCGACCTCGGCCATGTGCCGCAGGAGGAAGATCCGCAACGCACCGTGCAGCCGGTGCTGGAATTCCTGGAAGTCACGCGATGAGCGCAAACCACATCTACGGCGCCGAGGTGAGCTGGCAACGCGGTGCGGCCGAACGCTTCACCGACAACCGCTACAGCCGCAGGCACCTGTGGCGTTTCGATGGTGGCGTCGAGGTCGCCGGCTCGTCCTCGCCCCTGTCCGTGCCGCTGCCCTACTCGGATCCGGCCGCGGTCGATCCCGAAGAGGCCTTCGTCGCCTCGATCGCCGCCTGCCACATGCTGTGGTTCCTGGCGCTCGCCGCCAAGGCGGGATTCGTGGTGGCGAGCTACCGAGACGCCGCCAGCGGCGTGATGACGAACAACGCGCAGGGCAAGCTGTGGGTCTCGGCCGTGACGCTGCGCCCCGAGACGGCCTTCGACGGCGAACGCCGTCCGAGCCGCGACGAGCTCCTGGCGCTGCATCACCGCGCGCACGAGGAGTGCTTCATCGCCAACTCGGTGAAGACCGAGGTGCGCTGCGAGCCCGCCTGAACCGGTTCAGGCGACGATGCGCCCCGCGTCGATGCGGAGCTGGCGCTCGCAGCGCACCGAGATCTCGCGGTCGTGCGTCACGAGCACGAGCGTGGTGCCGGCCTCGCGGTTCATGTCGAACATCAGCTGCATCACCTTCTCGCCGGTGGCGTGATCCAGGCTGCCGGTGGGCTCGTCGGCGAGCAGCACCTTGGGATCGACGACGAAGGCCCGCGCGAGGGCCACGCGCTGCTGCTCGCCGCCCGACAGGACCTTCGGGTAGTGCGACAGCCGTTCACCCAGGCCGACACGGCCGAGCATGTCGCGCGCCATCGCACGCGCGTCGCGGCGGCCGAGCAGTTCGAGCGGCAGCATCACGTTCTCCAGCGCCGTGAGGTTGGCCAGCAACTGGAAACTCTGGAACACGAAACCGAGGCGCTTGGCGCGCACTGCCGCGCGCTGGTCCTCGTCGAGCTTGAACAAGTCAATGCCGGCCAGACGCACGGTGCCGGAGCTCGGCACGTCCAGGCCGGCGATGATCGACAGCAACGTGCTCTTGCCCGATCCGGATGCCCCCACGATGGCGACCGACTCGCGCGGTGCCAGCGTGAAGCTCATGTCGTGGAGAATGGTCAGTACGCCGGTCGAGTCACTGACCTGCTTGGTGACGTGATCGACTTCGATGAGAGGTGTTGACGAAGGCATGAACGAGCAGGGGATAAGGTCGCGCGCCCGGGCGGGCCGGCGCGCATGGCTCGCGCAATGTAGCCGCATCGCGGCGGCGCTGGCGCTGTGCCCGGCAATGTCCGTGCACGCGGCCGGTGCCCCGCTGATCCTCGTTGTCGGCGACAGCCTGTCGGCCGAGTACGGCCTCGCACGGGGCAGAGGCTGGGTCGCGCTGCTGGAGCAGCGCCTGGCGCGCGAGAGGATCGTCGCGCGCGTCGTCAATGCCAGCGTCAGCGGCGACACGACCTCGGGGGGTCGCTCGCGCCTGCCCGCCCTGCTGGCACAGCACAAGGCCACGCACGTGCTGATCGAGCTGGGCGGCAACGATGCGTTGCGCGGCCTCCCGCTCGCGATGACACGCGACAACCTCACGGCGATGGCGCGCGCTGCGAAGGCGAGCGGCGCGCGCGTCGTGCTGCTGGGCATGCAGGTGCCGCCCAACTACGGGCGCGCCTACGGCGACGAGTTCGCCCGCCTGTTCGCGACGGTGGCGCGAGCCGAGGGTGCGGCGCTCGTGCCCTTCCTGCTCAAGGGTGTGGCCGACGTGCCCGACAGCGAGACGCTGTTCCAGGCCGATCGCATCCACCCGAGCGAGGCCGCGCACCCGATCATGCTGGGCAACGTCTGGCCGGTGCTGGCACCCCTGCTGCGCGGCACGCCGCCGCGAAACCCGAAACCAGCCTGAGGCCCGTGGCGGCGCGGCGTGAACCTTCCGCTGGCGTCATCAGGCCCAAGGCGCTTTCAGCGGTTCTGCTGCTCGCGCGACTCGAAGCCGCGCCGGCGCTGCTGCTCTTGCTTCGGTTCGGGCCGCTGCTCACGCGCGTCCTCGCGTGCCTGGCCGGGGGCCCGGCCTTGGGGGCCCGCCTGGGGCGGCGCGGGCCGCACCGCCGGCGGAACGGGTTGCACGGTCGGCGGCACGGGCTGCACCACCGGCGGCGCAGGCTGCACCGTCGCGCGACGCTCCTGGCCCGGGGGCTGTTCTTGTTCGCCGCGCTGCTCGCGACGATCCTGCGCCCTGGCGGGCGGCACCGGTTGCACCGGCTGCGTCGGCGCCGCTTGCACCGTCGGGCGCTGTGGCTGTGCCGGTGGCCGGGCGCGCTCGATGGTCGGAGCGTCGTTGCGCTGCGGCGTCTGGCCGCGATGGGGCTGCTGGTTGTCGCCCCCATCGCCAGGCCCAGTCAATGCACGCGAGGTCTTGCCCCAGGTGACGCTGCGCACTGCGCCCGGGGCTGCGGGCACCGCGCCGCCGGGTGCGGCCACCACGCGGCTCGATGGCGCCGGCGGCGCGGCGTTCACCACCGGCGGTCGGCCGCCATCGGACCTGGGCTGCGACGCCTGCTCCTTCTGTTGCGCCTGCTGCCACGTGGCCACCGTGCGCGCGTCCACCGGCACCACCACCGCGCTCGAAATCGGCTGGCGATTTCTCAGCACATCCTTGGACACGACGGTCACGCCGCCCGCCACGCCCTGGTTCGTGTACATGATCGGGCCGGTCGGCACGGTGCGACCCGGTGGCACCTTCGGCAGCCAGGGCTGGTGCGTGACGTTGACGTTGCGCACGTAGATGTTGGTCACCTGGTAGGTCGGGTAGTAGTACTCGCGCGGCGCGAGCGGCACCCATCCGACGGCCGGACCGCCGCCGATCGAGACGCCAACGCTGACGTTGGGGCCGCCGAACCAGGCCACCAGCGCCGGTGCGTAGACCGGGCGCGCGACGTACTGGCCCGGGCACCAGCCCCAGTGTCCACCGTAGTTCACCCAGCGCCCGTAGTGGAACGGCGCGAAGCCCCAGGGTGCATCGTCGACCCAGGTCCAGCCCCAGGGCCGCACATAGGCCCAGTGGCCATAGCGGTACGGCGCCCAGCCCACCGCCACCGTGGCCGGGAACCAGATCGCACCGTACTCGGGATGGCGGTCCCAGCGGCCGTAACGGTCGAGGTCCTCGGCGCCGGTCATCTCGGGCGAGACGTAGCGGCGGCGCTCCAGGTCACGATCGTCCTCGCGTTCCTGACGCGCCACCCATTCGCCGAAACGGTCATCGGGCATCGCGGCCCACGCGTAGTGCGTCACGCCCTGCTCGGCCCAGAACTCGGCGCGCTGGCCGGCGTTGATCTCCAGCGCACTGTCGGGTGCCTCGAACCGCATCGCGCCGCTGATCGCCGCGCCGAAGCTGCCGTCGTCCTTGCGGTCGATGCGATAGCGACCGCCGCGCAGCGGCTCGAATCGGCCGTCCGGCGTGATGATCGCGAACTCGCGTGACGATTCGCCGCGCGTGCGCAGCGCGACGCTGCCGCCGTGCAGGCGCACGCGCACGCGTTCGTCGTCGAGTTCGGCGAACTCGACATCGGTGGCGCCGTCCAGGCGCAGCGTCGCCGATCCGATCTGGATCTCGGCGCGCGCGCCGCGCTCGGCCGAGACGCGGTCTCCGGCGGTCACGGGCCGATTGCGGCGTGCCTGCACCCACTCGCCGTCGTTGTCGTCGAACAGCCAGACCGTGCCCTGCGTGTCGGCCACGCGTCCGACACGCCCGGGCGGATCGGCCCAGGCGGCGTTGCTGGCGGCCAGGGCCAGGAAGGCGAACGTCAGCCCGACCAGGGACTGAAACATCAGCCGGGTTTTCGCAGGGGTCACTTGCACGGGTTTCATCGATCGCTCCTCGGCGCGCCACGTCGGTGGCGCGGGTGCCATGACCGAGCTAACGGTCGAGCCAGCCCCGCCGCTGACGCTTCACAAGGCATTTACGTGTCGCTTGAGCCACGACAAGCCACCGGCGGTTGCGCGCTGTTGCAATGCCGTGGCACGCCGCCCATCGCCTGATGGTAGGCAGGGTTGCATTCTGGAGGGCCTGCCATGACATCGTCGCTCGTTGTTCGGACAGCCGCCGTTGCGCTGATGCTGGCCGCGTCCGCGCCGACCGGCGCTGCGACGCCGGCCGAACTGCTGGCTGCGTACACCGCGCAGGCGGGCAGCCCCGCCTCGCCGGAGCGCGGACAGCGCTTCTTCAATCAGAAGTTCGGTCGTGATTTCGAGAACTGTGCCGAGTGTCACGGCGCAGTGCCCGTCGGCAATGGCAAGGACCTGGCGTCGAACAAGACCCTCAAGCCCATGGCACCGGCCGCCAACCCGGCGCGCTTCACCGACAAGGCGCGCGTCGACTACATGTTCCGCGTCAACTGCAAGGACGTGGTGGGCCGCGAGTGCACCGCGGCGGAGAAGGCCGACGTGATCGCCTGGCTGATCAGCCTGAAGCCCTGAAGCTCACTCGTCCGCCCCCTCGGCGTCGAGGTCGGGGAACAGCACGCTGGTGAAGCCCAGCTTCGTCAGGTCGGTCATGCGTGTCGGGTACAGCCGGCCGATCAGGTGGTCGCACTCGTGCTGCACGACACGCGCGTGGAAGCCCTCGGCGTCGCGGTCGATCGGCCGGCCGTTCGCATCGAAGCCGCGGTAGCGGATGCGCGCGAAGCGCGGCACGACCCCTCGCAATCCGGGCACCGAGAGGCATCCCTCCCAACCCTCTTCGATCACGTCGTCCAGTGGCTCGATCACCGGATTGCAAAGCACCGTCTCGGGCACGGGCGGCGCGTCCGGGTAGCGCGCATTACTCGCGAAACCGAAGATCACGACTTGCAGGTCGACACCGATCTGCGGCGCGGCGAGCCCGGCGCCGTTGGCCGAGTGCATCGTCTCGAACAGGTCGTCGACCAGCGCAGCCAGGGCGGCGGTGCCGAATGCAGGCACGGGCTGGGCCACGCGCAGCAGGCGCGCATCGCCCATCTTCAGGATCTCTCGAACGGTCATTGGGTCGTCCTCATCGCCACAGCCAGGCCGCACCACGCACGCCCGACGAATCGCCATGCGCCGCGCGCCGGAGCGGCGTGGTCACGACATCGGAGAACACGTGCGGCGCCCAGCGCATCGGCACTCGCTCGTACAGCGCCAGCACGTTGCTCATGCCGCCGCCCAGCACGATCGCGTCGGGGTCCAGCACATTGATCACCTGCGCCAGCGCACGCGCCAGGCGGTCCACGTAGCGGTCCAGGCTGGCCCGCGCGGCGGCGTCGCCGGCCGCCGCCGCCTCGACGATCGCCACCGCCGTGGCACTGCCGCCCTCACGGCGCGCGTGGTCGGCGGCGAAACCGGTGCCCGACAGCAGGGTCTCGTTGCACACGCCGCGCCCGCACCAGCACGCGGCCAGCGCCACGCCTTCGTCGGCCGCAAGCCGCGGCGCGGGGTTGTGGCCCCACTCGCCTGCGATGCCCTGCGCGCCGGGCCAGGCCCCGCCGTCGATCGCGATGCCCGCGCCCACGCCGGTACCGAGGATCGCCGCGAACACCACGCGCGCGCCGGCCGCCGCGCCGTCCACCGCCTCGCTCACGGCCAGGCAATTGGCGTCGTTGGCCACGCGCACTGGCCGTGCGAGCACGCGCTCGAGGTCACGGTCGAACGGCTGGCCGTTGAGTGCGGTCGAATTCGCACCCTTGACCAGGCCGCTGGCCGGCGACAGGCAACCCGGGATGCCCAGGCCGACCGGCACGCCCCACGTGCCCAGCGCCGCATCGACGCGCTGCACGAGGCCGGCGATTGCCGCCACCGTCGCGCCGTAGTCGCCCGTCGGCGTGGCCACGCGCTCGCGAAACAGCACCCGGCCTTCGCCGCGCGCGAGTGCAGCGGCCTCGATCTTGGTGCCGCCGACATCCACACCGATCAGCACATCGCTCATCGTGACCCCAGCAGCCCGCGCAACCCGGCCTCGTCGATCACCGGCACGCCCAGCTCGCGCGCCCTGTCGAGCTTGCTGCCCGCCGCCTCGCCAGCGACGACGAAATGGGTCCTCTTCGACACCGAGCCTGCGACCTTGCCGCCGGCGGCCTCGATCAGCGCCTTGGCCTGTTCGCGCTCGAGCGTGGGCAAGGCGCCGGTGAGCACGAAGGTTCTGCCCGCCAGCGGCTTGGGCGCCGCATCGGCCGTGCCGTCGTGCTCGTCCCAACGCACGCCGGCGGCGCGCAGCTGTTCGACCACCTCGCGGTTGTGCGGCTGCTCGAAGAAGGTGCGGATCGACTGCGCCACGGTCGGGCCGACATCGTTCACCTCGAGCAACTGCTCGACGCTGGCATCCATCAGCCGGTCGAGCGAGCCGAAGTGGCGCGCCAGGTCCTTGGCCGTGGTCTCGCCGACATGGCGGATCCCCAGGCCGAACAGGAAGCGCGCCAGCGTCGTGCGCCTGCTCTTGTCGATCGCCGCGACGAGGTTGCCCGCGCTCTTGTCGGCCATGCGCTCGAGCTGGGCGAGCGCGGTGACGCCCAACTTGTACAGGTCGGGCAGCGCACGCACCACGCCGCCGTCGACGAGCTGGTCCACGAGCTTGTCGCCCAGGCCCTCGATGTCCAGCGCACGGCGCTGCGCGAAGTGCAGGATCGCCTGCTTGCGCTGCGCCGGGCACGAGATGCCGCCCGAGCAGCGCCAGTCGACCTCGCCTTCCTCGCGCACGATCGCGCTGCCGCACACCGGGCAACGCCCGTGCAGTGTCTTGTACAGGTCGAACGGCTCGCCGCGCCGCGCGGCGGTGCCGGGTTCACGCGGCACCACGCCCACCACCTCGGGGATCACGTCGCCGGCACGGCGCACGATCACCGTGTCGCCGATGCGCACGTCCTTGCGCCGCGCCTCGTCTTCGTTGTGCAGCGTCGCGTTGCTCACCGTGGTGCCGCCGACGAATACCGGCTCGAGCTTGGCCACCGGCGTGAGCTTGCCGGTGCGGCCGACCTGGATGTCGATGCCGCGCAGCAGCGTCATCTGTTCCTGCGCCGGGTACTTGTGCGCCACCGCCCAGCGCGGCTCACGCGTCACGAAACCGAGCCGCTCCTGCAGCGCGCGTCCGTTGACCTTGTAGACCACGCCATCGATGTCGAACGGCAGCGCGTCGCGCCGCGCGGCGATCTCGGCATGGAAGGCAACCAGTCCCTGGGCGCCATGGACCACGCGGCGATGGCCATCGACCGGCAGTCCGAGCTGCGAAATTGCATCGAGCAGCGCGCCGTGCGTGGCGGGTACGTGCCAGCCCTGCACCTCTCCCAGGCCGTAGGCGAAGAAGCTCAGCGGCCGCTCGGCGGTGAGCTTGGGGTCGAGCTGGCGCACCGCGCCGGCGGCGGTGTTGCGCGGGTTGACGAAGGTCTTCTCGCCACGCTCGCGCTGGCGTTCGTTGAGCGCCTCGAAGTCGTCGCGCCGCATGTAGACCTCGCCGCGCACTTCGAGCACCGCGGACTCGACACCGTCCAGGCGCAGCGGGATCTGGCCGATGGTGCGGATGTTGCCGGTCACGTCCTCGCCGGTCTCGCCGTCGCCTCGGGTGGCCGCCTGCACCAGCACGCCGCGCTCGTAGCGCAGGTTGATCGCCAGGCCGTCGAACTTCAGCTCGCAGGCGTATTCGACAGGCGGCGCATCGTCTGTCAGGCCCAGTTCGCGGCGCACCCGCGCGTCGAAGGCGATCGCGCCGCCCCCGGTGGTGTCGGTCTCGGTGCGGATCGACAGCATCGGCACCGCATGGCGCACCGGCTCGAATCCCTCGAGCACGCGGCCGCCCACGCGCTGCGTCGGCGAGTCGGGCGCACGCAGTTCGGGATGCGCCGCCTCGATCGCCTGCAGTTCCTGGAACAGGCGGTCGTACTCGGCGTCGGGGATCTCCGGCGCGTCGAGCACGTAGTACAAGTGGGCGTGGCGATGGAGCTGCGCACGCAACTCGGCCGCGCGGCGCGCCGGACTGCCTGCACTCACTGGAACAGGCGCCGCGCCGCCGCCGAGCCGGCGGCCATGTCGCGCGACTCCAGGGCGCCGTACAGCAGCTTCAGCTCGTCGGCGATCGTCGTGTAGTGCATCAACGTGATCGGCCGGCCGTCGTCATCGACCGCGCTGGCGTCCATGTCGTCGGCCAGCGCGCGGATCGCCTGCTGCCACGCCGCGAAAGGCTCGGCCGCCTCCGGGGTCTGCGCCACGTCCAGCGACAGCGTGAGCTGGCGCACGGGCGCCATTTGCGCGTCGTCGGACAACGCGGCCTGTGCGTCGAACGTCAGCGTCAGCACCGGCGGCGCGCCCTCCTCCTGAGCGGGCAGCACCAGCCGTCCCGGCAGCGCGCCGGGCACGAAGCCATGGCGTTCGGCGCACTGGCGCAGGTAGCCCACGCTCCACGCCACCGAATTGGCCTGCAGGTGCGCCGTGAGGTTGGCATCGTGCGGACTGGCGAAGGCATCGAGCTCGCGCGCGCGCGCCACCACGTCGAGCATGTCGGGAAAGTCCGGCATCGCGCCGATCGCGTCGGCGAAGGCCTGCGTCTTCTGCACGAACTCCGAGTACTCGATCTCGTTCAACGCGCCGCTGCGGTTGGCCAGTTGCACTGCCGCCTGCAGCTCGCCATAGCGCGCGCCCGCCAGCGGGCTTTCCCATTCGCCGGTTTCGGCATTCAATCCCTCGACCAGCATCGGCTTGCTGCCGGCACGGCGCGAGGGCGGCAGGTGGGCGAGCACGGTCTCGCCGGTCACCGGCGCCTCGACGGTCAGCGTGGCGATGGCGTCGATCAGCGCGTCGATGCGCGCGCCGCGTCGAGCCGGCGTCACCGATGCCGCACCGCCCGCCGCCGCCGTGATCGGCATCGGCCCGAGCGTGGGCTCGACGCGCTGCACCGGCTCGGGTGGCACCACCCCCGTGGGCTGGCGCGGCGTGGCCCGGCGCGCGCTCCACCAGCCGTGCGCGACGATCGCGGCCAACACCACCAGCGCGGCGATGACCAGCGCGACCGTCAGCGACATGGTCACGCCGCCTGCGCCATGGTGACCGCCGCGTCCATGTCCACCGCGACGATGCGCGAGACGCCCTGCTCCTGCATCGTCACGCCAATCAGCTGCTGGGCCATCTCCATCGCGATCTTGTTGTGGCTGATGAACAGGAACTGCGTGGCCTCGCTCATCTCGTTGACCAGCTTGCAGTAGCGCTCGGTGTTGGCGTCGTCCAGCGGCGCATCCACCTCGTCGAGCAGGCAGAACGGCGCAGGATTGAGCTGGAAGATCGCGAACACGAGCGCGATGGCGGTCAGCGCCTTCTCGCCGCCCGACAGCAGGTGGATCGTCGAGTTGCGCTTGCCCGGCGGCTGCGCCATCACCTGCACGCCGGCGTCGAGGATCTCGTCGCCGGTCATCACCAGCCGGGCCGTGCCGCCGCCGAACAGGGTCGGGAACATGCGGCCGAAATGCTCGTTGACCTGGTTGAAGGTCTGCGCCAGCAGTTCACGCGTCTCCGCGTCGATCGTGCGGATCGCCCCTTCGAGCGTGTCCATCGCCTCGCGCAGGTCGGCACTCTGCGCATCGAGGAAGGCCTTGCGTTCGCGCGAGGTGGTCAGCTCCTCGAGCGCGGCCAGGTTCACCGCACCCAGCGCCTCGACCTCGCGATGGATCCGGTCGATCTCGCCCTGCAGGCCCTGCAGCTTGACGCCGCCGGCCTCGATGCCCTGCGCGAGCGCGGCCAGGTCGGCCGATGCCGCGGCCAGCTGCTCGAGGTACTGCGCACCGCCGAGCGAGGCCGCCTGCTCCTCGAGCTGCAGCTTCGTGATCTTCTCGCGCAACGGATCGAGCGCACGCTCCAGGCCCAGCCGCTGCTCGTCGAAGCCGCGCAGCTTGGCCGACAGGTCGTCGTACTGGCTGCGCTGCGCGGCCAGCGCCGACTCGCGCTCGAGCTTGACGGCCAGCGCCGTCTGCAGTCCGGCTTGTGCGGCCGCGTCGTCCAGGCTCGTCATTTCGCTGCGCAACTGCGCAGCCGCCTGCACATTGGCAGCGACCTGCTGCGCCGCGGTCTCGATCGAGCGCTGCAGCTCCGCGCGCCGCGCGACCAGCGTGCGACTGTGGAACTGGGCCTCCTGGGCGCGCCTTTCGAGCGCGCGCCCCTGCTCGCGCGCGTCGGCGAGCTGTCGCTCGGCGGCAATCACGGCTCCGTCGAGTTCGGCGTGGCGCTCCTGCGTCGCCGCGAGCTGCATGTCGAGCTCCTCGAAACGCGCCTCGCCTGCGGCCTGGCGCGTGACCAGTGCCTCGAGCTGCGAGTCGATCTCGGCCAGCTCGACGTCGAGCTGCGTGCTGCGCACCGCCGCGGCATCGGCCAGCTGCGTCAGGCGCAGCAACTCGACTTGCTGCTGGTGCGCGCGCGTCTGCGCCTCGGCCGCTTCGCGGCGCACGCTGGCGAGCTTCAACGACGCCTCGGTGCAGGCCGCCTCGCACCGGACCAACGCACCGCGTGCCTCCTCGGCGATCAGCGCCTGAGCGCGCTGTTGCCGCTGAAGATTCTCGATCTCCTGCGCCCGCGCCAGCAGCCCCGCGCGTTCATCGTCGGGCGCGTAGAAGCTCACCGCAAAGGACGACACCGCATGTCCTTCGCGCGTCATGATCACTTCGCCATGGGTGAGCTTGCCGCGGTGCGCCAAGGCCTCGTCGAAGCTGGCGGCCGTGTAGACGCCCTCGAGCCAATCGTTGAGGAGCGCCTTCAGGCCGGCATCGCCCAGGCGCACGAGATCCGACAGGCGCGGCAGCGTCCGGTGCGTGTTGCCGATCGCCGCGGCCGGCCGCGTGTAGAACGCCAGCTTGGCCGGCGGCGCATCGGCGGCAAACGCGCGCACGGTCTCGATGCGACCCACCTCGAGCGCCGACAGGCGTTCGCGCAGCGCGGCCTCGAGCGCGCTCTCCCAGCCCGCCTCGATGTGCAGTTGGGTCCACAGGCCCTGCATGCCCTCCAGGCCATGCTGCGCCAGCCAGGGCTTGAGCTTGCCTTCGGTCTGCACCTTGGACTGCAGCGCGCGCAACGCTTCGAGGCGCGCGGACAGGTCCGCCTGCTTCGCGGTTTCGCGATTCGCGGCGTCCTGCAGGCTGCGCCGCTGCGCATCGAGCTTGGGCACTTCGTCGGTCAGCGTCGCGACGCGCGCCTCGGCGTCGGACTGCGCGAGCTGCGCGGTGGCGCTGCTGACCTTGAGTTCATTCAAGCGCGCGACGTCGGGCCCGGTCAGGCCCTGCCGCTCGCCGGCCAGGCGTTCGCGCCGGCCCTTGAGCGCACGCAGGTGCTCGTCGATGTTGCGCGTGTCGGCCGCGAGCAACTGGATCTGCTGCTGCACTACGGCCACCTGGGTGCGCTGCGCGTTGCTGCGGCCCTGGGCCGCGCGCAGCGCCTCCTCGAGCGCCGGCGCACCGCCGGCATGCTCCTGGGCCTGCGCCGCAAGCGACGCCGCTTCGTCGTCGGCCGCCGCGATCTGGCCGGCGATCGTGTCGATTTCCGCCTGCGATTCAGCGCTGCGCTGCTGCCACACGGCGTCCTGCGCCGCAAGCTCGGCGATGCGCTGCTCGACGCGCTGCCGGCTGTCGTGCACATAGCGGATCCGCTCTTCGAGGCGGCTCGCTTCGAGGGCCGCCTCGGCAAGCAGACCCTGCGCCGCATGCAGCCCGTCGCCGGCCTGGTAGTGCGCCTGGCGCACGGTGTCGAGCTCGCTCTCGACGTGGCGCAGCTGGGCGATCTTCTCCTCGAGCGCGAGCTGCGCGTCGGCCACGGCCTTGCGGACGCGCTCCTCCTCCTTGGCCGCGTCGCGGTGCTTCAGGAACCACAGCTGGTGCTGCCTGAGCGTGCCTTCGTCCTGCAGCGACCGGTACTGCGCCGCGACCTCGGCCTGCTTCTCGAGCTTGTCGAGATTGGCCGAGAGTTCGCGCAGGATGTCCTCGACGCGCGTGAGGTTCTCGCGCGTGTCCTTCAGCCGGTTCTCGGTCTCGCGCCGGCGTTCCTTGTACTTCGACACGCCCGCGGCTTCCTCGAGGAACAGGCGCAGCTCTTCGGGCTTGCTCTCGATGATGCGGCTGATCGTGCCCTGGCCGATGATCGCGTAGGCGCGCGGCCCCAGGCCGGTGCCGAGGAACACGTCCTGCACGTCGCGTCGCCGCACCGGCTGGTTGTTGATGTAGTAGCTCGACGTGCCGTCGCGCGTGAGCACGCGCTTGACGGCGATTTCGGCGAACTGGTTCCACTGGCCGCCCGCGCGTGCCGCGGCGTTGTCGAACACCAGCTCCACGCTGGCACGGCTGGAAGGTTTGCGCTGCCCCGAACCGTTGAAGATGACGTCCTGCATCGACTCGCCGCGCAACTCGCTGGCTTTCGATTCGCCGAGCACCCAGCGCACCGCATCGATGATGTTGGACTTGCCGCAGCCGTTGGGGCCGACCACGCCAACGAGCTGGCCGGGCAACTGGAACGTCGTGGGTTCGGCGAAGGACTTGAAGCCGGAGAGCTTGATCGAGGTGAGGCGCATCGCGGGTGCCGGCGTCGGGCTCGCAGCCGTCGCCAAGTGCTTGATTCGTAAGGAAAAATGCGCCGCCATTGGACGCGCGCATCGGAGTCGGATGATAGCAGCGGGGCCGGCCCGGACCGGCCCTGGCGCGCAGGCGGGAGAAACGGCCTGACACCAGCATGGTGCACGGACGCCACATCTCGTGCATTCCACCACTGACCTGTACGGTGCGTCCCGCGACAATCGGGCTCCCACCCCTGCGTTGCACCCCCACGATGCCCGTCATCGCTGTCGTCAACCCCAAGGGAGGCAGCGGCAAGAGCACGCTGGCCACCCACCTCGCCGGACACGGCGCCCAACGCGGCCTGTCCGTCATGCTCGGAGACGTCGACCGCCAGAGGTCGACCCTCGTGTGGCTGCGCCGCCGCGCGATGGAACCGGTGGCGCGCCGCGCGCCGATCACGAGCTGGGTCGTCGACCCGAACCGCGTGCTGCGCCCGCCCCCTGGCGTGACCCACGTCGTGCTCGATACGCCGGGCGGCCTGCACGGGCACGAACTGGCGCGCGTGGTCATGTGCGCCGACGCGATCGTCATGCCGGTGTGCGACTCGGCGTTCGACCGCGACGCCGCGGCCCAGTGCTGGGCCGAACTGCAGGCCCACCCTCGCGTGGCCAGCGGTCGCTGCCGTATCGCCGCCGTCGGCATGCGCATCGATGCGCGTACCAAAGCGCACGAGATGCTGCTGGCCTGGGCACGAAACATCGGCCTGCCCTTCCTGGGCGTGCTGCGCGACACCCAGCTGTACGTGCGATGCGTCGAGCGCGGCCTGACGATCTTCGACCTGCCCGCCGACCGCACGCGCACCGATCGCGACCAGTGGGCGGTGATTCTCGACTGGCTCGATGAACTGTGGACCCGCAGTGAACTCGCCACGCCGTCGCAGGCGGGCGCCCTGGCCGCTGCCGCCGAGCCCGAGGCCGCGGCCACCCCGCCGCGCGACCCGGCCGACCGGTGGGTCGACGGCCCGCCGCCGGTGCGCGTGACGCCGGCGCGCCGCCCTCCGGCGCCGCAGTTGCGCGAGCTGGCGGCCGCGCTCGCACCGCTTTCGGCGCCTGCCAACGCGCCCGGTGGGGCCCGGCACTGGCTGGCCCAGGCGATCGGCTGGCTGCCGGCGCGTTTCGCGCGCTGACGCCAAGGCCCCGGCCACGCTGCTAGCATCGCGGCCCCGCCGCGTCTCGGTTGCTGCGCGGCTCTTCGCCACCGGTGCCATGGCCACACTCAAAGTCTCCGAGCGCCGCAGGCCGGCGCAGCCGCCTTCCGCGCCGAGCCGCCGGCTCGACGTGTTCCCGAATCCCGCACCCGAGCGCGACTACGTGATCCGCTTCGAGGTCCCCGAGTTCACGTGCCTGTGCCCGCTGACCGGCCAGCCCGACTTCGCGCACTTCACGATCGAGTACATCGCCGAGGCGCATTGTGTCGAGACCAAGAGCCTGAAGCAGTACTTCTGGAGCTACCGCAACGAGGGGGCATTCCACGAGAAGGTCACCAACGCCATCCTGTCGGACCTCGTGGCCGCGACGTCCCCTCGCTTTGCGCGCATCCACGCCGACTGGTTCGTGCGGGGCGGCATCCGCACCTACGTCACCGCCGAGCATCGCGCCCAGGGCTGGCGACCGGCGCCGCGCGTGGACCTGCCGAAGGCCGAGTGAGCCGGTTCGACATCCCGCGCATCGAGACCGAGCGGCTGGTGCTGCGCGCCTTCCGCGACGACGACCTCGACGCCTTCGCGCCGATGTGCGCCGATGCCGAGGTGATGCGACACATCGGGGACGGCACGACCGCCGACCGCGTCGGCGCTTGGCGGCAGATGGCGGGCTTCAACGGCCATTGGACGCTGCGCGGCGTAGGCATGTGGGCCGCCGAGCGCAAGAACGATGGTGTGCTGCTCGGCCGCATCGGCCTGATCCATCCCCCGTACTGGCCGTCGCTCGAACTGGGCTGGCTGCTCGGCCGTGCGGCCTGGGGACAGGGCTACGCACGCGAGGGCGCTCGCGCGGCGCTCGAGTTCGCACGCCGCACGCTGCCGCCACAGCGCCTGGTGAGCTTCATCCGCCCGGGCAACCTGCGCTCGGTGGGCGTGGCACAGGCCCTGGGCGCGCGCCTGGAAGGCGAGCAGGAACTGCTCGGCGCGACAGTGCTGGTGTACCTGCATGAGTCCGCCGCCCCGCGTTGAGCGTCGCCCGTACCAGAAGTTCGACGTGGCCGTGAGGCCGAGTGCGATCGACGGCCACGGCGTGTTCGCCGCCGAGCCGATTGGCCCGCACAAGAAGATCGGCGAGATCCGCGGCGAGTCGATCTCGATCGAGGAGGCACGCATCCGCGCGACGCGGCATGAGCGCATCATGATCGTCGAGCTGTCGCCGCGGCGCGCGATCGACTTCTCGAAGTCCGCCGACCCGATGCGCTTCACCAACCACAGCTGCCGGCCCAACGCGCGGCTGTGCATCGACTACGGCCGCGTCGAGTTCTACGCGCTGCGCGACATCGCGGTCGGCGATGAAGTCACGGTCGATTACGGACAGACGCATCACGCCGGACGGCTGGCCTGCCGATGCGGCGCGCCGGGCTGCCGCGGCGCGCTATAGCGCGGCCAGCCGCGGCTCCATCGCACGGAACCACAGCAGCGGCACCGACGCAAGGAACAGGCAGCCAGCGTAACCCGTCGGCAACTGTGGCCCCGGCAAGGCGTCGAGCGTGGCGTAGGGCTTCCAGGCGTGCATGTGGTGGTCGCTGTGACGGGGCAGGTTGGCGATGAAGCAGTTGGTCAGCGCATGGTCGGCATTCCACGCGTGCTGCATCGCGAACGGTTCGGGCCGGCCGTCCGTGCCCGCGCGCCGCTCGAGTCCGTAGTGTTCGATGTAGTTGACGGCTTCGAGCAGGAACACCGCGTAGGCGGCCTGCACCAGCCAGAACAGCAGCGCGCCGGCGCCGAAGCCGATGACCAGCGCAGCCAGGCCCGCCAGTTGCGCCGCCATAGCCCAGGCCAGCGGGCTGTGCAGCCGGCCGCGCCGCAGCTGCGCGAGTTGCCGCGCCTCGAGCCGCCAGGCGCTCGCGAAGCTGCCGACCAGCGTGCGCGGCAGGAAACGCCACAGGCTCTCGCCACGTCGTGCGCTCGCTGGGTCGTCGCGCGTGGCTGCGCGCGGATGGTGGCCGCGGTAGTGCTCGACCATGAAGTGCGCGTACAGCACGCTGGCCATCAGCAGCCACGCCAGCGCGCGATCGAAGCGCGACTTCGAGTGACCGAGTTCGTGCGCGAAGGTGATCCCCTGACTGCCGCTGACGCCGCCGACGCCGATGCCCAGCGCAACGAGGCCCCACCACGAGCCGCCGGCCGCGATCCAGCGTTGGGCCACCAGCACGCCCAGCGCGAGCAGCGCCGCCTGCCACAGCGCATGCAGCCGCACACACCATGCGAACCAGGGGCGCGCCGAAGCTGCGGCCGGCGGTGAAGCCCAACGCGGCGCCGCCAGTTCGGTCAGCGCCAGGCCCGCCTGGTACGCGAACACGGCTGCCCAGGCGGCCCAGGGTGACTGCCATGCCGCCATGCCCACCGCGAACGGAAGCGTCCAGGCCAATGCGAAGCGAAGGTCCCTCCAGCGCATGAGGCCACTATGGCGCGGGCCATCCAACCGGTCAACGCACGGCGTCGATAATCGAACGAATGAATCCGCTGCTCGCGCGCCTTCACCCCTACCCCTTCGAGCGCCTGCGCAAGCTGACCGCCGACATCACGCCTTCGCCGGCGCACCGGCCGATCTCGCTGGGCGTCGGCGAGCCCAAGCACGCGACGCCGGCGCTGATCGAGGACGCGATCCGTGGCTCGCTCGCGGGACTGTCGGTCTACCCGGCGACCGCCGGCGAGCCGAAACTGCGCGAGGCAATCGCCGCCTGGGTGCAGCGGCGCTACGGGGTCACGCTCGATGCGGCGACGCAGGCGCTTCCGGTCAACGGCACGCGCGAGGCGCTGTTTGCGCTGGCGCAGACGGTGATCGACGCCTCCAAGGCCGGCGCCACCGTCGTCTGCCCCAATCCCTTCTACCAGATCTACGAGGGCGCGGCCTTGCTTGCGGGCGCGGGCACCGCGTTCGCCAACAGCGATGCACGGCGCAACTTCGCGGCCGACTGGTCGCAGATCGACGAGGCCACCTGGACGCGCACTCAACTGCTTTATGTCTGTTCGCCGGGCAACCCGACCGGCGCGGTGATGCCGCTGGCGGAGTGGCGCACGCTGTTCGAGCTGTCGGATCGCCACGGCTTCGTGATCGCGAGCGACGAGTGCTACTCGGAGATCTACTTCGGCGCTGAACCGCCGCTCGGCGCGCTGCAGGCCGCCCAGGCGCTGGGCCGCGAGCGCTTCGAGCGCCTGGTCGTCTTCACCAGCCTGTCCAAGCGCAGCAACGTGCCGGGCATGCGCTCGGGCTTCGTCGCCGGCGACGCGGCGATCCTCAGGAACTTCCTGCTGTACCGCACCTACCACGGTAGCGCGATGAGCCCGGTGGTGCAGGCCGCCAGCATCGCCGCCTGGAACGACGAGGCCCATGTCGAGGCCAACCGCGCGCTGTACCGCGAGAAGTTCGCCCGCGTGACACCGATGCTGGCGCGCGTGCTCGACGTGGCGCTGCCCGACGCGGGCTTCTACCTCTGGGCTGGTGTGCCGAACGGCGACGATCTGGCCTTCGCCCGCGGACTGCTCGCTCAATACAATGTGTCGGTCCTGCCCGGCAGTCTTCTCGCGCGCGACGCGCATGGCACCAACCCCGGCACCGGCCGCATCCGCATGGCGCTGGTGGCCGGTGTCGACGAATGCGTCGAAGCGGCCGAGCGCATCGTCGCCTACACCCGGAGCACCCGCCAATGAGCCACGAACTCCAAGCCACCATCGAACTCGCGTGGGACAACCGTGCCAAGCTCGACCCGACCAACGCCCCCGAGTTGCGCGCCGCGGTCGAGCAGGTGATCGCCGACCTCAACAAGGGGCGCATCCGCGTGGCAGAGCGCCAGGGCGTGGGCCAGTGGACCGTGAACCAGTGGGTCAAGAAGGCGGTGCTGCTGTCTTTTCGACTGCACGACAACAAGATCATGCGCGCCGGTGACCTGGGCTTCTACGACAAGGTGCCCACCAAGTTCGCCCACCTGGACGAGGCGCAGATGCGCGCCAGCGGCGTGCGCGTGGTGCCCCCGGCGGTGGCCCGGCGCGGCAGCTACCTGGCCAAGAACGTGGTGCTGATGCCCAGCTACGTCAACATCGGCGCCTACGTCGACGAGGGCACGATGGTCGACACCTGGGCCACCGTCGGCTCGTGCGCGCAGATCGGCAAGAACGTGCATCTGTCGGGCGGCGTGGGCATCGGCGGCGTGCTCGAGCCGCTGCAGGCGGGTCCGACGATCATCGAGGACAACTGCTTCATCGGGGCGCGCTCGGAGGTGGTCGAGGGGGTGATCGTCGAGGAGAACTCGGTCATCAGCATGGGGGTGTACATCGGCCAGAGCACCAAGATCTACGATCGCGCGACGGGCCAAGTGCACTACGGCCGTGTGCCGGCCGGATCGGTCGTCGTTTCCGGTAATTTGCCCAGCTCCGACGGCAAGTATTCGTTGTACTGTGCGGTGATCGTCAAGAAGGTCGACGCGCAGACTCGCGCCAAGACCAGCATCAACGAACTGCTGAGAACCTAGGCATGAGCAGCAATGGTGGCGGGAACATGGAGCGCGTGCTCCGCCTGATGGCGGAGAAGAACGCGTCGGACGTCTATCTGTCGGCCAACACGCCGATCCTGATCAAGATCAACGGCCAGATCCTGCAGCTGTCGGACCAGCCGCTGTCGCACACCCAGCCACGCCAGCTGCTGGCGGAACTGCTGACGCCGCAGCAGCTCGAGGAGCTGGACGACACCGGCGAACTGAACGTTGGCGTGGGCATCGCCAAGGTCGGCAGCTTCCGCCTGTCGGCGTTCCGCCAGCGCGGCTCGATCGCGGCCGTGTTCCGCTGCATTCCCTTCGTGATCCCGACGCTCGATTCGCTGGGCGTGCCGAGCAAGATCCTCGAAGGCCTGGTCCTCGAGAAGCGCGGCCTGATCCTGATGGTCGGCGCCACCGGCACCGGCAAGAGCACCACGTTGGCGGCGATGCTCGAGCAGCGCAACGCGTCGCTCACCGGCCACATCCTGACGATCGAGGACCCGATCGAATTCCTGTTCACGAACAAGAAATCGGTGGTCAACCAGCGCGAGGTCGGGCGCGACACCAACAGCGTGCAGATCGGGCTGAAGAACGCGCTGCGCCAGGCGCCCGACGTGATCCTGATCGGCGAGATTCGCGACCGCGAGACGATGACCTCGGCGATCTCCTACTCGCTGTCGGGCCACCTGGTGCTGGCCACGATGCACGCCAACAACAGCTACCACGCCCTCGGTCGCATCCTGTCCTTCTACACCCCCGAATCGCGGCCGGCGCTGCTGTCGGACCTGGCTTCGGGCCTGCGCGCCATCGTCTGCCAGCGCCTCGTGCGCGCGCAGGGCGGCGGGCGCACCCCTGCGGCGGAAGTGCTGCTCAACACCAAGCTGATCGCCGAGTTGATCGAGCAGGGCGACATCAGCGGCGTCAAGGAAGCCATGGAGAAATCCCTGGCCGAAGGCTCGCAGACCTTCGAGGCCGACCTGGCCCGGATGATCG
>Ga0209797_10000365_pt1 | contig 22377 bp, 23 predicted proteins | sample DOMMetBare3Fresh_2_FD_187472 | JGI IMG/M metagenome (GOLD analysis project Ga0209797, IMG submission 187472) | Wetland sediment microbial communities from St. Louis River estuary, USA, under dissolved organic matter induced mercury methylation -... | ecosystem: Environmental > Aquatic >... | reverse complement strand
AATTCAGAGGACAGTATTCCGAAAGTTTTGACGTAACAAAAGATCTTGTAAGGATCGGCGTAGTAAATCAAACAACCATGCTTGCCAGCGATACACAGGCAATTGCTGATTATTTGAAGCAAGTAATGATCAATAAATATAACCCATCAACTATTGAAGAACATTTTGCAGACACAAGAGATACTCTTTGCTATGCTACACTTGAAAATCAACAGGCAGTTACAGGAATGTTACAAACGGATGCTGATCTTGCAATTGTTGTTGGTGGTTACAATTCATCTAACACTTCTCATCTGGTAGAACTTTGTGAAGAAAAACTTCCAACCTATTTTATTAACAACGAAGAAAAGGTTCTTTCAGGTAAAGAAATATTGCATTTTAATTTTCATACAAAAGAAGAAATACTTACCTCGTATTATTTGCCAAATAAAAAAACAGTAAAAGTTTTAATAACGAGTGGCGCTTCGTGTCCTGATGCATTGGTGGAAGGAGTTATCAAAAAACTTTCCGGCTTTTTCCCTGTTAATACAAATACTGAAGAATTAACAAAACTGTTCAGGTAGATCAAATTCTATTTTAGCGTAGCAACAAAGTCGACTGGTTGTCCTGAAAATCTCCGGTTTCTTATTTATACAACAACTCATAATACTCATGCGCCATGCGGTTGCTGTCAAACTGGAAACGTACATCCCGCATACCATTTTTCATAATTGCCCGCCAGGTATCATAGTTCTCGTAATAAAGAGGAAGAATTTCTTTTTCGAGTATCTCATATAATTTTTCAAGATCATAATCATCCTGCTCCTGTACGGTCATGTTTTCATAATCAGCTTTTGGAATTACAAAACCATTATGCCCATGATTGATGAACTCGGGTATCCATCCATCGTCAGTTGAAAAATTTACAGAGCCGTTCATTGCGGCGGTCATGCCACTTGTACCAGAAGCTTCTCTCGGTACTCTTGGATTATTCAGCCAAACATCCCCCGCCTGTTTCAATCTTTTTGAAAGACCAAGTTCATACCCGATCAGCACAGCTACATTATTGTATTTTTTACTCAGGTGAACAAGATGATTGAATTCAGAGATAGCAGGATAATCAACCGGGTAAGGTTTACCCCCCCAAATAATCTGAACAGGAAATTTCTTATCATTTAATAATCTTTCAAACTGTTCTTCTTCAGCTGCAATCAACCCGGCTCTTTTATAGCCTGCAAATCTTCTTGCCCACACAATTGTAAATATATTGGGGTCAAATATTTTTCCTGTTTGATCAGCTACTATTTCAAAAGCTCTTTTCTTTAAATGTTTTTTTCTATCATCAAAAGCCCAATCATTGCCTTCTTCCATAAACCTGTACAGGTGCTTATCACTCCAGTATCTCCAGTTCTGCGAATTGGTTATTGAAATGATTGGGCAAATATTACTGTGCTTCTTCCACATTTCCCTTGACACAACTCCGTGCAATTGCGAAACGCCGTTTGCCAGTCTTGCAAAACGTAAAGCAACAAGAGAGTGATTAAACATATCCTCGTTGTTGCCCGTTAATTCTTTTACTTCATTAACCGTCAGACCACAGAAGTAACTCATTTTATGGCATAGGTAAATATCATGCTTTTCATTTCCAGCTTCCTCCGGTGTATGTGTTGTGAATACAAGCCGCTTTTTTACTTCAGCAAGATCATTCTCATATTTTTTATATAAATAAAATGCAGCTGAAAGACCGTGTGCTTCATTTAAATGATAAACATCAGGGTTGAAACCAAGCTCATCGATCAACTTAGCGCCGCCAACACCCAACAAAATGAACTGTGCTACTTTGGTTGCAACATTTGCATCATATAAACGGTGAGTGATCGTTTGCGATACATAATCGTTTTCTGGCAGGTCAGTGCTTAATAAAAATAATGGCGCTGTTTTAAAAATTTCAGGATCGAGATACCATACTTTTACCCAAACCGGATGTTCGTGAACGGTTATCTGGAATTTTATCCCGGTATCTTTTAAAAAACTATAATGTTTTTCCATCCAGGTCACTTGTAGTGTTTGATCCTGGTTGCGGGCCTGGTCATAATATCCATATTTCCATAAAATGCCAATGCCGATCATGTTTTGTTTAAGCTCATAAGCGCTGCGCAAATGTGAGCCTGACAAAAATCCGAGACCTCCGCTATAAATTTTCAGGGGCTGATGAGTAGCAAACTCCATTGAAAAGTAGGCTACTTTCTTCGAATATCTCTCATCAAAAGGGTAAGGAAGCTTATAATGTCTAAAACTCATATTGTGTGATTTTTACACAGGCCACAAAATAAAGGGAAATAGCTATAACAAAGTGTACGAACATTCAATACGGAGATTAAATTATTCACATACGGGGAAAATTAAGCCCAGGAAACGTTTGCAGCTAACAATCATTTGGACGTTCGCTTTACAGGAGTTTTTGGTTTCACATCTTTTTTTCTGGGAAAACTTCCCTCAAAAGAACATTTAACACCACGATGAGCACCACAAGGTTCAAGCTCTTTTAAAGAAACAGAAGATGATGAAAAATTAAATTGAACTGAACAAGCATCACCTTGTTGCTTATACACTGCTGTATTGTTTGAAGTAAAATTGGCAACTCCTTTTAATTCACCGATACATTCGCCATTGTTACGTTCAAAATGAATAAAGAAATTCATTCTTCCAGATTTATTATCATCGCGGATCGAAACGATATTCATTTTATCTTTTACATAATCTGCGGAGAATTTATTTTTTTTCGTTAATGTATCAATAGGATTTATAACTTCCTGCACTCTGTCATCAAGCGGGTCTGTCATAATAAGAAGAAACTGTCCTGCGTCAGGATAATAATTATACACCTCTCTTCCTTCAGCTGCTGAACCATCAGGTTTTTTAAGTGATATGGCTTTGTAAAAAGATAATTTTCTATCTAATCCACTTACCTGTGTTGTTGCTGGATTGGCATCCTGTACAAGTAAAGGCAACCATGCTTTAAAAATGTTTTTCTTATCAAAGCAAAGAACAAAGGAAGCCTTTTTATCTGGTGAAATAGTTTTTACAAATAAATATGTTTCGTCTCCTATTGTCACCCGTTTCCCCATGTAGATCCTGGGCTTTACGTTTTTACCAAAAACTTTCGCCAGTACTGAATCAGGAACAAACTGTGAAAATATTTTATTGGCAATCAGCAACGAATCTTTTTCTTTCCTGTTAAGAGAAGTGTCCACTACATCATAAGGCGGTTTTACTAATTCAAAAGATTCAATAAAATCGCTGATAACCACCGGGTCTGTACCGGAAAGTGAAGGCTTTTTTTTATTGCCACAATCAGTAAAAAAGAAAGAAAGCAGCAGCAGACAACCAAGATACCGGACCATATTTTCCAAATTGTAACCGAATATAAACTTTTCCTTTTTTATGCCATAGCGAAAAATTTCTTGGAAATTCAACAGAGGTTTTTTAGGTTTGTCTAAATTTATTTTTAGTCATGCTTAATTTTTCGACCAGCGAAGAAAATTACCTGAAAACGATCTTTCATTTGCAAACGAAGGATGACAACGTTAGCACCAATGAGCTTGCGGAGAAATTGCAAACAAAACCGGCCTCCATCACTGACATGATGAAGAAGCTGAAAACCCGCAAGCTGGTTAATTACCAACCCTACCAGGGTTTTCGGTTAACACCCGAAGGAAAGAAGATTGCCCTCGGTATCATTCGCCGTCACCGGTTATGGGAATATTTTTTAGCGGAGAAACTAAAATTCAACTGGGATGAAGTGCATGAAGTAGCAGAACAATTAGAACATGTCAGCAGCAAAAAACTCATCGATAAGCTGGATGAATACTTAGATCACCCAAAGTTTGATCCACATGGCGACCCGATACCTGATACAAATGGTAAAATGGAAACAGGTACGCAAATAAACTTATCCGAATTAGATATCAATAAACCTGCAAAGATCTGTTATGTAGCGAATCAATCGCCAGAGTTGTTAGAATACCTGCATGACAAAAAAATAAACATTGGCTCATCTGTTTTGGTAAAAAGAAAATTCAGTTACGACGATTCGCTGGAAATAAAATCAGATAATAAGCTTCTGACCATTACGGCACAGTTGGCAAAAAATATTTTTGTAAACCATGGATAATACAGCACATAGTTATCCTTCATTAAGTGAAGTGCATCAAAGCGTCGATACAACCAGCACCCGAAGACCGGGCTGGCGAAGAATACTTTCATTTTTTGGCCCCGCTTATCTTGTAAGTGTTGGATATATGGACCCGGGCAACTGGGCTACTGATCTTGCAGGCGGCAGCCAGTTTGGCTACAAACTTATCTGGGTATTATTAATGAGCAACCTGATGGCTTTGTTATTACAAAGTTTATCAGCAAGGCTTGGAATTGTAAGAGGTAGGGATCTTGCGCAGGCAAACAGGGAAACATATCCGCGATATATCAACTATGCTTTATATGGCCTTGCTGAAATTGCAATAGCTGCTACAGATCTTGCAGAGATATTGGGGATGGCGATCGGTTTACAATTGCTGACCGGCTTACCACTTATCTGGGGTGTATTGATCACTGTGCTTGATACGTTTCTTTTCTTATTCCTCCAGCGCCTCGGTATCAGGAAAATGGAAGCTTTTATCATTGCACTTATAGCTGTTATTGGTATTTCATTTCTCATTGAAATAATTCTTGTAAAACCACAATTAGCTGAGGTTGCAACCGGGTTCATCCCGTCAATACCAAACGATACCGCATTATATATTGCCATCGGGATCATCGGTGCTACGGTTATGCCGCATAATTTGTATTTACATTCGGCATTGGTGCAAACAAGAAAAATAAAACGTGATGATAAGGGAATTAAAAGGGCTTTGAAGCTGAATTTTATTGACAGCACCATTGCTTTAAATCTTGCTTTCTTTGTAAACGCAGCAATACTTGTATTGGCCGCAACAGCTTTTTATAAAACCGGAAGAACAGATGTGGCGGAAATAAAAGTGGCGCATGAATTATTACCATCGTTCCTGGGAACTCAGTTTGCCCCCATTCTTTTTGCAATTGCCTTGATAGCATCAGGACAAAGTTCAACGATCACCGGTACACTGGCAGGGCAAATAGTAATGGAAGGATATTTACAATTACGCATTGCGCCATGGATAAGAAGATTGATGACGAGGCTCATTGCCATTATCCCTGCTGTCATTGTAATTTTAATAAACGGTGAAGACAATATTGATAGCTTGCTTGTATTAAGCCAGGTGATATTGAGTTTGCAACTTGGTTTTGCCATCATCCCTCTTATTCATTTTACCAGCGATAAAAAGACAATGGGAAAATATGCGATAAAACCATTGATCATTGTACTCGCATCTGCTATTGCCGCAGTTCTTGTGTATTTAAACATTAGAATGGTAGTAGAACAAGCCACTGATTTTTTTGCAGCTTCAGGTAATACTCCCTGGAAAATATTAATCCTGACCGCAGGTTTATTTTTTGCCAGTCTTCTTATCATTGCAATTATTTATCCCTTGCGCAAACGAAGAGAAAAACATCTTAAACAAATTCATGCTGAACCGGGAAGCATTGAAACAGCAGCAATCCCTGTTTATAATAAAATAGCAGTTGCAATTGATTTTACCACAAACGATCCAAAACTAATTGCACATGCAATAGGACAAGCTAATGATAAAACCTCTTTTGTTTTAATACATGTGGTAGAAAGCGTATCGGCAACTATTTATGGAAAAGAAAGCGATGATCTTGAAACAAGAAAAGATCAGGAAGAATTGAATAATTATGTTTCGCAATTGATAGCAAAAGGATATGCTGCCGAGGGGAAGCTCGGTTTTAAGAGCAGGGCAAGAGAAATTATCCGGATCTCAAAAGAATCAAATGCAGATATGCTTGTTATCGGTGCTCATGGTCACACTGGTTTAAAAGACCTGATCTATGGCGAAACAACTGATGCGGTGAGACATGGATTATCAATCCCGGTTTTAGTGGTGAATCTTTGACATGGATAGTTTCAAACAGCAAGATGATGGTGTCGTATAGAAAATATTTTATCACAGGTATAAAGAAAAATTTTCCTGGCAGTTCAGATAGTATAATTGCTAAAGCCGATTTTCACTACAAGATCATTTCTGCTGATACAAGCTTTGCAGCAAGCTCAGCTAATCCTATAGATAAGCGGCTTGATTTTTCTTCCTGCTTTTTAGCGCTTATAAAAACACTTGATGAGCAAGGCCTGGATTTTGAAGCAACAAAAAAGATCTGTCTTGAGATCGTTATTGAATATGTGAGGCCAAAGAATAAATTCCGGCAAACATAAAAAAAAATGCCCGCTAAACTTGCAAACACATGGCTGGCAACTGTTTTTCTAAAAAAGTTTAATAAAAGAGTAAGTAAGAATTCAAACCCTGGTGGATTTATTGCCAACATCATTACTGATAAACAAGAAACCTTAGGTCTTGGTTATGGAGTTGATATAATCGAATGTGGTATCTGCAAACTTTTTAAGAAACATAACTACCAAAAGTACTCTTCAATTCTTTGTGAAGTGGATGCAATAACAGCTGAGCTTGCCGGGCTTAAACTAATAAGAAATGGAACAATAGCGTTGGGTGCAAAAAAATGTGACTTCAGGTGGAAAAGAATAACCTAATTGTGATGAAAGAATATTTTCCTTGAATATTCTTTTACCATGTGTTTGAAACGGCTGAATGTTTCGGGCTTGATGTTAAGATAAGAAGCAAGATATTTCTGAGGCACTCTTTGCATCAGTTCAGGATGATTTGAAACAAAATTCAGAAATCTTTCTCTTGGGGTAAGCTTCACTAATTGACTTTGCCATTTGTCTTTCAATACCATTGTGGATGTAATAACAAGCCTGCCGAGGCGTTGCATTTTTTCGGATGTTGAATATATTCTTTCAAGACACTCATAGGTAATTGAGGTCAGTTCGCTGGGTTCTATTGTTTCAATTGTATATTCTGATGGAGTGCGGCTGTGAAAAGATTCTTGTGCATGAATGATATGACCTTCGTAAGATATCTGTGTATTGATCTCTTCGTTTTCTTTTTTATAATATTTTCTTACTAAGCCGCTGTCAATAAAATTAATATACTCCTCCACCTCACCTGTTTGGGTAATAATCGATTTTTTTTCAAACTTTCTTTTAACTATACACGGAAGTATCAATTGATTGAACTCATCCTGGCTGAGAGGAATAAATTTATTTAGGAAATCGAGGAATGATTTCTGAGGGCTCATAAGCATATACTAACCTAAGTTAGCAAATAATTGATTCTAATCAATCCTATTAGTATCTTTTTTTTTGGGGTGGAGGTTATTTATTTTCTCCCTTTTGCATAAAGGGCCTTCAATCGGCTGAAAGTTTCCGGTTTTATCTGCAGGTATGAAGCGAGATATTTCTGAGGTACCCGCTGTAGCATGTGCGGATGATGTTCGATGTATTCAAAAAATCTTTGTCTCGTAGTTTTCAAAAGCCGGTTATACCTGTTTTCATCTTTTTTTATAAACATGCCTGTAAGTATCAGCCTGCCAAGTCTTTCTCCTTTTGGTAATTTATCAAGTGCCTCTTCCATTTTATTATGAGTAAGGGAAACAAGGATAGTTGGTTCCAGCGTTTCCAATACAACCATTGATGGAGTTTTGGTTAAATAAGAAATTTCAGATTGAACAACATGACCTTCAGTTGCCAATTGCAGTATCACCTCATTTTTCCCAACCGATAAATATTTTCTCACCAATCCTTTTACCACAAGATTCAGGTAATTATCAACTTCGCCTTCATGAACAATAACAACACGTTTATCAAATCTCCTTATTTCGCAATATTGAAGCAGGTCGAACAGTTCTTCACTGGTTATTGGCATAAATCGTCCAATATATTTTTGTGCATATTCAAAATAGACCGGATCTATATCTGTAAAAGCGTTGTTCATTTCTCTTTTACCATTAAATGTTTTAAACGGCTGAAAGTTTCCGGTTGAATTCCCAAAAAAGAAGCAAGGTATTTCTGAGGTACCCGTAATACAAGATCAGGATTTTGTTTCATGAAAATTACAAACCTTTCCCTGGTTGAATATTTAATATTATCAAGTGTGCGGCGTTCTATATCCAAAAAAAATGAAGTAATGATCTTTCTTCCGAATTTTTCCCACTTTTTATCAGTTAAGAAAAGCTCTTCCATGTCATTCTTTGAAATACCCAGGGCGGTAACTGGTTCAATTGTCTCAAGTATATAGCGGCTGGGATCTCCGGTAAGAAAAGAAATGACAGAGCCCATGAGCCCACCCTCCTTTATAAGGTGGGTAATGACCTCCTGCCTCCCCCGGAAAAAATAACGACGTGTTATTCCATTCAAAACAAAATAAACATTAGTGGCTACCTCGCCGATATCAACAATCTTGGTTTTCTTTTCAAATCTAACAGGATGAAGTTTTGAAGCGAGTATTTGAAATTCTTCGTCGGTCAATTCTATTTGCTGGTTAATAAACTGGCGCACTTGGTCAAGCATGATGGAAAGGTATGATTAATCAATGTTATTCTTTTCATGAATTGTCACAGTATTTTATGGAAATGACCGCTGTCTTTGTACGATTGCTCCATTTCCTGTAGGTTTGCGCCAAAAATAATATTTCGGAGCAAACTTTTTTGTGATTCAATATTTTTCTTTAAAAAATTTAAACAATGGCAAATAAAATCAAAGTTGCAAACCCGGTTGTAGAACTTGATGGCGATGAAATGACACGTATAATATGGAAGTTTATCAAAGAAAAACTCATTCTCCCCTATCTCGATATTGATATCAAATACTATGATCTCGGTGTTGAATACAGAGATGAAACAAATGACCAGGTCACTGTTGATGCAGCTAATGCCATAAAACAATACAGCGTAGGAATTAAATGTGCTACCATCACTCCTGATGAAGCAAGAGTGGAAGAATTCAAGCTAAAACAAATGTGGAAGAGCCCGAACGGAACGATCAGAAATATTTTGGATGGAACAGTCTTTCGTGAGCCGATCGTTATTAAAAATATTCCAAGATTAGTCACTAACTGGACGGCGCCGATCATTGTTGGCCGTCATGCTTTTGGTGATCAGTATCGGGCTACAGATACAGTGATTAAAGGAAAAGGAAAGCTTACAATGACATTTACACCGGAAGGTGGCGGCGAGCCCCAGATATTTGAAGTATTCAACTTCAAAGGTGATGGTGTTGCAATGACGATGTACAACACTGATGAAAGCATCACAGGTTTCGCAAGAAGTTGTTTCAATATGGCGCTAAGTAAAAAATGGCCGCTGTACATGTCAACCAAGAACACTATTCTTAAAAAATATGATGGCCGCTTCAAAGATATTTTTGAAGAGATCTATCAAAATGAATTCAAAGCCCGGTTTGATGCAGCAGGTATAACTTATGAACACCGGCTGATCGATGACATGGTGGCAAGTGCATTAAAATGGAATGGCAATTTTGTGTGGGCATGTAAAAATTATGATGGCGATGTGCAAAGTGATACGGTTGCACAGGGTTTTGGTTCATTAGGTTTAATGACATCAGTGCTTGTAACACCCGATGGAAAAACCATGGAAGCAGAGGCTGCACATGGAACGGTTACACGTCACTATCGTGAACATCAGAAAGGCAGACCAACATCAACAAATCCAATTGCCTCAATTTTTGCATGGACAAGAGGACTTGCTTTCCGCGGCAAATTAGATGGCAATGATGCATTGATAAAATTTGCTGATGCACTGGAAACAGTTTGTATTGAAACTGTGGAAGAAGGTAAAATGACAAAGGATCTTGCTATTTGTGTGCATGGAAATAAAGTGAATCATGGCGAGCATTATTTATATACAGAAGAATTTTTAGATGCTATTGACAGTAATCTAAGGAAGAAATTGTCATCCTGAGCGTCGCGAAGGACGGATAAATGATATTAGAATATTAATCCCTGAACCCGGGCAGCTATGTCCGGTTTTTTTGTCCTTAGAACCATTCAACCTCTGCCAATGAGAAGATCTTTTTTTGCCAGTGCATTAACGGACGGGTTAATTGCCGGTGCATTGGATATTACCGCCGCTTGCATTCAGCAATATCTAAAGAACGAAACAGTGCCTATGGACGTTTGTTGCAAGTGGAGCCGTTGACCCCAAAAACTTTTTTAAGCCCGGCACTACTTGTTTTTATGTGGATTACTAGTTGATTTCTTTATTGCCATTTCATTTACATTTTTCTTTTTCTTTTTAGCAAGCCAAATTCAATCATTGGTTAAATACCAACTACAAATTGGCATTCTGTATGGAGTGTCTATATGGTCTGAGATGAGATTCATTATTTTGCAATACTTGTCACGTCATATTCAAAAGCCGATCGAAGGAAAACAAACAATTATCAATGCCTCTATATCTGTGGGAATTCTTTTTTTGTGTATTGGGATACCAGTTGCATTATTTGCAGGAAGATATGTTAAATCAAATGCGTAAATTAGTTTTTTATAACAAGCCACACATAAACTCTAACAACTATAATCAAGGAGGTGTAAAATGGTAAAAGTCACGGTTCTTTATCCAAATGACGATGGAAAAAAATTTGATATGAACTATTACATGGAAACTCATATTCCTTTAGTTCAAAAATTACTTAGTCCTGCATGCACCAATATAGAGGTTGACCAGGGCATTGCCGGGGGCACACCGGGTTCAAAAGCTCCGTTCGTTATTATCGGGCATCTGTTTTTTAATACAGTTGAAGATTTTATGTCCTCATTCGGATCACATGCAAATGCCATTATGAGTGATATTCCAAATTACACAGATATAACTCCGGTTGTTCAGATAAATCAAATAAAGATGTAATTACGAATGAAAAGTTTTTTTGCAGACAAAACGAAAAAACCTACAGACAGGGATCTTAAAAAAGCATTAACTAAAAACTTTGATTCATGGAAAACGCTTGCAAGCTTCACTAAAGAATCGTATCCCAAAGCGATACAAGAATGGAAATTTTCAGGCGAAAAATATGGCTGGAATTTTCGTATAAGCGACAAGAAAAGAGCATTGATCTATCTATTGCCCCGTGATGGCTTTTTTAAAATAGCATTCGTATTTGGACAAAAAGCAACGGATGTAATTTTAAAAAGTAATATTTCTGATGACATCAAAGAAGAGATCAAGGCATCAAAGGTTTATGCTGAAGGAAGGGGCATCAGAATTGAAGTAAAAAAAGAAGATATTCTTAGTGATATTAAAAAGCTAATAACAATTAAAATTGCCAATTAACTGTTGATGGTAAAATTAATAAGGGTTACTTCACTTAACCAGGATTTTATTGATCTCGTTAAGCTTCTTGATGCAGAGCTGGCAGAAATAGATGGTGACGAACATGTTTTTTATGCACAGCTTAATAAAACAGATAAGATCAAACATGTAGTTGTTGCCTACAAAGATGATAAGCCAATTAGTTGCGGTGCAATAAGAGAATATTCTCCAACAACAATGGAAGTAAAAAGAATGTATACGTTGCCTGAAGAAAGAGGAAAAGGAATTGCCACAAAAATTTTGATTGAATTAGAAAAATGGGCGACTGAATTATCTTATCAAAAATGCATATTAGAAACCGGATGGCGGCAACCTGATGCCATCAGGCTATACGAAAAGAACGGATATAAACGTATTCCCAATTACGGCAAATATGCCGGTTTAGAAAACAGTGTATGTTTTGAAAAAGAAGTTTAATAAAGGCATTAACTTTAATTGAAAGATTTAATGATCTAATTTAAAGTTTATGAGACCAGGAAATTACATTTCGCTTCTTATCGTTATCATGATCATCTTGAATAACAATTCTGGAATAGCACAGAACTATGCTATCGGTGCCGATCTTTCTTTTTTAAAACAAGCTGAAGACAGGGGATTTTCTTTTAAAGAAAACGGGCAAAAGAAATCCGGAATAGAGATCTTCAAAGACCATGGCTATAACTGGATACGTCTGCGTTTGTTTCATACACCGACAGAGCTTCCGAATAATCTTGTCTATACGATTGCATTAGCCAGGGAAGCAAAAAAGAATGGGTTTAAGTTTTTACTCGATTATCACTATTCTGATACATGGGCCGATCCCGGCAAACAATTTTTACCAAAAGTATGGGAAGGTAAAACTCATAAACAATTGGTCGACTCAGTATTTGAATACACTAAACGAACAATGATCGCATTTCGTGACTCACTTGTTTATCCTGATATGGTGCAAATAGGAAATGAAGTGAGCAATGGAATGATGTGGCCTGACGGAAAACTTCCTGATAACTGGAACAATTTTGCCGAGCTGATACAAGCGGGTATAAATGCTGTGTATGCAAGTTGTGGCAATAACCCATGCCCCCAGATCATGATGCATATTGATAAAGGCGGAGATAAAAATTTTACTAAGAACTGGTTTGATAAACTCCATTCTTATAAAATAAAATATGATGTGATCGGTCAATCATATTATCCATGGTGGCATGGAACATTACTTGATCTCAGAGAGTGTTTGAACTTTACTGCGACAGAATATAAAAAAGATATTATTGTTGTTGAAGCAGCCTATAACTGGAAGCCGAGAGAATATATAAATAAAAGAGCTCCGTTTCCTGAATCACCTGAAGGACAAAAAGAATTTTTAGAAGAAGTAAACAGGATCGTTTTAGCAGTGCCTGATGGCCGGGGTGTTGGTGTTTTCTGGTGGGAACCAGCAGTATCAAGAGGTGCAAGAGGTTTCTTTGATGAAAATGGAAATGTATTGCCTGTAATAAATGTATTTGACAAGTTCACAAGAAAATAAAAATGTGATGACAAAGAGACAAATTGCAGAATTATTCTCGGGCGGAAAATTTGCAAATACTTATGCCTACCTATCAGACAATATTGAATGGAATGTTTTCGGTGAGAAAATACTCAAAGGGAAAAAAGCACTTATTGATGACTGCGATCAAACCGCCAGATATTTTGCATCTGTAACAACCAATTTCAAAACATATCATGTGATAGAGGATGGAAATACCATAGCAATAAACGGAAGAGCAGAATTCATACGCAATGGAAAAACTGTTGCAATTGTAAACGCATGTGATGTTTATGAATTTGATGATCTGAGAATACTTCAAAAGATCTATTCTTATTGCATTAATGAAAACGGGTCAAAAAATTCGTAACCCTTTATCAATTTCATTTATTATCCCGACAATATTCTTTGCCGGGAACCATTTTATCTCTTTGTCTTTTCTGAACCACGTTAATTGCCGTTTAGCATACTGCCTTGTATTCTTTTTAATTTCTTCGATAGCTGCTTCTAAAGAAATATTCCCATCGAGATGATCAAATATTTCTGAATAGCCCACAGTTTGCAATGCGTTTAAATGACGGAATGAAAGCAATGTTCTTACTTCATCTATCAACCCTTGCCCGATCATTTTATCTACTCTTGAGTTAATATTTTCATGAAGTTCTTCTTTCGCCAGTTCCAACCCTGTTTTAATGATCTTAAAATCTCTTTTGGTTTTTATCCTTTTTCTGAAATCAAGTATTGATCTTCCTGTTGATTCCATCACTTCCAATGCCCTCATCATACGCTGCGGATTTTGAATTTCTCCTTCGGCAAAATACCTGGGATCTTTTTTTTCAATTTCATTTTGCAACCACTCCAAGCCCTTTAGCTCATAGTCGCTGATGATTCTCTTTCGAACCGATTCATCAACTTCGGGTATTTCATCAAGCCCTTCGCAAAATGCTTTAATATACAACCCTGTGCCTCCAACCATTATAACCACATCATGCTTTTGAAAAAGCTCGTTTACTTTTTGTAAAGCAAATTTTTCAAAAAAAGCAGCATTGATATTTTCGTTTATCGAATGTGAAGCAATAAAATGATGGGTGACTTCATTTAACTCTGCAACTGATGGTCTTGCTACACCGATATTTAATTCTTTAAAACATTGACGGCTATCGGCAGAAATAATTTCTGTTTGAAAATGTTTTGCCAACGAAATAGCCACGGAAGTTTTACCAACAGCAGTTGGCCCGCAAATAATAATGACAGTCTTATCTTTTGGATTTTTCAAGAAATGCTCAATGTTCAATTATCAATGCTCAACTATCAATGAAAACACTCCATAATTGATGAATTGGATATTGAACATTGGGCATTGAAAATTATTTTCGATAGTAAATTGTCAAGATCATTATGATACTTCCTCGTCAATTGCAGCCCCATCACCTGCATCTTCATCACTTCCACTTTCATCAGTAATCCCCAGGTCTTCTCCTTCGTCACCTTTTTCAATAAAACCTTCTGCCCCCTGTATGAGGTCATATTTTTCTTCCACATCAGCAAACTTTGCACCGAGCAATCCTTTGGTTCCGTACTGACTTGGAGCTATGCCCTCCGTGCGGACAGTTGCAGGGTAACTCAATTTTGCATTTTCATCTTTAGATACATTTATGAGTTCAACCAGAAAACTCCAGTTTTTATTGAAATCATAATTATAAATAAATTTTTGACCCGGGTTTTTTATCTCGCTGGCTACTGTTGTATCCTTCATTAGTAACGGAGCAGCTTTATACTCCTTTTCATATACCTCTAATGATATCTCCCTACCCCTTTGCCAATGATCATTACTGCGAAAAAATGTAGCCTTATGTTTGTTGTCAAACTCATAAGCTTTTAATATCGCTTCGTGCAGATCAAAAAAAGTTTGAGTATGGCGAATGACCACATCCCGGTAAATACTATCGTCGTCTTCAAAATAGATCCTGAACTTTAGAATTGTCATAAAACAAAAATACGATTTATGATGTAAGTCTTTATACTGGTTTCAGATTTAACTCTTTTGCTTTTGTCAGCATAAATTCGTATGCTTCGTCATAGTTGTTAGGAATCACTCCGTCCAAGATGGCGTCTTTGATCGCATCTTTTATTATACCAACAGGTTTTGATGGTTTCAATCCAAAAATCTCCATGATCATTTCACCATCAATAGGTGGTTGCCAGGTACGAATACGATCTTTTTCCTCCACTTCCTCGCAACGCTTTCTTACCAACTGAAAATTTTCCATATACTTCTTCACCTTCCATTTATTCTTAGAGGTAATGTCCGCTTCGCAAAGCAACATCAATGCATCAAAATCCCCGCCAGCATCAAACAATAACCTTCGGATAGCTGAGTCTGTAATATTTTCTTTTGTTAAACTTATAGGACGAAGATGCAATTCAACAAGCCGGCGAACAAACTTCATTTTTTCATTAAGTGGTAATTTTAATTTGGTAAAGATCTTTGGCACCATTCTTCCGCCAACAGCTTCATGACCATGAAATGTCCATCCATGTCCATCTTCAAATTTTTTTGTTACCGGTTTGGCAATGTCATGCAAAACAGCCGCCCACCTTACCCATCTATCATCTGTTTTCTCTGCAACATTATCAAGCACTTTCAGTGTATGATAAAAATTATCCTTGTGCCCCATACCATCTTTGTATTCTGCGCCCGCAAGATCCACCATTTGCGGAAAAATAATATGCAACAGTCCTGATTGATATAAAAGATCAAAACCAATTGATGGTTTCGGGCTTTCAATGATCTTTACAAGTTCATCTGTTATCCTTTCCTGCGAAACAATTGTAATTCTGTCGGCATCATCTTTAATTGCCTTGAAAGCTTTCTCCTCAATAGAAAATCCAAGTTGAGATGCAAAACGTATGGCACGCATCATACGCAACGGATCATCACTAAAAGTTTGCAGGGGATCAAGTGGTGTACGAATGACCTTATTTTTAATATCCTCAACTCCATTAAAAGGATCAAGAAGTTTTCCAAAACCGTTTTCATTTAAATTAATGGCAAGTGCATTGATAGTAAAGTCGCGGCGATCCTGGTCATCTTTCAATGTGCCTGATACAACCTCGGGTTTTCTTGAATGATAACGATAACTTTCTTTGCGGGCACCAACAAATTCAAGGTCAAAATCGTTAACCCTGATATGTGCCGTACCAAAATTTTTAAAGTAACTGAATTTGGGTTCTGGCTTAAATCTTTTTGCAACAGCTTTTGCCAATTCAATACCATCGCCTACGCAAACAATATCAGCATCTTTGGTATTACGTCCGATTATTTTATCACGAACAAATCCACCGATCAAATAAGTCTCCACTCCCAGTTCCGCAGCGGCATGAGCAATTTTATTCAGAATGAACAATTCCCTTTCTGTGCATTTAATATCCATAGCTGCGGCAAAGATAATTGATGTGTTCGCTAAGGGCGAAGGATAGTCATATTCCCATTGTGCCATCTGATCAATGAAGACGGCCCGGCAGCAGTTTCATTATCCTGCCTGTGCTGAACAATATGATCAACACCTGTTTTAATATCTTCTGAAATTTCTTTAAAAAATTTTGGCGAAGGCATTCCTGAAATATTTGCAGAAGTTGAAACAATTGGCTTCCGGAATCTTTTTATAAGATGCCGGCAAAAATCGTCCTTACAAATTCTTATTGCGATCGAGCCATCTTTAGCAACTAAATTATCAGCAAATCCAATTGCTCCATCATAAACTACGGTTGTTGGCTTATTAATTTTTTGCAAATGATCAAACAAAGAAAGATCAGGAGCCGCCACATGCTGCATTATATCCTTTTCATCGGCAACAAGAACGATCATGGCCTTTTCGTCACTGCGCTTTTTCAGTTTATAAATTTTTTCAACAGCAATTTCGTTTGTAGCGTCACAACCAATGCCCCATATTGTGTCGGTTGGATAAAGAATTAATCCGCCGGCTTTTAATACTTCAAGACATTTTGAGATATCATTTTCAAAATTCATAACATTAATCCCTTAAACCTTTAAACGATTAAACCAGTAACTTCTCATAAACCCTCACCACGTCTGTGGCACACTTCTGCTGTGTAAAATTTTGTGCATGGTGCCATCCCTTTTCTCTTAATGTTTCTGCAAAAGTTTTATCGGTAAAAATTTTTCTCGTGCCTTCAGCAATTTCTTCAGCACTTCCGGGATCTACATAATATGCTCCCACTCCACCAGCCTCAGGTAAACTTGAAACATTTGAAGTAATAACCGGCAGCCGGCTGCATAATGCCTCCAGCACAGGAATACCAAATCCCTCAAAAAAAGATGGATAGATCATCGCAACTGCCATTTGATAGATAGCCGGGAAATCTTCTGCTCTTAAAAATGAAGAGGCAACTTTCGCCAGGTGATTTTCTGATAAAAAGATTATCCGGTCTTCTAATCCATTTTGTTTGATAAAATCTTTTACCTGTTGTTTATACCTGGTTCCGTCACCAATAACAACAAGTGGAATAGTAAGATCATTTCTTAAAAGATAAAATGCTTTGCAAATTCCGAGCAGGTTTTTTCTTTCAATGATTGAGCCCACATAAAGAAAATATTGATCAGGCAAAGAATACTTCTCCTTTATTTGTTGTTTGAGTTTTTCATTCACTGCATCTGAAAATGCCGGGTTGCAGCTTTGATAACATACCTCAATTTTTTCTTCCGGAGTTTTATAAAACTCCATGATATCCTTTTTTGTTTGCTGGCTGATGACAATTACTTTATCTGCATGATCGCAGGCATATTTGAATTTTCTTTTGTATATCTCCACGTCGATCCTTGAATACTGCTCAGGATAACGTTCAAAAATCATATCGTGAATAGTGACAACTGACCTGATACCGCTTTTATGAATATCAATCGGAACTTCGTTGCTTAGTCCATGATAAAGGTCAATCCCCAATTTTTCGAGATCATTTTTGATCCATGTGCTTCGCCAAACAGATGATAAGGCTTTGTGCAACATACCTGAAGGCAATACTTCCTCAATATTTTTTCCATTTAACTTAAACAAACTGGATGGTTTTGGGTTAAACAGGTAATACTTATACTGCGGAAAATATTCAGCCAGCGAACGGATAAGCGTACGACTGTAATGACCCAAACCTGTGCCATTGTGATAAGCTCTTTTTGCGTCGAAGCCAATATTCATAAATCAATTTAAAAACGTGAAAATATGCAAATTTGTAAATGAAGTGAGAAAAGCTCATATACAGTAGTAATGCCGCAAGAATAGCCGAAGGACTTGATACAATACAAGAGTGCAACGCAACGGAAGCCGATAAGAATTATCCCGATAGTTATCGGGACTGGTATCATAATTACTTTTAATTTCGCAGTCTTAAAAAATATCAATGAAAGAATTAATTCTCGAAGCATGGAATAACCGTGAATTATTGAAAGATGCGAAATATAGCGATGCTGTTCGTGCAGTAATTGAAGAAGTAGATAAAGGCAGACTACGTGTAGCATCGCCTTCGGATAATGGCTGGATTGTAAATGAATGGGTGAAGCAGGCAATACTGATGTACTTCGCTATTCAGCAAATGCAGACATGGGATCTGGCTCCTTTTGAATTTTATGATAAGATGTTGTTGAAGAAAAATTATAAAGAACTTGGTGTTCGTGCAGTGCCGCATGCAGTGGCGAGATATGGCGCATACCTTGCAAAGAATGTGGTGCTGATGCCAAGCTATGTAAATATCGGAGCTTATGTGGATGAAGGAACAATGGTTGACACTTGGGCAACTGTTGGCAGTTGTGCACAGATCGGTAAAGGCGTTCATTTAAGCGGCGGTGTTGGTATTGGCGGTGTGCTTGAACCATTGCAGGCTTCGCCGGTGATAATTGAGGATGGATGTTTTATCGGAAGCCGGTGCATTGTTGTGGAAGGTGTAATGGTTGAAAAAGAAGCGGTGCTTGGCGCAAATGTGGTGTTGACTCAATCAACAAAAATTATAGATGTAAGCGGCCCTGAGCCAAAAGAAATGAAAGGCCGTGTACCTGCACGCAGTGTTGTAATACCGGGCAGTTATACAAAAAAATTTCCTGCAGGTGAATTTGGTGTTGGCTGTGCTTTGATTATTGGTCAGCGCAAACCAAGCACCGATCTGAAAACAAGTTTGAATGATGCACTGAGAGATTTTAATGTGAGTGTGTAGATAAGATTAATATATTCTAAATAAAAAGCCTCATCATTTCTGACGAGGTTTTTTTTGTGCCCGGGACTGGATTCGAACCAGCACAACCTTTCGGATGCTGCCACCTGAAGACAGTGCGTCTACCAATTTCGCCACCCGGGCATTTTTTTGAAATTATTTTTAACCAACTAATATAAGATCTGTTTTGACCCGGATCCCGATTCAATCGGGACACAACCTTTCGGATGCTGCCACCTGAAGACAGTGCGTCTACCAATTTCGCCACCCGGGCATTTTCATTTCAAAAGTTATTAAAAACTCCTTCCCAACTCCTGATTTCAAATATTTCTTTCGATTCTTGCAGAAGTCTGGGGTTGCAAATATATGCCTTTGGCCTTTTTATTAATAAAGGTTGGGTAATTTGGCCAACCTTTTCTACTTTCAAACCGCATGTCGCCATTACAAAAAATTCTTCGTGACCCATCGCTATGGACACTTATACTGCTGAACCTGCTTTTTATTTATGAATACAGGGATGATCCAAGCCAATACACTACCATCATCTGGCTTTATTGGTGGCAGAGTGTATTGATCGGTGTGTTCAATTTTTTTGACATGATTACAATGAAACCCAAAAACATTGATGTACAGAACATGACCATTAACGGAAGACCCGCCACAGCAGTCCAGGCAAAAGGTTGTCTTCCGCTCTTTTTTCTTTTTCATTACGGCATGTTCCACTTTGTGTACCTTATCTTTCTTGCCATTGATTTCAGACTCGCTGATACAAATTTTAAATACTTTATGTGGGCACTTGGCGGTGTATTGCTTCAGCAGGTCATTCAATTTACACAAAACAAAATAAAATACGCCGGCGCACCACGCAGGATCGCCACCATGTTTTTTACACCATACCTGCGCATTGTGCCAATGCATCTCACAATTTTACTCCCGAAATTTCTGGGATGGACCCCGGGCCTCACTTTTCTTATTCTGAAAACTGCGTTTGACGTGATCGGGCATTTAATCACTACAAGGTATTACTGGAACAAGGAAGAAACGCAACCACAAGGTTATATTTAAACATTTAACTTTAGGCCGGTTAATTTTATGTAGCCGGCTTCAGTTCCCTGATTGAACTTTTGTTGCGACGCTCCGTTCAGGGTTCTGTAAGCACATCAGCAAAAAAGAAACAGTATGCCAGAATTAATAACATGTCCTAATTGCAAACATCAGTTTGAACCCAACGATGCTATCCGTGATGAAGTGCAAAGAGAATTGCGTCAGAAAATGACCGAATGGCAAAATCAGAAACAAAAAGAATTTGAAAGTGAAAGAGTAAAAATTCAGAAAGAGACTGAAGAAGCAGTACGGAAAAATATTGCATCTGATTTCGAAACCAAGCTGAATCTTGCTGAACAGAATAATAAAGACTATGAAGAAAAACTGAAACAGGCCCGTCAGCAACAGGTTGAATTTCTGAAGAAAGAGCAGGAACTGAAAACAAAAGAAGAAGAGCTTGAATTATCTGTTCAGAAAACTCTACAACAGGAAAGAGAAAAACTTTCCGTGGAAATCAGAAAGCTGGAAGAGCAAAGAATTGTCGCAAAAGAAACCGAGTTTCAACTTCAGTTAAGAGAATTGCAAAAACAACTGGAAGACCAGAAGAAACTTGCAGATGAAATGAGACGTAAAGCTGAGCAAGGCAGCATGCAAACTCAGGGTGAAGTACAGGAATTGTTACTGGAAGAAATGCTGCGTTCTGCTTTTCCTTTTGACCTGATCACTGAAGTTGGCAAAGGAATACGTGGTGCAGATTGCATACAAACCGTAAGAAATGCTGTTGGACAGGAAGCTGGTAAAATTATTTTTGAAAGTAAGCGTACAGAAAATTTCAGCGCAGACTGGATCGAAAAATTAAAAGCAGATATGCATAACCAGTCTGCAGATATTGCCGTGATCGTTACCAAAACACTTCCAAAAGACATGACACAGTTCGGCGAAAAACAAGGAGTGTATATCTGTACTTTCAGTGAAGCAAAAAGCTTGGTGACTGTTTTAAGAAATGCAATTTTAAAAATAGCTGAAGCTAAAAACCTGCAGGAGAATAAAGGCGATAAGATGAATGCCATTTACAATTATGTAACCGGCCAGGAATTTCGCAGGGGGCTTCAGATGATGCGTGAAAATTTCAGAAACCTCCAGGCACAATTGGATAAGGAAAAAGAAGATTTTGAAAAAAACTGGCAGAAGAAAAGAAAAATGATCCAAACCATTATTGACAATTCATCACATGTTTCAGGTTCTATTGAAGGCATTGCAGGCAGTGATTCAGTAGATCTGAATTTGCTGGAAGAAGGGATTGAAGAAGAATGAAGAATAGTTTTTTTGCCACGGAGGCACAAAGGAGCACGGAAATTATTACTCCGTGAATTCCGTGGCAATCTAACTCACCACCCATGCCAATGCCAAATGCTCAAACTGGCGGTAATGAACAGTAAGCTCAGCATTATCTTTTGAAAACAAACAGTAGATAGTTTCGTTTTCTTCATGTTGTTTCTTCAACTGAATTTCTCTTCTGAAATCCACTCCCCCATTGCCATACCATTTGAATACTGATTCTTTTGCAGACCATAACAAAGTGGCAAAAGGTATGCGGTCTTTGTCAGGCTGAATAAGATGAAACAGCTCATGTTCTTTTGCACTGAGAAATTTATACATGATCTTCGATATCTTTTCTGTTGGTATTTCAATATCAACTCCCACTCTTTTGTCTTTGCTTACAATTGCAGCGGCATAATCGCCGCAATGAGAAATAGAAAAATGATACTGCTCATCAGGTAAAAATGGTTTGCGGGTATCGGCGATCTTGATGAGTTCGTAAGGAAAAGAGGGAAAAAGATACTGTAGCAAAAAGCGGCCTGCCAGGTGTTGCAACCTTTTATGCGGATGTGTTACATCTCTGTGCTGCGGCACATTTGACTTGAAGAATTCTTCGGTTTCTTCAATCTTCCAAATACCCAGCCGGGTGGAATCGTTGATTTGTTGTTGAAAAAATATCGGCACGGTTGCTATTTAAGATTTAAGATTGAGGATTTTAGATTTATCATTGCAAAAATTTAAACTGTCTCTTGCTCAGTAAAGATAAGAACGTTGAAGAGTGCGACGCAAGAAAAGCTAAATAGTAGTAATTAAGCTAAGTTCATAAAAATTAAAAAATGATTCTTTCTGATCTGCGAATTCTTGAAGAAATAGAAAAAGGAACAATTAAAATTAAGCCATACGACAGGGAATGCCTT
>Ga0209797_10000363_pt1 | contig 22394 bp, 14 predicted proteins | sample DOMMetBare3Fresh_2_FD_187472 | JGI IMG/M metagenome (GOLD analysis project Ga0209797, IMG submission 187472) | Wetland sediment microbial communities from St. Louis River estuary, USA, under dissolved organic matter induced mercury methylation -... | ecosystem: Environmental > Aquatic >... | reverse complement strand
CGTTGATCAAAAGCTCCTTGAACAGCTTTTCCAGTTCAATGGGATTTTCCTGCAGGAACTGTACATAGTGGTCAGGGTTTTTGATCTGATGGATATTCATGCGCCGGGCTATGCGCCGTTTAATCGTGGTGGGCTTGTAAGCCGACAGGTCATGTCCGGTTCTGTTACGCAGCAGAATAAATATTTTCTGGATGGGTTCAGGAGCGACGAGTTCCTCCGGTTGATCGGTGTGACTGCTTTTAAAATAGGGCCCTTTGCTGTATTGAATTAGCTGTTGCCCCATTTTTTCCGCAGGCAGCACGAAATCCACATCACCCATCGCGATTGCACTGCTGGGCATGCCGTCGAACTTTGCTGTTTTGGGCTCCTGAACCATGGTCATGCCTGAGACGCCCTTGATGGCTTTTAGCCCTAGTGTGCCATCCGTACCGGTTCCTGAAAGAATGATGCCGACCCCCATTTCCTGAATATCTTCTGCCAGTGAGCGTAAAAAATAATCGATGGGCAAATGCGCGGAATCATGCTTCTGACACTCCATAAGATGTAACCGGTGGTTAAGCAAGGCCAGATTTTTCCCGGGCGGACACACAAAAACATGATTTCCCTTTAGAAACATGCCGTCTTGGGCGCTTAATACCGGCATGTCAGTGAAGTTATTAAGTAAATCAGGCAAAAGACTGATATGCCCGGGTTGTTGATGGGTAACGACGATAAAAGCAAAACCGGTTTGGGGCGATAAATTGGAAAAGAAGGTTTCCAGCGCTTCCAGGCCACCTGCTGAAGCGCCTATGCCGACTACAGGCAATGCGCTGCCCGCTGAAGTGTCCGGGGTAACGTGGTTGTCTTTTTTGTTGCCGATGGATTTCACTGAATCGATCCTTGTGTTGTTACTTTGCTGATAATTAGAGACATAAGCTGAAAGGCGAATTCCCAATAAAGAATATTCATACAACAATTGCAGGATGGACTTAAACTGTGATTTTCGGGGCTAAAGGCCATCCTGCGAGGGTATGTTTACTTTTTGAAATCATCTACTATTCGATTTCTGTGTTGTTTTCATTCAGACTAACACAGCGACCCTCTATGAAAAAGAAAGATTAATAAAAAGAGGTTAACAAGGTCGAACTGTTTTAAGCAGGTGGAGTGCGAAGGCTTTATTAGCCACTTTTTATCATAAAAATTGGTTAATGTGTGCTGTGGTCCGTTTGTGCTGAGCCTTTCCAAACATGAACGGACTACAACACGCTTACCCTTCGACAAGCTCAGGGCAAACGGGATAATGGCATCTTCTTAACCGATTTCTCCACATTTACAAAAACGATAGGGTAAGACAATGACAAATTACGCTCACAAAAAAACTTATACCTGCCCCATGCATCCAGAAGTTCGCCTGGAAAATCCTGGCAACTGTCCCAAATGCGGAATGGCGTTAGAGGAGTTGGTGGATACGGCTCCAGAAATTCATACTGACTATGTTTGTCCGATGCATCCGGAAATCATCCGCAATGAACCGGGCTCTTGCCCCAAGTGTGGCATGGCTCTTGAACCCCGGGATATTTCAGGAGAGGATGAGGAAAACCGGGAACTCACCGATATGAGTCGACGGTTTTGGGTCAGTACTGCGCTGTCGATACCCGTGTTCATTTTGGCGATGGCCCACGACCTGATGCCGGGTTTGATTACCGGTTCCTTCTTTACCCACTCGTTGCAATGGATTGAATTTACTTTAGCAACACCGGTCGTTTTGTGGGGCGGCTGGCCGTTCTTTCAGCGCGGCTGGCGTTCCGTCATCACTCGCCATTTAAATATGTTTACGCTGATTGCATTGGGTATCGGCGTCGCCTGGGGTTTCAGCGTGGTAGCAACGGTTGCGCCGGGGATTTTCCCGCCAAACCTGCGTAACTCAAACGGCATGGTGGCCGTCTATTTCGAGGCAGCCGCTGTCATTACTGCTTTGGTACTGCTGGGACAAGTGTTGGAATTACGGGCCCGAAGCGGTACCAATCAGGCTATCAAGATGCTGCTGGAGCTTGCGCCGAAAGCAGCGCGCAGGGTTCATGAAGACGGCAAAGAAGAAGATATTCCCCTTGACCAGGTACAAGCGGGCGATGTATTGCGCGTCCGGCCTGGCGAAAAAATCCCGGTTGACGGTATCGTGCAGCAAGGTAATAGCAGTGTCGATGAGTCCATGGTGACCGGCGAAGCCATTCCGGTGGAAAAAAATGCGGGGGATCGTCTGATAGGCGCCACCGTCAATAGCACCGGTAGTCTGCTGATGCGCGCCGAAAAGGTCGGCGGCGAAACTCTATTGGCCCAAATCGTGAAGATGGTCAGCGAAGCACAGCGCAGCCGGGCGCCGATTCAAAAACTGGCGGATAGGGTTGCAGCCTGGTTTGTGCCGGCCGTTGTCATCATTGCCATCATTACCTTGATGGTCTGGTGGCAGTGGGGGCCGGAACCGCGTCTGGCTCATGCCATCGTTAATGCGGTAGCCGTGCTCATTATTGCTTGCCCCTGTGCTCTCGGCCTTGCCACGCCGATGTCGATTATGGTCGGTACCGGCAAGGGCGCTCAGCTTGGGGTATTGATAAAAAATGCCGAAGCGCTGGAAATCATGGAAAAAATAGATATCTTAGTAATCGACAAAACCGGCACACTGACAGAGGGTAAACCTCGCCTCATGTCGGTGAAAGCCTGCAAAGATTTTTCCGAAGAAGAGGTGTTGCATCTCGGAGCAAGCCTGGAACGAGCCAGCGAACACCCGCTAGCCGCCGCCATTGTTAAAGGCGCTGAAGAAAAAGGCATCAAGCTGACTGCCGGAGAGCAATTTGAATCGGTAACCGGTCAAGGTGTTAGTGGCAGGATTTCAGACCGCAAGGTTGCGCTGGGAAATGCCAAATTAATGGCAGCCCGGAATATCGATACAACCCCTTTAATCGAACTGGCTGACGAGCTCCGGCTGGAAGGGCAGACCGTCATGTTTGTTGGAGTGGACGGGAAGCTTGGCGGAATTATCAGTGTCGCCGACCCCATCAAATCATCAACACCGGAAGCGCTGAAAGCCCTGCACGAAGCAGGGATAACGGTCGTCATGCTTACAGGTGACAATAAAACAACAGCCCAAGCCGTGGCAAAGAAACTCGGCATAGACCGGGTTGAAGCGGAAGTATTGCCCGAACAGAAAACCGGAATCGTTAAGCAATTGCAGGCCGAGGGGCATATCGTGGCAATGGCCGGTGACGGCATCAACGATGCGCCGGCATTGGCGCAGGCACAGGTAGGTATTGCCATGGGAACGGGCACCGATGTCGCCATGGAAAGTGCGGGGGTTACACTGGTCAAAGGCGATCTGCGTGGAATCGCCAGAGCTCGTCTTTTGAGTCAAGCTACCATGAGTAATATTCGCCAAAACCTGTTCTTTGCTTTCATTTACAACGCCCTCGGCATTCCCGTTGCAGCCGGTGTGCTGTATCCGTTCTTCGGCATCTTGCTGTCACCGATGCTTGCGGCGGCAGCGATGAGTTTTAGTTCGGTTTCAGTCATCATGAACGCTCTGCGGCTGCGAAGATTATCGCTTTAACAGATCTGCATTGATCCGAATGGCGTCGGGCAGGAGTAACAGTTATATAGTTGCCTGACTTTTCAGTGTCCGGGAGGGTCAATCAATAGCCGGTTTTATATCCATCCTTCGAAATATTGGTCATAAAAAGCATGGCCGCGAGGCGAATTATTCAAGCCGCCCGGAAAGCTGGAATCCCGGCACGAACTTCGACACGCCCCTAGCCCAATCGTTGCGACGGAGCGAATACCCCCGTCGCGCTTCGCTTTTATGTTTACTCTGACCTCAGTTATTATGGCAAATCTGCATCGTGAGATGTAAATGTTTCCGCCTACCGGCAGGTTAATCATAACCGTCCGCTGAGCCTCAACCGACGATTAACCTGCCAGTGATAGATTCTGGCAAGTAAGGGTCGAATCAGCGGCATCCCGATTAGCCAGGCTAAAGGTTTCAGTAACGGCACTTTACTCATAAGCAGGATATAAGCATCCATCTCGGAAAGAATCCGCTCTTTCTCATCTTTGACATGCAGTTCGGTTAATGCCTTACGGGGGTCGATACCGATTTTACGCAACTGTTCTTCCTGGCCGGTGATATCCATCCAGCAGACATTTTCGCCCGCTTTACCCGCGAGTTTTTCATAATTTAGCCTGTCTTTCACGCATTTAGGACAAGCGCCATCGTAGTAAACAATAATTTTAGGGCTATCCTGATTATTCATATTTATTTCCTTCGGTCAGCTGCAGTGATAACGATTTTATTTCAGGCAGTTATACCGGAATTTTCGGATTGGCAAAAGGACGAAATATTCTTGGCGAATAGCGATTAAGTCCATTAATACTTTAATTTGTTGCCGACCGGATTGAATGGTACTCGGGAGCTTTCCACATAAGGCCGGACAAACCTGTCAGGTCTAAGTCCGGTCTTTTTTTTGCCTGAAACTGGAAACCCTACACGGCATCGCTTCTAAAGCAGTTCTTGTTCAATAGAGACCTTTAAAGCTCAAGGCTATATTGGTTGACATCAAAGGTGTCGCAAATTTCTCATTATCATGTCGAAGCATTTGTTCAACCTTTACGCCAATACGATATCTCTTAAAGCTGATATGTTGACAATATTTGTATCAAGCCGCATCATCGGTATTCAGCTACCTATTGACCAGTCCGCCTATGAGTAACGACACTCTGCAAATACGCCGCATCGGTATTGATACCTATCATGAAAACGTTGCTTATCTCAATCGTGAATGCGGCATTTATCGTGCCGAGGGTTTCCAGGCGCTTTCTAAAATTCAGGTCAGCACCAACGGCGCCAAAGTTCTCGCCGTCCTCAACGTAGTTGATGATGTTTCCATCGTTCAGCCTGGCGAATTAGGCCTGTCCGAGCAAGCATTCAAGCAACTGAATGCCGCTGAAGGCTCTCTGGTTACTGTAAATCACGCAGAACCGCCCAAGTCCATGGATGCAGTTAGGCGTAAAATCAATGGCGAACGTCTCGATCAGAATGACTTTAGCAATATAACCAACGATATTGTTGAAAGCCGCTATTCAAAAATGGAAATGGCCGCATTTCTTGTCGCGACAGGGCAAAACAATCTTGATCACGACGAACTGCTCTATCTTACCCGGGCCATGCTGGAATCCGGCGACAGGATGGACTGGCACGAAGCCTTGGTCGCTGATAAACATTGTATAGGCGGCATCCCCGGCAATCGCACTTCCATGCTGGTTGTTCCTATCGTTGCGGCGCATGGTATGTTGATACCCAAAACCTCAAGCCGCGCCATCACCTCACCGGCAGGCACGGCCGACACCATGGAGGTGCTGGCAGAAGTCAATCTGGCCCCGGATCAACTGCATAACATCGTGCGTCAGGAACGCGGTTGTCTGGCCTGGGGCGGCACGGCCAGGCTTGCGCCGGTCGATGATATGCTGATTTCTGTTGAACGCCCGCTCGGCATAGACTCACAGGGGCAAATGGTGGCATCTATTCTGTCCAAAAAACTGGCTGCAGGCTCCACGCATCTCATTATTGATATTCCTGTCGGTCCCACCGCAAAAGTGCGGCAAATGCGCCAGGCGCTGGCCTTGCGTAAATTATTTGAATTTGTTGGTGATCGACTCAACATTCATCTGGAAGTCATGATTACCGATGGCCGCCAACCGATTGGCAGGGGTATCGGTCCCGTGCTGGAAGCAAGAGATGTCATGCAGGTCTTGCAAAATGACCCCGATGCACCTGCCGATTTGCGCCAGAAGTCCTTGCAACTGGCAGGCAGGGTTATTGAATTTGACCCCGATGTTCGCGGTGGTCAGGGTTATGCGATTGCCCGTGACATACTCGAATCAGGCCGGGCCTGCGTCAAAATGAACGCCATTATTCAGGCTCAAGGGGCAAAAATTATCGATCTGCATCCCGGTAATCTTTGTCATGAGGTTTTTGCCGGTTCCGATGGCTACGTCACTCATATCGACAACTTCCAAATGGCAAAAATCGCCCGTCTTGCCGGCGCGCCCATGATGAAAAAAGCAGGCGTGGATTTATTAAAAAAATTGGGTAACCCGGTAAAAAAAGGCGACACGCTATACCGCATTTATGCCGAATTTCCAGCCGATTTTAAATTTGCTCAGAATTTATCTACCCAGGACAACGGCTATGCCATAGGCAGCGATGAACAAATTCTGAAATCGTTGGTTGCCTTTTAATCCTGACAGTTGGGCTTTATGATAATACTCGCTTTTCCTGACTACTTGAGCCAGGCGCAACGCCTCGCTAAGCGGCTTAATGCGCCATTGGCGGAAGTCAGCTTGCATCATTTTCCTGACAGCGAAAGCTTCATACAACTGCCATCGTCATTACCCGAGCACGTTATCGTTTGCCGCAGCCTTAACCAGCCCAATGACAAATTGATCGAATTGTTATTGTGCGCAACAACGGCACGGGAATTAGGCGTCAAACGCCTCACTCTTGTAGCGCCTTATTTGAGTTACATGCGTCAGGATTTTGCCAATCAACCTGGTGTGGCCGTAAGCCAGCGTATTATAGGTAAAATGCTTGCCAATTTATTCGACGATGTGCTCACCGTAGATCCGCATTTGCATCGCATATCGTCACTGGATCAGGCAATTCCGATAAAAAACGCCATCAGCCTTACCGCAGCTGATGAAATCGGACGCTTCCTGAAACGAAAGCTGGATTATGCCCTGCTATTAGGCCCGGATAGTGAATCAGAACAATGGGTCGCCACTATCGCCAACAAAATCGGTTTCGACTATTGCATTGCCCAAAAGGAAAGACAGGGTGACAAAGACATTGAAATGATATTGCCGGGTAACAACTTCGTCAATAAAACCATCGTCATCATAGACGACATGGCCAGCACTGGGAGAACCCTGGGCAAGGCAGCCGAACTGTTGCAGGCCGCCGGCGCCGGTGACATCTATGCCGTTGTCACGCATCCCCTGTTTTGCGATGATGCTGAAGCGCATATTCTGCAAGCAGGAATCAAGGCCATCTGGAGTACGGACAGCATAGACCACCCGACATCCTGCATCAAGCTCGATGCCTTATTGGCTAACGCGATTAAAGCGATGATTTAATAATGCGCTGATCAGGCCAGAGCAATGGCTGTGTTTTTCCAATGCTGAGTACATTAACTTGAAAGTCTATTATTATGGGTTTGCCACATCGTAAACAAACCCCGCTTTACCCAAGCTTCTATATTGCTTGACCGGGTTTTTATTAAATCGTTGGATGAGGCTTAGCCTATTCTCGTCTCTGCCCCAGGTCGTTAGTCGTTATAATGGCCCAATCAATGCTTATTCCACGGCAATTTTTAAGACGTCATCAACCTTTTCCAGCCAGATAAACTGGAGTTGATTTCTCACCGCATCGGGTATTTCTTCAAAATCTCTTTTATTGCGCGCAGGAAGCAATACTGTTTTTATGCCCGCTCTAGCGGCAGCAATAACTTTCTCTTTGATGCCGCCTACAGGCAATACCAAGCCACGCAAGCTTATTTCTCCGGTCATAGCAATATCGCTTTTCACAATCCTTTCAGAAAATGCGGAATAAAGGGCAGTAAACATGGCAACGCCGGCGCTGGGGCCGTCTTTAGGGATGGCGCCTGCTGGAACGTGGACATGGATGTCGTTCTTTTCGAATAGCTCCTGGCTTAAACCCAGCTCATGGGCGCGGGATTTCACCAAGCTTAAAGCAGCCTGAGCGCTTTCTTTCATGACCTCGCCCAACTGACCAGTCAGGATCAACTTGCCGTTACCGGGTACACGGGTGGCTTCAATAAAAAGAATATCACCGCCAACCGGTGTCCAGGCAAGTCCTGTAGCGACACCCGGAACGCTGGTGCGCATCGCTACGTCGCTCTCAAACTTTTTCGGCCCCAGAATGCCCGGAATCTGTTCACTGTCGATCTGCTCATTAACGGCAATGCCCTCGGCAATACGCATGGCTACACGACGAAATACGGTGCCGATTTCACGTTCCAGATTTCTGCAACCGGCTTCGCGGGTATAATCCTGAATGATGGTTTCTATGGCCCGGTCGGTGATGCTACATTGTTCTGCTGTCAATCCATTTGTTTCCAATTGCCTGCTTACCAAATAACGTCTTGCGATCTGAGCCTTTTCATCCAGCGTATAGCCGGATAATTCGATCACTTCCATCCGGTCGCGCAACGGAATGGGAATGCTGTCCAGCACATTGGCCGTTCCGATGAACATGACATGGCTTAGATCAAACGGCACCGCCAGATAATTATCGCGGAAAGTTGAATTCTGTTCGGGATCCAATACTTCCAGCAAGGCTGAAGAGGGATCGCCCTGAAATCCTGAACCGAGCTTGTCCATTTCATCCAGCATGAATACCGGATTATTGGTGCCAGCCTTGCGTAGGGATTGAATAATGTTGCCCGGCAGTGCGCCAATGTATGTGCGCCGATGGCCCCGGATTTCGGCTTCATCATGCAGACCACCCAGGCTGGCACGAACAAACTCACGTCCCGTAGCACGGGCTATGCTGCGTCCCAATGAAGTTTTTCCGACGCCGGGCGGTCCGACGAAACATAAAATAGGGCTCTTGCCATTCGGATTCAGTTTGCGCACGGCCAGAAATTCCAGTATCCGCTGCTTGATTTTATCCAGGCCGTAATGATCTTCATTAAGAATTCCCCGGGCTTTTGCTATATCAATAACCCCTGCACTCGCGACCGACCAGGGCAGTTCCGTCAGCCAATCAAGGTAGGTGCGAATCATCGAATACTCACCGCTGGCATCCGGCATGTGCTGCAAGCGGCCGAGCTCCTTGCGCGCTTGCTTTTCGGCTTCTTCAGGCATCTTTGCGGCACTGATGGCATTGCTGATTTCTTCAATTTCGGCAGTATTTCCTTCTGTTTCGCCCAATTCCTTCTGGATAGCCTTCATTTGCTCCCGCAACACGAATTCGCGCTGTCGCTGCCCCATGGTTTCCTGAGTTTGTTCGTTAATCTTGTTGGAAAGTTTTAATACTTCGATCCGGTAATTGAGCAATTCCAGAAGCTTGTCAATACGTTCCTGTATATTAAACAGGGCCAGCAACTCTTGTTTCTCCTCAGGTTTTGAAATCAGGTAACTGGCAATCAGGTCGGCCAGCATAGCCGGTGAGCTAATAGATTGAATGGCATTAATCAGCTCATCAGGTGCCTGCCGCGTCTGCGCCAGCACTTCAAGCGCTTGTTGTTTGAGCGTTATGACTCGCGCTTCAACATCCTTGGAGCTTACTTCAGGTTCTACATAAAGCTCACATCGGGCGACAAGAAACGGATAACCCTGTAAAAACTCCTTAATTTTAAAGCGTTGCACACCCTGACATACGATATGATGGGTGCCATCGGGAGCCGTTAAATAGCGTAAAATTTCTGCTAAAGTACCGATCATGTGGAGATCATCTGGACTTGGCTCTTCATCAAGGTCACGCAGTTGCATTACCAATCCGACCGGTTTCTCTGAACGCACCGCCTGTTGCACAGCAGCAATAGAGGGTTTGCGGCCTATCACCAACGGCGAAACGTTTTGCGGAAAAAGCACGGTGCCACGCATAGGCACAATGATCAGGGCATCATTTGGAATAGGTGGGGGTTGCACCGAAGCCTCCTGTGTTATTTCTGAAGAAGGCTCTTCCTTATCCACCGTTGATGCCAGAAGCCAATTATTCAAGTCCTTGATTTGCATAAGAAGCCTTTATATTTTTCGCAGTGCAATTAATAAACAACCATTCACAAATTCACGAGCGCCCATTTCGAAACGGCCGGCAGGCAGTTCAATGCGCCGTTCAAATCGTCCATAGGGAATTTCCAGGCGTCGAATCTGCGCCTCTGCGCTGGCAGGCAGATGCCGCTGACCGTCGATAATCAAATGGTCGCCTTCCAACATGACGTTCAAATGCTCAGGGGCAACACCAGGCAGTGCGATCATAATTTTGAATTCATATTTGGTTTCGTAGACATCGACCGGTGGTTCCCAAGTAGGTCGCCTGACGTTCATAATAGCTGGTCTAAAGAACTGTCGATGCAGTCGGTCAGCCCGATCCAATATATCGCAAGCCTCTGCCCACATCCAGGTTTCAAGATCACGTAAAGGCATAGTGTGTTTATCCCGAGTTGTCGATTTAAATGTAACTCTGCTTAGTTTACGGCTGCAATGATTTAATTCAAATTTTTTTGTACACAGTTAACGTCTATCTTGGTAAAGCGTAGATAACAAAGAATGATTATTTATCTGAGAAACAACAGGTTGAATTAGGAGCTTTTGAAACGAAACAAACAAGTCAAATTAAACTCAGCTTGTCAGGCTGAATCTAACAAGTCAGAAAATTTAACAAAACTGTCATTAAAATGACGTCAAATATTAATGTAAGTGATTCAGACTAGGTTTATTCAACATCATAATTCAGTATATTCTATGAATAAACCCGTACATGAGAATTACCAATTAACCAGTCCAGGATTGATGCTCATTATCCTAGCGATGTCAGTTTTAAGCTTACTGGTAACTCGGGGGATTGAGCAATATATTCAGGGTGTATTAACGCTTGGCAACATTCCATTATTGACAGCACTCAAGACACGGTGAGATCAGATTACCGGAATTATTTTGATGTCCGTTTTTTTAATAGGCATTTTCTTGAAGGTCATTTTTCGGTCAATTCGATCAGGTCGCCCGTTTTGCCGTTGCACAGACGTTTCAGATGCAAAGCAACAAGATTGTCATCAGGCCGCTTGCCGGCAAGTTGCCTGAAAGCTTCAAGAGCTCCGGCTTGCGCGTCACGCATCAGTTCATAAGCGGTCACGTAGTCTGTTATTTCCTTATCTTTTATCACTTCGCTATCAAGCGGTTCAAAGACCATTAACGGTATCGATTTGCCCTTTAGCAACAAACGTCCGATTGGGCGAACCGGCAGGTTAGAGCAGCCGGATAGAGTGGCTTCAGAAACGCAAATAAGCGTACCCAGGTATTTGTTCGCGCCTTCCAGACGTGAGGCTGTATTGACAGGGTCGCCCAAAGCACGGTAATCAAAGATGGTTTTTCCCCCAAAATTGCCGACAATCACCTCGCCTGTATGGATGCCAATCCGGGTATGTCCGAAAGTAATCCCCCTTGCATTGAGTTCGTTATGATATTCACTGGCGAAGCGTTGCATGTCCAGGGCGCAGTTTATAGCCCGGCGCTGGTGGTCCGATTGCAGGACAGGCGCAGAAAACATGATGGCTACAGCATCGCCTACGATACGGTCAAGAGTGCCCTGATGAGTGAAAGCGATCGCTATCATACGATCAAGATAGACATTGAGCAGCGTTACTGCTTCGCCGGGGTCCATTTTTTCCATCAGGCCGGTGAAGTCGGCCAGATCGGTAAAAACGAAGCTGCATTGTTGCCGGCGACCCCCCAACTCTAGTGCATCGGGGTGGGCAATCAGATGATTGACGAGATTTGGCGAGATATAGCGGGAAAAAGCCTGTCTTACCCAGCGCTGCCGGCGTTCGCTGTAAAGGTGGCGGACGATGCTGGAAAAAATGAAGGTCAGCGCCATCATCATCGAGGGAACCATGGGATCGATCAGCAACTGCCGAATGGAATAAGCGTACCAGGCACCAGCCCATAAGGATGCCAACAAAACCAAAAAAGCAGAAAGCGACAGTAAGGCCCCGGAACTCAACGCGATTATGCCAACCACTAATCCGCCGACCGTTATTGCCAGCATTTCAAGCGCTGTGGACCATGACGGCCGGTTAAGCTGGATTCCGCTGAGCATCTGTTCAAGCGCTTGAGCGTGAATTTCTATTCCGGGTATGACGCCTCCCATCGGGCTGAATCGCAAATCCATCAAGCCCTGAGCGGAACTACCGATGAGTAAGATCTTATTAGTCAGACTGGTTTTGGGTATTTTTTTCGCTACTAGCTGCCATGCCGGAATATAGCGGGAAGGCTCAGGCTTTGTGTAGTTGACCCAGATTTCTCCATTCGAAGTTGTCGGGACGGTGATGTTACCGATACGGATTTCGCTTAACCCTACACCTTTTTGAGGAGCCGAGCGTATCGTGTAATTAGAAGCGCCTTGCGCGATGCGCAAAGCTTCAGCGGCAAACGAGGGCACGATGGTTTTCCGATAACTTAGTAAAATAGGGACTTTTCTGACGATCCCGTCAGGATCGGGAATAAAAGCAAAAGCGCCGTTGCCTTCTGCTACGGATTCCAGCATCGGCAAGGAGTTTACGCCGCCTGAAAACTGTTGTAGATAGGGTTCTGCAGATTCGCCAATTTCAACATAGCGCGCCTTGGCTGCTGGCAGGCGCTCATTCGATCCCTCTCGCTTGAGCGCAAAGCCAAGGACAACCTTGCTCTTGTCGATGGCAGCAGCCAAGACCCGATCATGGTCAGGTAAGTTACTAAGCAAGCGGCGGTTTTCAGGAGAAATTTGCCATAAATTAAGCATCGATTGCGGCGAGGTGCGGTCTGGTTCTGCAAAGAGAATATCGAAAGCAATGACAGCAGGGCCTGCCTCCTGCAATAATGAAACCAAGTCTGCAATCCGGGTGCGCGGCCAGGGCCATTGTCCAAGCCGCTTAAGGCTTTCGTCGTCGATGTCAATGATTCTTACGGGTGTATCCTGATAAGCACGGGGCTGCCAGCGCTGAAATTGATCGAAGGTGGCATTGCGCAGAATTTGTAAGGGTATCGGATCGAATAGATAGGTTAAAGCCCCGAAAAAAATGGTAATTAGCGTTACCGCAATGCCAAGCTTTACGTTCGGTTGATTATCTTCCATAGGTCATGTTATCAAGCTGATGCACGATGGCTAGCCTGAGTTTTTCAACATTAGAATTAAACATACTGCCCACTACGAAAGCATGGCAGTTGTGATCGATGAAGTGAAGTTTATCTTCGAGCCCAAGACGGGCGTCCCATTCCAACGATAGATTATCCTGAAGCCGCAACGCGTGTTCGAAAGTCAATCCGATGGAAGGAAGTATATCCGCTTCACATAAAATCAGCGCTAGTTTTGATTTAACCGGGTCAGTGCATAGTTCTTCAAGTTCAATCGCCACCGCAGGTATTTCCGGCAACGAATCCCCCTGGGTATGATGTGAGTAGCACGCGTGAACAATATCAATTCCGTTCAGATGTTCGGTTGCCATTACCAGTGCCGCCAGGCATCGTTGCTGTGCTTGAGATACCTTGGCCCGGGTTAGATAGGGCGTTGCTTCGTGAATAGCCTTAAGCTCCAGGCGGAACGGAATTTCCCCGTTAGATTTTCCATCATGGTGAAAGTCATGGATAAGCGCCGCCAGTATAATTTTCGCTGTCATCTGATCATTCATATCTGACAGAAGCGAGAGAAAATAAGAACATAACATGACTTCGCAATCGTGTTGACTATTATGATAGGGATTGTTGTAGGTATACGCTTCGGTATCGACGGTTTGAGCCAGATTAAAGCCGGCTTTGATCAACGGATGCCCCCGGTCTATTGCCAGCCGATCGGTAATGGTTGTAAAAGAGCGGCTAACCCTGTTTGGCTGGTTTTCTATCGATTTAAAAGCGGCAACGATGTCAATGGCGACATCCTGAGCCGATTGTTCGGGAATTATTTTAAAAGGGGGGCGATCGAGATTCAAGTAGAAGGTTCCATTTGATTGGATAAAGGCCCAAGAAACTGCGTGATGTCCACATCGTCTATTTGTGTAGAAGTAAGAAATTTTTTAGCGTAACTGAGATAAACGCCCGAAGTCAAAAACAAATCGAATAAATCGGCGTCGATATGATGGTTACTTTTCATGCGATGAAGAATTTGCAAAGATTCGGAAAGCTTGTAGGGTGTTTTATAGGGCCGGTCTGAGGAAGTAAGCGCCTCAAAAACATCGGCAATTGCCATGATGCGAGCCGGAATTGAAAGATCCTTAGCAGTAAGCCGACGCGGGTATCCACGCCCGTCCAGGGTTTCATGATGTGTGGAAGCATATTCGGGTACGCGCTTTAAAGAGTCGGGAAAAGGCATCTGTTCCAGCATTTTTATCGTTTCAATAATATGTTCGCTTATTTTGTATCTGTCTTCTGTGGTCAAAGTTCCCTTTTGCACGCTTAAATTATAGATTTCACCGTAGTTGTAGAGGTTCTCCGGAATAGCCATTTTAATTCCTAAACTGGGGTCCGGCACTTGATGGCTGCCCCGCGGAATAATATGGTATTGCTTGTCGGACAGCAGAAATTCTTGCTCCGGCAGTTGATGATCGCATTCAGATTGACGGCGAATCGCCTCTTCCTGCGATAGACCGAGCCTATCGTCGAAATAGCGTTGCCATGTTTTTTTAGCGATCGCACTGATTCGATCACTATGAGCAGGGTCCATTTTTTCTCTGCCGAGGTTGCATTCTGCGATAAAAGAGAAATCGTTCAGCAGCTCAGCTTTTTGTTTATCGAACAGGGCATTGGCTTCCGAAATGTCTCCGCCGTTAAGCAATCTTTCAAGCCGTTCAATTTTAGCATCGCGCAACAAGACTTCAAAGCGCATACGAATTTCGTGGATACGATTGTAGTTCATATCCAGCTTGGTCGATTTATCGATGACGTATTCCGGCGTGGTAACTTTTCCGCAATCATGTAACCAGGCGCCAACCCGGAATTCGAACCATTCGTCTTCGGATTTAAAATTGAAATCGGCTAAAGGTCCCTTTGCTTTACAGGCAGCCTCAGCCAACATCAGAGCAAGTTCCGGTACTCGTGCGCAATGATGGCCGGTATGTGGGCTTTTGCTATCAACGGCGGTAGCGAGAACCCGAATAATGTTTTCCGTCGTGGCTTTTTGACCTTCAACCAGTTGAAGATTATCTAAAGCCACAGCCGCTTGTGAGGCCAGTGCTTCCACCAGGGTAACAATATCGGCCGGGAATGCAATGATAGCTCCTGTATCAGGATCCAGTGCATTAATGAATTGCAGGATACCGATAACTTCACCGTTGCGTGGGGCCATGGGCACAGTCAGCAAGGATACCGTTCGACAACCGCATTCAGCATCGAATTTCCGGGTACCGCTGCAATCGAAACGGGTTTCTTGATAGATATCGTCGATAATGACTGATTTTTTATGGATAGCTGCATAAACCGACACGTACTTTTCATTAGTTTGGCCTGTTGTAGAGTCATAAAGCGGTATTTCCTGAAATGGCAGCGCATCTTCTTTGGTTCGAACAGCGAAACGCAGGCATTTTTGCTTGGTGACGAGATACATGGTGCCTCCGTCACAGTTTAATAATCGCTGCCCTTCCTGGAGAATATGATGCAACAGTTTGGAATGACTTCGTTCCATCGACATCATCAATCCGCTATCGATAAGCATGTCGAGTTTAGCAGTTCGCGCTCTCACTTCGCGCTCCAGATTATTATGGATAGTCTGGCTGGTCTTGTGAAAACTTCTAAGGGCCAAATAGTTCTTGATTCTTAGCGATACTTCGGTGCTATCGAGGGGTTTATTTAGATAGTCGTTGGCGCCAGCCGCCAATGTTGAGTTAAGTTTTTTAATCGCAGCGACGTCGGACAGGATTAGCACGGGCAATGCCACCGGCGAAAAATGTTCTCTAACTAGCCGGATGAGAGTTTCAGCGTCAAGGCCTGGCATGTCAACATCAAGTAGCAACAAGTGAATATCGCTTTGTAATAATTGGGGCATGACCAGCAAAGGATCAGTGATAAGTATGGTTTCGCAACCGCCGGCCGATTCCATGACTGTTTTACGGCAATTTAAACCGCAGATTGAGTCGGCACAAATCAAAATGAAGCCGATTTCCTTAACAAGGTATTCGTCCGGGCTTTCAGGGTTCATAGAAAATCTTCTTCTCGGTCAGCACTTTTTTTGCCGAAATAGGTGAACAAATCACCTGAATTGCTATCAACGGCGGCGGCGAGCAGTCGAATAATGTTCTCCATCGTTGCTTTTTGCCCTTCAACCAGTTGAAGATTGTCCAAAGCGACTGCTGCTTGCGCAGCCAATGCTTCCATCAGGGTAACGATGTCGGCCGGGAAGGGAATAATGGCTCCGGTATCCGGGTCCAGTGCATTTATAAATTGCAGGACACCGATGACTTCACCATTACGCGGCACCATTGGCACAGTCAGCAAAGATACCGTGCGGCATCCGCATTCCAAGTCGAAACTCCGGGTACCGCTACAGTCGAACTGGGTTTCTTGATAGACATCATTGATTATGACTGTTTTTTTATGGATAGCTGCATAGGCGGATACATAATGTTCATTAGCTTGTCCCGTTTCAGGGTCATACAGCGGAATTTCCAGGAATGGCAGCGTATCTTCTTTGGTGCGAACAGCGAAACGCAGCGATTTTTCCTGAGTGACAAGATAAACAGTGCCTCCATCGCAGTTTAATAGGCGTTTCCCGTCCAGGAGAATATGGCTTAGTAGATTGGAATGACTTCGCTCCATCGACATCATCAATGCGCTATCGATGAGCATGTCGAGTTTTGCGGTTCTCTTTTTCACTTCGCGCTCCAGATCAATATAGAGAGTCTGGCTGGCCTTGTGATAATTTCTGAGTGCCAAATAGTTCTTAATTCTTAACGATATTTCGGTGCTATCAAGGGGTTTGCTTAAATAGTCGTTGGCGCCAGCCGCCAATGCTGAGTTACGTTTTTCAATCGCAGCAACGTCGGACAGGATCAGCACGGGGAATGCCACCGGCGCATAATGATCTCTTATCTGCCGAATGATGGTTTCTGCGTCAAGGCCTGTTGTATCGACATCAAGCAGCAGCAAATCAACATTACCCTTCATTAATTCGGGCATGACCTGCAAAGGATCAGTAATGAGTACAGTTTCGCAACCGTCAACCAATTCCATTACCGTTTTACGGTAATTTAGGCCGCTGCTTAAGTCGGCACAAATCAGGATGAGGCTGATTTCCTTAGACAGGGTTTCTTCTGGGTTTGGGGCTGTGTTCATATAAATCTTATTCAATGCGTATTTTTGCATGGAGTTGGTTGGCTTTGCAGTTTAATACCGAGGATAGTTTAATTATGGAGAAATTGTTGGCCGTATGAAAGAAAACTCGATTCATTGGATGGAATTTTATATCGTCAAATAAAAAATAAATAATAACAGCTATAATTTAATGGTTATGTTTTTGTTTTGTTGTTAACTTTAAATTTCCAATAACCAAACCCTGATAGTCAAGCGCATATATCAGGTAATGGGCTTCAACAAAACTGAGACACTAACATTTTAGCTATATACCGGATAGTCTATAAATGCTTGATATTTGATTCTAAAACTGTTTTTCCACATTGTCGATTATTGAGTTTTCAGCCGTTATCGTTCATACGATCGTAAAGTGGCATAACTGAAATGGCGCATAAGTAAAAACCTGTTAGCGTCAACTGTATTGCCGGGTGAATTAAGTGATGATGAACTGGCATTGAATTTTTCGTTCTTTATATCCGGCTAACAATCTCAGGAGATGGTTAATGTTTAAATTAAATTTATTAGCACTTTTTATACTCTTCAGTTTGAGCTCCCTAAATGTGTCGGCGCAGAATAAACCGATCGGATTTGTTAAAACTGTTGAGGGTGATGCAACAGTATCAACGGCCGAAAAAATTGTGAATGCTCAGCCCGGAACCCCATTACATCTTGGTAGCGTTTTGAAGACCGGGGAGGAAGGGAACTTGGGAGTGACTTTCATAGATAATACCGTAATGTCATTCGGGCCCGAGACTGAGGTTACCGTCGACGAATATCTTTATGCGCCGACCAAAGGCGAACTAAAACTGGTTGCCAACATTGCTAAGGGTACTTTGCAATATATTTCCGGCGTCATTGCCAAACTCAAACCGGAGGCGGTATCGATAAATACGCCAACAGGAATTATCGGAGTTAGAGGCACACGCTTTGTGGCTAGAGTTGAGGAAAAATAAAGATGAGAACATACAATATCAAAGGTCAGACATACCGCCCGCATCTTTGGGCTCTTTCGGCGCTAATAGGATTAGGTCTTAACGCTTGTTCTCAACCTTATGTTGTGCTTCTGGAAGATGCCGACGGTTCCGTCGGCAAGGTGCAGGTAACGACCAAGGAAGGCACTACGGTTTTGGAAAAACCCCGCGAGGGTGTTGTTATAGGTGGCGAGGCCGGAAAAACTTTTGTGGTGAGCGAAGAAAAAATCAACGATGATTTCGGCTCCGCGTTGTCAGCCAGCCCTAAAAAACCGATATCCTTTTATCTTTATTTCGAAGGGGGTGGTGCCACGCTGACAGAAACATCAGCAGCCGATATTCCCAAGATTCTTGCAGAAATTCGCAGCCGAGTAGCACCAGACATTTCAATCATTGGACATACTGATACGGTTGGCGATGACGAGATCAATGAGCGATTAAGCCTGGAAAGGGCTAAATCGGTCGCCACTTTAATCGGCGAGGCTAAACTTGATAGCGACAAAGTGGTCGTAGAATCTCATGGCGAAAAGAATCTTCTGGTAACAACGCCTAATAATACTCCTGAACCCCGTAATCGCCGTGTTGAGATTACAGTCAGATAGTTTATTTATATGGCTATTATTGCTAAATCCATAAAGAGGAAAGGATGTTTGAGTTTCGGCATTATGACTGCTTCTTCACCTAATTAACGCGAATAAGTCTCTAAAGGGGCTTTGTCCAAACAGCTGAGTCGACCAATTTAAAGAGCAGGCGCTGGCGGATATCATCAAGGTGTCAGCGCCAATCTCTGCCTGCCTGCAAAAGGCTACCCTCCTGCATATATTAAAGAGTTTGCTTAACCCTGTTGGGAACATAGGTTGGCGTTCGAGCCACTCTTGGGAATGAATATGGACGACATTCCGGGCGAGCAGTTTTAGCGCACAGTCAGCGAGTGAATAAATACCACTGCGTAAACTTTGATAATATCACATCGCAGATGCCTGAAGACTTGCATCTTTGCCATTATGACAAAACCACAATATGGGTTCATCAAAGCTGGATGATAATGTTGGCGATACTTCACCGCCCACTCGACTGGCAGAGCATGACGCTCAAAGGCCACCCCTCTAGCGATAATCTTAAACATCGCCTATGGTTTAGCCTCTTCTCGGTAAGCATGCCGAATTTATTCAAACTATTCTTCATTTCAAATAAATGCAAGAATATCAGATTATTCTTACCGGTAAGATTCAACTCTAAAGGCCATACGTTGATTGAACAAATAAATGCTATCCTGCCACAGACTCAATGCAGACAATGCGGATTCCAGGGCTGTCGCCCTTACGCTGAAGCAATTGCATCAGGAGCGGCGGACATTAATCAATGCCCGCCAGGTGGTGATGAGGGTATTATCGAGTTAGCACATTTGTTAGGCGTTAAGCCTAAGCCCCTGAATCCGCAATTCGGTCAGCATAAGCCAAAAAGTGTTGCGTTTATTATTGAGGAAGATTGTATCGGATGCGCGAAATGTATCGCTGCCTGTCCAGTCGATGCCATTTTAGGCGCGGCAAAATTTATGCATACAGTTATCGCTACAGAATGTACCGGTTGTGAGCTTTGTGTAGCGCCCTGTCCGGTAGACTGTATTGTCATGAAGCCAACTCCCATGGAAAAAGACCAATCGCTCATCAAGGCCCAAAAATACGCACAGGCACAACTGGCAAAGCGGCGTTTTGATGCTCGGTGTTTGCGCAAAGAAAAAGAAAACACAGAAAAAGCAGAGCGCGCTCAACAAAAAAGAGCTGAATTGGTAAAGTTGAAATTATAAAGCTCTCAACAGCAATAAAAAAAATAGTGAAAAAGCCACAATTTATGATTATGTATCAGGACGGGAGGCCTGATTTATATTTAGCGTCGTTTTTCTCAGATTTTTTTACACTCTTGAACGCTCATGTATCAACATTCTTCCCAATTATTCCTGCGAACGCGGCTATAACGAAAATACTCACGGTTTGCGGCAATACTTTACCAAAGACGGCCGTTTTGAGATCATAACCGAGACGAGGTTGATGCAGTGATGAGTAAGATCAATCACCGCCCTCGAAAAAACTCAATTTTACAGCCCTTTATACGGTATTGTTTGCTGAGCCATTGCAATAGGATGCATTATGGCCAGGCTTGCTTTTCCGATTTGAATCCTCTTTTTTTATATTGATCCGGAGAACGACTATGACTGAAACAGACCAACAACAAGATGTTAAAGATGCTGTACGGGCAACGGTAAAAACAGGAGCTGACGTTCATCAACAGATCAAGGATATTACCCTAAAAGCGCTGACGCAGCGGCAACTGGATACAGAAAATATTAAAAGTGTTACTGAAGCCGTCTTTAACGGTATTAATGAGGGTATGGCTACTCAGGGTGAGCATGCCAAAAAGGTCTTTTTGCAGGCAGCCACGGCATTGGATGATGCTTTGGCCATTTCGGCAGAAGCATCAAAACTGGCTATTGAAGAGGCGGCTTCTCGAGTTAGTGAGTATTCTGAACATGATCTTAATGATGCAATCAAAGATTTACAGGATAGGGAGGGCGTGTTTCTTGATACCTTGCAGAAAGTAGCCAAAGGCAGTACTCAGGTTGTTGCTGACATTGTGAGTGATTTTATTGCCCATACAGGACAAAGTGGAACGGCGGTTGGCAAACAAACCTTAATTGCTCTTGAAGCCCTGAAAGATTTGCCGCAAATAAGCAAAGACATCATTGTATCCAATACGGTTGCTACCGCTTCCACATTAGCGCAAATAGCAAGCGGTATTTTATTGGGTATCGCCGAAAGTTTACACCCTTCGCATTCCAAAAAATAGCGTTCAGCAACACACTATGTTGTGGGAAATGCTGAACGCGGCCAGAGATCTGGGCAGGGTTCATGATATTGCATCCGTATTAATCCGCTATGGATTTGGCAGCTTTGTTCGCAGCCTGGGGATGGGCAAAGCATTGGAACGTGCCGGCAGAGTATTGCATTGGCAGCAGGTCGAGGACTATGTAAAACTCGATACGCCGCAACGCATTCGCCGTGTACTGGAAGATTTGGGGCCTACCTTCATTAAACTAGGGCAAATCCTCGCGACACGCGTTGATTTATTCCCGCCACAATATATTGCCGAGTTTGAAAAACTTCAGGATCAGGCTCCACCCGTTTCCTTTGAAGACCTGCTACCCCAGCTTGAAGATGATCTCGGCGGCAGTATTGATGAATTTTTCGTGGAAGTCGAAAGACAACCCCTTGCAGCGGCTTCAATTGCTCAGGTTCATAAAGCCATACTGAAAGACGGAACACCCGTTATTCTCAAAATTCGCAGGCCCGGTCTGCGTAAAATCATTGAAGCCGATTTACGCCTCTTACAACGTATTGTTGATATAGCAGAATCTGAATCATCAGAGATTCGTCGCTTTCATCCAAAAGAAATCCTCCGCCAGTTTAATCAGTCATTGCGTCGTGAGCTTGATCTAGCCGGCGAATGTAGAAATGCAGAACGGGTAGCCACCAATTTAGCCGATGACCCCAACATCAGGATTCCTTACGTGTATTGGCAATGGACCGGTGAAAGACTCAATGTACAGGAATATATTCATGGTATTCAAGGTCGAGATCTTGCGGCTCTGGAGAAAGAGGGACTTGATAGAAAACTACTGGCTGATCGCGGAACCAGAGCAGTCATTCAGATGATCATGGAAGACGGCTTTTTTCATGCCGACCCGCATCCCGGTAATGTGTTTTATCTGCCGGATAATAAACTGGCATTTATCGATTTCGGTATGGTTGGGCGTTTAACCGAAGAGCGCAGAGAGCAGGTTGTCAGCTTGCTGTATGGCATGATCAATCACCTCCCGACTAAGGTAGCCGAGATACTGGAAGACTGGTCGGACAATATTTATACCGATGAACAAGTGCTTACCGTTGATATAGAAGCCTTTGTTGATCAATATAGCTCGCTGGCGCTAAAGGATTTAAGCCTTACCGCCATGATGAGTGATCTGATGGCATTACTAAGAGATCATAAGCTAATGTTGCCTGCCGATCTCGCCCTGTTAATCAAGGCTTATATTACCCTGGATGGTCTCGGAAGACATCTAAATCCGGATTTTAATACGCTGGTTTTCGCGGCTCCCTATATCCAGAAAATCATGATGGAGCGCTACAAACCGGAGGCTATCGCCAAACGGGGATGGCGCAACCTGATCAGCGTCAGCGATCTTTTATCAAGCTTGCCAAAAGACCTGCGTAAACTGTTGCGCGCCTCCAGAAAAGGCGCCATTCAGGTTGACATTACCGTCCGGCGTCTCGATCATTATGTTAATAA
>Ga0209797_10000361_pt1 | contig 22437 bp, 14 predicted proteins | sample DOMMetBare3Fresh_2_FD_187472 | JGI IMG/M metagenome (GOLD analysis project Ga0209797, IMG submission 187472) | Wetland sediment microbial communities from St. Louis River estuary, USA, under dissolved organic matter induced mercury methylation -... | ecosystem: Environmental > Aquatic >... | reverse complement strand
GGGACCCGCGGGACCCGTCTTGCCAGTATCGCTGCAACCGGCCAGTGCGAGGGCCAGCAGGATAAGAAGAGCAAATGGATTAAGGATTTTTGTGTTTCTGGCCATGATCTCTCACCTCGACGATTGACCCGCGGCAGGTCGAAAATCGCGTCCTGCTGCCGATGAAATGCTGTTTAGCCGGCTAAATTTTCAATGTTTCTTGACTGCGCTACCCAGAACCTCTCCCAGACTGCCGAAAGGGTCGCAAATGGGGGTCCAAAACGCCTTGATCTGGATCAAGTCCGGACTGCCAACACCTTGAGATAGATCAAGTCAAAAACCTTGCGGAACCGTTAGATTGCTCTGAGGGTTTCCGCGGGTCGGAGCGGATCGCTGGAAGCTCCTGGCGCGCGGGCATCAATGATGCTCGACACAGGCAAAAGCACGGACACGGGATTCGGGATTGTGGCCCGGGAGGACTTCTCGGACGTCACTTTTTTGCTGGAAATCCGTCATCCGTTGCTGGCGAGAGCCGCAAAGCCGGGCCAGTTCGTCATCGTCATGTCCCACGCGGAAGGCGAGCGCATCCCGCTCACCATAGCCGATTTCGACCGCGACCGGGGCACCATCACCCTGGTCATCCAGGCGGTCGGCAAGACGACACGCGAAATGCAGCAGAGCTGCCGGGCCGGCAGTTCGCTATTTGCACTGGTCGGTCCGATGGGCGTCCCGAGCCACACGAGCGGGGCCAAGAAAGTCGCCTGCATCGGCGGCGGGCTCGGCGTGGCACCGGTATTTCCGCAGGCGCGGGGTTACAAGGAGGCCGGCGCCTACGTGATCGGCATCATTGGCTTTCGCACGCGGGAGCTGGTGTTCTGGGAGGACAAGTTCCGCAGTTGCTGCGACGAGTTGATCCTCTGCACCGACGACGGTTCGGTCGGAGTGAAAGGACCGGTGACTGAGGGACTCAAGCGCGCGATCGCCGCGCATCCGGACATCGACGAAGTCGTCGCCATCGGTCCGCCCCTGATGATGAAGGCCTGCGCCGAGGCAACGCGCGCCCAGCAGATCAGGACCATGGTCAGCCTCAATCCGGTGATGGTGGACGGCACTGGGATGTGCGGCGGCTGTCGTGTACGGGTCGGTGGACAGATCAAGTTTGCCTGCGTCGACGGGCCCGACTTCGACGGTCATCAGGTCGATTTCGAGGATCTCACGACCAGGCTCAGGCGCTTTGCGGCCGAGGAGAAAGCCGCACTCGAACGCTGGTCGGAAAGCTGCCGGATGATGCCGCCGCCCGAAGAAAAAGCGGGGGGCGGCTAGGGTGGTAAAGAAACGGACAATCCGGACGATACCGCAGGAACGGACGCGCCCGCGCGAGCAGGACCCGGGCGAGCGCGCACGGAACTTCGCGGAAGTCACCTGCGTCTTCAGCATCGAAGACGCGCTGCGCGAATCCGAGCGCTGCCTGTTCTGCCCGGACCCGGCTTGCGTCGCGGGCTGCCCGGTCGGCATCGACATCCCCGGTTTCATCCGCAGGATCGGCGAGAAGGATTTCCGCGGCGCCTACGACGTCATCACCGACGCCAACCTGCTCGCCTCCGTCTGCGGCCGCGTCTGTCCGCAGGAATCACAATGTGAAGGCCCCTGTCCGGTCGGCGAGAAACTGGAGCCGGTTGCGATCGGCCGCCTCGAGCGCTTTGTCGGCGACATGGCGATCGAGCAGCAGTGGACCAACGTCCCGTACATCGAAACCAGCGGTTTCCGCGTCGGGATCGTCGGCTCGGGTCCGGCCGGCATGGCCTGCGCAGCCGACATGGCCAAGGCCGGCTGCGAAGTCACGGTATTCGAGGCCTTTCACGTGCCGGGCGGCGTGCTGCGTTACGGCATACCCGATTTCCGGCTGCCGAACCGCGTGATCGACGCGGAAATCGACAACCTCAGGAAACTCGGGGTCCGCTTCGAGTGCAATACGCTGGTCGGGCGGCTGTTCACGATCGAGGACATGGTCGGCGAGATGGGATTCGATGCCGTTTTTATCGGCACCGGGGCGGGCTATCCCAGGTTCATGGGCATACCGGGCGATTCGCTGAACAACGTGTTATCGGCGAACGAACTGCTGACCCGCTGCAACATGATGCGTGCCCGCGATCCGGGCCATGACACACCGCTGCCGCTCGGCCGGCGCGTCGCGGTGATCGGCGCCGGCAACACGGCGATGGACGCGATGCGCGTCTGCAAGCGGCTCGGCTCCGAACAGGTCTACTGCATCTATCGCAGGACCAAAGCCGAGAGCCCGGCGCGAGTCGAGGAAGTGCACCACGCGGAGGAAGAGGGCATCGAATTCCACTGGCTGACCAACCCGATCGAGATCCTCGACGACGGCAAGGGAAACGTGCGCGGGATGCGCTGCATCCGCATGGAACTCGGGGAGCCTGATGAATCAGGCCGGCGCGGCCCGGTACCGATCCCGGGCAGCGAGTTCGAATTCGAGGCCGATACCGTGGTGATCGCCATCGGCACTCACGCGAATCCGATCATCGGCCAGACCTCGAAGCTGAAGCTGAACCGCCGCGGCTATATCGAGGTTGACGAAAACCTTGCCACGTCGCTCGCCGGTGTTTTCGCCGGTGGCGACATCGTGACCGGCGCCGCCACCGTGATCGAGGCGATGGGCGCAGGGCGCAAGGCCGCGCGTGGCATGAAGGCCTGGCTCGGAATCCGGGATACGGACGCGGTCTACCTGCCAGCAGCTGCTGGCAGCGAAGCAACGATCTTTGGCATTGGCCTGACGGAGAAGAACTTTGTGCGCGTCCACATTGGCTGAAATCGCGCCAGGCGCTGCGACGGGGACCACCCGCAGCGCAAAGCAGGCGATCACGCTCGCCGAACACGTCATCGAGATCGTCAGCGACTCGGGAGAAGGCGCGCAACGTTGCGGCCAGTCGTTCGGCGCGATCGCCGCGCGCATGGGCAACGGAATCTGGACCGTCGAGATCATACCGGCCGAGATCCAGCCGCCCGCGCGCAGCGTCGCCGGCGCGAGCGGCAACCGGATCCGCATCGGCAGCGGTCGTGTGACCAACGGCGGAAACGAAGCAGACCTGGTAGTCGCTTTCAACGAGCAGGTCCTGCTGGGGCGCGTGCGCGACCGGGAACTGAAACCGGGCTGCATCATCCTGCTCGAGAGCATGTGGCGCGACCACCCGGATGCAGGCATCGCGACAGCCTACCGCGAAACCCACGCGCGGCTGGTCAGGGATGGCTACGACGTGCGCGAGATCCCGATGGAGCAGGAGTGCAAGCGGCTCGTCTCCGATCCGCGCCGCGGCAAGAACATGTTCGTGCTCGGCATGCTCTGCAACCTCTACAGCCTGGATCTGCAGCTCGCGCGCGATCAGGTGGCCTTCACCTTCGGCAAGAAGGATGCGAAAGTCATCAAGATCAACGTGGCGCTGCTCGAAGCCGGCCACCAGTGGGCGGAGTCCAATCTGGATTTCAGGTACCGCATCCCCGCGGCCCGCGCGCAGCAGGCGCAGGTTGTGGTGAACGGAAATACCGCACTGGCACTCGGGGTCATGGCATCAGGCATGGACGTGTGCGCGATGTACCCCATCACGCCGGCGACCTCAGCGTCGCACTACCTGAGCGAGGTGTTCGAGAATGTGGGCGGAATCGTGCACCAGGCGGAAGACGAAATTGCCGCCTGCGCCTTCGCGATCGGCGCTTCCTATGCCGGGAAATGCGCGGTCACCATCACCTCCGGCCCCGGCTATTCCCTGAAGCAGGAGGCGATCGGCCTCGCCGTCATGTGCGAGATACCGCTGGTCGTCGTCAACGTGCAGCGCGGCGGGCCGAGCACCGGCCAGCCTACCAAGGCGGAGCAGGGCGACCTGCTGGCGGCCTGCTTCGGCAGCCACGGCGATGCGCCCAAGGTCGTGATGGCCCCGAGCAGCATCGAGGACTGTTTCTATTCGATCATCACGGCACGCAAGATTGCCGAGACGTTCAACATGGTCGTGATCGTGCTCTCGGACGCCAATCTCGCGACCTCGCAGCAGCCGTTTCCCCGGCCGGCATTCAATGAGGCATGGCTCGCACCCCCGGTGAACCAGGATCCGGCGCCGGAAGGCGCGAAGCCCTACGACTGGGACCCGCTGACCGGAATCGCGCGCCGCTTCCGGCCGGGCCAACCCAACGGCATGCACACGCTGACCGGGCTCGCGCACGACCGCCAGAGCCACGTCGCTTACGAACCGGATGCCAACGAAGAGGGCCTTCGGCATCGCAGCCTGAAGCTCGCTGCGCTGCAGAAATCGCTGAAGACCCCGCCGGTCTTCGGCGGCGAGGATGGCGAACTGCTGGTGATCGGTTGGGGCAGCACACGCGGGGCCATCGAGGAGGCGGTCGGGCGCCTGCGCGCCGAAGGCAAGAAGGTCTCGTCGCTGCACCTGCGTTTCCTCCAGCCCATGGCGGGCGGGATCGGGGAAATCCTGAAGCGCTTCAGGCAGGTGATGACCATCGAGGCGAACTGGTGCGACAGGCCGGAGGACGAACTGATCGACGCGAGCAACCGGCGCTTCTCCGCGCTCGCGATGATGCTGCGCGCGCGTTACCTCGCCGACGTCGATTGCTGGGGCGAGGTGCGCGGCCAGCCGATCAAGCCGGATGCGATCTACCGCGTGATCTCGAACAAGCTGGCGCTGGGAAGGCAGACACCATGAGCACACAAGCCCACGAATGCCTGATGCGGATGTACCACGAGGAGCACGACCTCGAGAGCTACCAGGGAAGCATTCCGCGCTGGTGCTCCGGTTGCGGCGACAACGCCATCCTCACCGCAATCCAGCGCCTGTGCCGCGACGAGGAACTACGCCCGGAAAAGACAGTGTTCGTCTCCGGCATCGGCTGCTCGAGCCGGCTTCCCCATTACATGAAGACCTACGGCTTCCATGGCATTCACGGCCGCGCGCTGCCGGTCGCGGAAGGCATCCGGCTCGCACGTCCGGACCTGAACGTCTTCGTGACGACCGGTGACGGGGACTGCTGCAGCATCGGTGCGGCCCATTGGGTGCACGCCATCCGTTACAACATGAACATGACCGTGATGCTGCACGACAACCAGATCTATGGCCTCACCAAGATGCAGGTTTCTCCCACATCGCCGAAGGGACTGCGCAGCAAGACCACGCCGCGCGGCGCCTATCTCGAGCCACTGAACCCGCTGACCGTGACGCTCGGCATCCAGAATGCGTCGTTCGTCGCACAGGCCGTGGACTGGATCCCTGAGTTGATCTACGAAATTCTTTCCCGGGCCTTCCACCACAAGGGTTGTTCCTTCGTGCGGATCATCCAGCGCTGCCCGGAGTTCCTGCCGGAACTGCTCGACCCCTGGTTGCACGACCCGAACCGGACGCTGCTGCTGACCCACGAGAAAGGGCTGAATGTGAGCACATCGCTCGGCAGGGTCTACAAGAACCAGCTGGAGCACGATCCCATGGATATTGACCGGGCGCGCGAGATCGCGTCGGCCGGCGACCCGATTCCGGTCGGCATCCTGTACCAGAATCCTGCCGTGCCGCGCTACGAGGAACTGCATGCGATCGAACCGCTGCGCACGCCTGACCTGATCCAGCGCGGACTCGAGGCCGAGTTCGACAAGTTCACGATCTGGCCGCAGGAAAGATCGGACTGACCAGGTCATGAGCCCCGAACTCCAGGCGCATGTTGCCTTCCACCTGACCGGCAAGCGGATGGGCGCCGGCCTGCAGGCCGCCGAAGGGCTGCAGCTGCGACCCGGACTGCTCGCCCGCTTCGCTGACCTGACGCAGTTGCGCCATGACTTCCCGCTGGTCCTGGCTGCAGACGTCGACGAGAGCGGTATCCAGTCATTGTCAGCAGTGATCAACAGGATCCTGCAGGTCATCGCCCCGCGCGGCATCGAAGGCGAAGCGACTCGCCGGCACGTGCTCCGCCTCGAGCGTGAAGTACGGACGCTGGCAGCCAGTGGCGAGACCGGCCAGCTGTCGCGGCTGTGGGACCTGGCCGCGAAACGCCTTGGGGCCGCAGACGATTCTGCACTTGCCGACAGCCTCAGCCGCGCGCGCGCCGCGCTGCCGGTCGACGGCGAAGTCATCGATTGCACGTACGGACTGCCTTCGCATCTCTTCACTTTCATCTGGAGGGCGCTACAGCAGCGCAAGGCCGGGCGCCGCGCCCTGGAACTGAAGCGGCTCATCTTCAGGCTGTCGGATATCCTGCAGGCCGATTTCCTGCGTTCGAAGGCGGGCACGAGCGCGGAACAGCTGCAGGCCTCCGTCGGCACGGGCATGGAAGAAGTATTCGACTTCCAGGCCATGTCGGGCACGCTGGCGCAGGTTTCGGGCAAGGATCCGCTTCCGGACAGCCGCCGCCGGCGAGTGCAGCAGGCGCTGTCCGTTCTGGTCGCGCGCCAGACCGGCACGCAGGCGGACACCGGCGGGCCGGACGACCTCGACTCCTATGCGTTTGCGAATTGCCGTGACGCACTGGCGGCGTTCCATGACCGCCTGCCGAAGATCATCGAGTTCGTGAAAGCGATGGTCGTTGCCGAGCTCGAGATCGAAGGGCGCTACGTGGAAGCGACCCACGATCCGTTCTTTGCGGACTTCGATGAAGGCTCGGTGGGCGCCAGGGACCTGAACCTGTTTCCCGACTACCTCGTCTGCATCGGATCGGAAAGCCTGCACAGCCCGGAAAACACCGGGCTGATGGAGATCCTGGCCTCCGAGATGCCGATCAAGGTCGTCGTGCAGGTCAGCGATGTTCTCGAGGAGCCGGCGCTGCGCGCGCACCTGAGACCCGTCGCAACTGCCGCACAGCTCGGCAGGATGGCGATGGGACTCGGCAACACCTACGTGCTGCAGTCCTGTAGCTCGCACCTTTATCAGTCGCGGAGCAGGATTCTTGCAGGGCTCGCTCATGCAGGGCCTGCTGTTTTCAGCGTATTTTCGGGATCCGCGCGCGGCGCTGGACTGCTGCCGCCCTATCTGCTGGCGGCCGCGGCCCTGGAATCGCGGGCGTTCCCGGCCTTTACCTACGACCCTGCCGGGGGTCCTGACTGGGCGACTCGCTTTTCACTGGATGGCAATCCCCAGCCCGAAGCCGACTGGCCGCTGCATGAGTTCGGCTACGAGGATGAGGCGCATCAGCGCGCAACCGAGCAGCTGGCGTTCACGTTCGTCGACTTCGTTGCCTGCGATCCGCGCCACGCGGGGCATTTCGCGCTCGTGCCGCGGGCGGAATGGAACGAGGGCATGGTCCCGGTCGGCCGTTGCCTGACGCGCGACGCGTCGCCCGCCGCGGAAAAAATTCCGTACCTCCACATGGTCGATGAGAATCACTTGCTGCATCGCGCGCTCGCGGACGAGAAACTGCTTTCAGCGGCGCGCCGCTGCCTGGAGACCTGGCACAGCCTGCAGGAACTGGGCGGCGCTCGAAACTCGTGGGCCAGATCCGCGCCGGCGGCGGCGCCTGCAGCCGCGGCAGCTTCCGCTCCCGCTGCGGCCGCAGCTGCGACGCAGCCGGTCGCGGAGGAGGCCCCGGCGGAACGTCCGTCCGATGATGCCTACATCGACACACCGCGCTGCACGACCTGCAACGAGTGCACCAACCTCAACAACCGCATGTTTGCCTACGATGCGAACAAGCAGGCCTATATTGCGGACATCAATGCCGGGACTTACCGGGAACTGGTGGAAGCGGCGGAGGCCTGCCAGGTCGCAATCATTCATCCAGGCAAGCCGCGCAACCCGAACGAGCCAGGCATTGCCGAACTGCTGAAACGGGCCGAGCCGTTTCTGTAACGTGAAAGGAGATCGGGAGGACCGTGGGGCCGAAAACGCTCAAGCTGAAGCTCGGTCTTTACCTGGCATTCGCCCTGGCGCTTGCGCTCCTGATTTTTACGCTGCTCGTCGTCCGGCACCAGCGCGATCAACTCCAGCGGGAGGCGACGAGTCGCGTCACGCAGCTCTCGGAAATGATCACCAAGAGTACACGCTTCGCGATGCTGCAGAACCAGCCCGATTACGTGCACCGGATCATCGAGGATGTGGGCAGCAACCAGAGCATCGACAGGATCAGGATATTCAGCAAGGAAGGCCGGATCATCGACTCCACCTTCGCGCCCGAAATCGGGCTGAAGGTGGACCAGAAAGCCGAGGGCTGCATCCGCTGCCACGAGACCGCAAAACCGCTGGAACAGATTTCGCGCAGCGACAAGGCGCGGATCTTCTCTGCGCCGGATGGGACGCGGCTGCTCGGCAGTATGGAAGTGATCCGCAATGAGCCATCGTGCAGCACCGCAGCCTGTCATCAGCACGGCAGTGAGCAGTCGGTCCTTGGCGTCCTGGACATCGTTTACTCCCTGGACGACATTGACCGGAGCATGCAGCGGAATGTCATCATCATCGCGGTCCTTTCGCTGGGATTCGTCGTCGTCGTCCTTCTCTCGATCAACTTCTTCGTGCGACGCCTGGTCTATGTGCCATTGCGTGACCTGGAAGCCGGAGCCAGGCGGCTCTCCGTGGGTGACCTGGAACAGCGGATCCCGGTGCGCAGTGAAGACGAATTCGGCGCGCTCGCGGCCTCATTCAACTCCATGACGTCGGCACTGAAGATTTCACGGCGGGAATTGCAGGAATGGGGCCACACGCTGGAGGAAAAAGTGGAGAAGCGGACGCGGGAACTCCGCGTCGCCGAGGCCGAGGCCGTGCGTGGCGAGAAACTGGCCTCGGTCGGGTTGCTTGCTGCGGGAATCGCCCACGAGCTGAACAATCCATTGACCGGCATCCTGACCTTCTCGCACCTGCTGCGGAAGAAGATGCCGGACGGAAGCCCGGAGGCGGAAGACCTGGACCTCGTGATCCGCGAGACCAGGAGATGCGCCGCGATCATCAGGAGGCTGCTCGATTTCGCCCGCGAGAAAGCGCCTGAGAAGAAATACTCCGATCTCAACCAGATCATCGAGGACACGGTGCGTATCGTCGAGCGGCCGGCGAATCTGCGGGACATCGAGATCACGATGGATCTCGACCGCAATCTGCCGCCGGTCTGGGTGGACGCGGACCTCATCAAGCAGGTCGTCATGAACATGCTTGTCAACGCCCAGCAGGCCATCGAGGAGAAGGGCGATATCACGATCTGCAGCCGGCGCGTGACGGAGGCGATGAGCGCCGAACCGGGAGCAAAGCCCGTGCCGATGGTCGAGTTCGCGATCATCGATACCGGCTGCGGAATTCCCGAGCAGAATCTCAAGCGGATATTCGACCCGTTCTTCACCTCGAAGGAACTGGGGAAGGGAACGGGACTGGGTCTGTCCGTCAGCCACGGCATCGTCAGCGCCCATGGCGGGACCATCAAGGTGGAGAGCACGGTGGGAGAGGGATCGATCTTCCGCGTCTTCCTCCCGGTGCAACCGCCGTCGGGAAACGCAGGCAGCAGCGGGAGCGAACGATGAGTGCCCGGATACTGGTGGTTGACGACGAGGAGATCGTCATCAGGAGTTGCCTGCGCATCCTTGGCGACAGCGATTACGAAGTGGACTCGGCCCAGGATGGCTGGGAGGCCCTGAAGAAAATCGATGAGAATCCCTGCGATGTTCTGGTGCTGGACATCATGATGCCGAAGATCGACGGCCTGGAAGTATTGCAACGCGTAAAGGAATCGCATCCGGACATCGACGTCATCATGATCACCGGGCTGTCCGAGATCGATACCGCCGTCCGGGCAATGAAGCTCGGGGCTTTCGATTACCTGCCCAAGCCCTTCGACCCGGACGAACTCAAGCTCGTCGTGAAGCGGGCGCTGGAGCGGCGGCAACTGATGCGGGAAAACCTCGACCTGAAAAGCGAGGTCAGCTCCAGGTACCGATTCGAGAACATCATCGGGTCCAGTCCCCGGATGCAGAGCGTCTATCGCCTGATCGCAAAGTGCGCGCCGACCAGCAGCACCGTGCTGCTGACGGGGGAAAGCGGCACCGGCAAGGAGCTCGTGGCCCGTGCCATCCACTACAACAGCCTGCGCAAGGACAAGCCGTTCGTTCCGGTCGACTGCAACTCGCTGAGCGAAAATCTGCTGGAAAGCGAGATGTTTGGGCACGTCAAGGGTTCTTTCACCGGCGCGGTGGCCAGCAAGAAAGGCATGTTCGAAATCGCGGACGGCGGAACGCTTTTCCTGGACGAGGTCGGGAACATTTCCCTCGTGACCCAGGCCAAGCTCCTGCGGGTCATTCAGGAGCGGGAATTCAAGGCCGTGGGAGACACGCGGACCCAGAGCGCCAATTTCCGGCTGATTTGCGCGACCAACAGGGATCTGGCTGCCATGGTGGCCGCGGGCGCTTTCCGTGAAGACCTGTTCTATCGCATCAACGTCTTTCCGATCCAGATCCCGCCATTGAGGGACCGCCGGGACGACATTCCCGCGCTCGCTTTCCACTTCCTGAAGGTCTTCAACGGGGAACTGGGCAAACAGGTCACGGAATTTTCCGAGGGGGCGATGAGCGCCATCGTGAACCATGACTGGCCAGGAAATGTCCGGGAACTCGAGAACGCGATCCAGCGCGCAGTGATTCTCGCGACCGACAAGGTCATCCGCCAGGCTCACCTGGGCAGCATCACGGACGCCTCGTTGCAGCTCGACCTCGACGTGCCGAGGACCAGCGATGAACTCAAGCGGACCAAGAAAGTGGCGCGGGAGAAATCCGTGGAAAGCATCGAGAAGCGATTCTTGCTGCAGGCGCTCAGGAGGAATTCCTGGAACGTGACGCGGAGCGCCGAAGACACCGGCATGCAGCGCGCCAACTTCCAGGCGCTGATGAAGAAGCACAGCATCCGCATCAAGGGAACGGAATCGGACCCCGACGATCCCCCGGCCGCCTGATCGGCTACTTGGGTTCCTTCTCGACTTCCTCGTATCCGGTGACCATCGCCTTGAAGTGCGCCGAGGGCGTGTGCCCGAGGCTCGCCAGGTAGGGGTGAACGAGGACGAATCCCACGAAGAAAATGAAGCACAGCACGTGCACCGTATCCACGACGCGGACCCCGCCAAAAAACTCCACGGCTCCCGCGAAACGCTTCAGGTTCCAGAGCAACAGCCCGGTGAAGAACTGCAGCGGAACCAGCAGCAGCATGATGACCTGGTACATCATGCTCTGCAGGGGATTGAACTTGTGGTACGCGCTCACGTGATGCGGATTGGGGTCTCCCCTGAATATCCCGTAACCGTAGTACTGGAGCTGCCGCAGGCTGCCGCGGAAATGCTTCATCGGACTCAGTTCCGGGTGATATACCTTGATCTTGTCCGAAAAGAGATAGAAGAACAGCCAGATGAAGAAGTTGGCGATCAGGACAAAGCCGATCCAGTTGTGCAGCCTGACCGCATTCCTGAAGGACATCAGACCGACGAGGTCCACATAGCGGATCTGGATGCCGGTCAGGATCAGCGCCACGAATCCGAGGGCGTTGATCCAGTGCCAGATCCTGACCGGAAGCGGGTGGACGTAGATTCGTTGCACGGCACCATTTCCTTCACTTGGCATCGCTGCCCCCGGACCGATTGCGGCCTGCACGATATTTCCTGAACAGCCATTTCACGGTCATGTGTCCGACCGGCACTCCGACTCCGCCGAGCAGGGCCAGGACGAAGAGGGCGTCCAGGAGCTGGCTCCGCGTGCCGCCGATTGCGTAGAACTCGGGCAACGATTGCACTGCCAGCGCGGAGTTGAGGATTTCTTTCTGCGCCGGATAGCGCACCGGCCTGCCGTCGGGTCCGGTGACGGAAACCGTGACATTCTGAAATGGTTCGGATCCGTAGCGGTGGCAGCTGTCGCAGGCCCTGATGGCCTGCGACTTGTCGGCGAGCCGGTGCGCCTCTACGTCGGCGCGCAGCTCAACCCGGCCGCGCAGGGTCCTCTGGGCTGCCGGGAAGTCCCGGTTGATCTGCTGCAGGAGAGCGCGCAGTTCTTCGGCATCCAGGCCGTTGCCGTCCGTGTCAGCGGAGCGCGCCAGCTGCTCGAACACCGGCGAGCCTTCCTTCTCCGTGACCCACTGCTTTGCTGCGCCGTCGTAAAGCCTGAGATCGATCATCCGCAGCGCTGCCGGGGCATGACAGGCGGCACACGACACCACTTCATGATGAAGAGGCGCATTGGGCAGCCACTTGCCGTGGACAGCGAGCGCAGCCGAATGGCAACCGACGCAGGTTTCGTATGCAGTTCTGGGAGTGACCGAGTGAAAGCCATGACAACCCGTGCAAACCGGGGCCACCGGATGACCGTCACGGATGAGGGCGGCGTGTTGGCTCCCCTGATATTGTTCGAACGCCTCTGCGTGGCATAGGTGACAGGCCTCGGCCCGCGCGACGGAGTACTGGCGCAGGCTCTGGATATCGCTCGCCGCGGCAGGATGACTGCCGGGATCGATATCCGCATGACAACCGGCGCAACCGATCACGCGGTGCACCGACTTTGCAAAGCCTTCGCCCGCGACGTGCAGGGAAAGCGTTTCGCCGTTCGCGAGCTTTTTTTCGAGCGCGTCGATTGCGTGGCAACCAAGACACGCCGTGTCGGTTTCGGAGAGTCCGCTGCCCTCGGCACCCGCGTCCACGCATGGAGCGAGGAACAGCGAAATGGCGGCTATGGCACCGGCGAGAAGGTCCCTTCGGAACTCTGCTTGTGCCGCTGCGTCCTTGATCCGCAGGCGTCCCATGTTCGCTCCCTTGCGCTTCATGATATGCCTCGCCCTGCCGCGGGAGTTGACCTGGATCAAACGCCGCTCGTAGCGCAATGACGCGTGCGCCTGCAGCGCTGGACGATCAGGCAGCTTCCCGCCGCTTCGCCAGCGCTTTCACGCCCATCCAGGCCAGCATGCCGAGCCCGATGAAGGGAAACAGGACTGCGTACGCCAGGCCAATGAATGGCGCCGCGAGGAACAGGGCGACATTCTTGATGAAGAGCGCAATCTTTCTCGTTGTGCGGTTCTTGGCCAGTTCCCGCGTGCCCATCCAGGCGAGCATGCCGAGCCCGATGAATGGCCCCGCGAGAATGTAGGCCAGCCCGATGAAGGGTGCCGCCAGGAAGAGAGCGACGCTCTTCCACGCGCTCCGCAACTCTGGCTTCGCCGGCTCAGAACGTACCTCGACGGCCGCTTCGGCTTTCTCCGGCGCAGCTTCCGTTGTCCTTCTCTCCAGCAGGGCTCGTTCTGCGCTGCCTTCGATCATTTCCGGCGACAGCGGCTTGCGCAGGAATCCGGAGACACCTGCCGCTTCCGCCCGGGCTTCATTCTCATCGGTGCCGTAGCCGGTGACGATGACCACCGGGAGCCATGGCTGTGTGGCCTTGATCCGCTCGGCTACTTCGATTCCGCTCATGCCCGGCATCTTGATGTCGGTGAAGACGACATCGTATTTTTCGTCACGGAGCTTGCGCAGCGCCTCGTTCCCGTCACGGGCCGTGATCACTGCGTAGCCTTTAGGGGAGAGGACCCGGTCGAAACTTCTGGCGATTACCGGATCATCATCGACGACCAACACTTTTCTCTCGGTCTTCATGGCTTTCTCCTTCTTTCAATGTTCCGTCCGCACGCGCTGCAGCGCCCACTGTTTCCGTGTCGCGGCGTTGTTCGCGGCGTGAATGATTTCTTCCGGTCCGACCGGCTTGGGCAGGTAGTCGCAGGCGCCGACCTGGATCGCCTCCTTGACGGTCTCGAGGCTCGGGTAGCCGGTGATGATGACGACCTGGCTCTCCGGCCATCTCTCCTTGATTGCTTTGAGAACCGCCATGCCGTCCACTCCCGGCATGCGAAGATCGAGCAGCACCACATCGAATGGCTGCTGCTCCATCGCGCGTAGCGCCTCGTTTCCATCCCACGCTGCTGCCACGTTGTAGCGGGCGCCGGCGAGCGACCTCAGATAACTGAGCCGCACCGTTTCGTCGTCGTCGACGATCAGGATTCTGGTTCTCGTGTTCATCTGGCCACCTCGCGCTCGTTCTCTTCTCCTATCTCTAATGAAGCAACATTCGTGCCAGACGTCGGAAAGTGACAAGAAAAATGCGCGATATCAATGCGTTACCATATTAATGGAGAAAGAACAAGAAGTACCTGAGGCACCCGGAACAACATCCGACGTACATTTTTCTTGTGCGTCTACGGCGCTGCGATTGGACATTCCCGTTTGTCTTCAACAACATCGGGTGACGCAGGCCGGTATAACTTTTTCATGCATCAAGGCAGGGGATCCGACATGGCCGACGAGTCGCAGCGCGCAATGCCCGAATTGCCCCATGGAATCGCCCTGCTGCACGACCCGCTGCTGAACAAGGGCACAGCCTTCACCGAGGAAGAGCGCGACGCGCTCGGTCTGCGCGGCCTGCTTCCGCCGCATGTGCACAGCCAGGAAGAGCAGATGGCGCGCGTGCTGCAGCAATTGCGGCGCATGGCGGATCCGCTCGACAAGTTTGTCGCACTGAACGCATTGCACGACCGCAATGAAGCGCTGTTCTTCCGCGTGATCTGCGATCACGTGGACGAAATGCAGCCGCTCATCTACACGCCCACCGTCGGGGTCGCATGCCAGCGATTCGGCCAGATCTTCCAGCGCCCGCGCGGCATGTTCATCACCGCCAATGATCGTGGCCGCGTTGCGAGCGTACTGCGCAACTGGCCGCGCAAGGCCGGCATCATTGTCATGACGGACGGCGAGCGCATCCTCGGGCTCGGCGATCAGGGTGCGCAGGGCATGGGCATTCCGGTCGGCAAGCTATCGCTCTATACCGCCTGCGCCGGGGTTCACCCCAGCCTGTGCCTGCCTGTCGCTATCGACGTCGGCACCAACAACGAGACCTTGCATGCCGACCCGTTCTACATCGGGCTGCGCCAGCGCCGTATTACCGGCGCGGCCTACGACGAGCTGATCGATGAGTTGATCACCGCTGCCCGCGAGGTGTTTCCCGGCGTGCTGATCCAGTTCGAGGACTTCGCCAATCACAATGCCTTCCGGCTGCTGGCGAAGTACCGCGACCGGATCTGCACCTTCAACGACGACATCCAGGGCACTGCGGCGGTCGCGCTTGCTGGTTTATTTTCGGCGTTGCGCGTCAGCGGTGGAAAACTCGTCGACCAGAAGCTGCTGTTCCTCGGCGCCGGCGAGGCGGCGACCGGTATCGCCGACCTCACGGTGGCGGCGATGGGCGCGCAGGGACTGGCCCGGGGCGCGGCCCGCGAGCGCTGCTGGCTGGTGGATTCGCACGGCCTGGTAGTGAAGAGCCGCAACGATCTGGCCGAGCACAAGCGGCCGTATGCGAAGGATCACGCGCTGATCGGCGATTTCCATTCAGCCGTCAAGGCGCTGAAGCCGACCGCCATCATCGGCGTCGCCGCGGTCGGCGGAACATTCACGCGCGAGGTGCTCGAGGAAATGGCGCGCATCAACACGCGGCCGATCGTGTTCGCGCTGTCCAATCCAACTTCCAAGTCCGAATGTACCGCGGAGCAGGCCTACCAGTGGACCGCTGGCCGCGCGTTGTTCGCGAGCGGCAGTCCTTTCGATCCGGTGAAAGTCGATGGCCAGACCTTCGTGCCGCGCCAGGGCAACAACTCGTATATCTTTCCCGGCGTCGGCCTCGGTGCGATCGTAAGCAGGGCGCGGCGCGTCACCGACGACATGTTCATGGCGGCGGCGCGCACGCTGGCGCAGCGGGTCGACGAGGCCGATCTGGCGCAGGGCAGCCTCTACCCGTCGTTGTCGCGCATCCGTGAAGTCTCCGCGGCAATCGCGGCCGCGGTCGCGGAGTCGGCCTACGAGAGCGGGCTCGCCGGCAAGCCGCGCCCCGCGGACGTACTCGCCGACGTGCGGTCGCAGATGTACGACCCGCGCTATTCGAGTTACGTGTAGCGCAATCGACCCGGGCGTCAGATGCCGGCGGCTGCGACGCCGCCGTTATGGGCCAGAAACCGCTCGAACTCCGCCGCGGACAGCGGCTGGCACAGGTGGAAGCCCTGGGCCTGGGTGCAACCGCGGGAGCGGGCGATAGCGAGTTCCTCGGCAGTCTCGATGCCCTTGGCGATGACGAAGGCCTGGCGGGCTTTGGCGATGGAAGTCGTCAGGGCATAGATTCCGGACGCGTCGCCGGACTTCGCACTGGCACGCAGCTGCGCGTAGTCCATCTTGAATCCGTCGATGCGCAGGCGTCGAAGCGTGCCGAGGCTCGCCCGGCCGGCGCTGAAGTCGTCCACGATCAGGCCGATGCCGGCGTGGCGCAGTTCGAGGAGTTGCGCAAGGACAGATTCGCTGATGTCGAGGAAATGCTCGTCGACCTCAATCTCCAGCAGTGCGGGATCCAGGCCGAGTCCGGTCACCCGCTCGATGAGACTACTCGCGAAATCGGGTCGCGCGAGTTGCGATTCACTGGTGTTGACGGAAAGGCACAGCGGAAATGGCAGTTCGCGGGCCCAGATGCTCGCCTGGCGGCAGGCTTCTTCCAGTGCCCAGTCGGTGACTCGCCCGGTCTCACCTGCGGATTCGGCAGTTGCGAGCAGAATGTCTGCGGTCACCAGGCCGCGCAGCGGATGCTGCCAGCGCAGCAAGGCTTCTGCGCCCGCGACCTGGCGGGTCGCGAGATCGAAGCGTGGCTGATAGTGGAGCAGGATCTGCCCTTCTGAGAGCGCATGGCGCAATTCGCCTGCCAGATCGGCGAGGTACTGCGCTGAGGCGGCCGGCGCCTGCGCCTTGTGCGGCTCGGCATCACGCTGTTGCCGGGCCTCGCTGACCGCGAGGATGGCCCGCTCGATCAGCGCCGGCACCGTATCCGCGTCCTGCGGGAATTGCGCCATGCCGATGCGCGGCGTCAGCGAGAGGTGTGCCAGTCCCTGTTCCGCAGCGGCGGCGCAGGCCTCATGGATGCGTCCGACAACGGCCTGCAGGGTATCCGGTATCTCGGCGTTCGCCACCAGCACGAGAAAGTGCACGCCATCGGCGCTCGCCACCGGGCTGTCGCCAGTATCAAGGCCGTCATGTCTCACGAGGTCGTCAGTGTGGCGCAACCTCATGACGAGCTGGTCGGCCAGGGTCCTCGCTGCGCGGTGCAGTTCGGCTTGATCGGGGTGCAATGTGGCGGGCGGGTCGAACGCCACGCACAGGAGCATCAGGCTGCGGCCCCGGAGCCGGGCGTCCGCGAGCGTGGCCGCGGCAGTGCGTTCGAACAGATAACGATTCGGAAGCCCGGTCGCGGCATCGCGATAGGCGAGGCGGAACAACTCGGCCGCGTCGGCGTCGGTGGTGCTTGCCTCGCGTATCACGACCCTGGCCCGGTCGCGACCTTCTGCGCTGATCTGTGCTTCCCACTGGGCATGGCGCAGTTCCGCGGCCTCCCGTGTTTTCAGCACCTTGCGTACGCACTGCATGATCTGTTGGGCAAATGGCGGCGACAGGACGCTGCCCAGTTCCAGATCGTCGGCCTGCGACGACTGCCGCGTCGAGGCATCAGGCTCCGATGCTTCGCTGTCGGACAGAACACTGCCGCCACGCGACACCTGCAGCGTCCGCTCGCTGCGCTCTGGCTTCACGGCCGCTGCTGCCTGCCCGGCATGATGGGCGGCCAGCCAGCCCCGCACCCGATGGCACAGCAAGGTCCAGTTCACCGGCTTGATGAGGTAATCGGTGGCGCCGGCGTCGAATCCATCGGCGATGGCGTCATCCGCGTCCCGGCTGGTCACGACAATGATCGGTGGGCAACGCGCACCGAGTGCCGCGCGAATTTCCCGACAGGCCTCCAGACCGGTTTTTACCGGCATCACGACGTCAAGAAATACGATCTCGGGTGGCTCCGCAACGACGCGTTCCACTGCCGCCGCGCCATCCGCCACGCTGACCACGCGGAAGTTCGCTTGAGTCAGCGCTTGCTCCAGCAGCAGGCGCTGGCCCGCATCGTCGTCCGCCACGACGGCAATCCGCACACCAGCAGATGGATCTGATTTCATTGAGGCCTGATCACGCTGTTGTCTCTGATGCCGGTATCTTGAGTGTCAAATTCGGAGAATCCCGGAGCAGGTCCTCGAGCTGTGCAGGCGGCAATGGTTTGCTGAACAGAAAACCCTGGATCTGGTCGCAGCCCTGGCGGCGCAGGAATTCCAGTTGCTCCACGACCTCGACGCCTTCCGCGACGGTCGTCAGCTTCAATTCGCGGGCCATCGCAATGATGGCCGAGCAGATCGCCGCATCGTCGCTGCTGATCAGCAGGTCCTTGACGAAAGACCGGTCGATCTTCAGCGAGTCCACCGGGAACTGCTTCAGATAGCCGAGCGACGAATAACCGGTGCCAAAATCGTCGATCGAGATCCGGATCCCGGCTTCACGCAGTCGTCGCAGCGCGGCGATGACCTCGCCGATGTCCCGCATCAACAGGCTTTCGGTGATCTCGAGCTCGAGATTCTCCGGCTTGATGCGATGATGCTCAACGGCGTGGAGCACGGAATCAACGAAATCCGCCCTTGCGAACTGGATCGTCGACAAGTTGACCGAGACGCAGAGATTGCCGAGATGACCGTCGGCCCAGGCGCTGATCTGCCGGCAGGCCTCGTGTATGACCCAATCACCGAGGCGCCGCATGATGCCGGTTTCCTCGGCGAGCGGGATGAAGGTGCCTGGTGAGATCCAGCCGCGCCGGGAGTGATTCCAGCGCAGCAGCGCCTCGGCCGAACCGACGGCGCCGGTGTGCGCATCGACCTGCGGCTGGTAATGAAGGGTCAATTCGCTGGTGCCAATGGCGTTGCGCAGGTCGTTCTCGAGATCCAGGCGATCTAGCAGTACGCCGCCCTTGGCGTTGCTGGCGAAGGTGTGCTGATTGCGGCCCTGGTCCTTGGCTTCGTACATGGCCATGTCCGCCTTGACCAGCAGATCTTCGATTTCGGTGCCGTCCTCCGGGTACAAAGAGATGCCGATGCTCGGAGTCACGACGAACTGGTGGCCTTCGGAGCTGAACGGCTCGGCCAGTGCGTGGCGTACCCGTGTCGCTACGGTGGTGATCTGGTCCTGATGCTGGATATCCGTCAACAACAGCACGAACTCGTCGCCTCCCAGGCGTGCGATGCGTGCGAACGCCTGGTCGTCGTTCGGGGTGGCGCGGGCCACGAAGTCCGCGGGTCGCACGCAGGTCTCGAGCCGTCGCGCCACGGACTGGAGCAGGGCGTCGCCCACGCCGTGTCCGAGCGTGTCGTTGATCCGCTTGAAACGGTCCAGGTCGATGAACAGGATCGCCATGCGGCTCTTCCTGCGCTCGCTCGCCCGGATCGCGCGTCGCAGTTCCCGCACAAAAAGCTGCCGGTTTGGCAGGCCGGTGAGGGTGTCGTAGTAGGCCAGGTACTGGATCCGTGCTTCCGTGCGCCGGCGTTCCGTGACATCGCGCACCACGAACAGAAACGTGCCATCTGCCTGGTGCTGGAGACGGACTTCATACGTCTTCCGTTTGTCATCCGCTCCGAACTCGAACTCGAAGGTCTGGGGTTTTCCGATGCCGGCTGCGGCCTGCATGCACTCCCGTGCCCTGCGCGCGGTATCGGCGGGCACGATTTCCTCGATGGTCTTGCCTGAAAGCAGGCCGCCTGTCGCCTCGGCGCTGCCGCTGATGCGTTCGACAACCTGTCCTCGCGCATCGACCACCAGCATCCAGTCCGGGAACGCCTCCAGCAGGGCGCTGTTCCGTTGCTCGCTGCGATGCAGGTCGCGGGTGGTTTCATTGGCCCGCATCATGAATCCCAACCGATAGGGCAGCACCGGCCAGTGGATCGGCTTGACGATGAAATCCGTGGCGCCGGCTGCGTAAGCCCGGGCGATCGACTCGGTGTCGTCGTGACCCGTGACCATGACGATCGGTATGTGGGCACCGCCAGGCCGCTTGCGGATCTGTGCGCATAGGTCAAAGCCATTGCTGCCCGGCATCTCGACATCGAGCAGAACGACATCCGGACGGCAGCGGTCGAACGCGGCCAGCAGAATCTTTCCGTCAGTGACGACCGTGACGTCTGATCCGGCCTGCTGCAGTGTTTCGGTGGCGAGCGTGCCGATCAACGGGTCGTCGTCGGCAATCAGTACGCGTGGCCGCCGCGGCCTTGCCGCGTCTTTCATGCGGCGCTCCGTTGCTGCTCGTCGGCCAGTGCCGCGGTGGCCCGCGCATATTCGTGAATGAGCAGCTGACCGAGGCCGGCGGTTGATGCCAGGTCGCCGCTGCGGACGGAGGCTTCGAGTTCGCGGCAGACTTCGGCGAGCGTCATGGCGCCGACATTGGCACTGCCCGAGCGCAGCGCATGCGCAGCCCGGCTGATGGCCGCGGCATCGCCGGCGGCGATGGCGCCGTTCAGCGTGGATATGAGCTGCGCTGAGCTGTCCAGATACAGGGTGATGATCTTTTGCAGCAGGTCCGGGGTGCCGGGCTGCTGCATCTGGCGAATCGTCTCGAGGGCCCGGGCATCGAGCGGCCCGGCGGAAGCGCTCGCGGCAGTGGACGGTGCTTGCGGCGCCGCTGCCGGTGAATGAACGGGATTCACAGCGGCCGCCGAAGGAACATCCGTTGCCGCTTCAAAGGGAGGAAGCAATGCGTCCAGCGCGGTCCGCAAATGATCCGCGGTGAAAGGCTTGGAGAGATAGGCGTCCATTCCGGCCGCCAGGCACTTCTGCTTGTCGCCCTGCATGGCATTGGCGGTGAGTGCGAGGATTGGCGTGCGCCTGCGCTGCTCGCGCGACTCCCACTCCCGGAAGCGGCGCGTCGCCTCGTAGCCGTCGAGTTCCGGCATGTGGCAGTCCATCAGCACGATATCGAAAGGCTGTTTCTGCAGTTCTTCGAGAGCAACCTGGCCGTTCCACGCATTGACGACGATGGCGCCAAGGCGGGCCAGCATGGCGTTGGCGACCTCCTGGTTGACCGGATTATCTTCGACCAGCAGGACGCTTCGGCCAGCGACTCTGCATGCCTGATCCATCGGGAGCAATGCCTTGAGGATTCCGGTCTGGCCGCTGCGCTTGCCGGCCAGCACCTTGATCAGCACGGCATGCAGTTGAGTCTGCCGGACTGGTTTTGTCAGCCACGCCGTGATACCCGCCTTCTTCCTTTCTGCTTCGTCAACCGTGGTTGCGAGCGAGCTCAGCATCACCATGGCGGTGTCACCCAGACCCGGAATGGCCCGCGCGGCGCGAGCCATCGTGAGCCCGTCCATGCCGGGCATCTTCATGTCAAGCAACACGATATCCGGCGGATCGGCAGCCTGACGGTGCAGGAGGTCGAGTGCCTGCGCGCCGGTATTGGCGACACTGACTTCGACGCCCCAGCTGCCAAGCTGGGCGGCGAGCATCTCCCGGTTCGTGGCATTGTCGTCCACGACCAGGATGCGGGAATTGGTGAGGCGAGCCGGTTGCAGCTCGGCTTCCGACACCGCCTCGCAAGGCAGTTCAAGCGTGAAGAAGAACGTGGAACCGGCGCCTGGCTCGCTGCGCACCTCGAGCTGGCCACCCATCAGGCGCAGCAGCTGGCTGCAGATGGCGAGACCCAGGCCCGTGCCGCCATAACGCCGCGTCGTGCTGTCGTCTTCCTGCGCGAAAGACTCGAATATCCGTGCCTGGTTCTCGGGCTTGATGCCGATTCCAGTGTCTTCTACCTCGAATCGCAGCTGCGTGGTGGTGGCACTGCCGCCGCTCTCGCGCACCCGGACGACGACCTGGCCACGCTCGGTGAACTTGATGGCGTTGCTGATGAGGTTGATCAGCACCTGCCGGAGCCGCGCCATGTCGCCCTGCACCTGGGTCCTGATTCCAGGCGGCATGTCGCAGATCAGCTCGAGGCCCTTGCTGGCGGCGCGCTCACACAGGAGCTCGACGGCGTCTTCAACCATAGCACGCAATTCGAATGCGGCCAGCTCGAGCGTCATCTTGCCGGCTTCGATCTTGGAGAAGTCGAGCACGTCATCGATGATGCCGAGCAGGGATTCGGCGGATTGATAGATTGTCTGAGTGAAGCGGCGCTGGCGTTCGTCCAGATGGGTGCCGCTCAGCAGTTCGGTCATGCCAAGCACGCCGTTCATCGGGGTGCGAATCTCATGACTCATTCGCGCCAGGAACTCACTCTTCGACCGGGTGGCGCGTTCGGCCGCCTCTCTCGCCTGCAGGGCCTCGGCAATGGCATCGCGCAGGCGCTCGTTGGCCTTCGCCATGCCCTGCGTGCGCTGGCTGACCTCCGCCTCGAGCAACTGACTGTGCGCCGAATCCTTCTGGGCTCGCGACTGCAGCTGTTCCAGCATGCCGTTGAAGCCGGCAATCAGGCTGTCAATCTCATTGGTGCCCGCAGGCTCGCAGCGCGCCTTGTAATCCTTGTCGTGGATTACCCGCTTGATCACCTGGACCAGCCGATTGATCGGGCGGGTGATCACCAGCTGCATCCTC
>Ga0209797_10000360_pt1 | contig 22446 bp, 21 predicted proteins | sample DOMMetBare3Fresh_2_FD_187472 | JGI IMG/M metagenome (GOLD analysis project Ga0209797, IMG submission 187472) | Wetland sediment microbial communities from St. Louis River estuary, USA, under dissolved organic matter induced mercury methylation -... | ecosystem: Environmental > Aquatic >... | reverse complement strand
GCCTGGATGGCAAAGCGGCGCGGGTTCAGGTTGGCCAGCAGGGCCAGCGCGAACGCCGCCGTCTTGCCGCTTCCGGTCTTGGCCTGGGCGATCAGGTCGCGGCCCGCCAGCGCGAGCGGCAGGCTCGCCGCCTGGATTGGCGTCATCGCTTCGTAGCCCAGGCGCTGCAGGTTGGCCAGCGTGGCGGGCGACAGCGGCAGGCTGGTGAATGACGTGGAAGCAGCGCTCATGGAGGATTATCGGCAGTGCGTCTACCATCGGCCCCTCCGCCCTGCTGCATCGACTTCATTGACGACCGACATCAACCCCACCAAGGCGCCGCATTGAAGGCGCCGAAACGGCTGCAGGCCTTGATCGACGAAGGCCTGATCGACAGCGTGTCGCGCCAGCTGATGAGCGGCAAGGAAGCCATGGTCTACGTGGTGCGCTGCGGCGACGAGACGCGCTGCGCCAAGGTCTACAAGGAAGCGAACCGCCGCAGCTTCCGCCAGGCGGTGGACTACACCGAGAACCGCAAGGTCAAGAACACACGCCAGGCGCGCGCGATGGCCAAGGGCACGCGCTTCGGCCGCCAGGCGCAGGAAGCAGCGTGGCAGAGCGCTGAGGTGGATGCTCTGTACCGTCTGGCGGCGGCCGGCGTGCGCGTGCCGCAGCCCTACAACTTCCACGACGGCGTGCTGCTGATGGAGCTGGTGACCGACGCCGCAGGCGACGCCGCACCGCGCCTGAACGACGTGGACTTCACGCCCGACGACGCGCGCGCCCATCACGCCACGCTGCTGCGGGAGGTGGTGCGCATGCTGTGCGCGGGTGTCGTGCACGGCGACCTGTCGGAGTTCAACGTGCTGCTCGGCTCCGACGGTCCGGTAATCATCGACCTGCCGCAGGCGGTGGACGCCGCCGGCAACAACCACGCGGCGCGCATGCTGCTGCGCGACGTGGACAACCTGCGCGACTTCTTCGACCGCTTTGCGCCCGAGTTGCGGGCCACCGAGTACGGGCCCGAAATCTGGGCGCTCTATGCACGCGGACTGCTGCGCACGGACAGCGTTCTCACGGGCCGCCATGAGCGCGACCACCGGCCCGCCGACCTGCAGGCGGTGATGCGCGAGATCGACGACGCACGTGCCGAAGAGGCCGCGCGGCGCCTGCGCCTGGCGCCGGTGGCCTGAAGCGCGCTCAGCGCGGCTTCGCGAAGCCGCCGTCGATCCAGGCCGATGCACTGCCGGGGTTGAGCTTGAAGTTCGCCGCCACGCGCACCTGCGCGAGCTCGGCGCCGTCGGCATCGGTCGCCTTCAGGAGCGCGTGCGCGTCGTCCTCGTCCGGCACGATGTCCAGCGTGACCTCGATGCGCCCAGCCGGCGCCATCACGAACAGGCTCTTGTGCAGTTGCGCGTGCAGCTGCTGCTCGTGCCGGCGCAGCACCTCGCTCGCGGTCTTGACCAGCGTGTTGAACGCGGCGCTGTCGAGCGGCTTGGGGTTCTTCTTGTCGCGCCCCATCGTCCACGGCCCGACGAGCGCCGGCTCGGCCTCGCCGGCCTTGACCATCTCGACCGCCCAGCCGTCGTCGTCGTTGTTCTTGATGACACGCGCGGTCCAGCCGTTGTCGCGCCATAACGTGGGTTCGTGCAGCGGGGCAGCGTCGGTCGGGTCAAAAGGCTTCATCGATGTTGGAGGCGAGGGAAAGGGATGGATTGTGGCGGCCTGCATAGCCCACAATGTCGGCCCATGAACCGCCAGATCTCGATCATCGGTGCGCCTACCGACATCGGCGCGGGCATGCGCGGCGCGAGCATGGGGCCCGAGGCGCTCCGCGTGGCCGACATCGTGCCGATCCTCGAGGGCCATGGCCTGTCGGTGCTCGACCGCGGCAACCTGGTCGGTCCGGCCAACCCCTGGGCGCCCCCCGTGGACGGCTACCGTCACCTCAAGGAGGTTGCCCAATGGGGCCGCGCGGTGCACGAGGCCGTGCACGCCGAACTGGCGTTGCGGCGCTTGCCGATCCTGCTCGGCGGCGACCACTGCCTGGCCATCGGCAGCATCAGCGCGGTGGCGCGCTTCTGCCGCGAGAACGGCAAGAAGCTGCGCGTGCTGTGGCTCGACGCGCATGCCGACTTCAACACCAATGTGCTCACGCCCAGCGGCAACGTGCACGGCATGCCGGTGGCCTGCCTGTGCGGCCACGGGCCGAAGGAACTGATCGAGATTGGCGGCACGGTGCCGGCGATCAGCCCGAAGGTCGTGCGCCAGATCGGCATCCGCAGCGTCGATCCGGGCGAGAAGCGTTTCGTGCACGAGCAGGACCTCGAGGTCTTCGACATGCGCTACATCGACGAGATGGGCATGCGGCACACGATGGAACTCGCGCTGGCCACGCTCGATGCCAACACCCACCTGCACGTGAGCTTCGACGTCGACTTCCTCGACCCCGAGATCGCGCCCGGCGTGGGCACCACCGTCCCCGGCGGGCCGACCTACCGCGAGGCGCAGCTGTGCATGGAGATGATCGCCGACACCGGCCGTCTCGCCTCGCTCGATGTGATGGAACTCAATCCGGCGCTCGACGTGCGCAACAAGACGGCGCAGCTGGCCGTGGACCTGATCGAGAGCCTGTTCGGCAAGTCCACGCTGATGCGCAAGTGACCCGCTGCGCCGCTTGCGCCGGTCGGCGCGGCGCCTTCGACCCTCAGGGGGTCACGCGCGACGGCGCCGGGCCGGGCCCGAGCGCCGCAGTCGGCTGGAGTTCAGCCACCCGTCGTGCCGACGCATCGCTCGTGGGCGAGAGCCGCGACGGCGCGGCATTGCCCCCGCTGGGACAAGGACCGTTGCGCTGCCTGAACTCGCGCGGGTGGATCGCCCCGGTTTCGGCATGCAGGCCGCGCTTCAGGGCCTGCGCCATGCGCTCTTCGGCCACGTAAGGTCCGCGGTCGTACTTGTAGCGCGTGCTCCAGGCATGGCCGTCGCGCACCATGCGGTCGCCGATGTCGCGCGTGCCGTCGAACACCTTGCCTACCTTGCGCCCGAAGTCGTCGGTGGCCACCGGCCGCACCGTGACGGTACGGTTCAGCGCGAGTTCGGCCAGTGCCACCGTGGCCTCCTTGCCGCCAGGCTGGCAGGTCTCGGGCGCGTCGATGCCATCGATGCGCACGACCACCGGCGCGTCTTCCGCAGCGGGCTTCACCCACAGCGTGTCGCCGTCGACGATGCGGCTCACGGTGCCGGTGATCTCCTGCGGCGGCGGGGTTGGCGGCGCGGCGTGCTTCTTCGGCGCCGCGTGGGCCAGGCCGGCGCAAAGCGCCATCGTCAGCATGATCGCGAATCGCTTGCTCATTTCAAGGCTCCCAGGGACAGCACGCCGGCCATCCACCAGACGAACAGGCCGACCAACAGCAGCCACACCGCGACCACCGCGAACGCACCCCACCAGATGCGCGGCAGTTGCTCCACATTCGCTTCGGCCTCGCTCATCGCACGCTGCCACTGGTGAGCCGGTGCCAGGCGCACGACCAGTGCGATGCCCAGCGGCACCAGGATCAGGTCGTCGAGCTGGCCGAGCACGGGGATGAAGTCGGGGATCAGGTCGATCGGCGACAGCGCGTACGCAAGCACGACGAGCGCGATCACCTTGCACACGCGCGGCGTCTCGGGATGGCGCAGCAGCTTCCACAGCGCGAGCAGCCGCGTGCCCAGGCGGATGCGGTTGGCGTGGGGGATCAGCTTGCCGGAGGCAGCCATGGTGGACTCGCGGACATCGACTCAGCCCGATTGTCGCTTGCGCGCCGCACGCCGACGCACCGGGACACGCGCCGCGGCCGTGTCATCGAGCACGGCCTGGGCCGCCTCGACAATGCGCGCAAGCCGGTCGGCCAGCTTTTCGGTGGACAGTTCCTCGCGGAAGCGCTCCACCATCAGCGGCAGCGCGAACGGGCTGGGTACCTGCAGGTCCACGAGCACGGGGCGCTGCGCGGCCATGCGCCTGAGGGTCGAACGCAGGCGCTCGATCTCGAGCTCCTGCGACAGCACCTCGCGCTCGGCTTGGCCGAGCAGCTGATTGCCGCGGTCGTATTTGCGGAACACCTCCCAGAACAGGCTCGACGAGGCCTGCAGCTGGCGCGTGCTCTTCGGCGCACCGGGATAGCCCGAGAACACCAGGCCGGCAACGCGCGCGATCTCGCGAAACCGCCTCTGCGCCAGTTCGCCCGAGTTCAGGCTCGCCAGGACATCGGCGAGCAGCGAGCGCGTCGCGAAGACCGAGCCGTCGACCAGCGGCGCGACGTCGATCGGCTGCGCCGCCAACAGTTCGAGGCCGAAGTCGTTGATCGACAGCGAGAAGGTGTTGGGCTGCGTCTTCGCCAGGCGCCAGGCCAGCAGTTGCGCCAGGCCGATGTGCACGTTGCGGCCGCCGAAGGGATAGACGAACAGGTGATGACCCTCGGTCGAGACGAAACGCTCGATCAGCAGCACGCCGGGCCGCGGCAATTGCGACAGCCGCGCCTGTGCCGCCAGCATCGGCTGCGCGGCCTGCATCTCGGGCTCGAGGAAATCACCCTGCAGGATCGTCGCCCCCCGTGGGGGTGCGCCGCGTCCTTGGGGCGGCTCGATGTACGTGGCCGCGCCGTGCAGCAGCGCGAGCACGGCCTCGGTCATCGCCTCCGACAGCGCCATCTTGGTCCCGGCCCACGCCGGCACGATGCCCTTGGCCTTGGTGGCCTTTCTCACGTAGGCGGTCATGTCCTGCGTACGGATGTACTCGAGCACACGGCCCGAGAACACGAAGCAGTCGCCCGGCTTCAGGCGCGCGATGAAGCCCTCCTCGATCGTGCCCAGGCGACCGCCCGACATCCATGCCACCTGCATCGACGCATCGCTGACGATGGTGCCGATCTGCAGGCGGTGGCGCTGCGCGATCGCGCGGTCGATCACGCGATAGCGCCCGTCGTCGCCGCGCACCACGCGGTGGTATTGCGGATAGGCGCCCAGGCTCGAGCCGCCGCGTTCGACGAAAGCCAGCGCCCAGTCGAACTCCTCGCGCTCGAGCTCGCGGTAGGCATGGGCGCCGCGCACCTCGTCGAACAGCGCGTCGGCGTCGAAGCCGCCGCCGAGCGCGACCGTGACCAGATGCTGCACCAGCACGTCCAGCGGCTTGTCGGGCGACGCGCGCGACTCCACGTGGCCGGCCAGCGCGGCGCGGCGCGCGGCGGCGGCTTCGACCAGTTCGAGCGTGTTGGTCGGCACCAGCGTGACGCGGCTCTCGCGGCCCGGCGCATGGCCGCTGCGGCCGGCGCGCTGCAGCAGCCGCGCGACTCCCTTGGGGCTGCCGATCTGCAGCACGCGCTCGACCGGCAGGAAGTCCACGCCCAGGTCCAGGCTGGACGTCGCGACCACGGCCTTCAACGTGCCGGCCTTCAGCCCCGCCTCGACCCACTCGCGCACATCCTTGTCGAGCGAGCCGTGGTGCAGCGCGATCTGCCCCGCCCATTCGGGCCGCGCCGCGAGCAGCAGCTGGTACCAGATCTCGGCCTGCGAGCGCACGTTGGTGAACACCAGCGTCGTGCCCGGGGAATGCTCGATGGCTTCGACCACCGGTTGCTGCATCTGCGCACCCAGGTGTCCGCCCCACGAGAAGCGCCCGGGCTCGTGCGGCAGCAGCGTGTCGATGACCACCGGCTTGTCGATGCGCCCGCGCACCAGCGTGCCGCCCGGGCCGCACAGCGTGTCCATCGCGTCCGGCAGATTGCCGAGCGTGGCCGAGAGCCCCCACACCACGAGCTGCGGCTGCCAGCGCCGCAGGCGCGCGAGGGCGAGCTGCACCTGCACGCCACGCTTGTTGCCGATCAGCTCGTGCCACTCGTCGACGACCACGGTGTGCACGCCGGCGAGCTCCCGTGCCGCATGCTCGCGCGTGAGCATCAACGACAGCGACTCGGGCGTGGTCACCAAGGTGCCGGGCATGCGGCGGTCCTGCCGCGCGCGCTCGGCGCTGGGCGTGTCACCGGTGCGCTGGCCGACGCTGTGCCGCGGCGCCAGTTCGAGCAGCGGCCCTTGCAGTGCTCGCGTGGTGTCGGCGGCCAGCGCGCGCATCGGCGTGATCCACAGCACCTGCAGACCCGGCGCCTCGCGCAGCCGCTCGATCGCGCCCATCCACACCGCATAGGTCTTGCCGCTGCCGGTGGTGGCGTGCAACAAGCCGCTGCGCCCTACGGCCATCGCGGCCCAGACCTCGCGCTGGAAGTCGAACGCACGCCAGCCGCGGGCAGCGAACCAGTTCTCGGCCGTCATGCGCCGATGATCCAGCCCTCGACCGGGTCGACCCGGTCCGGCAGACCGTGACCCGGCGCGATGCTGGCGTGGGCCGCCTGGACCAGACACAACAGCGCATCGATCAGGTCGCCCTGCCCGTCGGCGGCGATCTCGTCGTGCTGCGCAGCACTGACGGCCACACGCAGCCCGCCCGGCGTCTGACCGAGCTCGAGTGCGGTGAGCAGTTCCTTGCGGGCGATCAGCCGAGCGGCGTCATCGCCGTTCTTGTACGAGCGGCGCCCGATCAGCGCCCCGGCCAGCCGCCCCGGGTAGGCCTCGAGCGCGACGCGATGGCGGTCGCCGTCGCGCAACGCCGGCAGGTGCACACCGGAGCGCAGCAGCCGCGCCATGCCTTCGTAGTACATGAAGCCCACCGGCACGTAGCGGGTCTGCAGCGGGCTCGTCGAGGCCACGCCGCCGGCGAGGTCGGTGCGCCGGTGCACCAGGCGCTGCCCCGCCGGCCGGCCGTTGCCCCAAGTGTCCACCAGCACGCGAAAGTCCATGCGTGTCGCGCAGCGCTCGCGCAGCCGGGCCATCAGCGATGTGGCGTCGTCGCCCAACGCGAGGCTGTCGACGAACTCGCGTGGCAGCCCGAACGGAAAGTCGAAGCCACCGACCCAGGGCCCCGGTTCTTCGAGGAGCGCCTCGAAATCCGCGAGGCTGTCGAGCGCATCGATGCGTTGCAGCGCCAGGCGCGAGCCGGTGAGGGTGCCGCGCGCCACCGTGATCGGCTTGCGCCGCGACGGGGCACTGGTGAAGTCCACGCCGAGCAGCGCGATCGAAGCTTGCATGCGCACATTGTCGCGGGCGCCGGGAGGACAGCCGTTCGACAATGCCGGTCATGGCTGAATTCCATTCGAACCGACGCTGGTGGATTGCGCTGGCCGTCGTCGCGCTTCTCGTGCTCGGCGCGATCGTCGCGCTGCGCCTGGCTGTCGCGCGCCTGCCCGCGACGATCGCCAGCGCGCTCGGTCCGCGTGCCAGCATCGGCGCGATCGAGGCCGGCTGGACCTCGATCGAGCTGCGCGACCTGGTCGTGCGTGCCGACGCGGCACGCTGGCCCGCCGAACTCGAGCTGCGTGCCGAGCGCGTGCAGGTGCGGCCGGCGTGGTCGAGCCTCGTGCGCGGACCCTGGCGCGTGGCGCGCATCGAGGTCCAGGGGGTCTACCTGTCGATGCTGCGCACGCGCGACGGCCGGCTCGTCGTGCTGCCCTCGCTGCTCGAGCGTCGCGGCGCTTCGAAGGCCGGTCAGGAGGCCGCCCCGTCCTTGGCGTTGACGATCGGCGAGGTGGCGCTGTCTGGCGGCACGCTCGACCTGTTCGATGCGACCGTGGCCGGCGCCGCGCGCGCGATGCCGCATCGGGTGCGGCTGAGCGAAATGCGCGCCGACGTGGGTCCGCTCGCGCTGCCCGCACTCGACCAGCGCATGGCGCTGGCGATCGACGCGCGCGTGAAGGGGCCGCGGCGCGACGGCCAGCTCCAGGTCAAGGGCCACCTCACACCCGCCCTGCGCGACGCCGACCTGGACGTGCGCGCGCGCGGCATCGACCTGCTGGCGCTGCAGCCGTACCTGCTGCGCAGAGGCGAGGCCGCGGTGCGCTCGGGAACGCTGGACCTCAGCCTCGATGCCAGAGCCACGCAGCAACGCCTGAATGCACCGGGGCGGCTGACCCTCACCGGGCTCGAACTGGCCGAAGGCGGCGGCCCGCTCGGCACCTTCGCCGGCATCCCGCGCCAGGCGGTGCTCGCGGCATTGAGCCGCGACGGCCGCATCGAACTCGAGTTCACGCTCGAAGGCCGCATCGACGACCCGAAGTTCTCGATCAACGAACTGTTCGCCGCGCGCTTTGCGGTGGGTCTGGCGGAAAAACTCGGCGTCAGCCTGGGCGGCGTGGTCGAGGGCGTGGGCAACGTGATCAAGGGCCTGCTCGGACGCTGAGCGGCGCCGCGCCGAGGCGCCTTGCGCGCGGCAGCGACTTCGCTACAGTGCGCCGCCGGCGCCCTCGGCCTGTCATTCGAATGACTCACATGATCTGTCTGCCATGCTGAAAGGCCTGCTCGGTCCGAGCCCGCCGCTGCACGACCCGCTGGCCGACCCGGCGCCGAACGCTCTTGCCGAGGTCAAGACCACCACCTGCTACATGTGCGCCTGCCGCTGCGGCATCCGCGTGCACCTGCGGGACGGCGAGGTGCGCTACATCGACGGCAACCCCGCGCACCCGATCAACCGCGGCGTGATCTGCGCCAAGGGCAGCGCCGGCATCATGAAGCAGAAGAGCCGGGCGCGGCTGACGCAGCCGCTGCTGCGCAAGCCCGGCAGCGCGCGCGGCGCCGGCGACTTCGAGCCGATCTCGTGGGAGCGCACTTTCGAGATCCTGACCGAGCGACTGGGCAGGATCCGCGCCACCGACCCGAAGCGCTTCGCCATGTTCACCGGGCGCGACCAGATGCAGGCGCTGACCGGCCTGTTCGCACGCCAGTTCGGCACGCCCAACTACGCGGCGCACGGCGGCTTCTGCTCGGTCAACATGGCCGCCGGGATGATCTACACGATCGGCGGCTCGTTCTGGGAGTTCGGCGGGCCCGACCTCGAGCACGCGAAGCTGTTCGTGATGCTCGGCACCGCGGAGGACCACCACAGCAACCCGCTGAAGATCGCGCTGTCGAAATTCAAGCGCAAGGGTGGCCGCTTCATCTCGATCAATCCGGTGCGCACCGGCTACTCGGCGATCGCCGACGAGTGGATCCCGATCCGCCCCGGCACCGACGGTGCGTTGCTGATGGCGCTGCTGCACGAGGTGATCGCGGCCGACCTGATCGACCGCGACTTCCTGCGCCGCTACACCAATGCGCCGCAGCTCGTCCTGCTGACGGCCGACGAGCGCGAGGGCCTGTTCGCCTACGACCCCGAGGCCGGCCCGCCGGCCGACGGGCGCCGGCCGCACAACAAGCTGGTGTGGGATGTGCCGTCGCAAAGCGTCAAGCGCGCCTACCCGGAGGGCATCGCCGAGGGTTGCGAGCCCGCACTCGAGGGCCACTACGTGCTGCCCGATGGCAGCCGCGTTGCGCCGAGCTTCCAGTTGCTCGAGGAGCGGGTCGCGCCCTGCACGCCCGAGTGGGCCGAGCAGATCACCGGCATCCCGAGTGCGCGCATCCGCAAGCTCGCGCGCGAGCTCGGCCAGACGGCGATGCGTCATGCGTTCGAGCTGCCGCAACCGTGGACCGATGCGTGGGGCAGGCGCCACGAGACGACGACGGCGCGGCCGGTGGCCTTCCACGCGATGCGTGGCCTGGCGGCGCACAGCAACGGCTTCCAGACCGTGCGCGCGCTCGCGATCCTGATGAGCGTGCTCGGCACGATCGACCGGCCCGGCGGCTTTCGCCACAAGGCGCCGTACCCGCGCCACATCGTGCCGAACTACCGCGCGTTCAGCGATCCGGCGATGATCCGGCCGAACACGCCGCTGAGTTCAGCGCCACTGGGTTTTCCGGCCAGTCCGGAGGAACTCGCGGTGTATCCCGACGGCTCGCCGGTGCGCATCGACCACGCGTTCTCCTGGGAACACCCGCTCGCCGCGCACGGGCTGATGCACAACGTCATCACCAACGCCACACGCGGCGACCCGTACCGGCTCGACACGCTGCTGATCTTCATGGCCAACATGGCATGGAACAGCACGATGAACACGATGGCCGTGCGCGAGATGCTCAACCGCAAGGGCGAGGACGGCGAATACGCGATCCCGTTCCTCGTCGTGTGCGACGCGTTTCGCAGCGAGATGGTCGCGTTCGCCGACCTGGTGCTGCCCGACACGACGTACCTCGAGAGGCACGACGTGATGAGCATGCTCGACCGGCCGATCAGCGAGTTCGACGGCCCGGTCGACTCGGTGCGCGTGCCGGTCGTGCCGCCCACCGGCCAGTGCAAGCCGTTCCAGGAAGTGCTGGTCGAGCTCGCGTCGCGTCTGAAACTGCCCGCCTTCACCCACACCGGGGGTGCACGCAAGTTCAGCAGCTACACCGACTTCATCGTGAACTTCGAACCGCAGCCCGGCATCGGCTTCCTGATGGGATGGCGCGGCAAGGACGGCGACAAGCACCTGCGCGGCGAACCCAACCCGCAGCAATGGGAGCGCTACGCCGAGAACAACTGCGTCTTCCAGTACCACCTGCCGGCGTCGATGCACTACATGCGCAACTGGAACCGCGAGTACCTCGACTTCGCGATGGACAAGGGCTGGCGCCAGAAGAACGACCCGGTGCAGCTCGCGCTGTACTCCGACACGCTGCAGCACTTTCGCCTCGCCGCGCAGGGCAAGACACGCGGGCGCCAGCCGCCGGAACACCTGCGCGAACGGGTCGCGAAGTACTTCGACCCGCTGCCGTTCTGGTACCCGCCGCTCGAGCACGAGGCGATCGACACCGCGGCGTATCCGCTGGCGGCGGTGACGCAGCGTCCAATGGCGATGTACCACTCGTGGGACTCGCAGAACGCCTGGCTGCGGCAGATCCACAGTTCAAACTGGCTGCACGTGCACCCGGACGCCGCGCGGGCCGCGGGCGTGGCGGACGGCGCATGGTGCTGGGTCGAGAGCGCCTGGGGACGCGTGCGCTGCCGCGTGCGCCTGAGCGAGGCGGTCGAACCCGGCACGGTGTGGACCTGGAACGCGATCGGCAAGGCGAGCGGGGCCTGGGCGCTGGCACCCGGTGCGGACGAGTCGCGCGAGGGTTTCCTGCTCAACCACCTGATCAGCGAGGAACTGCGGTTCGGCGCGGGCAGCATCAGCAACGCCGACCCGGTGACCGGCCAGGCCGGCTGGTACGACGTGCGGGTGCGGCTGCGTCCCGCGGCGCCGGGGGAACCTGCGGAAACGTTCCCGCAGGTGCGTGCCCATGGCTGACCCCACCCTGGCCAAACAGCTCGCGCTGGTCATCGACCTGAACGTGTGCGTCGGCTGCCATGCCTGCGTCACGTCCTGCAAGGAATGGAACACCGCCGGCGCTGCGGGTCCGATGACCGACCAGCAGCCGTATGGACCGTCGCCGTCGGGCACCTTCTTCAACCGCGTGCAGACCTACGAGGCCGGCCACTTCCCCGACACCGAGACGATTCACTTTCCCAAGAGCTGCCTGCACTGCGAGGACCCGCCGTGCGTGCCGGTGTGCCCGACCGGCGCAAGCTACAAGCGCAAGGAAGACGGCATCGTGCTGGTGGACTACGACAAGTGCATCGGCTGCAAGTACTGCGCCTGGGCCTGCCCCTACGGCGCGCGCGAACTCGACGAACAGCGCCAGGTGATGACCAAGTGCACACTGTGCGTGGACCGCATCTACAGCACGACGCTGCCGCAGGCGGACCGCCAGCCCGCCTGCGTCAAGGCCTGCCCCACCGGCGCGCGCCTGTTCGGCGACGTGCACGACCCCGAGTCCGAGGTCTCCAGGGCCATCGCCGAGCGCGGCGGCTATGCGCTGATGCCCGAGTGGCAGACCGGGCCGGCGAACCAGTACCTGCCGCGGCGCAGGACCGAGGCTGCGGGCGAATGAGGCCTGCCTGGTCGGTGATCCTGTTCACGACGCTGGCCGGGGCGGGCCAGGGACTGGTCGTGACCATGGCGCTGGCCGCGTTCACGGGCGCGCTGCCCGCGGGCCCCTTGCGCGGCGCGGCACACGGCGTGGCACTGGTGCTGCTGATGGCCGGGCTGGTGGCCTCGACCTTCCACCTCGGTCGTCCCGCGCGCGGCTGGCGCGCTGCCGCGATGTGGCGCACCTCGTGGCTGAGCCGCGAGGTCATCGTGCTGCCGGCCTTCGTCGCCGTCGTGGCGGCGGGGTGGCTCTGGCCTTCACCCGCGCTCGCCCTGCTTGCGCTCGCGCTCGCGCTCGTGCTGTGGTGGTGCACCGCGATGATCTACGCCTGCCTGCGCTTCATCCAGGAATGGGCGCACGGATTGACGATCGCCAACTTCATCGCGCTCGGGCTGGCCTCGGGTGCGCTGCTGGCCGCTGTACTCGCGTTCCTGAGTGGCGAGGCGCGGTTCGCGCGCACGCTCGCCCCCTGGGCGCTGATGCTCGTCGTCGCGGCGTGGGCGTTGAAGAGCGCCACGTTCGCGCGCAATGCGTCGCTCAGGCCGAAGTCCACGCTGGCATCGGCCACCGGCATCCGATCGAGCCGGGTGGCGCAGATCTCGATGGGCTTCACTGGCGGCTCGTTCAACACGCGCGAGTTCTTCCATGGCGCGACGCAGTCCGTGCTCGTCCACCTGCGCTGGGTTGTGCACGGCGTGGCCTTCGCGGGACCGGCCGCGCTATTGATCGCCGTCGCGCAGGGCGGCCCGCTCGGATGGCTGCCCCTCGCGTTCGCGATCCAGTACGCGGGTCTGCTGGCCGAGCGGTGGCTGTTTTTCGCGCAGGCGCGGCATCCCCAGAACCTGTACTACCAGGTCGTCAGCTGACGCACGGCCCGCGCGGCAGCGACGCGCACAATGTCCTCATGCACGGACCCGACCGCGACTTCTGGCAGCAGCGCTTCGCGCAGCGGCAGACGCCGTGGGACCGCGGCGCGCCGGGGCCGCGCCTGCTGCAGTGGATCGAAGAGGGCACGTTGACCGGCGGCGAGCACGTCGCCGTGCCCGGCTGCGGCAGCGGCCACGACGTGCTCGCGCTGGCACGGGCAGGCTGCGAGGTCGTCGGCATCGACTATGCCGAGGCCGCGATCGCCCTGACACGCGAGCGGCTCGCGCAGGCCGGGGTCGAGGCCGCGCTCGTCACGTCCGACGTGCTGCAGTGGCAGCCGGCCCGGCCGTTGGACGCGGTCTACGAGCAGACTTGCTGGTGCGCCCTGCACCCGGACCACTGGGTCGCCTACGCGGCGCAACTGGAGCTCTGGCTGCGCCCGGGCGGCCGCCTGCTGCTGATGGCGATGCAGTGCCTGCGCGACGGCGCAGCCGTCGGCCGCATCGAAGGCCCGCCGTATCACATGGACATCAATGCGGTGCGTGCGCTGCTGCCGGCTGCACGCTGGGAGTGGCCGGCCCCGCCCTACGCCCGCGTGCCGCACCCGGCCGGCTGGAGCGAACTGCCCCTCGCGCTGGTGCGGCGCTGAACCGCGGCGCGGCGTCTCAACGCGGCGGCGTCAGGCGCTCACCCCACATGCGGCGCCACAACCACGGCAACGCGCGCGCCAGGTCGGGACGCGTGCCCACCTGTTGCGGCACGGCCAGCGGCACCGAGGGGCTGGCGCGCCGCGCGATCTCGAAGGTGAAGATGTAGGCCGGCTCCTGGCCCATGCGCAGATCGGACAACAGCACGCGCGGCCCATCCTGGCGCAGCGCGTAGAAGCCCTTGCTGAACGCGGCCACGCGCTGCAGCGCATCGACGCCCCGCAACTCGGCCTCGAGGGCACGGCCGCGGTCGAAGCGGTCGAATCTGATCGCCCGCGTCTCGTCGAGCAGCGAGTAAAAGCCTTCGTGGTAATGCTCGGCGTCCATCGCGACGATGCGCCAGGCCAGCGAGTTGAAGGGCGTGGGCGTCACCAGCACGCGCTCGGCGCGCAGCCCCTCGGCCGCGAGCGCGGTGCTGGCGATGCGTTGCACGTGCATCTGCGCGCCCACGCCCCAGGCGAGGTAGGCGCTCGACAGCACGAGGCCGACCGCGTTCGCGCGCAGTGCGCCGGCACGGCCGGCGAGCGCGATCCCCGTGCCCAGCAGCAGCGGCACCGTGTACGCCGGGTCGATGATGAACACGCTGCCCACGCCCACCGGATGGTCGGTGAAGGGCAGGCCGAGTTGCGTGCCGTAGACCGTGAACGCGTCGAGCAGCGGATGCGTGATGAGCACTGCCCACAACGCGAGCCACCAGCGCTTCCAATGCGTCCACTGCCCGTGCAGCCGCGCGACCGCCGCGGCGAAAGGCAGCGAGAACAGCGTGAGCCAGAACGCCGCGTGCGTCTCGGCGCGGTGCAACACCATGTTGTGCACCGGGTTGCCATGGTCGATCAGGACGTCCAGGTCCGGCAGCGTACCGGCCACCGCACCCCAGGCAGCAGCCTTCCACAGCGCGGTGCGCCGCCCCATCACCGCCACACCGACGGCCGCGCCCAACGCGATCTGTGAGATGGAGTCCATGCCGCCGATTGTGGCGACCGGTGTGTGGCCGCGTCCGCGTGGGGCTATCGGATCAGGCCAGCGCGTCGGCCACGATCCGTGCCCGGGCGCGCGCACTCTCGCCCACCCTCGGCGGCGCACCTGTTCGGGCACGCGGGCAATGCGCCACGCGGATCTCGCGCCGCAGGATCGCTCACGCCGCCGCGAGCGCGATCACGCCGGCCGCAATGCATGCCGCGCCGGCGATGCGCAACGCACGGTCGCCCTCGCCCAGCAGGCGCCCGCCGAGCAGCGCCGCGAACAGCATGGACACCTCGCGCGCCGGGGCCACGTGCGACAACGGCGCCGCCTGCACCGCATAGAGCACGAGGACGTAGGCGAGCGGCCCGAGCACGGCCACCACCAGCGCGTGAGGCCACTGCGCGCGCGCCGCGGCAAGAAAGCCGGCCGGGTCGCGCAACGCGACGGGCACCAGGATCGGCACGCGCAGCACGTTGCCCACGTAGTCGACCAGCACCGGGCCGATCAGCAGCACCTTGACCGCGTAGCCGTCGATCACGGTGTAGGCCGCGATCAACAGCCCGGTCAGCGCGCCCCAGCGCACGCCCGCCAGCGCCTTGGCATGGGCCTGCGCATCGCCGCTCGGCCGGAACAGCCGCGGCCCGCCGGCGATCAGGAAGACGCCGCCGCACACCGCGAGCACGCCCAGCGCACCCGGTACGCTCAACCGCTCGCCCAGCACGACCACCGCGCCGGCGGAGGCCAGCAGCGGGCCGCTGCCGCGTGCGACCGGATAGACCACCGTCAGGTCGGACCGGCGGTAGCCCGTGAGCAGCACCGTGAAATACAGCACGTGCACGGCAGCGCTGGCCAGCAGCACGAGCCATTCGGTCGAGCCCCAGTGCGCCCATTCGGTCGCCCCGAACCACGCCGCCACCGGCGCCCACAGCAGTACGGTGATCGACACCGACAGCAGTGCGAAATGGTGATTGCCGCCGGCCTTCTTGGCCGCGATGTTCCAAACGGCGTGCAGCAGCGCGGCAATCAGCACGAGGGCGAGCGCGGAGGCCGGCATGCGACCATTCTCGCCGCCGCGCCGCAAGCTACAGTCGCGTACGGGACACAGGTCGATACGACATGAGCAATCCGGTGTTGGCGCAGGCGTGGCGTGGCGACATGGTCGAGTCGCTCCATCGAGGCGCATACGCGGTGATGGACGCGGCCGGCGCGCTCGTCGCATCGGCGGGCGACATCGCCCGCCCTGTCTTCCCGCGCTCGGCGATCAAGCTGCTGCAGGCGCTGCCGCTGGTGGAAAGCGGCGCGGCCGAGCGCTATGGACTCGACGACGAGGAACTCGCGCTGGCCTGCGCCTCGCACGGCGGCCAGCCCGAGCATGCACGCACCGCCGCGTCGATGCTGGCCAAGGTCGGTCTGGACGAGCAGGTGCTGGAGTGCGGTGCGCATTGGCCCTACCACGACGCGTCGACGCGCGCGCTGGCCGCGGCGGGCGGCACGCCCGGCGCGCTGCACAACAACTGTTCGGGCAAGCACGCGGGCTTCGTCTGCCTGGGTTGCCTGATGGCTGCGGCCGAGGGCCGCGACGCACGCGCGTTCCTTGCCGGCTACGTGAAGCCCGAGCATCCGGTCATGCGCGAGGTGGGCGCCGCGATCGAGTCCACCACCGGCTGGCGGCTGGCCAGCGCGCCGCGCGGCACCGACGGCTGTTCGATCCCGACCTATGCGATCCCGCTGACGCACCTGGCCCACGCCTTCGCGCGCATGGCCACCGGGCAGGGTCTCGCCCCCGCGCGCGCGGCAGCCGCGGAGCGGCTTCGCGCGGCGGTCGCGAAAGCGCCCTTCATGGTGGCGGGCAGCGGACGCTTCGATACGCGCGTGATGCAGGCCTTCGGCGAACGGGTGTTCTGCAAGGTCGGCGCCGAAGGCGTGTACTGCGCCGCGCTGCCCGAGGCGGGCATCGGCATCGCGATCAAGATGGACGACGGCAACACCTCGCGGGCCTGCGAGGTGGTGATGGCCGCGCTGCTCGAGGCCTGGCTCGCGCCGCGCGCCGACGACGAGCGAGCGCTGCTGGCATCGCTGGCCAACGTCGTGCTGCGCAACTGGCGCGGCATCGAGGTGGGCCGGCTCGTCGCCCACGAGGTCCTGCAACGGGGCGCCATCGGGATGCCGCCGTTCGCCGAAAACCGCACGGACGCGTGACACATTGCCGCTCGGCGGCATCGGGGCCCAACCAAAATGGGGGCTCTTGCACTCGAGCCATGAGACGCCCCGCTGCCAAGTCCCACTACGTCCCACGCCCTTCCGGCCTGATGGACTTCGAGCCCGTGTCGGTCGACTCGGCGCGTGCCGCGCTGGATGAACTTCCCGAAGGCATGGCCGCGTTGCTGGCCAATGAATACTGGGAGAAGGTGCGTCGCGCGCCGCTGGCCACCGATCGTGCACTCACCGGCCGCGCGATGGCCTGGCTGGGCACCCTGCCCGATGCGGTGCGTCCGCGTGCCACCGTCGAGCGCTACGCGCGCATCGTCAACGCATTGGCCTCGGCATGGAGTGACGTGTACGCACGCGAGCGGTACTTCGAGCACCTGCTCAATGACCGCCGCCGCGGGCGCCGAGGCTTTCCGCTGGATGTCGAACGCGAACTCTCGGCGTTGTGCCGCTACGCATCGGGGCTGAGCCCCTGATGGACACGGTTTCCGACGCACGGCTCGCGGCGCCGCTGGTCATCGAACCGGTGGACCCGCAGCACCTGCAGGCGCTGGCGCTGCTCGCCGAAGCCGGCATCGAGGCGCGCACGCTGTACCCCGAACTGTTCGCGCACGACCGTCCTGCACCCACCAACGGGCCGCTCGGCGAGCGCGAGGTCTACCTGCTGGCGTGGCGCGACGGTGTCGCGGTCGGCTGCGGTGCACTGCGGCGCATCGACGCGCGCACCGGTGAGATCCGCCGCATGTTCGTCACGCGCACCGCGCGGCGCGAAGGCGTGGCGCGCACGCTCCTCGCCCGATTGGAGGCCGACGCGCTTGCACTGGGCTACCGCCGGCTGCTGCTGGAGACCGGCGTGCGCCAGAAGCCTGCCATGGCGCTGTACCGCACCAGCGGCTGGCGCCGTACCACCGCCTATGGCGCCTACGTGGGCGACCCGACCAGCGTGTGCTTCGGCAAGACGATCCGCTAGAGCGGGTTGCCACGATCGGCCCGCTAGGATCCGGGCCATGAGCAAACCTTTCGACGACGTACCGACCCTGCGCCAACTGCTGTTCGACTTCAACGGCCGCATCGGCCGCCGCACGTGGTGGCTGTGGGGCGTGGCCTCGATGCTGGGACTGGCTCTGTACGCCACCGTGCTGCTGCGCGTGGCCGGGTTGTCTTCCACGGCCACCGACACCACGGTCAACCTGTTGTTGCTGTGGCCCGCCCTGGCACTCAGCGTCAAGCGCTGGCACGACCGCGGCAAGAGCGGCTGGTGGGTGCTCGTCGCGCTGGTCCCCTTCGTCGGCTGGCTCTGGATGCTGGTCGAGAACGGCCTGCTCAGGGGCATGGCGGGGCCGAACAGATTCGGTGACGCGCCCGCCAGGTGAACGCCGCGGATCCGGCTGCGCCAGGCCGCTGGCGTTGCCCTCTCGAGGGTAAGCGGTGAAGGCGCTTCGGCGGCGGGCTCAATAGCGTCCACTCAGACCGGCGAGTCGCAGCACCCATTGCGCGGTCCAGGCCACCAGGCTGCGCCGCAGCGCGGATAGCCACCCCGCACGCACCGTCGGCCCGGTGACTTCGCGCGAGACCAGGACCGCCTGCTCGAACGCCGCGGCCAGCGCCGTGTTGAACGCCTCGTCGCTGACGACGACGTTGGCCTCGAGGTTGAGCAGCAGCGACATCGGATCGATGTTGGAACTGCCCACCGTGGCCCAGTCGTCGTCGACCAGCGCGACCTTGGCATGCAGGAAGGCCGGCGTGTACTCGAAGATGCGCACACCATGCTCGAGCAGCTCGTCGTACAGCACCTGTGCCGCGAGGCCGGCGATGCGGTAGTCGAGCTTGCCCTGCAGCAGCAGGCGCACCTGAACGCCGCGCCGCGCCGCCTGGCGCAGGGTGCGCCGGAACGCCTTGCCGGGGTAGAAGTACGGGCACACGAGGTCGATTCGCTCGCGCGCACGCTGCAGCGCCGTGATGTAGCTGCGCTCGATCGCGCGCCGCTGGCGCAGGTTGTCGCGCACGACGAAAGCCGCGCGCACCGGCGGGAGCACATGCGGCGGCTCTGCCGCGGGGCGCGGCAGGATGCGCAACTGCTGCAGCAGCGCGCGTGCTCCGGCCAGCGGCTCGCCGCTGCGGGCCAGTGCCAGCAGCTCCTCGCGCCATTCCTGGCCGAACGCCGCACGTGTCCACATCGCGCGCGTGGTCTGCGCCACCGGGACCACGATCGGGCCGTGCAGCTCGACCGCGAAGTCCAGCCGCGGCTCGGTGGTGCGGCCGTGGTGCAGGTCGACGCGGTCGTCGATGATGTTGATGCCACCGACGAAGGCGTGCTCGTCGTCGACCACCAGCAGCTTCTGGTGCAGGCGACGCAGCTGGCCGGGCTGCAGGTAGGCGGTCCAGCGATCGAGCGGGCGGAACACCGCGAGCGCGACGCCGCTGGACGGGTCGAACCAGCCCTGCAGAGCCGGCAGGCTCGCCTTCGAGCCGAAGCCGTCGACCACCACGCGCACGCGCACGCCGCGCCGGGCCGCAGCGCGCAATGAGTCGGCCAACGCCCGCGCGCTCTCGTCATGGAAGAAGATGTAGGTCGCCAGCCAGACCTCGTGCACCGCGGCGCCAATCGCGCGCCGCATCGCGGGAAACAGTTCGTCGCCGCCGGACAGCAAGTTCACCTCGTTGCCGCCGCTGAATTCCGGATCGCGACCGAAGCGCGGCATGGGCGTGGGCAAGTCGCGCGGCAGCATGTCCGAGACGCTCATGCCAACTCGAACTCGGCCACCAGGGGCAGATGGTCCGACATGCGCGCCCAGGTGGCGCCGCGCGGCACGAAAGTCAGGCGGCAGTCCAGCGAACGCGTGTAGATGCGGTCCAGCGAGAACACCGGCACGCGCGACGGAAACGTCGGCCGCGGCCGGGTGCCCACCGCGCGCGCAAGGCCGATCTGCGCCATCGGTGCGTCCAGTCGCTCGCCCCAGTCGTTGAAGTCTCCCGCGACGACGAGCGGCGCGTCGCGCGGGACCTCCGCGGCGATGAAGTCCGCCAGGCGCTGCACCTGACGCACCCGGCTGGCGTGCATCAGGCCCAGGTGGGCCACGACCGCGTGGATCGTCACGTCCTGCCACACCACCGGCACATGCAGCAGGCCGCGCTGCTCGAAGCGGTGGTCGCTCACGTCGTGGTGGCCGACATCGCCCAGCGGCCAGCGCGACAGCAACGCATTGCCATGCTCACCGTGGCGCGTGACCGCGTTGGTGCGGTAGGCCACCGAATAGCCGTCCGGCGCGAGAAATTCGGCCTGCCCCTCGTCGGGCCAGCCGAACCACGTGTGATCGAACCGCTGCGCCTCGCGCGCGTGGTACAGGCGCACCTCCTGCAGGAACACGAGGTCGGCATCCAGCGCCTCGATGCCCAGGCCCAGGTTGTGGATCTCCAGGCGCTTCCTCGGGCCGACGCCGCGCACGCCCTTGTGGATGTTGTAGGTGGCCACGCGAAGGCGGTTGTGCAGGTCGGTGGCCGGCGGCAGCAGGGACGATTGCAGCGTCTTCATCGGCGCCTCAGGTCTGCGCGGCGAAGCGCGGCAGCATCAGGATCGCTTCGGCGTTGGACGGCGAGAAGCACCGGTCGGCGGCCTCGCGCCAGGGCAGCCAGAGATGCGCCAGGTGCTCTCGCGGATTCAGTTGCACCGGCGTTCCTGCCGGCACCCGCAGACCGAACACATGCTCGGTGTTGTGCGTGACGCCCGGCGCGTAGCGGTGGCGCCAGACGGGATAGATCTCGTAGACGTTCGACAGGCGCCAATCCACGAGCGAGCTGCGCGGCACTTCCGGCGAGCCGATCCGGATGCCGGTTTCTTCGGCAACCTCGCGCACGCAGGTGTCACCCAGCGGCTCGTCGGCAAGGTCCTTCGACCCGGTCACGCTCTGCCAGTAGCCGGGCTTGTCGGCGCGCTCGATCAGCAGCACGTCGAGCAACGGCGTGTGGATGACGACGAGAACCGACTCGGGGATCTTGTGGGGCACGGTCAGGAACAAGGCGCGGGGAGCGCCCGCGCCTTGATTCTGCCCAATTGACGCCAGCCCTCGCGGACGCCGGCCCAGCGCGTCACGCTGGCTGCGGATTCCTCAGCCGGATGTGCAGCTCTCGCAGCTGCTTCTCGTCGACCGGCCCCGGTGCATTGGTCAGCAGGTCCTGTGCACGCTGCGTCTTCGGGAAGGCGATCACGTCACGCAGACTCTCGGCACCGGTCATCAACATCACGAAGCGGTCCAGGCCGATCGCGATGCCGCCGTGCGGCGGCGCGCCATAACGCAGCGCATCGAGCAGGAAGCCGAACTTGGCCTCGGCCTCTTCGGGGCCGATCTTCAAGGCCCGGAAGACCTTGCTCTGCACCTCCTCGCGGTGGATTCGAACCGAGCCGCCGCCGAGCTCGATGCCGTTGAGCACCACGTCGTAGGCCTTGGCGACGCAGCGGCCCGGATCGGTCTCGAGCCAGTCCTCGTGGCCGTCCTTCGGGCTGGTGAACGGGTGGTGCACCGCGTTCCAGCGCTGCGCCTCGTCGTCACGCTCGAACATCGGGAAGTCGATCACCCACAGCGGCTCCCAGTCGCCGTGCGCCAGGCCCTTGGTCTTGCCGAACTCGCTGTGACCGACCTTGACGCGCAAGGCGCCGATCGCGTCGTTGACGATCTTGGCCTTGTCGGCGCCGAAGAAGATCAGGTCGCCGTTGCGCGCGCCGGTGCGGTTCATCACCTCGGCCAGCGCCCGGTCGTGCAGGTTCTTGACGATCGGCGACTGCAGGCCCTCGCGGCCGGCGGAGGCCTCGTTGACCTTGATCCAGGCCAGGCCCCTGGCACCGTAGATCTTGACGAACTCGCCGTAGCCGTCGATCTCGCCGCGGCTCATCTCGGCGCCGCCGGGAATCCGCAGCGCGACGACGCGGCCATCGGCCATGTTCGCCGGGCCGCTGAAGACCTTGAAGTCGACGTCCTTCATCACGTCGGTCACCTCGGTCAATTGCAGCTTGACGCGCAGGTCGGGCTTGTCCGAGCCGTACAGGCGCATCGCGTCGGCCCAGGTCATGACCGGGAATGCGGGCAGCTCGACGCCGATCGCGTGCTGGAAGACGCTGCGGATCATGCCTTCGAACATCGTGCGGATCTGCTCTTCGGTGAGGAAGCTGGTCTCGATGTCGATCTGCGTGAACTCGGGCTGACGATCGGCGCGCAGGTCCTCGTCACGGAAGCACTTGACGATCTGGTAGTAGCGGTCGAAGCCCGCGATCATCAACAACTGCTTGAACAGCTGGGGGCTTTGCGGCAGCGCGAAGAACATGCCGTCATGCACGCGGCTGGGTACCAGGTAGTCGCGCGCGCCCTCCGGCGTGCTCTTGGTGAGCATCGGTGTCTCGATGTCGATGAAGCCGTTGGCGTCGAGGAACTTGCGCACCTCCATCGCGACGCGGTAGCGCAGCCGCATGTTGCGCTGCATCTCCGGCCGTCGCAGGTCGAGCACGCGGTGCGTCAGGCGCACCGTCTCGGACAGGTTCTCGTCATCGAGCTGGAACGGCGGTGTGACGCTGGGGTTGAGCACCTCCAGCTCGTGCGCGAGCACTTCGACCCGGCCGCTGGTGAGCGTGGTGTTCTCGGTGCCGGCCGGGCGCGGCCGCACCTTGCCGACGACCTTCAGGCAGAACTCGTTGCGCACGTTCTCGGCGGTCTTGAAGGTCTCTCCGCGGTCAGGGTCGCAGACGATCTGCACCAGGCCTTCGCGGTCGCGCAGGTCGATGAAGATCACGCCGCCGTGGTCGCGCCGGCGGTGGGCCCAGCCCATGAGG
>Ga0209797_10000359_pt1 | contig 22456 bp, 18 predicted proteins | sample DOMMetBare3Fresh_2_FD_187472 | JGI IMG/M metagenome (GOLD analysis project Ga0209797, IMG submission 187472) | Wetland sediment microbial communities from St. Louis River estuary, USA, under dissolved organic matter induced mercury methylation -... | ecosystem: Environmental > Aquatic >... | reverse complement strand
AGGTCGGGATGCTTCCTGGTGCCGAGCTGGACAATGACGTTGATCTTGCGATCCCGGACCCAATCCGGCTTGCCCGCGATCACGGTGCTCCATGACACGCCGGCGGTTCCATCGGTTTCGCCGCGCTCCATCGCCAACAGGAAATCGGTCGCGCCGGGGTAGCCGGTGATGACCTTGAACTTGGTGCCAAGGACGCCGTTGAGGATGTAGGGGAAGATGATGCTGTCGGCACCCGAGCCGGTCGCGCCCACGACCATCTCGCGCGCGCGCACATCGTCGATGGTCTTGAACGGCTTGCTGTGCCAGGAGAGCACCATGCTGACGTCGGTGCCGAGGCTGCCGATCCAGTTGAACTTGCGCGCGTCGTATTGCACGCCCTGGTCGTCGAGCAGCGGCTGCATCGCGAGCCCGCGCGCGAACATGCCGATGGTGAAGCCATCCTTGGGCGCGGCATTGTAGAGAAAGTTCGCCGCCCGCAGGCTGCCGGCGCCGGCCATGTTCTGCGGCACGACGGTCGGATTGCCGGGCAGATGCTTGCCGAGGTGGCGCGCAAGGGTGCGCATGTAGATGTCGTAGGCGGCGCCGGGCGGATAGCCGACCACGAGATTGACGGATTGCGCCGCCGCGGGCGAGCTCCAGAGCGCGAATAGGAGGGCGATCAGCCCGCCCGTCTTCCATAGCCCGCTGAGAACGGACGTCCTTGACGCGCCATGGAGCTCCATTGTCACGTTCATGGGGTTTCCTCTCCTCGCCGCGTTCATAGAGCGCAAGCGGCTACACCCGCAAGCGCTGGCGGGCTCGCGGCGCGCGTTTTTGGGTCGGGATGAATGGCCGTCCCTTTGTCAAAGCTAACACGAAAGGAGAAGGCGATCCGCCTGCCGGCCGAGAGGCCGGTCCGTGATCAGGCGCGATCCACCATTGTCTCGACTGGCGAGTCGCTCGCGCGCGCATGCAGCGCCATCGCCACGAGCGCGATGCCGCCCATCAGCATGTTGATCCCGACAAGCAATCCAATCGCCCAGGTGGCCGTGCCGGGAAACCCGACGAGAATGAACATGGCCAGCACGAGGTCGATGACGCCGCTCGCCAGCATCCAGCCCCAGCGGCCGCTGAATTGGCGCCGGTGATCGAGCGCGTACATGATCGAGACCGCCCCCTCGATCAGGAAGAAGATCGCAAGCCCGAGCGTGAGCGACAGCACGCCGCCAAACGGCCACCACAACAGCGCCGCGCCCATCGCGATGGCCAGCAAGGCCGAGAGGAGCGCCCACCAGAAGCCGGGCAGCCGGCGCATCCAGATCGTCGTGACCAGCCCGAGGATTCCGCTGAACAGAAACAGCCAGCCGAGCAGGATCGTGACCGCCAGCGCCGCGATGCCGGGCACGATGATGGCAATCATGCCGAATGCGACGAGCATCGCTCCTTCAACGAGAAAAAGCACCCAATGCTTGCGGATCGATGTGAGAAACAAATGGCGCGGTTGCCCCATTTCGTCTTCGATCGAGGACATGGGCGGCATCTCCTGCGGGTCCAGGACTCCTGCGGGTCCATGACGCAGAATGCCTGAAGATCGCCAATTGTTCCAATGCCCAGGAGGGGCGATCACCCAGGCAAGGCCAGTGCGGTGAGCTGGCTAGCCGATTTTCCGGGCTGGGATCAGGCGGCGGGCTACCTCCAGCTCGCGGCCGGTTGTGGCGTCGTTGTCGCGGTCGTGGAGCGCGGCGCTGAGCGCGTGGCCGATCATGATCAGGACCGGGCCGTCAGGCGCCTCATCGGCAAGCCGCCCCGCGATGGTCGCGATCGTTGCGGTGACGACGTGCTCCTGCGGCCGGGTCGCGGATGCCACCGCGATCGCCGGTGTGCCGGGCGCGAGCCCATGTGCCATGGCGGTTGCGGCAAGCTCCGCCAGGGTCCGCTTGGGCATGTAGACCACGGTGGTGGTCGAGGGGTCGGCCAGGCTCGCCCAATCGATATCGGAGGGCAGGCGTCCGTTGGCGCCGTGTGCGGTTACGTATTGGACGCGGCGCGCCTGCTTGCGCGCCGTCAGCGACAGGCCGAGCCGGCTCGCCGCGCCCTGCGCGGCGCTGATGCCGGGCACGACCTCGACCGCGATGCCGGCCGCGCGGCAGGCGGCGATCTCCTCGCCGGCTCGGCCGAAGATCATCGGGTCGCCGCCCTTGAGCCGCACCACGCGCTTGCCGGCCCTGGCGAGCGAGACCATCAGCGTGTTGATCTCGTCCTGCCGGCAGGACGGCCCGTATCCGGTCTTGCCGACCATCATTTTTTTCGCCTCGCGGCGGGCGAAATCGAGGATCGCAGGCGCGACCAGATTGTCGACCAGGATGACGTCGGCTTCCTGCAGCGCGCGCACCGCGCGCAACGTCAACAGCTCGGGATCGCCCGGGCCGGCGCCGACGAGCGTGACCGAGCCCCGCTTGGGACTGTTGCCGTGGGTCGAGACAGGACCATTATTGAACGCGTGCATGGATGAGCATCCGCTTGAGCTCCGGCAGGCACGAGCCGCAATTGGTGCCGGCCCGCAAGGTCTTGCCGATATCGGCAACGGTCCTCGCCGTGCCGGATTGTACCGCGCCGCGCACGGCTTCGACGCCGACGCCGAAACAGGCGCAGACGATTGGCTCGCATTCGACATTCGCCTGCGCGGCGATCGTGAACGGGGTGCCGTCCTCGGCGTCGGTTGCGGTCAGGGCCGGCACGGCCGCATTGGCGGGCGCGAGACAGATGCGGCCGTTGAACTCTCCTTCAACAAACGATGCGGCGTGGTAGCTTTGGCCCTCGAGGCGTTCCGCCATCCGCGCCTCGCCACCGAGCGAGCGATAGGCGAAGTCGTGCCACAGCATCGGTCCGCGATTGGTCGCAAGCCGATATTCGATGCCGCCTGCGCTGGCGACCCGCGCCCACCAGGTATCCTCCGGCAGCGCGAGCGGCGCATGGGCGCGCGCAAAGCCACGCAGCGAGAACGTCACCGGCTCGATCGCGGCGGGCGTGGCCTTGGCTTCCGGCTGGCCGGAGTAGGGATCGGTCTGCGCCGAGACAAGCTCGCCCACGCGGGCGCAGGAGGCGGTCTGGTCGCTCCAATGGATTGGCACGAACAGCGAGCCGGGGCGCTGGCTCTCGCTCACGATCACCTTGAGAATGCAGCTGCCGTGCGCGGTCGCGACGCGCGCGAAGCCGCCGTCGCTGAGGCCTGCGGCCTCCGCATCGTCGGGGTTCACCTCGACGAACGGCTCGGGCAGATGGGTGGCGAGCCGTGGGCTCAACCCCGAGCGCGTCATGGTGTGCCACTGATCGCGGATGCGCCCGGTGTTGAGCCGCAGCGGATAAGCGCTTGAGATTGGCTCCTTCAGGGCCGGCGGCTCCGGTGCGATGAAGCGCGCCCTGCGATCGGGCGTGAAGAAGCCACCCTCGGCGAAGAAGCGATGCTCGGCTGGCTCCTCGCCCTTGCGCAGCGGCCACTGCACGGGCTCAAGCGCGTCAAAATCCTGGTCGGAGATTGTCGCGAGGCCGCCCAGATCGAAATCACGCGTGCGGTCGTTCTCGAAAGCCGACAGGGCTGCATGCTCGCGGAAGATATCGGCCGCCGACGTGTACGCGAACGCATCGGCGAAGCCCAAGCGCTGCGCCACATCGGTGACGATCCGCCAGTCGGGTCTGGCTTCGCCCGGCAGCGGCAGGAAAGCCCGCTGGCGCGAGATGCGGCGCTCGGAATTCGTGACGGTGCCATCCTTCTCGCCCCAGGCTGCTGCCGGCAGCAGCACCTGCGCGCCCGCGTTGACGGTGTCATTGGAGATCACGTTCTCGGACACGACGAACAGCTCGAGCTTTCCGAGCGCCTCGCGCACGAGGCCAGCCCGTGGCAGCGACACCGCCGGATTGGTGGCCATCACCCACAGCGCCTTGATCTCGCCGCGCGCGATCGCATCGAACATCGCCACCGCCTTGTGGCCTTCGCGCTCGGCCATGCGCGGTGCATTCCAGAAGCGTCGTACGCGATCAATCTCGGGCGGCGCGAAGCCCATGTGGGCGGCGAGCTGATTGGCAAGCCCGCCAACCTCGCGCCCGCCCATGGCGTTGGGCTGGCCGGTCAGTGAGAACGGGCCCATGCCGGGCCGGCCGATGCGGCCGGTGGCGAGATGGCAGTTGATGATGGCGTTGACCTTGTCGGTGCCCTGCGCCGACTGGTTGACGCCTTGCGAGTAGCAGGTGACGACGCGCGCGCTGGCATAGAACAGGTCGAAGAAATGCTCGACGCTGCCCTGCGTCAGTCCGGTCGCGCGCGCGGCCGCGGCCAGATCGGGCGCGATCTCGTGCGCGCGCGCGAACGCCTCGGCAAAGCCTTGCGTGTGGTCGCTCACGTAGTTCTGGTCGACCGCGCCGCGCCGGATCAGGTCAACCAGGAGGCCGCAAAACAGCGCCGTGTCGGCGCCCGGCGCGATCGGGAGAAAGAGATCGGCTTCTTCCGCCGTCACGGTGCGGCGCGGATCGATGACGACGATGCGAGCGCCGCGCTCGGCCTTGTTGCGCAGCATGCGCTGGAACAGGACCGGATGGCACCAGGCGGCGTTCGAGCCGACGAGCACGATCAGGTCGGCCTCGTCGAGATCGGCGTAGCTGCCGGGCACCGTGTCGGCCCCGAAGGCGCGGCGATGGCCGGCGACCGAGGACGCCATGCACAGGCGCGAATTGGTGTCGACATTGGCTGAGCCGAGAAAGCCCTTCATCAGCTTGTTGGCGACGTAGTAGTCCTCGGTCAGGAGTTGGCCGGAGAGATAGAACGCGACCGCGCCCGGACCGTGGCGCGCGATGATGCCCTTGAAGCCATCGGCCACGCGATCGAGCGCGCGCGCCCAGGAGACCCGCGCGAGCGTGCCGTCCGGCTGCCGCAGCATCGGATGCAAGAGGCGGTCTTCGAGGCCAAGTGTTTCGCCAAGCGCTGCGCCCTTCGAGCAGGTGCGGCCGTAATTCGCCGGGTGGTCCGGATCGCCCGCGACCGCCGCGCCGCCGCGCCCGTCCGGCGTGACCAGAAGACCGCAGCCGACGCCGCAATAGGCACAGGTGGTGCGGATTGTGGGTGCGGCTTGTGCGTTCATGAGCAGATCTCGCTGCTGAACGCGCTACATGCACCCCATGCAAGTGATTTGACGATGCGTGCCGCGGGCGCCACCTCTCCCCAGCCGAAGTCGGATATATCCGACTTCGGCCACTCAATAGTGCCGAACTCGGGTAAACCCGAGTTCGGTTGGGGAGAGGTCGACCGCGCATAAGCGCGGGCGGGTGAGGGGGGTCGGATCGTTCGATAGGTCGGAACCCCCTCACCCCAACCCTCTCCCCTGCGGGGAGAGGGAGCGCGCCGAATCTGCGGCACTGTGCGTGACCGGCTCATGCTCGCCTCAATACACGTCCTGCTGATAGCGGCCGCTCTTCTTGAGGTCGGCGACGAAGGCTACCGCCTCGTTCACCGAGCGCACGCCGTAGCTCGCGACGACGTCGATGAGCGCGCGCTCGACGTCCTTCGCCATGTGCTTGGCGTCACCGCAGACATAGACGTGTGCGCCTTCCGCGATCCACGCCCACAGGTCGCGGCCGACCTCGCGCATGCGATCCTGCACGTAGATCTTCTGGTCGCCGTCGCGCGACCAGGCGAGCGTGAGACGGGTGAGCACGCGCGCGGCTTTCATGCCGGCAAGCTCGTCCTCATAGAAGAAATCGTAATTGCTGCGCTGGTGGCCGAAGAACAGCCAGTTGCGGCCGGGCGCCTTGGTGGCCATGCGCTCATGCAGGAAGGCGCGGAACGGCGCGACCCCGGTGCCGGGCCCGATCATGATGATCGGCACGGCGGGATCGGCGGGCAGCGCAAACGCATGCGCCTTCTGCACGTAGACCTTCAGCGTGTCGCCGGTTTCTATGCGGTCGGCCAGAAAGGTCGAGGCGACGCCGAGCCGCGCGCGGCTGCCGATCTTGTAACGCACGGTATCGACCGTCAGCGCAAGGCGACTGGCGTCGACCTTGGGTGAGGAGGCGATCGAGTAGAGGCGGGGCTGCAGCGGATCGAGCGCTTCGATGAAAGCCTCGGGATCGGGGCGCACGCCGGAGAACTTCTGGATGGCGGCGAGCACGTCGAGGGTGGCGGCGTCGCCGTCCGGATCTTCGCCGGCGGCGAGCGCCTTGGCTTTCTGCCGCCGGTCGCCGCCCGTGATGTAGGAAAAGAGCTGAAACAGCATGTCGGGCGCGGGCCCAAGCGACACCCCGTCGATCAGCACCTCGCGCAGAGTGCGACCGCCGATCGGGAAATCCGCGGGCGCACCGAGCGCCGCAATCACGGCGGCGGCGAGCGCAGGATCGTTGGTCGGGAAGATGCCGAAGGCGTCACCGACCGTGTATGCGATCCCGCCGCGGCTGAGATCGAGCTCGATGTGCCAAGTCTCCTTGGCAGAGCCCGGCTTGTTGAGGCGGGTGCGCGACAGGAAGGCCGCCTCGGCCGGATTATCGCGGGAGCATCCCGGCGCGGCCGCCGGTGCAGCCGTAGCATCGGCAACCGTCGTCGCGGGCGTCGTCGCAACGGACGCGGCGCTGTCCAGTTCCTGGGCCAGCGACTTGAGCATGCGGGCGGTTTCTTTCCCGCCGGGCACGCAGAGATTCAGCCGCGCTTCCTTTTTTGAGAAGAGCGCCTCGGAATAGTCCTGACAATTGTATCCACATTGTCCGCAGTCCTGTTGCGCCATGGCGGCCATCATCCGCCGACGCAGCGGACGGCCCTCGGCGAGCTTCATACGTTCGTTGAGCGGCAACGTCTGGTCGTGCCAGGTCGCCTCGCCATCATCGCCGTCGCCGGGCGATGCGGTCATTCCCGGCAAGGCCGGCATCAGCGCGGCCGACTCCGCCGGCGACAGCGGCTTGATGCCGGAGCCGTCGAGCGAGAGCAGGCCGGCGAAGAAGCCGTTGAGCCAGGTGCGCTGCTCGATCGTGAACGGCGCGCCGTCCGGGATGAGCTCGGGGATCGGTGGACGCGGCGCGATGCTCATGCGGCCGTCTCCGCGATGCCCTTGAGCACCGCCATGTCCTTGAGCGCGGCTATGTCGTGCCGGCGCGCGAACTCAAGAAACGTTTCCTCGGGCGTTGCGCGGAGCGCGAGATAGCTCCTGAGCAGCCGCTCGACGATCGTCGGCGTCTCTTGCGCTGTCACGTCGCGGACGATCTCACGCGCCAAGCCCGCCTGCGGGCCGAAACCGCCGCCGACATGGAGGTGATAGCCCTCGACCGTGTCGCCATCGTCCGAGGTTGCCACCTTGCAGGCGATCAGCCCGATGTCGCCGATATAGTGCTGGGCGCAGGAATGGTGGCAGCCGGTGAGATGGATGTTGACCGGGCTGTCGAGCGCGACGCGGGCCTCGCACCAGCGCGCGATCTCTTCCGCATGGCGCTTGGTGTCGGAGGCGGCGAACCGGCAGCCGACATTGCCGGTGCAGGCGACGAGCCCGGCTCGGATCGCGCTGGCGCTGACCGACAATCCGAGCGCCTCGATGCCGCTGACCGCGTCTTTGACCTTGTCGGCCGGCACGCCCGAGATGAGGAGGTTCTGCCAGACCGTGAGACGGATGTCGCCGTCGCCGAGCGCGCGCGCGATGCCGGCAAGCCCACGCATCTGCGCCGCGGTCAGGCGGCCGACCGGCAGCACGACGCCGATCCAATGCAGCCCGTCCTGCTTTTGCGGGTGCACGCCCACATGCGCCGCGCGATCGAAGGCCGGGCGAGGCGCCAGCGCCTCCGGCGGAACACGCGTGAGCTTGCAGCCGAGCTTCTCCTCGGCCAGTGCCAGCACCTTGTCGAGGCCGAGGCTGTCGATGACGTATTTGAGCCGCGCCTTGTTGCGGTTGGTGCGATCGCCGTGCTCGATGAACACGCGCACGACCGCGTCTGCAACCTTGGTGGCGTCCTCCGGCCTCACCACGATGCCGGTCGCGCGCGCGAAGTCGTGGTGGCCGGTGATGCCGCCAAGCATGAGCGAGAACCGGACGCCAGGCGCGACGCCGAAGCCGTCGTTCACCGCGACCGCCTTGAAGCCGATGTCGTTCGTATCCTCGAGCACCGGAATGATGCCGCCGCCGTCGAAGGCGACGTTGAACTTGCGCGGCAAGCCGTAGAGCGAGCGGTCGTTGAGGATGTGGAAGTGCCATTCGCGCGCATAGGGTCGGGTGTCGATCAGCTCCTGGCGGTCGATGCCGGCGGTCGGCGAGCCGGTGACGTTGCGGATGTTGTCGGCGCCGGAGCCGCGCGAGCAGAGCCCGAGGTCCTGGATCGCCTCGACCATCGCGACCGCATCCTTGGGCTCGATCTCGCGCATCTGCAGGTTGGCGCGCGTCGTGACGTGGGCATAGTCATGCGCGTAGCGCTCGGCGAGGTCGGCGAGGCCTGCGAGCTGCCAATGCGTCAGGATTCCGTTCGGGATGCGCAGCCGGCACATATAGGCGCTCTGCGCCGGCGAGCAGTAGAACAATCCGTAGTAGCGCCAGCGGAAACTGTCGGGTGGCTTGGGCGCTTCGTTCTTGGCGGCCTGATCCTTCAGCCGCTCATAGGCATCGAACGGATGCTCTTCGCGCTTGAATGTCTCCTGGTCGGCAAGCTTGCTGCCGGCTTTCAGTGTGCGGTCCTGCGCCTTGAGATGGACCGCGTCGGGCCCGGACGGTTCGGAGACTGCCGGCGACGCCTCGCCGCCACGCGCCGCACGCGCGATCTGCAGTCCGGCGGTGAAGCCCTCCAGGTAACGTTTCTGCTCGGGCGTGAAATCGCCGGACATGACGTTACGCCGCTTCGACGAAGCTGTGCCGCTCGTACAGGAACTCGAGCACGCGCTGCCGGCACTTGAGGTAGATGGGACTGGTCGCAAGCTCGAGCCGACGGCGCGGGCGGGCGAGCGGCACGTCGAGCACTTCGCCGATCCATGCCGCCGGGCCATTCGTCATCATCACGATGCGGTCCGAGAGCAGCACCGCCTCGTCGACGTCGTGGGTGATCATCAGCACGGTGTTGCCGAGCTTCTGGTGGATCGCCATCACGGAGTCCTGCAGGTGCGCGCGCGTGAGCGCATCGAGCGCCCCAAACGGCTCGTCGAGCAGCAGCACCTTCGGCTCCATCGCGAGCGCGCGGGCAAGCCCGACGCGCTGCTTCATGCCGCCGGAGATCTCGGACGGGCGCTTGTCCTTGGCGTGCGCCATCTGCACGAGGTCGAGATTGTGCATGGTCCAGTCGTGGCGCTCGGCCCGAGCGCGCGAATTCGAGAACACCTTGTCCACGGCCAGCCTGACGTTCTGGTAGACGGTGAGCCACGGCAGCAGCGAATGGTTCTGAAACACGACGGCGCGGTCGGGACCCGGCTCGTTCACCTCCTGGTTCTCGAGCAGCACCGCCCCGCGCGTCACCGGAAGGAGGCCGGCCACGATGTTGAGCAGCGTGCTCTTGCCGCAGCCGGAATGGCCGATGATGGACACGAACTCGCCGCTCTCGATGCTGAGCGTGATGTCCTTGAGCACCTCGGTCTCGCGCGAGCCGCGGTGGAAGGTCTTGTCGACGTGATCGATCTTGAGATAGGGCGTCATCCGGTCTGATCCTTCAGCTGGCGGCGGTGCCGCGCGTCACGATCACGGCCATGCCGGCGACGATGCGGTCGAGAATGAACCCGACCACGCCGATGTAGGCGAGCGCGACCACGATGTCGGGCAGGCGCGAGGAGTTCCACGCATCCCAGATGAAGAACCCGATGCCGACGCCGCCGGTGAGCATCTCGGCCGCCACGATGGCGAGCCAGGAGAGGCCGATGCCGATGCGCAAACCCGTGAAGATGTAGGGCGCGGCTGAGGGGATCATGATCTTCCAGAAGAACTCCAGATGATTGAGGCGCAGCACCGCCGCGACGTTGCGATAGTCCTGCGGAATGTTGCGGATGCCGACCGCGGTATTGATGATGATCGGCCATACCGAGGTGATGAAGATCACGAAGATCGCGGACGGCTGGCTGTCGCGGAACGCCGCCAGCGAGATCGGCAGCCAGGCGAGCGGCGAGATCGTGCGCAGGACCTGGAAGATCGGATCGAGCCCGCGCATCGCCCACACCGACTGCCCGATGATGGTGCCGAGCGCGATCCCGATCAGGCCGGCGAGGCCGTAACCGATGGCGACCCGCTGCAGTGACGTGAGCACGCGCCAGCCGAGCCCGATGTCCTGCGGCCCGGTGACGAAGAACGGATCGACGATCAGATCGTAGGCCTCGCTCCAGATCTTCGAGGGCGCCGGCAGCGTCGCGCCCGGCTTCATGCAGAGGATCTGCCAGACGGCCAGGATCAGACCGAGCATGATCAATGGAGGAAGGACGCGCGCTGCGATCGCGGTGAGCGCAGGCAATAGTCGCGCCTGGACATAGCTTGGCTTCGCCACCCTGAGATGCAGGACCGCGGCGGCCGCTGCAGGGCTTGCGGCGCTGATGGCTTCGCTCTTTCGGACCGGCATGTTCATCAATTGGTCTCCGTCGATCTGGGGATACGGGCCGCCGCGAGCGGGCGGCCCGTCGGCACTCACACTTCGACGCGCTTGATGGACAGGCTCTTGAGGTAGGCGCTCGGGTTCTCGGGGTCGAAGACCTTGCCGTCGAAGAAGGTCTCCTTGCCGCGCGAGGGCGAAGCCGGAACGTCGGCGGCCGGTACCGACAGCTCTTTCGCCGCCGTGCGCCAGAGATCCTCGCGGTTGACCTTCTCGACCAGGGCCTTGGCGTCGGTCGTCGGCTCGAACTTGCCCCAGCGGATGTCTTCGGTCACGAACCAGAGATCGTGGCTCTTGAACGGATAGGAGGCGTGCTCGCTCCAGAACTTCATGTACTGTTTGGTGCCCTTCTCGACGCGGCCGCGGCCGTAGTTGATGTCGCCTTTCGCCCGCCCGACGATGTCGGCGACCGGCACGTTGAACCACTGGCGCTTGCCGACGATGGCGGACATCTCGTCCTTGTTCTCCATCTTCTCGCACCACATCTGCGCTTCCATCACCGCCATCGTGAGCGCGCGCGCGGCATTGGGATATTTGTCGACCCACTCGGCGCGCATGCCGAGCGCCTTCTCCGGATGCTTGAACCAGATCTCGCCGGTCGTGCAGGCGGTGAAGCCGATATCCTGATTGACGAGTTGCTCGTTCCACGGCTCGCCGACGCAGAAGGCGTCCATGTTGCCGACCTTCATGTTGGCCACCATCTGGGGCGGCGGCACCACGATGGTGGCGACATCCTTGTCGGGATCGATGCCGCCAGCGGCGAGCCAGTAGCGGATCCAAAGGTCGTGCGTGCCGCCCGGGAAGGTCATCGCGACCTTCACATCCTTGCCGGCAGCTTTCTTTTTCTCGAACGCCGCTTTGAGCGCCGACGCGTCGGCGCCGACCTTGAGGTCCTTGTATTCGTTCGATACCGAGATCGCCTGCGCATCGAGATTGAGGCGCGCCAGGATGTACATCGGGGTCGGCACGTTGTTCTGCGTCACCTTGCCGGCCGAGATCAGGTAGGGCATCGGGGTGAGAATGTGGGCGCCGTCGATGCCGTTCTTCTCCGAGCCGAGCACGATGTTGTCGCGCGTCGCGCCCCACGACGCCTGCTTCGACACCTCGACGTCGGGCATGCCGTGCTTCGCGAACAGGCCCTTCTCTTTCGCGATCACGAGCGCGGAGGCGTCCATCAGCGCGATGTAGCCGAGGATGGCCTTTTTCACTTCCGGTCCGGCGGCCTGCGCCACATGCGCGCCGAAGGGAAATTGCGTCTTCAACGCGCCGAAAAGCGCGGCGGTCCCCGCCGTGGTCTTGAGAAAGGCGCGGCGGGTGAGGGCGTGCCGTGAGGGGGTGGTGCTCATTTCGTCGGTCTCTGTGGGTTCGTCTGCCGCATCGGCATCCGCGCGTTGGCGTGTCCATCCGGACCCGCGCCCCCACCGTGCTGGTAAGGATGGCTGACCTAATTCAAGCTTTGTGCCAGATCGCTGCTGATGCGAAATATCAAGTTATATCAATTGTTTGACGCAATACGGCGGCAGCCCGAAAGGCTCCCGGGGGCCGCGTGCTGCCGACGATCGCTGCACTCTGCGCGAAATTTGTGCAGTGCAAAAACCAGGCAACCAGGCTGGACGAAATGTCCGCCTATCCATTGGGCACGCAGCCGTATTGCTATTTGTGCGGCTCGCGGGGTGCCGAGCTGGTGACGGCGGCGTTGAGCACGGACGAATAGGCCGAGGCGCTGGCTGGGTCCATGCGACTGGCGTGCTTGAGGAACTCCTTGATCCCCTGCAGCGGCGCGGCCGGCCGGCTCAGAATGTCCTGCGCGAGCTTTTCGGCTTCCGCTTCCAGCGCCGCCGGCGCGACCAGCTTGGTGACCAGGCCAAGCGCCTCGGCGCGCGCCGCGCTGATGCGCTCGCGCGAATAGACGAGGTGCGCGACGGTCTTGTAAGGCGCGCGGTTGAGCAGCGCCCACATCACCAGCGTCGGCGCGATGTTGTGGTTGAGCTCCGGCACCTGGAACACGGCGTCGTCGGCCGCGATGGTGAGGTCGCAAACGGCGGCGAGCGCGCAGCCGACGCCGAGCGCCTCGCCCTGCACGATCGCAAGCGTTGGGGCTCTTGCCTCTTTCACCGCCGCATAGAGCGCCAGCGGCACTTCCGCGACCGGATGGCGCACCTGCAGCGGTGTCATGGTTGCGCGATCGATCTGCGGCGCCTGCCGGCCCTTGCAGAAATTCGCGCCCTTGCCGCGCAGCCGGACGAGCTTGATCTCGGGCCCGATCTCGCGCAGCACGCCCGCGATCTCCTGCCCCATCTCGTTGGTGATCAGGTTGCCTTCCTGCGGGCGGTTGAGAATGACGTCGAGGCAATCGGCCTTCGTTTCAAACAGGACAGGTGAGGTCACGGGGGTGCTCTCTTTTTGCCTATTGCACGTTGCTTATTGGACAGTGATGCGGGCTTGCTGGATGACGCTCTTCCATTTCGGCAGCTCGTCGACTATGCGCCGATGGAATTCCTCCGGTCCGCGCCCGGTCGAATAGAAGCCGGCGTTGAGGAGGCGCGCGCGCACGTCCGGCCGTCGCATCACGCCGATCAGCGCCTTGGCCAGGCGCTCGACAACATCCTTCGGCGTGCCGGCCGGCACCATGATGCCCTGCCAGGTGTCGGCGAGCGCGGCGGGCACGCCGGCTTCGCCGACGGTCGGCACGTCCGGCAATTCAGGCCAGCGCTCGCTGCCGCTGACCGCGAGACCCTTCATCGTCCCGGCGCCGATCTGCGGCTTGGCGACCGTGATCGAGGTCGAAGCCACCTCGACGGTCTTGCTGAGCAAGGCCTGGGCCGCGGGAGCGGCGCCCGCATAGGGGATGTGCACCATGTCGATGCCGGTATGGAGCTTGAGCAGCTCGGTCGCCAGATGCGGCAGCGTGCCGGCGCCGGGCGTCGAATAGTTGAGCGCGCCCGGGCGCGCCTTGGCATAGGCGATGAGCTCCTGCAGCGTGTTGACGCCCATGTCGGGCCGGACCGTATAGATCACCGGGAAGGTGGTGAGCTCCGCGACCTGCTCGAAGTCGGCGAGGGCATCGTACTGCACCTTGTCGTAAAGGCTCGGATTGACGACAAAGCCGGTCGCCGCCATCAGGAGCGTGTAGCCGTCGGGCCGCGCGCGCGCGGCGTAAGCGGCGCCGACGCTGCCACCGGCGCCACCGCGGTTCTCGATCACGATCGGCTGCCCCAGGGCTTCGGCCAACGGCTGCTGGATCGCCCGCACCACCACGTCATTGGCGCCGCCCGGTGCGAACGGCACCACGATGGTGACGGCACGTTCGGGATAGGCCGCCGCAACGAGCGCGGGCGCGCCGAGCAATGCCAGCAAGGCTGCAACGGGAAGGATCGACCGGATTTGAACAGTCATCGATGATGTCACGCGCTATTTCGTCAGCCGGTAGCGGCCTTCGCTCGGGTCGCGCTCCAGCCGGCCGGCGCGCCGCAGGTCTTCGACTTCGAGCACGATCTCGCGGCCGTCCTCGCTGCCAACCGCGGTCATGAGCTGTTCGAAGAACTTCGGTCCATCGCGCAGCGCGTCCTCGACCGAGGCAAAGCGCGCGCCTTCGAAGTGCGGCGGCTCGGGAATTTGCGCTTCGAGCTTCTTCTGGGTCCCGATCGGCATGGTGAGATCGAAGCCCGCTTTGGCGCCCAGGCTTGCGTGGCTCGCCAGCGACGGATCGAGCGGAATGGTGCGGAACGCGCTTGCCACCACGTAGTCGCGGTCGGGCTGGAAGCGGGTGGCGAGCGCCCATTCCATCTGCTCATCGGAGAAGATGTCGATGTCCGGGTCGACGACGAACACGTTCTTGACGTTGGCGAGCGAGCCGAACGCCGCCGCGATGGCGTTGCGGGCCTCGCCCGGCACGCGCTGGCGCATGGCGATGCGCACATTGTAGATGCCGCCGGTCTGGGGCGGCGCGTAGACCGCAATCGGCTCGCGGATCGCGGTCTCGAGCGCACGCCAGATCAGCACCTCGGTACGCAGCGTTGTGAGCTGCGCGGTGTCGGTGCGGCTCATGGTGGCGCCGCCGATGGTCAGCGTCTGGAACAGCGCGTCGCGGCGCCGTGTCACCGCCGTGACGTGGAAGATCGGATTGGTCTTGACGCCGCCGTAGTAGCCAAGGAATTCGCCATAGGGGCCTTCCGGCTCCTGGTAGCCTTCCTCGCCGAGATAGCCCTCGAGCACCCATTCGGCGTCGGCCGGCACTTTCAACTCGTTGCTCACGCACTTGACGACCGGCATCGGCGCCGCCCGCAGCGAGGCGATGAGCGAGAGCTCGTCGCCCGGCATGCGCATGGTGGCGCCGAAATAGTCGACCGGATGGCCGCCGACCACGACGCTGAGCGGCAGCCGCTCGCCGCGCGCGATCGCGGCCAGATAGATGTTGCGCAGGTCGCTCGGCGCGACCAAGTCGATGCCGGTCGAGGCGCGGCCGTGCAGCATGAAGCGCCGCAGGCCGACATTATATTGGCCCGTCGCCGGGTCGCGCGCGAAGTCCATGCCGGCGGAGATATAGAGGCCGCCGTCCTTGCCGTGCTGCAGATGAACCGGCAGCTTGCTGAGGTCGATCTCGGCGCCGGTCTGCACCACGGCCTGGACGGGTGCTTCCTCGCGGCTGACCTCGATGATCTCCGGCTTGCCGCGCAGCCGCCGCAGGATTTCCGGCAACAGCTGCTGCGGCGTGACGCCGAAGGCTTTGGCGAAGCGCGATCGGCTTGCGAGCGCATTGCCGACCAGCGGATAGCCGCCTGAGCCGGCCGCATCGAACAGCACCGCCTTGGGATTGGCTTCGAGCGCGCCCGCGACCGCCGCAAGCTTGGTCGTGCCGGGCCGTCGGTCCAGCTCGCTCTCGCCGAGCGCTTCGACGAAGGTCCTGAGCCGGTAAGTGTCATAATCGATGCGAGCGGCGGCCTTGCCTGTCACCTGCTCCAGTCCCATCGGGTATTCCTGTCTCGTTTTTTTAACGATCGCTCAGCGCGACGCTGGCATCCAATATAGCGGGATATGCTGGAACTATCGCAGCGCCTTGTCTACCGGCACGAACAGCTCGTCGAGCGGCATCACCTTGGGGATGAAGTGCTGCTCGGCCAGGTACTGGACCAGCCCCTCGAGCGTCGGCCGGTTGGCTTCGATCCCGTAGGCGTAGGGGTCGCCGCCGAACACCGCGTCGATCTCGTGGATGTCGTCGTGCACCCATGGCAGCATGAACGGGTGCCCCTTGTGCATGCGCTTGAGCGCAAGCGTCTTGGCGTCGACGAAGCCGCGATAGAGCTTGTCGGCGATCGAGCGGTCGCGCTCGTAGACGTTACGGCGGATCACCACGAGATGCATGATCGGGAAGATCCGGGTCATCTGGTAGAACTCGCGCTCGACTTTTCGGGCATCGGCAAACAGCGGCGCGATATCGGGGTGCGGGTCGGGGTGCTGCGTCCCCATGATGACGTCGATCTCGTGATTGGCAAGCAGCTCGCTCAGCGAGCGTCCTTTCGGATCGTGCGCGATCGTGACCGGCTTGAGGAGTGGCGGCGCGCTCGGCTCGCCGTGCCGGCCCGGATGGTTGATGGCGCCTTCGGTCCAGCGCACGCCGGAAAGATCCACGTCGTAATGGTGGGCAAGGATGCCGCGGATCCACACGGCCGCCGTCATGGTGTAGAGCGGGACGCCGACGCGCTTGCCGGCGATGTCCTTGGGCGAGCGGATGCCGGCCTTGCGGTTGACGTAGATGTAGCCGTGGCGAAAGACGCGCGAGGGAAACACCGGCAGCGCCACGAACGGACAGTCGCCGCGTGCCAGCCGGCTGATAAATTCGGAGCTGGAGAATTCCGAGGCGTCGAACTCCTGTTTGCCGCCCATCCGATCGAACAGGTCGCGTGGCGAGTCGATCGCGATGAAGTCGAGGTCGATTTCCTTGACCGTCACGTCTCCGGTCCGGAGCGCCTCGGTACGGTCATAGAAACCGCAGGCAAACGTCAGTCGAGCCACGTGGCCACCTCGCGCATGGATGAGCCGGGCGGGAAGGGGAGCTTTCGGAGCGATCCCGCCTTATACAGTATATGCGTACAGTATATGCGATGCCATCGGATGCACGACCACAGAGGAGACCGCCATGAACGAGGACACCTTCAACGCCAGCATCCGCAAGCTTCTCAAGACATTCGGGGTTGCTGCTCAACGCGAGATCGAGAAGGCGGTGCGCCAAGCGCTCGCCGACGGCCGCCTCAAGGGCAACGAGACAATGCCCGCCAAAGCGACGATCACGATTGACGCGATCAAGTTCACGCATGAGGTCAGCGGCGCCATCGAACTGAAATGACGCTGGCGCCGCAACGCCAACGAGGCGTGTCGTTCAGTCGACGGTCACTCCGCTCGCCTTGATCGGGGCGGCCCATTTCTCGATCTCACTCTTGACGAACGAACCGAGATATTCGGGCGTCGCGCGGTCGTCTCCCACGACCTGCGCGCCGGCTTTTTCCAATGCCTCGCGCACCGCCGGCGTCTTCATCGCCTGCACCATGGCGCCGTTGAGCCTGCTCACCACCGCGGCCGGCGCGGCTTTTGGCAGGAAGATCGCGCTCCAGGTGTAGGCTTCAAGATTGGCCACGCCCTGCTCGATCCCCGTCGTGAGATTCGGCAGAACCGGCGAACGCTCCTTGGTCATGATCGCGATCGCTTTGACGGTACCGGCGTCGATCTGCGGCTTTGCCGTATTCACGATCTCGCACAGATAGTCGATGCGGCCGCCGAGCAAATCCTGCATGGCTGGGCCGGTTCCGCGGTAGGGCACGTGCGTGATGTCCACGCCGATGACGTAGTTGAGCACGACGCAGCCGAGATGCGTCGCCGAGCCGGCGCCCGCCGAGCCATACTGCATTTTCGTTTGGTTGGCCTTCGCGTAGGTGACGAAGTCCTTGAGATTGTTGGGCGGCAGGTCCTTTCGCGTGATCAGGGCGATCGGTGTTTCGGCGATCAGCCCGACCGGCGTGAAGTCGGTCGCAGCGTTGTAGAGCGGCCGCTTGTACATGGTCTGGCTTTGGGCGTGGGTGCCGACGCTCGCGAGCACGTAGGTGTAGCCGTCGGGCTGGGCGTCGGCCACCCGCTTTGAGCCGGTCATGCCGCCGGCGCCGCCGACGTTTTCGATCACGATCTGCTGGCCCAAAATCTCGCTCATGCGCTGCCCCATCACCCGACCGATCTGGTCCTGCGGGCCACCCGCTGCAAACGGAATGATCATGGTCATCGGGCGGGTCGGAAAAGTCTGAGCCGACGCCTGCAGCGTGGTTGCAAGCAGTGCGCCGAAGCCGATCGCGAAAGCCCTGTTACGCATGATGGTCCTCCCTAGGGTTGGCGAACAGTTGCGCGTGTTGGAAGAGTGGTCAAGGCCATGAATTGACGCGGCGTTGACCTGCCCTTGTCGGTTGGATTGGGGGCGCGTAAGAGGCAGTAACCCTTGTCCGGAGCTTCACCCAATGTCCCGCGCCGCCACCCGCGTTGCTATCGCCGGCCTCGGCGCCATCGGCCGCGTGCTTGCGCGCCGGCTCCATGACGGCATTCCGGGCCTGACGCTGGCTTGCGCGGCCGCGCAGGACCGCGCCAAGGCGCAGGCCTGGCTCGATGCCGAGGGTATCGCCTGCCCGTTGGTCGAGCTCGAGGCGCTGCCGCTCTACGCCGACTTGGCGGTTGAATGTGCGCCTGCCGCTGTCATCGAGCGGATCTGCCGACCGATGCTGGAGGCTGGCAAAGCCGTGATGGTGCTCAGCTGCGGCGCCCTGTTGGAGCGTCCTGAGCTGATCGAGCTTGCCAAAGAGCGCGGCGGTCAGATCATCGTGCCGACCGGCGCACTGCTCGGGCTTGATGCCGTCACGGCGGCGGCCGAGGGTTGCATCCATTCAGTCCGCATGACCACCCGCAAGCCGCCGCGCGGCTTGGCAGGCGCGCCCTACCTGGTGGCCCACGGGATTTCGGTCGACGGCCTCAACGAGGCCAAGCGGGTGTTCAGCGGCACCGCCCGGGAGGCGGCGGCCGGATTCCCGGCCAATGTCAATGTCGCGGCCGCCTTGGCGCTGGCCGGCATCGGACCCGATCGCACCACCATCGAGATCTGGGCCGACCCGGCGATCGAGCGCAACTGCCATCAGATCACGGTCGACGCGGATTCGGCCCGTTTTACCCTGGCAATCGAAAATATCCCCTCCGAAAACCCCAAGACCGGCCGGATCACCGCCCTGTCGGTGCTGGCCGCGCTGCGGAAGCTCAATGCCCCCCTACGGATCGGTACCTGATGCCGCCTTGGAACGGGGCACTAGTGCCGCCGATTTGAAGTTCCTGCACTACGCGCGGCAAACTCGGTCAGGAACTTCAAATCGAAAAGCGGCACTAGAATCATAGAGTTTGTTAGTGCCCCTTTGTTTCCGAAGTTCGTGTCAGAGCTTGCCGCGACGTATCACGAACTTCGGAAACGGGGCACTAAGGGCCGGGAGTGACTTTTCCGTCCGATCTGGTTAACGGATTGCCAATGGGGGATTGTGGGGATTGATCGCTGGGCCGGTGAACTCTTGCGCGGTTTTGCCCGACTCAGGCGAGATTGCGGCGAATTTCGGCTATGATTCACGGGTATTGGAGCCGGGCCGCTCGGCCCGCATGCGCGCCACCGGGGCAAAAAGGGGGGTGTCGCGCATGAGCCGTCCTTCAGGGCCATTTGAACCTCGTCGCATCCCCCAGCGACTAACCTAGCGAGTTGATCGTCGGGCGATGCAAGCGACTTCGGACGAAGAACTGATCGGACGGATCGCGTCCGGCGACCGGCTCGCAATGCAGGTGCTGTTCGCGCGGCACCACGTACGGGTCTACCGGTTCGTCTTGCGTCTGGTTCGGGACGAATCGCTAGCTGAGGACCTGATCAGCGAAGTGTTTCTTGACGTGTGGCGTCAGGCTGGTCGGTTCGAGGGGCGGTCCGCGGTTCCCACCTGGTTGTTGGCGATCGCACGCTTCAAGGCCCTGACGGCATTGCGACGCAAGCCGGATGAGGAACTGGACGACGAGGCAGCCGCGGCGATCGAGGATCAGTCGGATGATCCAGAGGTGGCCCTGGCAAAGAAGGACAAGAGCGCAGTGCTCCGGAAGTGCCTTGAGGGACTTTCGGCGGAACACCGGGAAATCATCGATCTCGTCTACTACCACGAGAAGTCGGTCGAAGAGGTCGCAGCGATCGTTGGAATTCCGGAGAACACTGTGAAGACGCGCATGTTCTACGCGCGCAAGAGATTGGCAGAGCTGCTCAAGGCGGCGGGAATCGAAAGAGGTTGGCCATGAATGCGGTTAGCAACGAAGCGCCCGAGCGCCAGGAGATCGAGGCCCTTCTGCCATGGCATGCGGCCGGCACGTTGAGCCGTCGTGACCGCGAGCGCGTTGAGCGCGCGATTGCGAACGACAGTGATCTCGCCCGCCGCTTGATGCTGGTGCGCGAGGAGCAGCAGGAGACGATCCACCTCAACGAGTCGCTGGGCGTGCCGTCGGCGCGCGCCATGGAGAAGCTGTTCGCCGCGATCGAGGCCGAAGGCGCCCCCGCGCCGGCGCGCCGATCCTTCGATCTCGTCGGTCGCATTTCCGGGTTCCTGTCCGGGTTCTCGCCGCGCACGGTCGCGTATGCCGCCGCCGCCGCGACGGTCGCCTTCTTCCTGCAGAGCGCGGTGTTGACGACCGTCCTGATCAAGGATCAGCCGGAAGGGACCACGGAGCTGGCGTCCGCCCATACTCCCTCTAACGCGCACGCCGTCGTGCGCTTCTCGCCGCAGGCGACCTCCTCGGAGATTATCAGCTTCCTGCTCGCGCACGGCGCCGAAGTGGTCGATGGACCGGGTAAGAATGGCTCGTTTAACATCCGTTTCACCAACGATCTGCCCAAGGCCGAGATCGTCAAGGTGGTGCAGCGCATGCAATCGGAAACCAAGGTCGTAGAGTTCATCGCGACCAAGTAGGTCAACAGTTCTGCGGTCATCCCGACGACCGCGAGGCGGCGACCTGACAATCGGAATGCGTGCGGCACGACCGTGTTCTGGAGGCCTGCAAGATGTCTCACGCTCGCTGGTCGTTCGACAAAGCCGCTCGCCGCTTCAGCGTTAGACTCATTGCCTCCTCCGCGCTCGCGCTCGCTGCCACGCTCGCCTCAATTCCGGTATTGGACGGCTCGTCCGCGCAGGGTGCCACGCTGCCAGGCGCCACGTCCGGCAAAGGCGGCAAACCCTTCGGCGCAACCAGAGCCTTCGGGCCGCGCATCAAGCATCCGCCTCTCGTTTCTAGCAGCTCCGCCGGCGCCCGCGTCACTCCGCCACCCAAGGGCCGTCCTTCAAAAGGCCCACGCGGCAAACCGCCCATTATCGTCAAGCGTTATCCTATTCCCCCGGTCGTTCCGCCCGTCGTCTTAGGCAACGCCGGTAGCGCCGGTGGTTCTCCAGGACCCGGAGCCGGGCCGCAGCCTCTGCGCCCACCTGGCGGCCTGCCACCCCGCATCGGCGCGCCGGCCGCCAACGAGCCCGATTACGTGCCCGACGAAGTCGTGATCGAGCTTGCCGCGAATACCACGGACCAGGCGGCGGAAGCCCTGGCGCGGCGGTTCCGTCTCACGCAACTGGACTCGTTTGAGATCCAGGCTGCGGGCACCAGGCTCTATCGATGGCGGATCACCGATCGCCGGCCAGTGCCGGAGGTCGTGCGTGCGATTGGAGGCGATCGCAGCGTACTCTCGGTGACGCCCAACTTCATTATGCGCCTCTACGGCGGGGCGTCCGCCCCGGCTGGTGGCGCGCCGCTGGAGCAATACGCGCTTGCCAAGCTGCAACTGCCGCAGGCGCACGCGCTGGCGCAAGGCGGCGACGTTCTCATTGCAATCATCGACAGCGGCGTCGATGTCTCGCACCCTGAATTGAAGGGTGTCATCGCGGAGACCTTCGTCGCGGTGCGCTCGGGCGAAAAAGCCCATCCGCATGGAACCGCGGTGGCTGGTGCGATCGCCGCGCAGGCGCGGTTGAAGGGCACTGCACCGGCGGCGCGCATCCTGGCGGCGCAGGCATTCGATCGCGGGCAGGACCGAACGGAGGGCGACGGGTTTACCGTTGCCAAGGCGGTCTACTGGGCGGTCGATCGCGGCGCGCGCATCATCAACATGAGCTTCGCGGGGTCGCTCGATCCCAGTATCGAGAAGAGCCTGCGGTATGCCCGCCAAAAGGGCGTCGTCCTGGTGGCGGCAGCCGGCAACAAGGGTCCGCTTTCGGCGCCGCTCTTTCCGGCCGCAAATCCGAACGTGATCGCGGTGACGGCAACCGACGCCCACGACAAGGTGTTCCAGGCGGCCAACCGCGGTAAGCATATCGCGGTCGCAGCGCCTGGCGTTGAGCTGTTGCTGCCGGGGCTTGAAGGGACCTACCAGGAGATCTCGGGGACCTCGTTTGCTGCCGCCGAGGTGAGCGGAACCATCGCGCTGCTGATCGAGCGCAAGCCCGACCTCACCCATGACGACATCCGGCGCATCCTGATGTCGACGGCCCGCGACCTTGGGGCCCCCGGTTTCGACCCGCATTTCGGCGCCGGACTGGTGGACGCCTATCGGGCCGTGCTGTCGATCGCGCCGGCGGTCGCCGCTTCCCCGGCTTCCGGCGTGGCCGAAGAGTTCTAATTCAATAGTGGAATCATGTGGTTATGATCGCGCAGGCGGTCAAACAGGAAGCGCGCAAGATTCTTAAGAAATCGTTGAACCGATTTCGCTGGTGCCGCGACTAATGAGCGAATGGGCTAGAAACCCTCCAAGTTGCATAGCCCCCGATCGGCGCTCCCGCCCCCCGATCCCCCGCGCCGATCCAAGCGACCCGCCCGGTCACCCCAC
>Ga0209797_10000358_pt1 | contig 22478 bp, 24 predicted proteins | sample DOMMetBare3Fresh_2_FD_187472 | JGI IMG/M metagenome (GOLD analysis project Ga0209797, IMG submission 187472) | Wetland sediment microbial communities from St. Louis River estuary, USA, under dissolved organic matter induced mercury methylation -... | ecosystem: Environmental > Aquatic >... | reverse complement strand
GTGATCGTGCCGTGGAACTTCCCGCTCAACCTGAGCCTGATCCCGCTGGTGGCGGTGTTCGCCGCCGGCAACCGCGCGATGGTGAAGATGAGCGAGAACTCGCGCCACCTGGCGCGCCTGTTCATCGAGCGGCTGCCGGCCTACTTCCCGCCCGACAAACTGCAGGTCTTCGACGAGACCGGCGGCGTGGGCATCGAGTTCGCCAAGCTGCCTTTCGACCACCTGATCTTCACCGGCTCCACGCGCACCGGCCGCGCGGTGATGGCCGCCGCGGCCGAGAACCTGGTGCCGGTGACGCTCGAACTCGGCGGCAAGGCGCCGGCCGTGGTGTGCGACGACTTTCCGCTGGCCACCGCGGCCGAGCGCATCTTGTTCGTCAAGTGCCTGAACGCCGGACAGATCTGCACCACGGTCGACCATGTGTTCGTGCCGCGCGCCCGGGTGACGGCCTTCGCAGAGCTGGCTGCGCAGATCGTGCCCCAACGCTATGCGAGCCTCGACTCGCCGGACTACACCTCGATCATCGACCAGCGCTCATTCGACCGCCTGGTGGGCTCGCTCGACGACGCCGCGGCGCGCGGCGCCCGGGTGATCAACCTGCTCGACGGCCCGGCGCACGACCGTGCGAGCCGCAAGATCTCGCCGCACCTGGTGCTCGACGCGCCGTGGGACAGCGAGCTGATGCGCAGTGAGATCTTCGGCCCGATCCTGCCGGTGGTGGCCTACGACACGCTCGATGAGGTGATCGAGCGCATCAACAGCGGCCCGCGGCCGCTCGCGCTGTACCCGTTCAGCTACGACGGCAAGCGCGTCGACCGCCTGGTCGACCACGTGATGTCGGGCGGCGTGTCGGTCAACGACGCGTTGTTCCACGTCGGCCAGCACGACCTGCCGTTCGGCGGTATCGGCGAGTCAGGCATGGGGCATTACCACGGCCGCGAAGGATTCCAGACCTTCTCCAAGCTGCGGCCCGTCTTCCACCAGGCGCGCGCCTCGAGCGTGAGCCTGCTGTATCCGCCCTACGGCCGCTTGGCCGACCGCATGCTGGCCTTCCTGCGACGCTGAGGCCGTCTTTCGGCGCGCCCGGCGGCGGCGCCGAGCGCAACGATTGAGGCAGCGCATTTCGGGCCGGGCAGACTGGCATAGCGTTGATGCATGGGTTGTTGCCACATCTTGTTCGCACGATGGCTTGCTCGCAGCGTCTGCGTGCTGCTGTGGGCGGTTGCGCAAGCCGTGCCGGCGGCCTGCGAGCCCGCCTCCGGTGACTCGCCGCTGAAGGACATCGCGCGCGCCGGCGACGCATTCGTGCGTGCGGCCGCGGTGCCGGCATGGGCCGATCTGCTGGTGCTGCCGGCGTTGCCGCCGCAGGCCAGCCGCATGCCGTCGGTCGTGAGGCTGTGGGAGACCCAGCTGCTGGTCGGGCCGACGCCGGTGCAGCTGACGCAGCGCATCGTGCAGGTCAACCACGCGAGTGCTCTCGGCGAGATCGGCCAGCTGTCGCTCGAGTTCAACCCGCAGCACGAACGCTTGCTGCTGCACAAGGCGCTGATCCTGCGCGGCACCCAGACCGTCGATCACACGCGCAGCGCACTGGTGCGCTTCCTGCAGCGCGAAGCCGGGCTCGAACAGGGCGTCTACAGTGGCGTGATCACGGTGGTCGTCGTGCTGCCGAACGTGCGCGTCGGCGACACGCTGCAGCTCGTGTACTCGATCGTCGGCGACAGCCCGGCGTTGCGCGCGCGCTACTCGCATCGTGTGCAGTGGGATCAGGCCCACGCGATCGCCCTGCGCCGCGTCACGCTGGTGGCACCGGCCGAGCGGCGCGTGCGATGGCGCTGGGTCGGCGGCGCCGGCGGCGACGGGCCCGACCCGGCCGAGTCGGTGTCGGCCGGCATGCGGCGCCTGCGCTTCGAGGGCCGTGACCTCGCCGGGGTCGTCGCCGAGCCGATGATGCCGCCGCGTGTGCAGGCGATGCGTCGCCTGTATTTCAGCGAGTACGCGGATTGGAACGAAGTCGCCGGCTGGGCACTGCGCCTGTTCCCGACCGACGCGCCGCTGCCCGATGACATGGCCCCGGTGATCGAACGGCTGCGTGCGCTGTCCGATCCGCAGGAGCGGGCCTCGCAAGCCCTGCAGTGGGTGCAATCGGAAATCCGCCACTGGTCGGCGCTTGTCGGTGACTTCGCGCTGCGTCCGCAGCTGCCCGCGGTCGTCGTCGATCGCGGCTGGGGCGACTGCAAGGGCAAGGCGTTGCTGCTGACTGCCCTGCTGCGCGAGTTGGGCATCGATGCGCGGCCTGCGCTGGCCTCGCTGGCCACGCGCGACGGACCGGCGTCGATGCTGCCGGCGCCCGACCTGTTCGACCATGTGATCGTCCGGGTCAGACTGGCCGGGCGCGAGCACTACCTCGATCCGACGAGCCAGGGCCAGGTCGGCTTGCTGTCGCGCATGGGCCAGCGTCTCGAGGGCGCCGCGGTGCTGCCGATCGATGCCGGCACGCAGGACCTGGCGATCGTGCGCTCGCCGAACCGCACGGAAATCTTTGGCTACTTCGTGCACGAGCGGCTGAGCCTTGCGCGCATCGGTGCCACCGGTCGACTCGAGGTCGACATCCGATGGACTGGCGCCCTTGCGGAGTCGCTGCGCCTGGCGCTGCTGCGCATGGGGCAGGCGCAGCTGCGCCAGTTCGTCGCCGGCGGCTACCTGCAGCAGTACGACGGCAGCCGCCTTCTCGGTGAACCCGAGGTCAAAGACGACCGCCAGCTCAACCAGTTGACGATCCGGGCGAACTTCGCCGTGCCCGGGCTCGCCCACCCGGTGCCTCGGGGCTGGGCGATTGCGTTTGCGCCGAGCCTGGGCGACGTCGTCGACATGCCGTCGCAGCTGGTGCGCCGCTTCCCCCTTGCTTTACCGTCGTTTCCGGTCACGTACCACTACCGGGTCGACATGACCTGGCCCGACAGCTTGACGATCGACGACGGACCCGCGCTGCAGCCCTTTGAAACCCCGCACTTCAAGCTGCTGATGAATCGCAGCGTGCGCGGCAACACCGAAACCCGCACGATCGAGTTCGCGGCCAAGGTCAGCGAAGTGCCGCCCGAAGAGGTGCTGGCCTATGCCTCCGATCTGGGCTCGCTGCCAGCGCGCATCGGCGGCGTGATGATGGCCTCGGCCAACGGCACGCGGCCCCCCGCGCCGATACCGGACGAACGCGCACTGGACGGCCCGCCGGGTTTCTGATGGTGGTGAGCGGTTCTCTGCCCAGGTCCCTCGCCGGGGCGGACTCGATGGGCGCCCGCGAGCACCTCGCTGGGGCAAGGCAGGATGGCCCGCGTAGGAGAATGGCCCGATGCACTACCTCGTCGGCGACGTCCAGGGCTGTTGCGACGCCTTCGAGCGCTTGCTCGCACGGATCGGCTTTTCGCCCTCGCGCGACCGTCTCGTCGTGCTGGGCGATCTGGTCAACCGCGGGCCGCAGTCGCTCGCGATACTTCGGCGCATGCGCGCGCTCGGCGCGTCGGCGCAGGCGCTGCTGGGCAACCACGATCTGCACCTGCTCGCGGTGGCGCACGGCGTGCGGCCCGAGCATCACAGCGACACGCTGCGCGAGATCCTCGACGCGCCCGACCGGGATGCGTGGCTCGACTGGCTGCGCGCACGACCGCTGGCGCTGATGTGCGAAGGCTGGCTGTGCGTGCACGCCGGCGTGGCCCCGGCCTGGAGTGCAACCCAGACGCTCGCGCTGGCCGCTGAGGTGGAGACGCTGCTGCGCGGCCCGGGGCTCGCCGAGTTCCTGCCCCGCATGTACGGGAACGAGCCGGCGCTCTGGCACGCGGGCCTCGAGGGCGTCGAGCGTTGGCGCCACGTGATCAACGTGCTCACGCGCATCCGCTTCGTGCATGCCGACGACGGCCGAATGGATTTCAAGGTGAAGGAAGGTGCCGATGCCGCGCCGCCGGGCCTCGTGCCCTGGTTCGACGTGGCCGGCCGGGCGAGCGCCGACACCCCGATCGCATTCGGCCACTGGTCGACGCTCGGCCTGGTGAACCGGCCCGATCTGCTGGCGCTGGACACCGGCTGCGTGTGGGGCGGCGCGCTCACCGCGGTGCGGGTGGACGGCGGGCGGCGCGAGGTGATCCAGGTGCGCTGCGAACCCGCCGCTGCGGCCGCCTGAGCGCGCGCCGACCGTCGCGGGGCGTGGTGCCGGCTCGCGCCTCAGGGGCGCGCGGTCACCAGGCGGTCGCGCCGCGCGAGCGCGATCGCGATCGACCCCACGCCGACGAGCACGACCGAGCCCACCGGACCGAGCCACGCCGCCGTGGCACCCGATTCGAACTCGCCGAGCTGGTTCGAAGCGCCGATGAACACCGAGTTGACCGCGCTGACGCGCCCGCGCATTTCGTCGGGCGTCTCCAGTTGCACCAGCGACTGCCGCGCGACGACGCTCACCATGTCGGCGGCACCGGTGAGCGCGAGCGCGGCGAGCGACAGCAGGAACGAGGTGGACACGCCGAACGCCAACGTGGCCACGCCGTACACCGCCGGGCCCGCGATGATCGCCGCCTGCAGGCCGGCCGAGCTGAACGCCAGCGCGCGCGGCAGCAGCGCCGGCGGCACGAGCAGCGGCACCAGCGCCTGCTGCGCGGGCATCTGGAAGGCCTTCACCGCCCCAAGCACCACCGACAGCGCGAGCAGCATCGCGCGCTGGTGCTGCGCGGGCAGCGGCTGCCACGCCAGCAGCAGCGCCACCGCGGCCTGCACCGCGACGCAGGCCGCGGCCACGCGCGCGCGATGATGGCGATCGACCACGTCGCCGGCCGGCAGCATCAGCACCAGCGACGGCAAGAACTGCAGCAGGCCCACGAGGCCCAGGTCCCAGGCCGAACCGGTGATGTCGTACATCTGCCAGCCCAGCGCCACCATCAGCATCTGGTTGGCCGCCGTGCCCGCGAGGCGCGCCAGCCAGAAGCGCAGGTAGTCGCGGTAGGAGAGCAGTTCGCGCAGCGACACCGCAGCTCAGGCGCGCTGCGCCGCGCCTTCGGCCGGCGCCGTGCCCGGCTGCAGACGCCGCAGCAGCGGCGCGACCATCGGCACCGTGAGCATGGTGCTGGCCACCGCCATCAGCAGCAGTGCGGTGAATGCGTCGGCGCTGATGATGCGTTTGTCGAGCAGCACGTTGGCGAAGATGATCATGATCAGCGCCTTGGTCTGCAGCAGCCACCCGACCACCAGCGCCTCGCGGCGCGGCCAGCCGAGCAGCCGGCCCGCCGCGAGCACGCCCAGCAGCTTGCCGGCCACGGCCGCAGCGAGCAGCATCGCCGCGGCGACGAAGACGACCGTGCCGCCCGCCGCCCATTGCGTGCGCAGACCGGTGGACAGGAAGAACACCGGCATTAGCACCAGCAGCACGTGGTGGCGCAGCAGGTCCATGCGCTCCTGGTCGAACCAGTGCGCATCGAGCACCGCGCCGGCGAGGAAGGCGCCGATCATGAAGTGCAGGCCGCACCAGTCGGCGCCCAGCGCCACCGCGGCCAGCCAGATCGGCGCGACGAACCAGCGGTCGCGCTCGGGCAGCCGGCGCATCAGCGCGCGCACCGCCAGCGCCGCGAGCGCGAAGCCGGCGATGAACAGCCCCTGTCGCCCGAGGCGCTGCCAGTCGGCGAGGATCAGCGCGAGCACCGCCCAGATCGCGATGTCGTCCAGGCTCGCATAGCGCAGGATGCGCTGGCCCAGCGGCAGGCGCAGGATCGCGAGCTTTTCCATCAGCAGGATGAGGATCGGCAGCGCGGTGACCGCGCACGCCATGCCGATGCCCAGCACGAACTGCCAGGGCGTGCCGGCCGCACCGATCCAGCCGTTGCCGGGCAGCAGCAGCGCGGCCCCGCAGCCCAGCGCCATCGGCACCGACATCGCCAGCACGGCAGTGACGCCGCTCTCGCGACGCTCGCGCCAGGCCGCGGCGAGGTCGAGTTCGAGACCGGCGATGAACACGAAGAGCATCACCGCCCACCACGCCACGCCGTTGAGCGCGCCGATCACCTGGGGGTTGAAAACGAAGGCGTAGTACTGCGGGAAGGCCGCCCCCAACACGCCAGGGCCGAGCGCGATGCCGGTGACGATCTGCACCACCACCAGCGGCGCCCAGTAATCGGTGCGCCCCAGCCGCCACACCAGGTAGGGCAGCGTGAAGATGATCAGCATCGCGATCAGGAAGATCTCGGTGGTGTTCATGGCTTTGGCCAAGCGAGGCGCGCGAGTTTCGCACGCGGTGCGCGACAATCCCGTTCGAGGAAGCGTGGCCGAGTGGTTGAAGGCACCGGTCTTGAAAACCGGCAACGGGCAACCGTTCGTGGGTTCGAATCCCACCGCTTCCGCCAATTCATCGACGGCATCCTCGCGCAGCGACGGCAATGGACGCACACACGCCAAAGCCCATCGACTACCTGAACCCCCAACTTCCCGAGGGTCTGCGCCGCGTGGTGATGCCCGTCGTGGATGCGACCGACACGGCCCTGGCGGGGTACGGTCACCTGGTCGACGATGCCTCTGAATGCGTCGTCGAGATCGTGCGCTGGCCCGCGTCGGGAACCCGGCCCGTGGACCCGGGCACCGGCGACCAGGGCGGCACCACGGAAGGCGTCTTCGTGAGCGAGTGGAACGGAGACGTCCTGTATGGCCGCAACGAAGCCGTCGACGGCCACTACGTCCTGGCCTACGCCACGGAGCCCGCCCTTGCGCTCGAAGGTCACGAGCGACCCCCCTCGCGCATGCTGATTTGGCACGCCAACCATCACCCGGATGGCGGACAACTGTTCTTCCCGCTCGACAAGCGGCCGTTCTACGTTCCGCTGGCATTGCCCGGAGACGACGTGACCCCGGAGCGCTTCGTGTGCTTTCGCTTCAGCGGTCGACAGGGCCTGTACATTCACCCGAACGTCTGGCACGAGGGGGTGTTCGCGTTGAGCGGCACGCAGCGGTTCTTCGACAAGCAGGGCGCGGTCCACGCCCGGGTATCGGTCGAGTTCGCGCGCGAGTTCGGCTGCCTGCTCGAAGCCCCGATGCCCATCGGTGCCTGAGGCCGCGCGCGATCAGGACAAGCCACCTGCGGCGGCGTGTGGTACGGCGCGTTGGCGCCGGCGTTGGCCGCGATGCGTGCCAGCTTGGCCTTCGCGACGACGCCCACGTGCACCTCGTCGGCGCTGCCCCGGAGGGCGACCCTGCGCTACGCCACGACCACCACGGCTTTCACCTGCGCCCACACCTGCTGCCCCGGCGCGAGCGCGAGCCGCTCGGCAGAGCGGCGCGTCAGGCGGCTCATCAGCAGGACGCCGCCCACGCTCACGAGCGCCAGCACGTTGGCCGGATGCACGTCGTCGGCCAGCGACTGCACCGTGCCTTGCAGCTGGTTGGCGATGCTCGTGTCGCGCGGTTCGGTGAGTGCCAGGCTCACGTCGCGCGCGAGCACCTGCACGCGAACCGCACTGCCCAGCAGGTGGCCGGTGTCACGTGTCCACAGCACACCGCCGTCGAAGTCCATGCGCGCGAGACGCCAGCGCCTGTCGCGCTCTGCCACGATGCAGCGCAGCACCACGCCCGCGGCGTCGTCCTGCGAGAGCGCCGGCACGTCCAGCCGCGCGAGCATGTCGAACAATGGTCCCCGCGCGACGGCGCGGCCGGCGTCGAGCGCCACCACATGGTCAGCCAGGCGCATCACCTCGCCGATCGCGTGTGTGACATAGACCACCGGCATCGTGAGCTCGCGTTGCAGGCGGTCCAGAAAGGGCAGGATCTCCTGCTTGCGCGCCGCGTCCAGCGCGGCCAGCGGCTCGTCCATCAGCAGCAGGCGCGGGCCCACCGCGAGCGCGCGCGCGATCGCCACGCGCTGGCGCTCGCCGCCGCTGAGCGCGTCGGGCCGGCGCGCGAGCAGTGTGCCGATGCCCAGCAGCTCCACCGCAGCGTCCAGCGTGGCACGCGTCGCCGCGCCGCCCGCGCGCTTCAGGCCGAAGTCGAGGTTGCCCTGCACCGTGAGGTGCGGGAACAGGCTCGGCTCCTGGAACACCATGCCGATCGCGCGCCGATGCGGCGGCACGAACGTGGCGGTCGCCTCGTCCTGCCACACCTCGCCGCCGACGACGAGGCGGCCGCGCTGCGCGCGCAGCAGCCCCGCGATGCAGCGCAGCATCGTGGTCTTGCCGCTGCCCGAAGGACCGAACAACACGCTCACGCCCCGCGCGGGCAGCCGCAGATCGACGTCGAGCGTGAAGCCGCCATCCAAGCGGTGGGCCAGACGCGCTTCGATCACGCCGACCACCCCGAGCGCCGGCGGTTCATCAGGTTCAGCGCCACCAGCGCCGCGAACGACGCAAGCAGCAGGCCGCCGGCCAGCGCGTGCGCGGCCGGGTAGTTCAGCGCCTCGGCATGGTCGTAGATCGCGATCGACAGCACGCGCGTGGCGCCGGGGATGTTGCCGCCCACCATCAGCACGACTCCGAACTCGCCCACGGTGTGGGCGAAGGTCAGCGTCAGCGCCGAGAGGAACCCGCGCCGCGCCAGCGGCACCGCGACGCTGAAGAACGCATCCAGCGGCGACGCACGCAAGGTCGCGGCGACCTCGGTCATGCGCACGCCGACACCGGCGAACGCGTCGCGCAACGGCTGCACCATGAACGGCAGGCTGCTCACCACGCTGGCCAGCACCAGGCCCCAGAAGCTGAAGACGAGCGGCGGCAGGTTCAGCGCCGCGAGCGCCTGCCCGAGCGCACCCTGCGGCCCGAGCAGCACCAGCAAGTAGAAGCCGAGCACCGTGGGCGGCAGCACGAGCGGCAACGCGACGAGCGAGTCGACCACGAGCGCAGCACGCGACCGCGTGCGCGCCAGCCACCAGGCCAGCGGCGTGCCGAGCATCAAGAGGACCAGCGTGGTGGTCGCCGCGAGGCGCAGCGTGACGCCGACCGCCTGCCAGTCGGCCGCACTCAAGGACACACCCGCCAGTCAGCGCGGCGCTTCGCCGGGCAGTGCAAAGCCATAGCGCGCCAGCGTCGCGCGCGCGGTGGGGCTTTCGAGGTGGTTGACGAATGCATTGGCGAGCGGATTCTCCGCTGCACGGCGCGTGACCACCATCGACTGCTCGAGCGGGCGGTGCCAGGCCTCGGGCACGCGGGTGTAGGCGCCCTTGCCCGCCAGCGCCGGCGCGAGCAGGAGCGACAGGGCCACGATGCCGGCCTGCGCCGCACCGGTCTCGACGAACTGCGCCGCCTGGGCGACGTTCTCGCCGAGCACGAGCTTCGCCTGTGCCGCCTCCCACAGCCCCTGCGAGCGCAGCGCCTCCATCGCACGCCGGCCGTACGGCGCGTGCTCGGGGTTGGCGATCGCGAAACGCTGCACGCGCGGATGGCGAACCAGGTCCGCGAGCGGCAGCCGGCCGAGCGACGCATCGGCGCTCCACGCGACGAGGTGACCCACGGCGTACACGCGCGGCGCTGCGGCAGCGAATCCGTCGCGATGCAGCGCATCGGCGAACTCACGGTCGGCGCAGAGGAACACGTCGAACGGCGCACCGTTGCGGATCTGCGTCGCGAGCTTGCCCGAGGAGCCGTAGATCACCTCGATGCGGGCATCGTGATGCGCCGCGCGCCAGGCCTGCACCAGTTCCTCGAGCGCGAAGCGCAGGTCCGAGGCGGCGGCGATGGCAAGCCCCATGCCGGCACCGCGGGCCTGCAGCCCAGCGGGCAGGGCCGCGGCAGCAAGTGCCAGCGTGGCGCGACGAGTCAGGGGCATCGAAGGCGATCGTAAGCCCGCCACACCCCGCGCGCGCGGTCGGAGCAGCCCGGAATTCAACAACGGTGCAGCGCAAGGTGCCGCGGCGTCCACGCATGAGGCTTGCGGTGGACGTAGTGGTGGCGCGCCACATGGTACGAAGCGTCGAAGCCGTAGAAGTTCAGATGCATCCGGCGAAGCTCCTCGGCGCGATACGCCGCGAGCGGTTTGGAGAGCTCGTCGGTCGCGCGCTGCCGCGCCTTGAAGGCCACGCGCTCGCCCCACGAGGGCGCCGATGCCAGCGCGAGCGCACGCGCCTGCACCGCCGCGTCGAAGCCGCCCGCCGAGTCGGTGAGCAGCGCGTCCACGAGGCCGAGCGAGCGCGCCTCGCGCGCGCCCAGCGGCAGGCGGCCCTGCATCAGTGCCTTGGCCTGCGCCGGGCCGACGCGGCGCGGCAGCAGGTAGGTCCAGTACTCGCTGCCGTACAGGTTGCCCATGTTCTTGTAGTGCGGGTTCTGCACGACGCCACCGTGCGCCCAGACCTCGTCGGCAGCCAGCGCGAGGAAGCATCCGCCCGCCCCCGCGTTGCCGCGCAGCGCGGCGACAACAAGGCGGTCGGTCAGCGACAGGATCGCGAGAGCGACATCGTCGATCGCCTCGATGTTGGCGAGCGACGCGTCGGCGGCGCTGCCACCCTCGAGCTGCGAGGCTTCGATCTCGTGCAGGTGGATGCCGTTGCAGAAGAAGTCGGGGCCGCCGTCGAGCACGAGCACGCGGGTCTGCCGCCTTGCTGCTTCGTGCAGCGCGACTTCGAGGCGCCGGCACTGGCGCGTGCTGATGGCGCCGTTGTGGAACTCGAAACTCAGCACGCCCACACGCGCCTCCGCCGGTCCGTGTTCGCGGTATTGCAGTTCGTCCCAGGTGTCTGGCTCACGCATCAGCGCCACATCGAGCTGCGGCAGCGGGGCCGACTCGGCGGCAAAGGCGCGCGTCGCGGCGAGCTTGAGCGCGGGCCCCTCGTCGAGGCCGTGACGACGCACATGCCCGATCCACACACCGCCGTCGACCGTGAGGCGCAGCAGCGCCGGCCCGCGACGGGCCACGATGTCGCCCGGCGCGCCCGGCCCGGCGCGGCGCAGATCGTCCTCGCTCGCCCGGTGCGCGTCGAACAGGTGCGCCGGCACGCCGAACAGCGCATCGGCCACACCCGGAAACCCGTCGGAGGCGTTCAGCTTGCGCAGCGCCGCGGCGGTCGTGTCGCGCGCCCAGTCGATTGCGCGCTCGCTTTGCGTCATCAAAGGCTGCCAGCGGCCCGGTGGCGCGGGCGCTCCGGCGTCTGCCGCAGCGGGGCGCCACTTCGACAGCGCCTCGCGCACCGCCCCCACCGCGGCATCGACCACTTCGTGCCGGTACAGGCTCGACTTGGTCGCGCCGGCACGCATCGCAAAGGTGCGCGAGGCCCACACCGGGCCGGCATCGAACTCGCCGTTGGCCTGCAGCACCGTGACGCCCCAGGCGGGCTCGTCGCCGAGCACAGCCCAGTCGAGCGCCGACGGGCCACGGTCGCCGGGCGGGCCGGGATGGACCACAAGGCACAGCCGCGTCGACCACACGGACTCCGGAATGCGGCGCTTGAGGAACGGCGCGATCACCACGTCGGGCTGCCACAGGGCGACGGCCTCCTCGGTCACCGCATCGGCGATGTCGAGCTCGACCGAGACCGCATGACCATCGGCACGCAACTCGACGAACAGCCGCTGCGCCAGGCTGTTGAAGGCGTGGGTGAGAAGCAGCAGCTTCAATGCGGAGCTTCAGCAGATGCGCGGCAGCGGCTCGCCCGAGAGCCAGTCGACGATGCGCTTGCCGCCGAAGCGGGTCTGCATCTGCACGAAGCGGTGCTCGTCGGCCACGACGGCGCCGATGCGCGCGGCGCTGACCCCCAGCGGATGCGCGCGCATGGCGGCCAGCACCGAATCGGCCGCCTCGGGCGCCACCGCAGCGACCAGCTTGCCTTCGTTGGCGATGTACAGCGGGTCCAGGCCGAGCAATTCGCAGGCGGCCTCGACCTGCGGCAGCATCGGGATCGCGGCCTCCTCGATCAGCATGCCGACGTTCGATTGGCGCGCGATCTCGTTCAACGTCGTGCCCAGCCCGCCGCGCGTCGGGTCGCGCAGCACATGCACGGCGCCGGGCGGCGCGGCGCGCAGCATCGCGGCCACCAGCGTGTGCAGCGCCGCGGTGTCGGAGACGATCTGCGTCTCGAACTCGAGCGACTCGCGCTGCGACAGCACGGCCACGCCGTGTTCGCCGATCGTGCCGGAGACGATCAGCATGTCACCAGGCTTGGCGTTCGCGCCGCCGACCGCCACGCCGCGTGGCACGACGCCGACACCGGTGGTGGCGATGAAGCAGCCGTCGCCCTTGCCCTGCTCGACCACCTTGGTGTCGCCGGTGACCACCGGGACGCCAGCCTCGCGTGAGGCCGCGGCCATCGAATCGACGACGCGCTTCAGGTCGGCGAGCGGGAAGCCTTCCTCGAGGATGAAGCTGGCCGACAGGTACAGCGGCCGCGCGCCCATCATCGCCACGTCGTTGACGGTGCCGTGCACCGCGAGGCAGCCGATGTCGCCGCCGGGAAAGAACAGCGGCGAGACGATATGGCCGTCGCACGACATCACCATGCGCCCGCCCTCGAGAAATTCGGAAGGCACCGGCAGGCAGGCGCCATCGTTGCCTTGTTTCAGGAACTCGTTGTCGAACGCGCGCGCGAAGACTTCCTCGATCAGCTGCATCGAGGCGCGCCCGCCCGCACCGTGGTTCATGTCGACGCGGCCGTGCTTGATGTCCAGCGGCCGCACGTAGTCCTTCTTGATCGTCACACTGCCTCCACGGTCACCTTCACGTCACGGAAGCGCCCATACGAGTAATGCGCTGCGCAGGCCCCTTCGCTCGAGACCATGCACGAGCCCATCGGGTTCTCGGGCGTGCACACAGTGCCGAACAGCTTGCAGTCGGTGGGCTTCTTCACGCCGCGCAGGATCGCGCCGCATTCGCATTGCTTGTGGTCGGGCACCGCCTTGTAGTGCAGCTCGAAACGGCGCTCGGCGTCGAACGCGGCGTAGGCGGCGCGGATCTTCAGTGCCGAATACGGCACCTCGCCCAGGCCGCGCCACTCGAAGCGCTCGCGCAGCTCGAACACGTCGGACACCGCGCGCTGCGCCGCGAGGTTGCCCTCGCGCGTGACCGCGCGCGCGAACTGGTTCTCGACCTCGGCGCGGCCCTCGTTGACCTGGCGCACCAGCATCAGGATCGCCTGCATCACGTCCAGTGGCTCGAAGCCGGCGATCACCACCGGCTTCCTGTACTCCTCGGCGAAATGCTCGTAGGGGCCCGAGCCGATCACGATGCTCACGTGCGCCGGTCCGACGAAGCCGTCGATTGGCACCGTGCCGTACTGGCGCACCTCGGCCGACTCGAGGATGTGCGTGATGGCACTCGGCGTGAGCACGTGGCAGCACAGCACGCTGAAGTTCTTCAGGTCTTCCTTTGCGGCCTGCTGGATCACCAGCGCGGTCGGCGGCGTGGTGGTCTCGAAGCCGATCGCGAAGAACACGACTTCGCGGGCCGGGTTCTCGCGCGCGATCTTCAGCGCGTCGGCGGCCGAATACACCATGCGGATGTCGGCGCCGCGTGCCTTGGCCTTCATCAACGACAGGCTGTCGCTGGCCGGCACGCGCATCGTGTCGCCATAGGTGCAGACGATCGCGCCCTGGTCGAGCGCGATGCCGATCGCCTGGTCGATGCGGCCGATCGGCAGCACGCAGACCGGGCAGCCGGGGCCGTGGATCATGCGCACCTCGGTTGGCAACAGCTCGGCGATGCCGTAGCGCGAGATCGCGTGCGTGTGGCCGCCGCAGAACTCCATGAAGCTGTAGCGGCGGTCGGGCCGCACCTCGGCGGCGATGCGCGCGGCGATGCCGCGTGCCAGTGCGCCGTCACGGAATTCGTCGACATACTTCATGCGCTGACTGCTCCCGGCGTCGCCGCCATCTCGGCGAACAGTGCCAGCGTGCGCGCGGCCTCGTCGGCGTCGACGACCCCGATCGCATGGCCCACGTGCACGATCACGTAGTCGCCCACCGCCACGCCCGGCGTCAGCGCGACCGAGATGGCCTTGCGCACGCCGCCGAGGTCGACCGTCGCGTTGTCCGGTTCCTCCAGCGCGACGATGCGCGCGGGCAAGGCTAGGCACATGGGGCAAGCTCCTTCACGGCGTGATGTTCGATCGCACCCGCGGCGACCTCGTGCGCGGCGATCCATGCCTGGCCGAGCGCGAGGCCGGCATCGCCCGGGCCCGGCCCGACAGGCTGCTGCACAGTCAGGCCCGCGGCTTCGAGTCGTTCGACGAGACGCCTCGTGAGCAGGCGGTTGTAGAAGCAACCGCCGCCGAGCACCGCGACGCGCGTGGACGCACGGCGCGCCGCATCGACCGCCGCATGCGCCAGACCATCGGCCAGGCCGGCATGGAACAGCGCCGCGGCGGCACCGGCATCGGGCAATCCCAGGCATTCGTGGACCAGTGCCCGCAGGTCGAGGCCCGCGCCCGAGAACGACGGCGCCGGATGCGCTTCGAGCCACGCGGTGGCAACGCGCTCGAGCGCGATCGCAGCCTCGGCCTCGGCCGCTTGGCGCACGCTGAGCGCGAGCAGCCCGGCAATCGCGTCGAACCAGCGTCCGGCACTCGTCGTCACCGGGCAGTTCAGCCGGCGATCGAGCAGCGTACGCACGCCCGCGGCCAGACGCTCGCCCACTACCGGGGCGAAGCGCGGCACGATCTCGTCGCCACGCTCCAGCGCGTGCAGCGCCGCCGCGGCCATGCGCCAGGGCTCGCGTGCCGCAATGTCACCGCCAGGCAGCGCAAGCGGCGTCAGATGACCCACCCGCCGCCAGCGTGCGCCAGCCACCTCGAGCAACTCGCCGCCCCAGGCCGTGCCGTCGCTGCCCAGCCCCACGCCGTCGAGCGCGATGCCGATCACGGGCGCGGTGCTGCCCTGCTCGGCCTGCACCAGGCCCACGTGGGCGTGGTGGTGCTGCACGGCAAGGGCAGGCACACCGAGCCGATCGGCCCACGCCAGCGCCAGCCGCGTGCTCTCGAAGTCGGGGTGCAGGTCGTGCGTCACCGCGTCGACGCGGCGGCCGGCGCGTTGCAGCAGGGCCTCGATGGACGACTCGAGTGCGAGGCAAGCCTCGGGCGTGCCGAGGTCGCCGTGCAGCGGCGACCAGTGCGCCGTGTCGCCGTCGAGCAGGCAGGCCGTGTTCTTGAGCCAGGCACCGAACGCCAGCACGCGGGCCGGCGCCGGGCGAGGCAGGACTTGCGCGGTCAAGCGGTGGCCTCCTTGCCGCCCAGGCTGCGTGCCAGGCGCGCTTCGAGTTCGGCGATGCGCGCCTTCAGCGCGGCCGTCTCGTCGTGAGCCGCAGGCGAACGCTCCTGCGTGTCCTCGATCAGCCAGTCGAGCCAGGCCTCCATGCCCTGCCCGGTCTTGGCCGACAGCAGCAGCACCTCGATCGCCGGATTGACGCGCCGCGCGTACGCGATGCAATGCGCCACGTCGAAGTCGACGTGCGGCAGCAGATCGGACTTGGTCAGCACCAGCAGCTTCGCGGCAGCGAACATGTCCGGGTACTTGAGCGGCTTGTCCTCGCCTTCAGTGACCGACAGGATCGCGACCTTCGCGCGCTCGCCGAGGTCCCACATCGCGGGGCACACCAGGTTGCCGACGTTCTCGATGAACAGCAGCGAGCGGCCAGGCTCGTGGCCTTGGTCATGCCCGTGTTCGTGCGGGTGCGGATCGGCGTGCGCCTGGCCGTGCAGTGGCAAGCGCTCGAAGGCGGCCGCCACCATCGGCGCGTCGAGGTGGCAACCCTTGCCGGTGTTGACCTGGATCGCCGGGGCGCCGGTGGCGCGGATGCGGTCGGCGTCGTGGCTGGTCTGCTGATCGCCCTCGATGACCGCCAGCGGCACACCGGGCTGTGCGCGCCGCAGCGCCTCGATCGTGGCCACCAGCAGCGTGGTCTTGCCCGAGCCAGGACTCGAGACGAGGTTGTAGGCCACCACGCCATGCGCTTCGAAGTGGGCACGGTTGGCACGCGCGACGCGGTCGTTCGCGCCGAGCACGTCGGCCTCGAGCTTGATCGCCCGCTCGGCGCTCATGCCGGGCACCGACACGCGCGCCGCATTGGCGCCGAAGTCGAGGTCGCCGTCGTGCGCGTGGGGGTGGGGGTGGGGGTGGGGGTGGCCACGGTCATGCGCGTGGCCCTGTTCGTGGGCATGGCCCTCGGGGGTGGAACAGCCGCAAACGACGCACATGGTGAGCTCCTTCTTCGTCGCTGATCCGACGCCTCAATCCAGTGGACGCCGCGGAGCCGGCTTCGCCGGTCCGCTGGCGTCGCCCCTTTGAGGGGGTGCGGCGAAGCCGCTCCGGGGGTGGGCGACAAGTTGTTCATCGTGCACGATCAGTTCGCGCACTTTCAGCTCGGTCCCGCCGGTGGGCGTGAGCTGCCAGCCGCCGCAGTGCGGGCACGCGTCGGTGCGCGAGGCGATCGCGACGCTGCGGCTGCAGGCCATGCACCAGGCGGCGCCCGCGGGCTCGTCGATCTCGATGGCCGCGCCCTCGAGCACGGTGCCGGGCGTCATCGCCTCGAGCGCGAAGCGCAGCGCACGCACCTCCACGCCGGCCAGCGCGCCGGCCTCGAGCGACAGGCGCGACACCCGCGTGAAGTGCTCGCGCGCGGCCGCGTCCTCGACCACGCGCAGGATGCCGCCGGCCAGGCTCATCTCATGCATGGTGGTTCTCCGCCTCGACCGTGAACGCCAGGCAGGGGTCGAGCGTCGCCGCCGCCAGGCGCACCTGCGACGCGGAAAGTTCGCCATCGCGCAGCAGGCGCGCGAACGCGCCTGCGGGATGGAAGTTCCACTCGGTGGGTGCGAGCACCTGGTAACGCGCGGCACGCGCGGTGCTCGCATCGCGTTCGCCTGGCTCCAGGCGCACCCAGTGGATCAGCAGGCCGCGCGACATCTCGGTCCACGCGATACCTTCACCGTCGCCGACCCTGAGCGCGCCGGCGGCCAGCGGCCTGCCGAGCGCCAATTGCGCGACCTCGGCCAGCCGCGCACCGAGCCGGTCCCATGCGGTCGAGACGGGCACCTCGCGCCCGTGGCGCGTCCACGGGGCGGTTTCCGCGGTAGCGCCCTGCCACGTCGGGCGCTCGGCAAATGCCGGATCGGCCGCCACTTCGGCCGCCAGCGTGCGCATGGCCTTCTCGGCATCGTCGAGCACGGCGAGCGCCCGGCAGGGCCAGGTGATCGCGCGCGCCTCGTCGCGCACCGCAGCCAGCCACCGCGCGACCGGGTGATCGCGCGCGTGCGACCACTCGTCGAGCCACGCGGCGGGGTCGCTCTGCCACGCAGCCAGCCAGGCTGCAAGCGCCATGCCGAACAGGCGACGCTCGAGCCAGCCTGGCAGGGCGACGTCGATGGCCGCGATCGCCGTGTCGGCCGCACCACCGGCCACGGGCGGAGCCGACATCACCGGCGCGTCGCGCAGCCACTGGGCGGCGACTGCCGCGGCAGCGTCGGGCACGAGCGTGGGCATGTCGAGCGTGAAGCGCTGCAGGTGCTCCCGCACCACATGCAGTGCGATCGTACGGGCGTCGCGCGAGAGCTCCGCATCGCTGTCGCCCGCGCCGAGCGCGGCACGCAGCGCACGGCGCGAGGTGCTGCGCTGCGCGTCGGCGCACAGCGTGAACACGGCGCCGATGATGTCGGGCAGCAGCGCGGCATGACGCCCGGCGGTCAGGCGTTGAAGCAAGGCGGCGCCGATCATCGGGCGCTCGCAACTCACCGACGGATCGGCCCCCGGGCGCAGGATCAGCCGGCCAGCCAGCCCATCGACCGTCATCGCAAGGCTCCCGGGGGCGTCGACGCGGCGCGGCCGAGCAGCAGCGCGCGGCGCGAAGCCGTCGGTGGCGCGGGCTGCGGCGGCTCGGGGCGACGCAGCTCGTCGAGTACCGCGCGCGCGGTCGCGAGCGCGGCGTCGTGATCGACGAAGTCTCCCATCGGGGAGAACAGCGAGCATGCCTCGAAGGCACCGAAGCCGTCCTCGTGCGCACCGATGAACGGGAAACACTCGCGGCCGACACGGCGCTCGCGCGTTGCGCCCACCGCGAGCGCATCGGGCGCGGCGTCATCGAGCGGCAGCCACACCAGGTTCATGAACCACGGCGTGACGAGCACGCCGACCGCGGCGTGCGCGGGCGAACCGTCGACCGTCGGTGCGGGCTCGAATCCGACGGCCTGCACGCGCAGGCCCGGGTGAAGGATCGGGATGCCCTGCATGCGCGTGCGCCCGATGTGCGCGAACAGCGCCTCGAGCGCTGCAACCCTGTTCATGAGCATCGCGGCGGTGCCTGTGGCCGTTCGTGTAGCTGCGTTTGCCGGGCCGTGACCCTCGAACGTTGGATTCATGCACGCTGGACCCATTGCAGCATCTCGGCCAGGCGCTCGGCCGAGTCCTCCAGGTCCTGGCGCGCGGCACAGGCCACCTCGGGCACGTCACCGACCTCGAGCGTGTCCAGGACGATCATGTCGCGCGAGTTGAAGTAGGTGACACGCCAGATGCCCGCGGCACGCGTATTGACGATGCGGCAGTTGCCATAGCCACGCGAAAGCACCATCACACGGCCGCGACCGAGTTGCTGCTCGAACAGCGCACTGTCGCCCGCGGTGAGCGGCAGCAGCGACAGGTTCACGACTCGCGGCGTACCGTTCGCGTGGCCCGACTGCCAGGCCCGCGAGCGGTCGCGCAGTTCCTCGAGCACCGCCGGCGCATTGATCGCGTCTTGCGGCAATCTCGCGGGCAGCGGCGGCAGCACCTGCCCATCGGCGCGCGCGGCGGCGACGATCGAGCGCGGAAACGCGCCGACCTCGATCGTGTCGCGCACCGTGGCCTCGCCCACGCGGTGCAGCACCCGCCAGACGCCGGCGAACACGGATTCCTGGGTATGCACGCCTGTGTCGCCCATCACGCGGGCAGCCACCTCGCCCTCGCCGAGCACTTGGTCAACCAGCGCGCGCTCGATGCCAGTCAGCGCGTCCAGTGCGATAGGCTCGACCACCTCACCGGCAAGGAGTCGCTGCAGCGCTGCGAGTGCGGCGCGAAGCGCGTCGAGCGTGCCGGCCTGCACCGCAAGCACCTCGGGAGCGGGCAGTGCGGGCACGCTGCAGGTCGCCATGTGATGCGGCATCGGCACGAAGGCCAGCGGCTCGTACGCGGCCTGTGCGCCACGGTCGAGGGGGGCGGCGAACAATGCAGGAAACGCGTTGGGCTGGAACAAGTGGTCCCCTTCGTTCAATGACAGGCGCTGGTCGGCTGGCCCGCGGCCACGACGGGGATGCCCACCGTCGGCGCGCGCGACACGTCGCGCGCAAGCGCGTCGCCCACCTCGGCGATGTAGTCGGTCCAGTCCTGCATGCCGCTCACGGTGGCCAGGTAGCCGCCCGCGCGCAGGAACACGAGCGAGGGCCAGCGCTGCACGCCGAAGCGGCGCGCCAGCGCATCCTCGTGCTCGCGCGCCGCGACACCGATGTCGAAGCGGCCGCCGCACGCGGCGCGCAGCTCGGGCAGCACGACGGCGACGTCGAGCGCCTCGGGAAAGCGCACCGGGTCGCCGCCGAACAGCAACACGTGCTCGCCTGCGCGAGCGCTCCACGCGTCGATCGATTCCGGGTCGACGAGTTGCGCACCGTGCGCGTCGATCAGACGTTGCATCAGCGGATGCAGGGTCATGGTGTCTCTCCGGAAGGGTGGGTGCGAGGCGACGTGAGCGCCGCGAGTTGCGAAGCGGACAATGACGACGGCAGCGCGAAGCCCGGGTCGGCCGCGGCCTGGATCGCGTCACCGGCCATCGCGGCATCGAGCAGGGCGAGCGCGCCATCGATCTCGGCGGCGCGCGCATCGTCCAGCGCCTCGCGCGCCGCGCCCTGGAACACGAGCAGCCAGCACCCTGGGGCACTGGCCTCGTCGCCGACGAGCCGCGTGTCGATGCGCTCGCAGCGTCCGCGGCCGGCGGCCAGCGCGCCGCCGTGCCAGGCCTCGATCACGCGCATGGGAATGCCGATGCACATGGTTCAACCTTCGGCGGCGGTGGCGAGGAAACGCGCGTCGCCGATGCGGCAGGCGTCGTCGGCGCTCGGCCGCCCGGCCTCGTAGGTGGCAAGACCGATGCCCGCCGCGTTGACCGCGTCATCGTCGGCCGGCGCGTTGCGGCGCGGCACCGGCTGCGCGCCCCAGCTCGCCAGGCACTCGATCGCCAACGGCAGCGCGGCCTCGAGAGCCGCCTTGACGCTCGGACGCAGGCTGCCGCCATAGTCCTCGAGCTGCTCAGGCTGGCAACCGATGAGCAGCACTTCGCGCGGGTAGCTGTCGGTCATCTGCGCCAGCATCAGGACTTCCTGGAAGCCGGTCTGGTGCAGGCTCATCTTCTTGGCGCCGAGGAAGCGAGGCACCTCGTCGTTCTCGACGCGCTTGAGCGTGCCTGGGGGCAGACCGTAGTCGACGGCATCCAGGATCAGCAGGCGCCGCGCCGACTGCACCAGAGGCAGCAGGTACAGGCCTTGCGTGCCGCCGTCGACGAGCTGCACGTGCGGCGCGAATTCCCAGCGCGCCTGAAGCGCCTCGACACAGCGAACACCGAAGCCCTCGTCGGCCCACAGCACGTTGCCGATCCCGAGCACGAGGATCGTGTCGGCGTCGACGTTGTCACCGGTGGGGTGACACGTGGGTGCGAGCGAGGTCGTGCGCATGGGTCATCCGGATCGTTGGAGCTAGCCGCGAGCGGCGGAATCGGCCTGGGCATGGCGCAGTGCCTGCCAGGCGGTCCAGGCGTCCCATTCGGACTGCATCGCCAGCCAGTCGGTGGCAGGCAGCCCGAAGGCCTGGGCACAGCGGATCGCGGTGTCGGGCGACATCGCGCGCTTGCCGTGCACGAGTTCGTGCACGCGGCGACGCGATACACCCAGGCGCTTGGCCACCTCGGTCTGCGTCAGCGCCATCGGCTTGAGGAAGTGGCGCTCGAGGAAGCGCCCCGGATGCACCGGCACGCGCTGGCGCACGCCCGCAGGTCGGTACAGAGGCAAGGAAGCGGCCATGTCGAGAAACTCCCGGCTCGGTCAGGGGCGGTGCTGGGGGCGGCCGGCCGCTACGCAGACGTTCATGGTGTGCGGCTCTGGCAGTCAGCAGCGCTCGCTGCGCTTCGCGCGCACCGCCCTCACCGAGATCACACCGGCGCCGACGGCCAGTGCCAGCAGGCCCAGGTGATCCGGCTGCGTGAGCTGATGCACCAGGCCTTCGAACAGACCCACCGCGGGCGCCGTGTCGTGCCCGGGGTGTGCGACGGCAGCGCTGCCGAACAGCAACCCAGGCAGCAATTCGGCCGAACGGCGCAAAGTCGTGGCAATTGTCATCGTGGTTCTCCTAGAGACATCTGCGTGAAAGCGAGAGTGGCTCGCCGCTGAATCTCGCTCGATGCGCTCCTGCGCATCTTGATGGCGGTCAACTCCTGCCCATCGAGGCGTCGGCGCCGGGCCGCGCGGCTCAGCGCTGTGGCCACCGTCCACGCACTGCACACCCGCCACGCCGGACCTGTGCCTGCACAGCGGCTGTCCTTCGCACGCACCAGATCTCGCGTCGCGGTCGTTTGCAGATCACGGCGATCGAGATCCCACCAATCGGGTCGTGGGCATTGCGCTGGTCCACCGCGGCAGGCGCAGCCTCATCTCCTCAGCTGCACCACGCCACGATCTGCGCCCACAGACCGTGGCCGAGGGCCCACGCCGAGCCGGCCGCGAGCAGCGCACCCGCCGCGCGCACCGGCCACGCCGCTGCGGCGAGCGCACCGCCGGCGGCGCCCACGGCGCGCCAGCGCTGCGCGAGCCAGGGACCGATCCACAGCGCGGGTGACGAGGCGATGGCGAACGCAGCCATCGCCGTGGCGCCCTGCGAGGCGTTGTCGCCGAGCGCGGCCACAAGCAGCGCGGATTGCGATAGCGCGCAGGGCCATGCGATCCATGCGGCGCCGGCGCAGGCGCTGCGCACAGGCAACGCAATGCGCTGCCAGCCCCCCGCCAGGCGCAGCGGCGCGCTTTGCATGGCGGAGGTGCGTTGCATCCGCGCCGGCCAGCGGCCCATCGCGAGCATCCACAGGCCGAATGCGAGCGCGGTCAGGTGCAGCAAGGTCCACAGGGGTCGCAACGCAGGCGCAAGCGCGAGACCCTCACGCAACGCGGCCACGCTCGCGGCAGCAACCGCGCCGGCGGCCGCGTAACCCGCGATGCGCGCGACCTGGAACGTCGGCTGCGCCGCCGCGCCGCCGCGCGTGACGGCAATGCAGGGCGCCGCGCACATCGCCGCGCAGTGCGGCAGGCCGGCCAGGCCCATGACGCCCGCGGCAGCGACGAGCGTCCAGCCCTGCATCGCTTACACGATCTTGGAGAAGCTCGCGCGCGAGGCTGCGGCTGCCGCGAGGTAGCGGTCGAACACCATCGCCACCGCGCGCACGACGTACCAGCCGGTGGGCGTGACCTCGATCGCCTGCGGCCCGACCGTGACCAGGCCGTGCAAGGCCAGCGGTTCCAGGCGCGCCAGCTCGGCGGCGAACGTGGTGGG